>OGLS01000397.1_pt1 | contig 41606 bp, 35 predicted proteins | sample 1572881 | NCBI WGS metagenome assembly OGLS01 (sample SAMEA2582013, study PRJEB24529) | metagenome | biome: Human gut stool | place: China | collected 2011
AAATACAGGCCCGTAAAGGCCGGGATGCCGATCTGGAACAGCTGGATCTGGCTCAGAAAGCCGGGCAGCCAGCCGAATATGACATGGCTCAGGCTTGCCAGCGCCCAGTACAGCAGGGTGGAGATGACTGTGCCGGACAGGATGTTGCCAAAGTGACGGAACGCCATGCTGACGGGGGTCGAAAGCTCCGACAGGACGTTGATGGGTGCCATGATGAAGATGGGGTCGAGCAGGCCCTTCAGATACGAGAGGATGCCGTTCGTCGTGATCTTGTAGTACATGATGAGGACGAAGACGACGATGGCCCACGCAGCCTCGGTATTGAGGTCGGCCGTGGGGCTCCACAGGCCCACCACGCTGATCAGGTTGCACCCGATGCTCAGCGCGAAGATCGCGCCGACCAGCGGGATATACCGGTCAAAGTGTGTGCCCATGTTTTCGTGCACGAACTGATCGAGCCGTTCCACGATGAACTCGGCGGCGGCCTGCCGCTTGGAGACATTTTCCAGTTTCAGGTCATGCCCCAGCCAGAAGGCCAGCGCCGTCAGCAGCGCCATCACGATCCAGGTACTCACAAGGGTCTGGGTGATCTTGAAATCGCCCAGAATGGGGATATCCGTATGGATGGTATACAGGATCTTTGCGCCGTTCAGTTCCATTTGTTAGGTTTCACCCCCTTTTTCGCCGGGAGCTTCGGCCTGCGCGGCGGCCTGCACCGGTTCGTCTTCCACCGAGACGTCCTGTGCGGAGGCGGCCTGCGCAAGGGGCTTGTACTTGCCCGTTATTTGCAGGTAATAAATGGTGATCCGCGGGAAAAACAGCGGCAGGACACTGGCAAACGGCTGGAAGCAGGGCGCGGCGATGGCCACGATGACCCAGACGGCCTGCAGCAGCATCCGGCTGTTGTGGGAAAGCTGTAGTTTGGCTTTGCGGCGCTTTTCATCCTGCTCGTCGATGATCTTCTGCACCACGAAGCAGATGCCCGCAAAGTTTGCGATGGCGACGGCTGCACCCACCAGACCGCCCAGCACGACCGTGTAGTCGAACCGGACCCAGCCCACAAGGTGCAGCGCTGCAAAGAGCACCCACATGGCCGCCGTGCAGATGGCGGTGCCGCAGGCGATGCGCAGCAGTTCCTTTTTGGACTCCGGCTGCAATTTCATAGCAAACCCTCCAACGTTCATTGATGCGAATTGAAGCCGACACGAGAAGTCTTCTCCTTTTTGGCGCGTTCCATCCGCTCCCTGGCAAAGACCCAGAAATTTTGTGCCCCTGCGGCCAGCCCCAGAAAAACGCCCGGAAGATACACCCACTCCGGCCAGCCCCAGCGGTTCACTGCCCACCAGCAGCCGCCCAGACAGAGCAGCAGCGGCAGCAGCATGGACAAGCCCAGCTGCGTCAGCCACACGATATCCTCCAGTGCTTTGTATAAGCCCTTCAACGGCGTTCCTCCTTCTGGTCTGCCCGCCGCAGGCACCCCATGCGGCGGCTCTTTCGCAAAGGATCTTTTCCATGCAAGACCCTCATAGGGATAGTATAATTCAAACCGTCGGTTTTTTCAATCAATTCTCCACCAAATTCTGTGAAAACTTCATAGTTCGTTTACACTTACTTCACAACTGTCCTCCCCTGGTGGATTTTTGTCCGCCGTTCATTGCATCCTCCACAAAAAAGTGACGGCGTCTTTGTTCAGTCTGCCACTTGACAGCAAAAAGACCCGCCGGGCCCCTGTGCAGTACAGAGGCCCGGCAGGGCTGGAGTGTATGGAATTGGTCGAATTTACCAGAGGTTTGCGGTCTCGTTGTACAGACCCTCATAGCTCTTGGCCGAGAGGTCCCAGCTGAAGTCGCATTCCATGTCGTGCTTGACGAGGTTGTGCCAGTCCTCCTTGTTGTAGTAACGGTCCTGTGCACGGCAGCAGGCGTCATACAGCTCGTGGGCGCTGTAGCCCGCAAAGGTGAAGCCGTTGCCCTCGCCGAGGGTGCAGTCGTGGATGGAGTCACGCAGGCCGCCGGTCTCGCGGACGATGGGAGGTGTGCCGTAACGGCAGGCGACCATCTGGGCCAGACCGCAGGGCTCGCTCTTGGACGGCATGATGAAGACGTCTGCACCGGCGTAGATCTCCTGCGACAGTGCCGGCTCGAAGCCGATGTAGGTGCCAACGCGGCCGGGGTGGCGGGCGCACAGCTCGGAGAAGAAGTTCTCATACTGGCTCTCGCCGCTGCCCAGGATGACCAGCTCGATGCCGCGGTCCACCAGACCGTCGGCGATGCTCTGCACCAGGTCGAAGCCCTTCATGCCGACCATGCGGCTGACCATGGCGAAGACAGGGCTGCCGTCCTTGTGCAGGCCGAACTTGTCCTGCAATGCTTCCTTGCACTTTGCCTTGCCCTCTTCAAAGTTGGTGATGTCGTAGTTGAAGGGGATCTTCGGGTCGGTGGCGGGATCATTCGCCTCCATGTCGATGCCGTTCAGGATGCCGCACAGCTTATACTGCTTCTCGCGCAGCAGGGCATCCAGACCGTAGCTGAACCAGGGGTCCAGGATCTCCTGCGCATAGGTGGGGCTGACGGTGGTGATCTTGTCGGCCGTCTCGAAGGCACCCTTCATGAAGTTGGCGCAGCCATCGTACTCGACGATGTGCTGGTCGCGGCGGCCGATGCCGCAGGTGTCCTCCAGAATGTCGGTGCCGTACTTGCCCTGATAGGCGATGTTGTGGATGGTGAAGATGGTCTTGATCCGGTTGAACTTGTCCAGATGACGGTAGTACAGATTCAGGTAAACGGGCACCAGCGCGGTCTGCCAGTCGTTGCAGTTGATGATGTCCGGGGTGAAGTCGATGTAGAACAGGGTCTCCAGCACGGCGCGGGAGAAGAAGGCAAAGCGCTCGCCGTCATCGTAGAAGCCGTACAGACCACGGCGGCGGAAGTAATACTCGTTGTCCAGGAAGTAGTAGGTCACGCCGTTCACTTCGGCCTTGAACAGGCCGCAGTACTGGCTGCGCCAGCCCACCGGCACCGAGTAGTTGGTGACGTATTCCAGCTGGTCGCGCATCTTCAGGTCGCCGTACAGCGGCATGATAACGCGGGCGTCCACACCGTCCTTGACCAGAGCCTTGGGCAGAGAGCCTGCAACATCGGCCAGACCGCCGGATTTCGCAAAGGGAGTTGCTTCCGAAGCAGCATAGAGGATTTTCATAAGATCGCTCCTTTCAGAAAAGCGGTTGAAACAAAGAGTGGGCGGGGGCAAAGCTGCCCCCGCCCCTCTTTCCGAGAGGGGCTACCGGGGAGGGAGCCGCCCCTGTGAAAAAATCAAAGGAAGCGCATCAGACCATGTGGTTCTTCTGCACGTAAACAGGGAAGCTCTCGGTGCCGGACAGCTTCTTGCCAGCGGTCACACGGACGTTCTTGTCGGTGACGACGCACTCCAGCTGCGCATCGGCTTCCACGATGGTGTCCTGCATCAGGACGCAGTTCTTGACGACCGCACCCTTCTTGACCTTGACGCCGCGGAAGAGCACACAGTTCTCGACCGTGCCCTCGATGACGCAGCCGTCGGCCAGCAGAGAGTTCTCCACGCAGGAACCGTTGACGTAGCGGACGGGGTTGTCATCGCGGATCTTGGTGTAGATGGGGCTCTCCTTGGGGAACAGAGCGTTCAGGTTCTTCTCGTCGATGAGCTTCAGGTTCTCGTCGAAGTAGCTCTTCATATCGCAAATGTGGGCCACATAGCCGGTGTACTCCACAGCGCGGATGTTCAGGATGTTGACGTTGTGTGCCAGGATGTCGCGCTCAAAGTAGATCAGGCCGCGGGCGGTGGCGTCCTTGACCAGCTTGATCAGGGTCTCGCGCTCCAGAACGTAGATGTTCAGGTCCAGATTCTGGATGCCGGAGCGGTAATCGTTGAACAGCAGCTCGGTCACGCGGCCGTCGGCATCAACGGTCAGGGTGTAGTTGTCGTTCTTGCGGCCTTCGGGGATCTCGGTCTTCTGGTATGCGATGGTCACATCGGCACCGCTGGCCTGATGAGCGGCCAGCAGAGCGTTGAAGTCGTAGTTGATGGCGATGTTGGCATCGCTCATGACGACATAGCGCTCCTTCTGGTTCTCCAGGAAGTTCAGGATGGAACCCAGAGCCTCAACGCGGCCGGAATAGATGCGCACACCCTTTTCTGCAAAGGGAGGCACGATGTTCAGGCCGCCGTGGCGGCGGGCCATATCCCACTCGCGGCCGGTGCCCAGATGGTCCATCAGGGAGTGGTAGTTCTTGCGCACGACGATGGACACGTTGGAAATGCCGCAGTTCGCCATGCTGGACAGCACGAAGTCCACCATGCGGTAACGGCCTGCAAACGGGATGGATGCCATCGCGCGCTCGGTCACGAGTTCAGGCACGGTGGTGTCATAGCTGTTGGGGAAAATGATACCCAACGCATTGTTGTTCTGGCTCAGCATACTTCCTCGCCCTCCTTGACGGAATCAAATACTTTGGCGCCCTCTTTGACGGTCGCGCCTGCACCAACGGTCAGGCCGGTGCCCACATGTGCGATGGCGCCGTCGCCGCCGATCTTTGCACCGGCACCCACGACGACATCCTCAGCGAGAATGCAGCGCTTGACCACAGCGCCCGCCTTGACCACGACGCCGTCCATCAGAACGGCATCTTCCACGGTAGCGCCCTCTTCCACGACGACGCCTGCGCTCAGGACCGAGTGCCGGACATTGCCGTAGATCTTGCAGCCCTCCGTGATGAGGGAGTCCTGCACGACGGCGCGGGGGCCGATCTTCTGGGCCGGCAGAACGGGGTTGCGGCTGTAGATCTTCCATGTCTTATCGAAGATGTCGATGCCGGAGTTCTCCGGGTCGAGGACCTCCATGTTGGCCTCCCACAGGCTGTCGATGGTGCCGACATCGCGCCAGTAGCCTGCAAAGCGGTACGCATACATCCTGCGGCCGTCACGCAGCAGGGCCGGGATGATGTTCATGCCGAAGTCGTTCTTGGAGTTGGGGTCTGCCTCGTCCTCTTCCAGATACTTCTTCAGGACATCCCAGTTGAAGATGTAGATGCCCATGGAAGCCAGGTTGGACTTCGGGACCGGAGGCTTCTCCTGGAACTCGGTGATCTTGTCGTTCTCGTCTGCGACCATCAGGCCGAAGCGGGAAGCTTCCTTCCAATCGACTTCCATGACGGCGACCGAGAACTCTGCGCCCTTCTCCTTGTGGAAGCGGAGGAAGTCTGCATAGTCCTGCTTGCAGATCTGGTCACCGGACAGGATGATGACATACTCCGGGTCATAGCTGTCGATGAAGCTGATGTTCTGGTAGATGGCGTTTGCGGTGCCCTTGTACCAGTCGGTGCCCTTTGCCTGCTCATACGGCGGCAGGGTGTGCACACCGCCGTGCAGGCGGTCGAGGTCCCAGGGCTGGCCGTTGCCGATGTACTCGTTCAACTTCTGGGGCTGATACTGGGTCGCGATGCCAACGGTATCAATGTTGGAGTTGACGCAGTTGGACAGCGGGAAGTCCACGATGCGGTATTTGCCGCCGAAACCGACCGCCGGTTTTGCCGTTTTCTGTGTCAGCGCATACAAGCGCGAACCACGTCCGCCGGCAAGGATCATTGCCACAATTTCTTTTGCCATAGCTTTATTCTCCCCTTTAACATTAACATTTCCGTTGTTCGGAAATGAGCGTCAACAAATGATCGTGTAGAACGGATGGGTTACTCTTTGGCTGCCTTGGGTTTGCGGCCGCGCTTTTTGGGCGCTTCCTCTGCTGCCGGTTCCGGCTCAGCCTTTGCCTTCCGGGTGGGTTTCTTCACCGGCTTTTCTGCCGGAGCTTCGGCGGCCTTGGGCTTACGGCCGGGCTTTTTTGCATCCTTTTCCATGGGGGCCTCCGGGGCAGCCTTGGGTTTGCGGCCAGGCTTTTTCACGGCCTTTTCTGCCGGGGCTGCCTTGGTGGTCTTTTTGGCGGCGGTCTTTTTGCCGGGCTTTTTCGCCTTGTCCGCTGCAGTTTTGGCGGTGCGCTTTGTAGGCACCTCAAAGTACAGGGTGCTCATGGGGGGCAGGGTGATGGTGATGCTCTGCTCAAAACCGTGCATGGGCTTTTTGTGGGTCCGCACGGGCTTGTTGTGGACCGCACCGGAGCCGCCAAAGGCAGCGTCGTCGCTGTTCAGCACCTCTTTGTAGGTACCGGTCACCGGGGCACCCAGGGTGTAGCCCTCCCGGAGCACAGGGTTGAAGTTGCACACCACCAGGATCTGCTTGCCGGCAGTGTCCTTGCGCAGGAAGGCGATGACGCTCTGCTGGGAGTCGTCGGGCACGATCCACTGGAAGCCCTCCCAGCTGTAGTCCACCTGCCAGAAAGCGGGGTGGTCCTTGTAGAAAGCGTTGAGGGTCTTGGCATAGTTCTTCAGCTCAGTGTGCTTGTCGTAGCCCAGCAGCATCCAATCCAGCTGCTTGGCCTCGTTCCACTCGGCAAACTGGCCGAACTCCTGACCCATGAACAGCAGCTTCTTGCCCGGGTGCGCCATCATGTAGCCAAAGAAGGTGCGCAGGTTGGCAAACTTTGCCTCATACTCGCCGGGCATCTTGTTGATCAGGCTGCCCTTGCCGTGCACCACTTCGTCGTGGCTGATGGGCAGCACAAAGTTCTCGCTGAACGCATAGAAGAAGCTGAAGGTAACCTTGTTGTGGTTGCCTGCACGGAAGAGCGGGTCGGTCTTCATGTAGCTGAGCATGTCGTTCATCCAGCCCATGTTCCACTTGAAGTTGAAGCCCAGGCCGCCGTCCGAAGCGGGCTTTGTGACCATAGGCCATGCGGTGGACTCCTCCGCGATCATGTACTTGTGGGGGTGACGGCCCAGCACGGTGTTGTTGAGCTTGCGCAGGAAGGCCACGGCCTCCAGGTTCTCCTTGCCGCCGTCCTTGTTGGGCTCCCACTCGCCCTGCTTGCGGTTGTAATCCAGGTACAGCATCGAGGCCACGGCGTCCACCCGCAGGCCGTCGATGTGGTACTGCTCCAGCCAGTACAGGGCGCTGGAGATCAAAAAGCTCTGCACCTCGTTGCGGCCGAAGTCGAACACCATGGTGCCCCACTCCTTGTGCTCACCGCGCTTGGGATTGGGGTCCTCATAACAGGGCTCACCGTCAAAGTTGTACAGGCCGAACTGGTCCTTGGGGAAGTGGGCAGGCACCCAGTCCATGATCACGCCAATGCCGGCTGCGTGCAGCTTATCCACAAAGGTCATGAAGTCCTTGGGGGTGCCGTAGCGGCTGGTGGGGGCAAAATAGCCGGTGACCTGATAACCCCAGCTGCCGTCGAAGGGATATTCCATCACGGGCAGCAGCTCCACATGGGTATAACCCATCTCGGTGATGTAGGGGATCAGCTGGTCGGCCAGCTCTGCGTAGTTGTAGGGCTTGTTGCCCTCCTTCATCTTCCAGCTGCCGACGTGCATCTCGTAGATGTTCATGGGGCCGTTGATCACATCGGCCTTCTTCTGGGCGGCCTGCCAGGCCTCATCGTGCCAGGCAAAGCCGGAGATATCATAGACCTTGCTGCCGTTGGACGGCCGGGTCTCTGCGTGGAACGCATAGGGGTCGGCCTTGTAGACAAGGTCGCCTGCACGCGTAGTCACGCAGTATTTGTAAACGTCGAATTCCTTCATGCCAGGAATAAACAATTCCCACACAGAATCCCCATCCACCTTGTGCATGGGGTGGCTGCCGGGTTTCCAGCTGTTGAAGTCGCCTACCACGCTGATGGCCACAGCGTGCGGTGCCCATACGCGGAACACGACGCCGGGCTCGCCTGCGCGTGTTTCCAGATGTGCGCCGAAGTAACGATAGGCCTCGCAGTTGTTGCCCTGCTTGAACAGATACACCGGCAGATCCGATGCATTGCCCTGAATCTTTTCTTCGGTCGGTTTCATAGACTGCTCCTCCCCGTACAGATCCGCATACGCGCACCTGTAGCTTTTTACTCTTTTATATTAAAGAATTCCGACCGGTTTTTCAAGGCCTTTTCTGGAAAAATACCCATAATCTTTTCTTCAATATTTCTCCCTTATATACACACCCGCCAATTTTTTGCAAAATTTATCGTGAATCTTACCAATGCAATAAAAAAAGCGGAGCCTCTGCACCTCTCTCTTTTGGGAGAAACGTACAAATGCTCCGCTCTGCGGGGTCCTTTTCTGTTATGGGGGTCATGCGGCGGACCGGTCAGCCCACCACATACACATTCACCTGAATGGCACCGTTGATCACGCTCTCGGCGTAGGTCTCATAGAACAGGTCCACCAGGATCTGACCCTTCTGCACCGCGATGCCGGTGTCGGTGGCCACCGCGTAGCCGTACACGAACTTTCCGTCCGTAGAAGTGATGTACAGCTTGGTGCCGTAGGGGATCACATCCGGGTCCACGGCCACGGTGCCGTAGCCAAGGCCAAGGCCGGAAGAGCCCTTGCCGGTTTTAGAATAATAACCGGTGGCCTTGCCGGTGAGCACCTTGCTGTAGGAAGCAGGGGCATTGGTGGTGCCGTCCGGGCCGGTCAGGGGCGAGACGGGTGCGCCCGCGCCGTAGGTCTTGATGACATGGTTCGTGGGCTGCACGGTGGTGGTGGAATCCACCACGATGCTGTTCTCCAGCTCACCGTCCACATAGCGGTCGCGGGTGGTCACGGTCTGCTGGCCCTCGGCACCGTGCTGCACGGTGGTGGTGCGCCCGGTGTTGCGGAAGTACAGGCTGGTATAGACATACTCGGTATCATAGGGGATGGCCTGCGTTTCCACGCGGTCCTGATAGTCCACGCGGTGCACCACGATCGGGGTGCCTGCGGTCACCAGGCGGTCCAGGGCAGGCTCGGTGTAGTCATCGCCCTCCAGGGTGATGCCGGCGCGCTGCAAGGCATCGGCCACAGTGCCGTACACCATCTTCACCGGGTAGGTCTGGCCGTCGGCCTGGATGTTCACCGAGAATGCGCGCTCAATGTTCAGGGTGGCAAGGTTGCCGCTGAACGCCGTGTAATAGACCTGGTCGCCCTCTTCGGACTGGATGCCGGAGAGGCTCATGACCTTTGCGGGGTCGGTGGCAGAGGTGAGGATCACCTGCTTGGCCCCATTGGAGTCGGTGACGTAAGTCAGCCGCAGATTCGCAGCGGTCACACCAAGGGTAGCCACAAGGCACACGACCATGACACAAAACGCCAGCACGCGGGAAGAGACTGCAGATCTGCAGCCTGAGGATGCTTTTTTCAAGTTTACGGAAGCGATACGAGACAACTCCTCTCTTCTTGTTTTTGGTGCGGCCGCGGATGCTGCATTGCACCCCGGCCGCCGGGACTGCGGAGCACCAGGGGCTCCACAATCAAATACGATGCTTTTCCGGCTGTGGAAGCCAAGCATCGTATTGCGTCGGAATCCGTTCCAACGGGACATTGCTCCGTCCCCCAGCACAGGCCCCCATTGCCTGCACCGTACCGTCCGCTCAGACGGCATTTCACTTCATCCAGATAAAATTTAAACGCTGCAACGTCCGTTGCTCCGTTGCGCGGTATTATCTTACCAGACCGGAGCCGATTTGTCAAATCGGGCGCTTCCACTTTGTTAGATGCTTGACATTCTTTTTTGTGCAATTTTAACAGTGTTTCCTGCAAAATATTGTTTTTTAAGTTATTTCCTCCGGATTTTTCGCTCTTTTTCGTCTACGTTCTGTTCATGAATTTTTAACATTTGCATCCGTCCCGGACGCCCCGGAACGACCCGTTTCTGGCCCTCCCGCACGGAAACAAGCGGCCAAATACCGCAGTTTTCTGCACAAAACCAGGCCCGCCGCCGGGCACTTTCCGCACCCGGAATTGCCCCCGAATTACCCCCAAAAACACCCCTCCGGCAAAATGCCGAAGCCCAGAAATCTGCGGAGAAAAAGAACACACTTCTGCTGCCGCGCGCCCCGGCGTACAATCAAATAAAAAACCGGAAAGGAAGGTCAAAACCATGAAGATCCAAATCATTCATCGAGCCTGCGGCGGCACCGAATTCCTGCCGCAGCCCAGCCGCCTGCACCTGGGCGCACAGAACGCGGAAGGCGTGGACCGGCTGCAGTTCCAGCTGCCCGAAAGCTGGGCCAACTGCGCCATTGCCCTGTACCTGCGCCGCAGCGACGGCACCCAGCTGGCCCCGGTGCCGCTGGACGGCGATGCCTGCGTGACGGTGGACCGCCGCCTCACCGGCTGCACCGGTGGGCAGTGGATGCTGGCCGCCGTGAGCGGCTCCGGCTACACCGCCTACACCCGCCCCGGCCGGTACGACACCTATGCCACCCTGCCCACCGACGGCGGCTCCGAGGACCTGCCGCCCACCCTGTACGAGCAGTTCGTGGCCCGCGTGCTGGAAAGTGCCAGCACAGCCGCCACGGCGGCCCAGAGCGCCTCGGCCAGCGCCGAACGCTGCACTTCCAGTGCCGCACAGGCACAGACTGCTGCCCGGCAGGCCAGCACCAGCAGCACCGCGGCGGCCGGGTGTGCATCCCGGGCCGAGGCTGCTGCCGCCCGCGCCGAAGAGCTGGCCCCGGCAGACGGTCAGGTACTGAGCGTGAACGGCAAAAGCGGTGTAGTGGTCCTGCGTGCGCAGGACGTGGGTGCCCTGCCCCGGCCTGCGCAGCCGGCAGCCGGCTCCCTGCTGCGGGTTCTGAGCGTGAACCCCGACACCGGCGCCCTGCTCACCGACACTACGCCCCCGCCCGACCTGACGCCCTATGTGCGCAGCAGCACCCTGCCGGACGCAAAGACCCCCGGCCCGGTGCGCATCGACCCGCAATACGGCGTGGCCGTGCGGGAGGACGCCACCCTGACCCTTGTGCCTGCCTCCGCCGAGCAGCTGGACAGTATGACCGACGGCTTTGCGCCGCTCACCCCGGCCCTGCTGCCCTACGGCGTGAAAAAAGCGCTCACCACCGCCAGCACTGCCGCCGGGTGGACCGGTGCGGAAAAGACGGCCGCCCTGCGCACGCTGGGTGCCGACCTGACCGCCTACTATACCCGGCTGGAGGCCGACGCCAAATTCGGCACGCCGTACACCCTGCCGCCTGCTACGGCGGACCAGCTGGGCGGCGTGAAGGTGGGCGACTATCTGGACATTGCCCCGGACGGCACCCTCAGCGCCAAAACGCTCAATGACAAGATCGCTGCCGCCGTGGCGGTCAAGTCGGAGGCGCGACTGGTGTGGAACACCCATGTGACGTCTCCTAACAAATTCACAACTTGGGATGTTCAGATTCCAGGCAATGTTGATAAGATATGCATTACCAAAGGCAAGTACAACAGCTACGATAATAACACTGAAAAAAGCATTGCACGCGGTGGCACGACAACTTATGACTGTGACATCAATTTTACAATCACATTCCAAACAAACGGCATCCTTCATGTTGTTTATCCATACAAAACAGTGTTCCCTCTGGAACTCTGGATTGACGGCTACCACTACCCCACCCTTGCCGACCTGCTGACGCAGGTGACCGCCGTGGAGAGCAGTGTCACCGATCTTCAGGTGGCCCTGTGCGAGCTGTACGAAGAAAAGGAGGAAAATTGATGGCGAAAATTTATGCAGCCCTGATCCGCAAGGGCATCAAGACGCTGGACGAGGTGCCCGCCCGTCTGCGCAGCACCGTGGAAGCCCTGCTGGCGGAGGTGGAAGCCGATGCTTGAAGCCTGGTCCCGCACGCGGGACGGCACCCGGAAGCTGAGCGCAAACTTCACCGTGGCCGAGTTTGCCTGCAAAGATGGCTCGGACCCTGTGTTCGTGGACAGCAGCCTTGCCGCCCTGCTGCAGAAGATCCGCGACCACTTCGGCCGCCCCGTAGTCATCACCAGCGGCTACCGCACCGCCGCCCACAACAGATCCGTAGGCGGGGCCGCCTACAGCCAGCATCTGTATGGGCGCGCTGCCGACATCCGGGTGCAGGGCATCCCGGTGGAGCAGCTGGCCGCCTATGCAGAGACCTGCCTGCCCGGCACCGGCGGCATCGGCCGGTACCCGCCCCGGGCCGGACGGGCTGTGGGCTGGGTCCATGTGGACACCCGCCCCGCCAAAAGCCGCTGGACAGGTTAAGAAGGAGGTGAACCCAATGGAAAGCATCCTGTCCGCCCTGATCGCCGGTGCCGTGACCCTGATCGGGGTGCTGATCGCCAACAGCCGCAGTCAGGCTGTGACCGACACCAAGCTGGAAGAGCTGACCCGCGAGGTGCGCGAGCACAACAATTTCGCCCGCCGCGTGCCCATTCTGGAAGAGCAGATGAAGGTGGCCAACCACCGCATCGCCGACCTTGAGAACCACGAACGAATGAAAGAGAGGAACTGATTTATGGAACTGAGCAACAAGATCTCCGCCGCTACCCTGGCCCGCACCGCTGTGCTCCTGCTGGCCCTGACCAATCAGGTGCTGAGCGCAATGGGCAAGCCCGTGCTGCCCATCGAGAGCGCCACCGTGGAGCAGCTGGTCACAGCTGGCATCACCACCGTGGCCGCGCTCATCAGCTGGTGGAAGAACAACAGCTTCACCGCTGCCGCCGTGGCCGCCGACAGCTACATGGCCCGGCTGAAGCAGAAGCAGTGATCGCCGACTGCCCTATATAAGGTAAGAGGGCAAGGCCCCCGGAGACGCAGGTTTCCGGGGGCCTTTTTCGTCTGCAGCAGAGCGGCAGGAGAAATTCCAGCCGGTTCTTTGCCAGAAATTCCGTCCCTCAAAAAGTGGGTTTCCGCAACAATCCGCACACTCTGCACCAGTACCGCAACCGCATCATTTCACATCCGCAACAGTTTCTCTTTTTTCTGCAACAAGTCCTTGTGATTTGTGCAAAATATCCAATTCAGACTTTGGAATATTTTCACAAATCATGCGTTTCTACACATTTTTTCTTGACAACCCGCACTAGAAAATGGTATAAAGGAAGCAGGATAGTAATCCTCGAAATATGTCCATTCTATGGGACAGTGGTAATGCGTAAAAGACTTGACACCATTTGAAAGGAGCCATCAACCATGACGAATAAAAAGCTGAAACTCGCTGCCATGTCCGTAGCCCTGACCGCCTGTGTCGCTGCACAGCCCATGGCTGCCCATGCTGTGGAAGGCCCCGACTCTGTCGAGGATAACGCTGCCCCGCAGGCCGAACCTGTAGTCGAGAGTTCCACGCCCGCCCCCGTCGCTGAGGAAGGGGAAAAGCAGGAGGAAGCCGGAGAGCAGGAGGAGTTTACCCCCCCGGATGAACGAAGAGGCCAAGAAAGATGATCAGGCCCCCGCGTTCGGCCCCGGCACCAAGACCGATGACATCACCATCGACTATAAACCTGCTGAGAAGCCGGAAGAGCCCGGCGAGACCGATGAACCTGAGACCCCGGGCGACACCCACCTGAAGGGTGACGTGATCGACAACAGCAAGAAGGACGAAGCCACCGGCGAGGACGGCAAGATCGGCGAGGCCACCAAGGAAGAGACCCCCGACAGCTCTTCCAGCACCACCGTTGTGGACCCCGACGCCGAGGTGAAGAAGGGCGACCCCGTGGTGGGCAAGGATGAGGACGGCAACACCACCATCACCACCCCCACCGAGACCACCGGCACCCAGACCACTACCACCACCGGCACCGGCAAGGCCGATTCCTCCACCACCATCACCGACACCAAGAAGGGCGAAGAGATCAACCTCGACGACGAGCTTGGCAAGGACGTGCGTCCGGACTGGAAAACCGATAAGGATGACAAGCTGGGCGGTTACACCGTGGACAAGGTCGAGCCCGCCGAGGACGGCAACTCCAAGGAGCTGACCCTGAAAAAGACCAGCGAGCCCGAAACAAAGGAAATGTCCGCTGAGGACGTTGCCAAGCTGCTGGATGTCCCCGAGGGCGGCGTGGAGAAGAAGGAAGAGCTGGACGAAGAGGGCAACCCCAAGACCACCTACACCCTGAAAAAGGAAGAGACCTCCACCGACGAGAACGGCAACACCGTCACCCGCGTCACCTACTACAAGATCACCGGCAATACGGTCGAGACCACCACTGAGACCACGCTGGTGCTCAAGGTGGAAAAGGGCACCGTGGATGTTGATAATGAAGATCTGACTACTGAGATCAAACTGCCTTCCATCAAGGACGAAAGCGGCAAGGAGATCCTCTCTGCCAAGCAACTGAACGATCTGCTCAAGGACCAAAAACCGGACAAGGATGGCACCTATAAGATCGAGAAGGAAGCAAACGGAAAGACGTACCTCTACACCATCACCGAAAGCACTGACCAAGGCACCCTGCTCACCAACAAGCAGCTGGCCGATCGTCTGGGCAAGGGCTTTACCGCCGATGACAACGGTGTTTACTACAAGGGCGAAAAGCTGACCTTTGACCAGATGGATGCCGTGCGCAAGACTTTGAGTTACACCGTGGCGGTCACCGAGATCACCAAGGCCCCCGGCCAGGTCGAAGGCGGTCAGGAAAGCATCGAGAGTGCCGAGGAAACTGCCAAGCTGGAAGCCATCAAGGCCGCTCTGACGGATGCCGCCAAGAAAACCGGCATCAATGTGGACAGCGAGGATTTCAAGAACCAGCTGAATACGATCGATCCCACCGGCAAAGGCCAGCTCAATCTCAGCTATACCGATGCAGACGGCAATGTTCATACTGTCACCCTCCGCTATGACGGTGCAACGGTTTCTGCGCCTCAGCCGGGCAGCTCTGATCCGAGCAAGGACACCGAGACCCGTAAGGATGTTACGGACAACGTCATCACCGGCACCGCTTATGTGACCGGCTCGAATACGTGGACCGAAAGCGGTTCCCTCAACGGCACCTACGTCAAGCCCGGCAGCGGTAAACTTCCCTCTCTCGATGGTTGGACGATCGCCAGCAAAGACCCGGAGAAGGGCACCACGACCTACAAAAAAGAAGAAACCGTGACCTCGCCCGACGGCACCAGCACCAAGATCACCCGTACCTGCACGATCACGGAATCGTCCGCTTCCCTCACCGATGCGGAGAAGGAAGAGATCGCCTGGAAAGAGCTGCAGAACAAGAGCGGCAAGGACAAAGCTACCCTGCTTCAGGAAGGTTACAGCATTGATATCGGCAGCATGGACTTCTCCGGCATCAAGCGCGTGGAATGGACGATCGACACACTTTCTGAATCCACAAAGACGGACACCAAGGATCTTAACGACAAGCTGGTGATCCCCGGCGGCAAGAACTGGTCGATCGACGAAAAGGCCCGCACCATTACGGTGGACGGAAAGACCTACGACAATGTGACCAAAACCAATGACGGCTACACCTGCACGGTCGAGGACAAAAACGGCGTAAAGACCACCTACACCTTCACCAAAAAGGCCGGTGCTCCGCTGACCCCTGAAGAGATCCAGACCGCACTGGCAGGCCAATACAGTGTTTCCGCTGACAGCATCCGACTGAACGCCGACGGCAAGACCGCGACCTTCACGAAGGGTGACGAAACCATCACCGTGGATTACAGCACCCTGAGCGAGACCCTCACCGTCCGGAAGGATGTACACACCTCCTCCAGTGTCACCGGCATCATCAAGGACGATAAGGATCTTGAGAAGGCATACGACGAGCTGTGGAAGCAGATCCAGGAGATCCAGAGCAAACTTCAGCCCGGCGAGGAACTCCGGATCGGTGAAACGAAGATCGATTCCACCACCAAAAAGGAAGATATCATCAAGTATTTCACCAAGGCCATCTCGCCCGATAACATGAGCAAAGATGAGCTGATCAAGGCTCTGCAGGAGCAGGAGCGGATCGCCAAGAACTCCACTTACGTTGCCAACAAGGGTTCTGATTACGAAGAGACCAAGAAGAACTACTACTCCGGTGAAAAGACGGGTGAATTCAAATACTTCAGCAAGGCACCAGATGGTTCCAAAATTGAGGTCTATTGGAAATCGACTTGGGGGTGGAACGGCTATTATTACTATACAGACGCTAACGGCCATGAAGTTCGTGTTGATAGTAACACTGTGCACTCCGAAGAGCAGCGCGACGACATCGGCCACCTCGACCTCGCTTCCGGCTCCAAGCTGGATCTGCTGCCGGATGAGGACGGCAAGGTCAACCAGACCGACTGCGTGCTGGTGAGCAAGAATCTGAAGCTGGAGTGGAACTACGATGCCGGAAAACTGGTCAACGGTAAGGACAACCAGACGGTCGGCCTGGACAGCAAGATCAGCTGGGATGACGAGGGCGGCGAGGGCGACGGCCACTACGAGTATGACCGCGGCAACCCCAATAAAAACCCTGACAAGAGTGCCTACTACAAGCTAACCGGCACTGTCGCCTATGATCCTATCAAAGATAAAGATGGCAGCATCAAGCTGTATCAGGGTCAGTGGGGCGACTATTGGAACCCCGGCATCAGCGCAGAGGATGAGGCCATTAACGCTTACCTGAAGGCAACCGGCAGCAGCAAGACCTATAGGGACTTGACCACGAAAGAGCGCAATGCCATCGTCGGCACCTACGTTGTGAAGATCGGAACCACCGGCACCAACAGCACCGGTGAGAGCGGCTATCAGGTCTATCTCAAGTCCTCTGAGCTGACCGCCTACGGCTATATGTCCCGCGATGCCAACACCTGCATCAACAGCACCTACAAGCGCCAGGACGGCACCTGGGGTTACGTCGGCGGCTATGACCTGATGATCTCCGAGCTGACCCAGGTGCGTGAGGGCAAGGTCGTCGGTCAGACCGAATCCACCATCAAGACCATCACCGCCCCGCTGAGCATCCGCAGCTCGCAGGACTTCGCCAAGCGCCTTCTGGAGCTGAACAAGCAGACCACCACCACCCATAAAACCGGTGAGGGTGCTACGGCTTACGGCGAAAATACTTCCGGCGACTTCGACGGTACCTATACGCAGAAGAAGAGCGAAACGGTCGAAGGATCCGGTACCGGCAAAGGCCACTACACCACCTTTACCGAAGTGCTGAAGAAGATCTTCTCCGGCTCCGGCAGCAAGGAGCACGACGAGGGCAGCGTCTCCTACACCCACCGCACCACGGACAAGGTGAACACCACGCCAGTGTCCAAGGAGACCGTGACCACCACCGACGCCCATGTGGGCTACAACTATACCTCCATCGAGACCCGCACGGTCACCGTGAACGGCGAAGAGACGGTCATCGTCCCGCCCGTCACCCCGCCGGAAACGCCCGTGGAGGACGAGACCCCGGACGAAGTCGTGACCCCGGAGACCCCCGAGCTGCCGCCCGTGCAGGACGCCACCCCGGACGCTCCGGTCCTGCCGTCTGACGCGGTCCTGCCCGCTGTGCAGGATGCACTGCCGCAGACCGGCGTGAACTGGATGGCCGCTCTGGGCATGGCATTCAGCGGCATGCTGCTGACCATCGCAGGCGCATTCGCCAGCCTCAAGTACAAGGAAAAGCATTGATGCTTTTCCCTTCCAACGTGATCCACGTCAAGTCGTAAACGCATAGAAAGGGCCTCCCCATTCCGGGGAGGCCCTTTCGTGTTGTGTTCGGCTTATGCTTCCGCATCCAGGTACGCGTGCTTGTGCACCAGATTCCCCACGCTCATGTACTCCTTGCGGAAGGAGTAATCCTGATAAAACGGCTTGTTGCGGCCATGCTGACCGGCCACATAGGAGCACATGTTGGCACTGCCCGCAGGCCGGAACTTCCGCTGCCTGCAAAAAAGATGTGCCGGGCCTGAAAGATGACCCTGGTCAGCATGTCCAGCTTCTGCTCAAACTCCGCCGAGCAGGTCTTTTTCAAAAAGTCGATGACCTCCGACACATCGTCCTTGACCGGCGGTTGCTTTGCCTGTTCCAGATGCTGGCGCAGCCGGATCTTGAACTCCGCGTAGCCGTCGCAGCCCGCCTTTTTGCAGAACCGGAGGATGGTGGAGGTAGACACATGGGCGGCATCCGCAAACTCCCGGATGCGCATATAGCACACCTTGTCCGCGTTCCGCACAACATACTTATAAACTTCCAGCTCCAGATCATTCAGGCTGCAGATCATCTCTTCGCTGAACATCGGCCGCCCCTCCCTCGTGGTGGCTTTTGTTCCAGTATACTGTATATTTTGCCGCGTTACAATTCCCCTGCTCAGAAAAAAGCCGCCGCACGGTGGCAGGGCCGTGCGGCGGCAGAAACATGCTTTGGGGAACCGATCAGATCAGGCTCAGGGCCTCTTCGTCGCCCACGAGGGTGAAGTCGGGGTGCATCTGCAGGATGCTGGCGGGCACTTCCGGGGTGACCGGGCCGAAGAAGGCTTTCTTCACGATCTCGGCCTTGCCGGTGCCGTTGACCACCATCAGCACCTTACGGGCCTGCATGATGGTCTTGATGCCCATGGTGTAGGCCTGCTTGGGCACCAGGTCTACGTTGCCGTCAAAGAAGCGCTTGTTGGCCTCGATGGTCTCCTGGGTCAGGTCCACACAGTGGGTCTCCAGCTCAAAGGCCTCGCCCGGCTCGTTGAAGCCGATGTGGCCGTCGTGGCCGATGCCCAGCAGCTGCAGGTCGATGCCGCCCACGCTGTGGATGATCTGGTTGTACTGGGCGCAGGCTGCGTCCGCATCGGGGTTGGTGCCGTCCGGCAGGTTGATGCGGGCGGGGTTGATGTTGACGTGGTCGAACAGGTGGCGGTGCATGAAGCTCCAGTAGCTTTCCGGGTGGTCCTTGGGCAGGCCGCGGTACTCGTCCAGGTTCACGGTGGTGACCTCCGAGAAATCAATGTCGCCCTTGTTGTACCACTCCACCAGCTGCTGGTAGGCCCCCACCGGGGTGCCGCCGGTGGCCAGACCCAGCACGCAATTGGGCTTCATGATGACCTGTGCGGAAATAATGTTTGCTGCCTTGCGGGACATGTCTGCGTAATCCTTTGCACGAATAATCTTCATCACAAACGACCTCTTTCATCTTTCATCTTTGCTGCGTTCACCGCGCAGCATCGGTTTTGCGCTTCCACGCATTCTATTGCAATTCTACCACAATTCACAGGATGCTGTCCAGCATTCTAGCGCATTCTGACCGAATTTTGCTGTTTTTCAGCCGATTCGTCCAAAACCTGCCGGGCAGAACGCAAAGGGCCCCGCCGAAGCGGAGCCCTCACGCCGGGAACGCCCGGCAGCGTCTGCAATTTCAGGTTCAGTCCAGATCCTCGCCGTTGGATGCGATGACCTTCTTGTACCATTGGAATTCCTGCACCTCTAGTATAGCGGAAAAGCCACAAAAGGAAAAGAGGATTTCGGGGCTTCTTTGTGCCAAAAAGACAAAACAGCGCCCCCTGCGCCGTCCGAGACGGTTCAGGGGGCGCTGTCATTGCGGTTCAGGGAATGCTGCGGGGATCAGTCTGCAGACAGATAGTGCATGGCCTTGCGCAGGCGTGCCTCATTTTCTGCGGTGGGCTCCATGAAGGGGCTGTGGAACAGATCCTGGAACAGGTTCTCCATCTTGGGGGAGTTCGGGTCGATGCCGATGTCCTCGAGGGTCAGGGGCATGTTCATGCTGCGCATAAAGGCACGGAAGGGTGCCACCTGCTCCGGATGGCCGTTGAAGGCCAGCTGCAGGCAGTCGCCGATGGCCACGATCTCGCCGTGCAGGTAGGGCTTTGCCTCCTGGGTGAAGTGGGTGCGCACCAGCTCGTAGGTCTCGTGGCCCAGAGCGGTCTGGCCAAAGCCCTTGCTCACGCCGCTGACGATGCCAGCCACTGCCACGTTCAGGTAGGCAATATCCTCCACTGCCTTGGTCAGCTTGCCCTCGGCAATGTCATGGCAGGCCTGGTGAGCCTCCTTCTCGTAAACATGGTAAGCCATCTCTGCGATGGTGTAGGCGGTGAACAGGCCGATGCTCACGTCGTCCAGCAGGATCTGGCTGCGGCCGTTCTGGATCTCGATCATCTTGGCCATACCGTCCATGATGCCGCTGGCGGCGTAACGGGGCGGCTCCTTGCAGATGACGTCCATATCCATGACGATGGCGTTCACCTCATGGTCATACCGCAGGCTGCCCAGAGAGGCACCCTCGGCAGTGTACATGACGCTCAGCGGGGCAAATGCCGCGCAGGTGGCAATGGAGGTAGGCACCTCCACGATGGGCAGGTCGCCTGCAAAGTGTGCCGTAGCCTTGGCCTGATCCATGATGCGGCCGCCGCCGATGCCCACGATGACCTGGCAGCCGGTGGTCAGGGCCTGCAGGGCGTGCTCCTTGGCGCGCTCGTAGGTGTTCTGATCCGGGTACAGGGAGAGTTCAAACTCCACACCGGCATCCTTCAGGCTCTTTTCTGCCTTGCCTTCGGTGGCTGCCCAGGCGCGGGGGCCGGCAATGACCAGGGCCTTTTTGCCCAGACGTGCCACCTCGCCGCCCAGCAGGTTCAGGGCGCCTGCTTCCTGCAGGTAACGGCCAGCGCCGAACTTGTAAGCGTTATCCAGTTTGATATCGGCCAGACTTCTTGCTTCTGCCATAGTTTTTACACTCCTTACTCCATGTAAGCACCCTTCATGGCACTGACTGCGTGCTGGCTGTACAGCTTCAGCAGGCCATGGGTGTATTTGCTTGTAAAACCTTTCCAGTTGGCTTTGCGCTCTGCCAGAATGGCGTCCATTTCTTCGGGGGTTTTGTGCTCGCCCTTCACACCGGTGATCTCCAGGCGGCGGGCCTCCACGTCCAGTTCAATGATATCGCCCTCTTCCACCAGTGCGATGGGGCCGCCTGCGGCGGCTTCAGGGCTGACATGGCCGATGACGGGGCCGCGGCTTGCGCCGGAGAAGCGGCCGTCGGTGATCAGGGCCACGCTGGAAGCCAGGGCCGGGTCGGAGCAGATGGCCTCGCCGGTGTAGAACATCTCCGGCATACCGCTGCCGCGGGGGCCTTCGTAGCGGATGAACACGGCATCGCCCGGGTGGATGCGGCCGTGGAGGATGGCGTCGATGGCGTCCTCTTCACAGTCGAAGGGGCGAGCGGTCAGGGTCGCCTTGAACATGGCCTTGGGGCAGGCGGTGTGCTTGATGACACAACCTTCCGGGGCCAGGTTGCCGCGCAGGATGGCGATGGAACCGTTGGTGCCGATGGGCTCGTCGAAGCTGCGGATGATGTCGGTGCGCTTGATCTCGCGGCCGATCTTCTTGCTCTTCTCGGCCAGCAGGGCATCGCAGTGCTCGTAGAAGCCGTTCTTCTTCAGCTCCTCCAGGTTCTCGCCCAGGGTCTTGCCGGTAACGGTCTTGGCATCCAGATGCAGCATGGACTTGATTTCTTCCATGATGCGGGGCACGCCGCCTGCGTAGTAGAAATACTGTGCGGGCCAGTCGCCTGCGGGACGGATGTTCAGCAGGTAGTGTGCGCCGCGGTGCATCCGGTCAAAGGTGTCTGCGTCGATCTCGAAGCCGAACTCGTGGGCAATGGCGGGGATGTGCATCAGGGCATTGGTGGAGCCGGAAATGGCCGCATGGACCATGATGGCGTTCTCAAAGCTGCGCATATCCACGATATCGCCTGCGGTGACACCGGCTTCCACCAGCTTCATCAGCTGTGCACCGGCGTCGTAGGCAGCCTGCTTCAGCTCGGGGGCAGTGGCCGGCATCAAAGCGGTGCCGGGCAACATCAGGCCCAGAGCCTCGGCCATGACCTGCATGGTGGAGGCAGTGCCCATAAAGGAGCAGGCGCCGCAGCTGGGGCAGGCGTGCTGCTTGTAGTAGGTCAGCTGCTCGGCCGGGATCTCGCCGCGCTCGTACTGTGCGCTGAACTTGCCGATCTGCTCCAGGGTGAGCAGCTCGTTGATGGCACAGCCGGGGTCGTTCTCGGTGTACTTGGCGGGCAGGTCGTGCGCCTCCATGACACCGCCGGTGACCACGATGGCTGCCATCATGTCCTTCATACGACCGATGCTCATGAGCATGGCGGGCATGGCCTTGTCGCAGCTGGAAATGAACACACCGCCGTCAAAGGTGGTGGCGTTGGCCTGTGCTTCCACCAGGTTGGTGATGGCTTCGCGGTGGGCCAGCGAGTAGTTGATGCCGTCATGGCCCTGTGCCATGCCGTCGCACATGTCGGTGGCAAAATACCGGGCAGCCTTGCCGCCGTGGTCGTTCACGCCGCGGACAGCCTCTTCCACAAAGATATTCAGGTGGCCGGAGCCCGGATGGCTGTTGCCGTAGGTGCTCTCCACCATGATCTGGGGCTTGCTCAGGTCATCGACCGTCCAGCCCATGCCCATGCGCAGGGGATCCATCTCAGGGGACAGGGAACGGACCTGCTGACTTTTCAGCATTATATTCAACTCCTTATAAAACTCTCAGATACTCTCTCACAGGGTCAGGTGGCGGTCACGCGCAGCGACCTTCCACCAGCCTGTGACCTTGCCGTTTTCCACCACCGGGACCGCCGGGTACAGGGCGCTGGTGGGGCAGACGTGAGTCGGGATGGCAAACAGCTCGGTCCCGATGGGCGGGATGTCGGCGATGTGCTCTTCCGGCACACGCACCACCCAGTGCTCCTCGTTCTGGATCACGGTGCGGGCATACTCCATACCCACGATCTCCGCGCGCTCCGGGGTGGGGTCTGTGGCCACGGCCTTGCAGCCCAGATCCAGTGTGAAGGTGTCGCGGCTGGGGCGGCTCACCACGCGGGTGAGCAGGGCGGCAGCCGGGGTAAACTGCAGGTCCGGGTAGGCCTTGCGATACCCTGCGTCTTGGATCACGCAGGTGCCGGGGCTCAAAAACTCGCCGGTCATCTCTGCGTGCACCGGGAAGGACGGGGTGCCGCCCATGATCAGGATCTCGCAGCAGATGCCGTCCGCCTTCAGGCGGGCCTTGATCTCCTCGATCTGCTTGTCCACAGGGGCGGTAGCCACCTCGCGCTCCTGCACGCTGCTCTCGTGGCGGTGGCCGTCGTAGCAGTGCATGCCGCGCATGACGATGCCGGGCAGGGTGTTCCACTCCCGGTACATCGCTTCCACTTTATCCAGCGGCACACCGGTGCGGTGCTGGCCCATGTCCACATCCATCAGCACATTGGCCTTGCAGGTCTGGCCCAGCTTGCGGATCTGCTCCGTGTCATCGCCGATGGCAAAGAACTCCACCTCCGGGAAGGCGGCCTGCAGCGCGGCAAAGCGCTTGATGTTGGGGCCCACCAGCGGGTACGCCAGAGTCAGGTGCTTCGCACCGGCCTTGGCGGCCATTTCGGCCTCGGCGATGGTGGCGCACTTGAAGCGGTCGATGCCCGCCTCGATCTGCATTTGGACCACCTCGGCCATCTTGTGGGTCTTGATGTGGGGCCACAGGCGGGCAGCGCCGCCTGCAATGTCGATCATCTTGCGGATATTCTCGCGGATGATCGCCGGGTAATAGACCAGCTGCGGGCTTACGATGTCCTGCTGACCCTCAAAGGTATAGAGGTTGTCGTTGATCTTATTCATACTCCACCAGCATCTCGATCTCGACCGCGATGTTGCCCGGGCAGGAATTGGTGCCCATGGCGGTGCGGGCGGGCAGACCCTTCTCCTCGCCGAACAGCTCGAACAGCAGGTTGGAGCCGCCGTTGATGACCTGCGGCTGCTGTGCAAAATCATCGGTGCAGTTGACAAAGCCCAGGACCTTGACGCAGCGCTTGATGCGGTTCAGGTCGCCCAGCTTGGCGTCCAGATTGGCCAGCAGGTTCAGCATGCAGTTGTAAGCAGCCTTCTGGCCCTGCTCCAGGGTCAGGTCTCCGCCGACCTTACCCACGATGTTGTGGCCGTCGCCGATGTCAGGGCCGCAGCCGCTGCAGTACAGCAGATGATCGCCGAACTCCATGACCGGAGTGTAGACGCCGCCCTTCGGCGGGGGTGCGGGCAGAGTGATGTTCATTTCCTTGAGCTTATCGTAGACATTTGCCATAAGAAAAACCTCTCTTCTTTTTCTCTGACGCAGCCGAAACGGGGGCTGCTGCCGTTGGAAGCTGCAGTCCCGCCGGGCGTGTGTCGGCGGAACAACAGCCGTTTTTATATTCCCAACAGCGTACTGCCCAGGCTCAACACCAGCGGCACGCTGATCAGGATACTGAGGGTGGAATGTGCAACGGCCTGGCTTGCCAGTTCCCCTTCGGTGTCGTACTGCTTTGCCAGCACGGCCGTCAGGCTGCCTGCCGGGCAGGATGCCAGAATCAGGATTGCCATGCACAGGGTGCGGTCCAGCGGCAGGAAGTACAGCGCCGCCAGGAAGCCCAGCGGGAACACGACGCACCGCAGGGCCGTGATGAGCCATACCATGGGGTTCGTGACCAGTTTTTTCAGGTCACTGCGGGCCAGCATGCCGCCGGCGATCATGAGGGCCAGCGGCGTGGTGGTGTTGCCCACCGCCTTGCAGAAGCTGTCCAGAATGGCGGGCAGCCGCAGGCCGGTCACCAGCATGACCACCATGATGGCGGTGGTGATGTTGGTGGGGGTAAGGAATGCTTTGATGCTCACCTTGGCTTCCGGGTCGAACAGGTGCTGTACATAAGTAAAGAACAGGATGTTGTAGGCCATGATGCCGGCGGCACCGTACAGGGCACCCGCCTCGCTGCCCAGCAGGGCGCTGATGAGTGGGATGCCGATGAAGGCGCTGTTGGGCATGACGGCGGCACCCACCAGCACGGCCTTCTGGCCGCGGGTCAGGTGCATGGCCCTGCTCAGCACAAGGCAGATGCCGATGGTGAGGATGTAGAAGATCTCCAGCACCAGATAGCCCTTGAGCATGCCGGCCACGGCCTCGCGGCCGCCGTCGATGCTGGCACTGGCCAGCAGGGTGCAGGGCAGGGTGACCGACATGACCAGGTTGGACAGGAACTTGCTGTTCCCGTCGTCCATGATGCCCAGTTTGGTCACGGCTGCACCGGTGCCGATCTCCAGAAAGATGATCAGGATCTGCTGCAGAAGAATCGCGATCGACATGGCAGCTCCTTATACCGTCAGCACCATACCGGCACCGGCCGTGGTGCGCCGGTCGTGGTCAATGGCGACCTGGCCGTTGACGATGCACCAGTCCAGACCGGTGGCCTTCTGGGCAGGATTCGTGAAGGTGGCATGATCCGTGAACTTCTTCGGATCGAATACCAGTATATCAGCATAATTGCCTTTCTGCAAGCTCCCTCGTCCGACCAATCCCATTCTTGCGGCGGGCTGGCTGGTCATCCGGCGGATGGCCTCCTGCATCGTGTAGATGCCGCGCTCGGCCACATACTCCCGCAGCACCTTGGGGAAGGCACCGAACATGCGGGGGTGGGGCGTGTCGGTCTTGGCATAGATGGCATCGGAGATGATATTGGACCAGGGCAGACGCGCCACCGTATCAATATCATCCTGGCTCATGGACATATTGATGATGGCAGTCTTACCGTCCTCGCTGTGCATCAGGTAGGCGGCCAGTGCAGCGGCGTCCTCAAAGCCGAATTTCTCGGCAGCCTCCGTCACCCGCATGCCCAGGAACTTCTCGTTTTCGGGGCAGACCACGCCGCTGATGATGATGCGGTCCCAGCCCAGCGTGATGCAGAAGTTGTCCCAGTCATCGTACAACACGCTGCTGGTACGGCGGAACTCCTCCACACCTTCGGGGGTGCCCAGTTTTTCCAGTGCACGGGTCATGTTGCCGGCCACGAACACCGGGGGCAGCATGGTGGTCAGGGCCGTGCTGCCGCCCTCGTAGGGGTAGAAGTCCACGGTCACGTCCATGCCCTCGGCGCGGGCGGCTTCGATGTCGGCAATGGCAGTGTGGATGTCCTTGCCCCAGTTCTTCATGCCGCAGCTCTTGAAGTGGCTGATCTCCAGGGCACAGCCCACGCGGCGGGCAATCTCGATCACCTCGCGCACGCTCTGCACCATGCTGTCGCCCTCACCGCGGATGTGGGTGGTGATGACCCGGTGGTAGCGGCCCACCGGCTCCAGAATGTAGGCAAATTCATCGGTGGAGGAGTAGCACTCCGGCAGATACATGATGCCCAGCGACACACCGGGAGCACCGGCGGCCATGGCGTCCTCGATCAGAGCACGGGCGTCGTCCAGCTCCTGCTGGGTGTAGGGAGTGTCGGCAAAGCCCTTGACGCAGATCTTGACGGTGCCGGTGCCGATCATGGCGGCAACATTCAGGGGCAGCGCGGTCTTGTGCAGGGCAGCCAGATAATCACGGTAGGTGTGGGGGCCGTCCAGGCCGATGGGGCCCATGACGGCTTCTTCAAAGGAATAATACTCCTTTGCCGCCTCGTCCGATTCCGGCCGGGGGGTCATGCTGATGCCGCAGTTGCCGGCCACCGCCGTGGTAATGCCCTGGGCCAGCTCCACCTCGCCAAAGTGCGGGTCGTTGAGGGGCTTTGCGTCGTGGTGACGGTGGATATCCACAAACCCCGGGGTCACCGCCTTGCCGGTGGCGTCGATGACCTGGTCTGCCGGTTCCGTGATGCCCGGAGCGATCTGAGCAATACGGTCGTCCTGCACCAGCAGGTCTGCCTGGTAGGGCTGGCCCCCCAGGCCGTCGTATATGGTGCCGTTCTGGATCAAAATACGTTTCATGATAGGTTCCCTCTCGCTATGAATTTGCCCTGCGGCAAGGCGACCCTGCCGCAAACGACGAAAGGGGCAAGGGCGTATGCCCTCGCCCCTTTCGGAGAAACAGATTTACAGTTTGCCGGCTAAACAGATCTTACAGATCTTCTTCTTCCTCAGCAGCAGCCTCAGCAGCAGCGACCTTTTCCACGACAGTGCCGCGGCGGTCGTCCATAACGTGCTTCAGGCGCACATCGTCGGGAGTGGTGTCAGCAGGGAACATGAGAGAGACCACAATGCCGAACACCAGAGAAATGATGGTAGCAGGCACAGCCGGACCACCCATGGTGGCGTTGATCCAGTTCTTGAAGGAAGGCAGCACCAGGATCAGCACGCCCAGCAGAGTGCCGGAGCCGATGCAGGCCAGACCGCCCTGCCAGTTGACACGCTTCCAGAAGCGGCCCAGCAGCATTGCGACTGCGACGCCGGGCAGGAAGGCGCCCACGATGGTGGAGATGTAGCCGATAACGTCGTTGACGAACAGGGTGATGAAGAAGGCAGCGCCCAGGGTGCAGATCAGAGCGACACGGCTGACCTTGGCGTAATCCTTTTCCTGGATGGTCTTGCCGGTGATGCTGGGGTACACGTCGGTGAGCAGGATGGTAACGCCGGAGATGGCGTCGGAGTCACCGGAGGACATGGTAGCAGACAGGCCGCAGATCATGAACAGCATGCCGATGACCGGGGGCAGTGCGTTGGTAGCCATGTAAGCAAAGGCGTAGTCGCCGCTGGCCAAGGTGTCACCATTCATGGTGGCGATGGTGAAGCAGCTCATGCCGATGATGGCGGTAACAAAGCTCCAGCCGAACAGCAGGATGCCCTGGCCCAGGAAGGCCTTGCGAGCAGTCTTTTCGTCCTTGGAGGTGTAGATACGGGTACGGTGGGTGGGCGTACCGATAACGCCCATGGCTGTGGACAACACCAGTGCTATGGCAGCCATGACACCGTAGGAGCCCAGGCCGTAGAAGGTCATTGCGCCGGGCTTGCCAGCAGCGGTGAAGGTATCCACCACGTTCTGATAGCCGCCTGCCAGGGGGATGGCACGGAAAGCGATGGTCAGGAAGCCGATGAGGATGGCGATGAACTGGACAGCGTCGGTGGTAACAACGGCCATGTAGCCGCCGATGAACACGTAGATGCCGAAGCCCAGAACGGTGATGATCTTACAGGTAACGTCCGGCAGCTGGGTGACGTAAGCCAGGTACTTGGCACCGCCGTTCAGGTGGTTGCCCAGCCAGATGATCTCGATGACGAACATCATAAAGCCCATGACCTGGCGGATGATCTTTTTGCCGCCGTAGTAATACTGTGCTTCCTCAGACATGGTCAGGAAGCCCTTGTTCTTTGCCTTGGTGAACAGCAGCATGGAAAGGATACCTGCCGATGCGCCCAGGCCGTAAATGGCGCCGCCCCAACCGTGGTTGAAGCCGTTGCCGATGGCGCCCATGGAAGAACCGGTGCCGATCATGGTTGCACCCACGGTGCAGAAGATCAGGAAGAAGCCGAGGTTGCCGCCGCCGGTCAGGAAGCTGCTGCCCTCATTTTTGCCACGGCTGGTGATCCAGCCCACAAAGATCATAAAGCAGATCCATGCAATAAAGCCGCCGATAAACAATGGGATGTATTTGGGATCCAACATAGTTTCATTTCCTCCTTAGAAACATTTTCCTCAGCCCAGCGCAGGGTCCGCTCGGGCCGATGTGGCTGTCAGACATTTCCCCGCTGCGGGCCGGCACCGTGGGGTCGTTGTCCGACAACAACCTTGCTGAAATAAATGTACCAATTTTTGCATCATCCGTCAATAGATTTTTAACATTTTCTTCAAAAAGAACCATTTTTGGCGTATTTTATAGTTTTCCTGTTCATAATTATGTCATTTCCACGAAAAACAAACTGCCCCTTGCAGTCTATTTTCCGGTGTCGTATACTGAAATTGGAGCAAGGATTCGTGTGAGAAATCACGAGGCTTCTTCAAAAATAATGTTGGTTTGTTATTTTTTACTTGTTTTGGCATTATCGAGTTGTCCGACAATACCGTCAGGCACTTCAAAAACCTCTGTAGAACGTGCAAAACGCGGCCATCGGCACCCGATCCGCCGCAGAAAAATCGGCGGGCAGCCCGTGATTCTGCGCTGTCCGCACCCAAAACCGCGCCAGTTTTGTTCGGATATAAGAACATATCGCGTGGTGCAGCCCGATATCCGAACGCACTTGCTCTTCCCGGTGTTCCCCTGTGGAACACATCGGAACTCTTTGCGCCGGTGTGCGGCCTGCCCGGTCAGACACCCCGGACACCCTATATAACCGGACACCCTATATATAAGGAAAGGAAGTGAGACCCATGCCTTCCGGAGATGCCCACCGTTCCCTAGCACGCGCGCTGGATATTCTGGAGCTGTGCAGCCTGAACGGCAGCGGTTACACCCTGACCCAGCTGTCGCAGCAGCTGGGCATTGCCAAAGGCAGCATCTCTCCCCTGCTGCACACCCTGCGGGACCGCGGCTACCTGACCCTGGACGACCAGGATCATCACTACCGCATCGGCCGCATGGCGTTCCGCATTGGAAACACCTATCTGGACGAAGCCAGCGCCCTGCGGGAGATCTACCGCCTGATGCACGACATCGTGTCGGTCTGCCACGAGACATGCCACCTCGGCAGCCTGAAAAACGGGGATGTCTATTACCTCAAAAAGGTGGAGACCCCGCTGCGCAGCCGTACCGTCACGGTGGAGGGCCGCAGCCTGCCGGCCTACGCCACCGGCGTGGGCAAGGCTCTGCTGGCCGACTACCAGCTGCCCCAGCTCAAGGCCCTGTATTACGACGGCCTGTACCCGCTGACCGAGCACACCATCACCGACTTCCGGCTCCTGGCCGACCAGCTGGCCGAGATCCGGGCCAGCGGCTTTGCCTACGAGTGTGAGGAGAGCACCCGGGGCATCCGCTGCATCGGCGTGCCGCTGCGCAAAAGCGGCAAAGTGGTGGCCGCGCTGAGCGTTGCCTTCCCGCTGGAGCGCTACAGCGACGCTGCCGCCGCCAGCGCCCGGCAGGCGCTGGACGAAGCCCGGCGTCAGATCGAACGAATGCTCTGCAGCGTAGAACTGCAGTTCTGAGCCCTATAAGAAAAGGAGTGTTATTTATGCCTCAGTTGATCACCATCGGCGAGACCATGGCCGCCTTCACCCCGGACAGCGTGGGTGCCCTGCGCTATGTGCAGAACTTCGGCATCCGCACCGCCGGTGCCGAGAGCAATGTAGCCGTGGGTCTGGCAAAGCTGGGCCTGGAGGCCGCCTGGGTCAGCCGCCTGGGCACCGACGAGTTTGGCTGCTTCATCCGCAATCAGCTCCGTGCCGAGGGCGTGGACTGTTCCCGCGTCATCTACGACCCCGACCACCGCACCGGCATCATGTTCAAGGAGACCGGCGTGGGCGAGACCAAAGTGTTCTACTACCGTGAGAACAGCGCCGCCAGCCACCTGTGCCCCGAGGACGTGACCCCCGCTCTGCTGGACGGCGTGAAGGTGCTGCACATGAGCGGCATCACCCCCGTGCTGAGCGAGAGCTGCCTGGCCATGACCAAAGCCGCCTTTGCTCTGGCCAAGGAGAAAGGCGTTGCCATCAGCTTTGACCCCAACATCCGCCGCAAGCTGTGGCGTGGGCAGGACTACGCCCCCCTGATCCGGGAGCTGACCCTGCAGAGCGAGATCGTGCTGCTGGGCCTGGACGAGGCCGACGCCCTGTTCGGCCTGCGGGACCCGGATGCCATCTTCGATCTGCTGTTCCGCGACGGCTGCGCACAGTATGTGGCCATCAAGGACGGCGGCAACGGTGCCTGGGTGGCCGACAAGACCACCCGCGAAAAGCTGCCGCCCTACCCCTGTAAGCCCATTGAGCCCATCGGCGCCGGTGACGGCTTCAATGCCGGCTTCCTGGCCGGCATCCTGCAGGGCCGCGATGTGGTCACCGCAGGCCGCATGGGTGCCATCTGCGGCGCCCTGGCCACCCAGACCCCGGGCGACGTGGAGGGCTACCCCGACGCCGCCCAGATGGAAGCTGCCCTCACCGGCGCTGCCATCACCTACCGCTGATCCGCTGAAACCACCGGTTTCATTGTTTGCCGAAAGGAGTTTTTTGTATGGACACTTACGATCTGGTTTCCAAGCATCCGCTGCTGGCCATCCTGCGCAACGTTCCGCTGGAAAAGACCATTGATTACGCCGAGGCCGCCGTGCAGGGCGGTGCCCCCTTCTTTGAGGTGGCACTGAATAGCCCCCACGCCCTGGAGCAGATCACGATGCTGCGCACCCATTTCGGGGACCGCTGCACCGTGGGTGCCGGCACCGCCATCACCGTGGAGCGCTGCAAAGCCGCTCTGGACGCCGGTGCACAGTTCCTTCTGACCCCCGGCACCCCGCTGGATGTGTTCAGCTACTGCGCCGAGAACGACATCGCCCTGCTGCCCGGCGTGCTGACCCCCACCGACGTGGCCACCAGCCTGCAGTTCGGCTACAAGACCATGAAGCTGTTCCCGGCCGGCAGCATGCCCCGCCACTACGTCAAGGACCTGCAGGGCCCCTTTGACGGCACCAACTACATGGCCATCGGCGGCGTGAGCCCCGCCAACATCCGCGAGTTCTTTGACGCCGGCTGCATCAGCGTGGGCCTGGCCTCCAGCCTGATGCCCAAGGAGGCCGTGGCCGCCAACGACTGGGAAGCCTGCGCCGCCTACGTCCGCGGCATGGTGGACCAGATCCGCCGCTGAGTTTTTACAGAACGTCCATATCATAACAGAAAAAACAGAAAGGAATCCATCCCATGAAGATCGTTGAAGTTAACACCTATACCGTCCGTCCCCGCTGGGGCTTTGTTGAGATCGTGACCGACGAGGGCCTGACCGGCTGGGGCGAGCCCGTGCTGGAAGGCCACTGCGCCACCGTTCTGGCCTGTGTCCAGGAGATGAAGCCCTACCTCATCGGCAAGGACCCCATGCGCATTGAGGACTTTTCCGCTGTGCTGTACCGCGCCGGGTTCTACCGCGGCGGCGGCGTGCTGATGAGCGCCATTGCCGGCATTGATCAGGCCCTGTGGGACATCAAGGGCAAGTTCTTCAACGCCCCGGTCTACCAGCTCATGGGCGGTGCCTGCCGCGACAACATGCGCGTGTACAGCTGGATCGGCGGCGACCGCCCCAGCGACGTGGGCGCTGCTGCTCTGGAGCGCAAGAATGCCGGCTTTACCGCCATCAAGATGAACGCCACCGAAGAGCTGCAGATGATTGACACCTACGACAAGGTGGACGCCGTTCTGGAGCGCGTGGCCGCCATCCGGGAAAGCTGCGGCAAGTATTTCGGCATCGCCATCGACTTCCACGGCCGTGTGCACAAGCCCATGGCAAAGGTCCTGGCCAAGAAGCTGGAAGAGTTCGACCCCATGTTCATCGAGGAGCCGGTGCTGTGCGAGAACATGGAGGTGTTCAAGGAGATCGCCGCTGCCTGCAATGTGCCCATTGCCACCGGCGAGCGTCTGTTCACCAAGTATGACTTCAAGCGCCTGCTGCAGGCCGGCGGTGTGGACATCATCCAGCCCGACCTGAGCCACGCCGGCGGCCTGACCGAGGTCAAGAAGATCGCCTCCATGGCCGAAGCCTACGACGTTGCCCTGGCCCCCCACTGCCCCCTGGGCCCCATCGCTCTGGCCAGCTGCCTGAACGTGGACGCCACCTGCTACAACGCCGTGATCCAGGAGCAGAGCATCGGCATCCACTACAACGTGGGCAAGAGCGTGCTGGACTATGTCAAGAACCAGGACGACTTCAAGTTCGTGGACGGCCGCGTGCAGCTGCCCGTCCGTCCCGGTCTGGGCGTGGACGTCAACAAGGAACTGGTGCTGGAGGAGAACAAGACCCCGCACGAGTGGAAGAACCCCGTCTGGCGTCACAAGGACGGCAGCGTTGCCGAGTGGTAATGCATCCCGCCGCCTGAGTTAACACAGAAAAACAGCCCGCATGGCAGGAGCATCGTGCTCCGTCATGCGGGCTGTTTGCGTTCGATTTACTCTTTTTCTTCCGGTTCTTCGGGCTTGGCCAGCTCCTTGAGCTGCAGCACCCATTCCGGCACTTTGGGAGCAAGGGGCGGTTCACCGCTGCGGGCGCGGTGCATCTTCCGGTACAGGTCGCGGTTGTAGGAAAGGTGCAGGGTCATGGCATCCCGTGCCCAGGTGCTGTCGCCGCACTTGATGGCCTCCAGTACAGCCTTGTGGGTGTCCAGGGTCTCCTGCAGCAGAGCGCGGTGGGTACCCTCGGTGAACACCTCCACCGACGCCGTGATGATGGGAGCCAGCTGGGGAGCCACCAGATTGCCGCTGGCGCGGGCAATGGTCCGGTGGAACTTCATATCCTCGTCCAGATAGTCCTGCCCATGCAGGATGTGGTATTCCATGAGGTTGTACAGCGATTCCATCTCGGCGATGTCCTCCGGGGTGGCATGGCGCGCCGCCAGCGCGGCAATGGCCGGCTCGATGATGTTACGCACCTCCAGCAGGTCGAAGGCCAGACGCTCCTTGTCCTCAATGAAATCCAGCCCCAGCGGGTCATCCGCCAGGCCGGGCTGGTCGGTCACAAAAGAGCCCGCGCCGTGGCGCACGGTCAGAATGTTCTGTGACTCCAGCCGCTTGATGGCCTCGCGCACGGTACTGCGTGCCACACCCATCTCGCGGGCAAGCGCTGTTTCAGTGGGCAGCTTGTCGCCGCTCTTCAGTTTTTCTTCCAGAATGTAGTCCTTGATCCGCTGTGCAACCTGTTCGGCCAGCGGCCGGCTGGAATCGTACCCCGCAGTTTCCATAAAAACCTCTTCCTTTGGCGTTTTGCTCTGTTCTACCCTTCATTATACCGGAAATTTCTGGCAGTGTAAAGCAACGCCGTGCAGAAACCTTCACTCCGGCAGCAAAGGTTTTTGTTTTATGCAAAAGCGGCCGGTGTTTCCCGCACCGGCCGCTTTGTGTTATACTGAACAGGTCACAGGGGCAGCTCCAGCTGATGGCAGTAGTCCACGATGTGGTGGAACATCTGCTCCACGGCGGGAGCCATGGAGGCCGGGCGCTGCACGGCCAAGCCCACCACGCGGTACTCCTCCGGCTCGATGGGGTACACCTTGACGGCGGCTTTGCAGTCCCGCAGCAGCATCTGCGGCATGATGGAGATGCCAAGCCCGGCCTCCACCATGGCGATGTTGGACTGGTCGTCGATGACGTGGCAGCGGCGCTCGGTGCTGATCTTGTACTTCTTGAGGAACTGCCGCATCTCGGCGTCGGTAGCATCGCACTGCACCACAAAGCTCTGGCCGTTCATCAGAGCAGGGGTCATCACGCCGTCCTGGGGTTCGGGCCAGTCCTGCGGCACGATGCACAGCAGCGGCTCCCGAAACAGCTCGGTGAGGTTGAATTCCTCCTTGCAGGTGGAGGAAAGGAACGCAACGTCCACCTGCCCGGTGCGCAGCCACTCCTTGACATCGTCGTAGGTGCCCTGATACACTTCAATTTCGATCTGAGGGTACTGGGCCGCGAAGCTCTTGAGCAGGCCCGGCAGCAGCGAAGCGCACACCGAGTTGAATGCACCCAGCTTCACCTTGCCTTTTTCCAGGCCGTTCAGGCGGGCAATGCTCTGCTTGAGTGCCTCGTCACTGTTGAGCACCGCACGGATGGACGGGTACAGCGAAGCACCATAACTGGTCATGGATACGCCGTTTTTGCCGCGGTTGAACAGAGCAAAGCCCAGTTCCTCCTCCATCACGGCAATGGCGTGGCTGATGGCCGAAGGGGTCAGATGCAGCTGCTGGGCCGCTTTGTTGAAGCTGCCCTGCCGTGCCACTGCATCGAAGATCTCGTAGGAAAAAAGCGTCATGCCCCAAAGCCTCCTTCCTGATTATTCTGGTTCGGAGACGCCCGATTCTCTGTGAATCTTTTTCATCTTTCGTTTAAGATAGTTTAATTATCTTCTTGATTGTACTATCCCGCGCCTTTTCTGTCAAGCGTTTTTGCCCCGATTTTTGCACGCTCTGTGCAGATTTTGCCGCGATTTCTGCAGGAAACGCCGCCTTTCCTTCGTTATAGTTCCTGTAACGATTTTTTGCAAACTGAACGAGGTGTTCTTTATGACTGCACTTTCCCCGCGCCGCACCTTCAGCGGCACCGCTCTTAAAACCATTGCCTGCATCACCATGCTGGTGGACCACATCGGCGCGTCCTGCATCGAGGCGGGCATCCTTACGCCCGGGCTGGATGCCGGCACCCTCTCCCAAGACACCCTTTCTGCCTACCCGCTGTACCGGCTGGACATGGTGCTGCGCTTCACCGGACGGCTGGCCTTTCCGCTGTTCTGTTTTTTGCTGGTGGAGGGCTTTGTGCACACCCACAACGTCAAGGGCTACCTTGGGCGGCTGGTGCTGTTCGGCCTTTTGAGCGAGGTGCCCTTTGACCTTGCGTTCTTCCGCACCCCCTTTTTCCCGGGCGCGCAGAATGTTTACTGGACGCTGGCGCTGGGCGTGCTGGCCATGGCAGGACTCAAGCACTTTGAAAAGGAAAACGGCCTGCCCGGCTGGCAGGGCATCCTGTGTGCCGGGGGCTGCGCTGCGCTGGCGCTGGCTGCCAATACCGACTACAACGCCATCGGCGTGCTGATCATCTGCGCCTTATACCTCACCCGCGCAAACCGCAAGCGGCAGTGCCTTGCGGGCGCAGCGCTGTTTTTGTTCGAGCTCACCGCTCCGCTGGCCTTTGTGCTGGTCTGGTTCTATAACGGACAGCGCGGCGCGTGCAGTCCGCTGCAAAAAAAGGCCTTTTACTGGTTCTACCCGGTGCACCTGCTGGTGCTAGCAGGTATCACGAACCTTATGCTATAACAGCAGAAAGCCCGCCGTCCAAAGACAGCGGGCTTTTTTACAGCTTCTCACATCGGGAACATAACGCCCGTCAGAAGCAGCATGGCAGGCACCGTGACCAGCATACACACGGTGGAGTGGGCCACCGCCTGACTGGCAAGGGTCGCTTCGGTGCCGGTCTGCTTGGCCAGCACAGCGGCAAGGCTGCCGGCCGGGCAGCAGGCGATGATGGACAGGCCGGTGCGCAGCACATTGTCCAGCGGCAGCAGCCACAGCAGCAGCATGAACAGCAGCGGGAACAGGATGCCGCGCAGCAGGGTGACCCGGTACAGGAAACCGGTGTGCAGCAGCGCACGGATGTCGCTGTCTGCCAGCAGCACACCTACGATCATGAGCGCCAGCGGGGTGGTGCAGCCGCCCACCGCACTGCAGAACTGCTGCACCGGTGCGGGCAGCCGCCAGCCGGTGGCCAGCAGCACCAGCATAGCCACCGTGGCAATGTTGGTGGGGGTGATGAAGGTCTTGAGCCGGATCTTCTCGCCAGGGCGGAACAGGCACACCACATAGGTAAAGAACCATACATTATAAGAGGCCATGGCCATGCCTGCAAACACAGTGCCGCGCGCGGTGCCCAGCAGGGCACTGCACAGCGGCAGGCCGATGAATCCGCAGTTGGGCATAGCTGCCGTGCCCACCAGCACCGCATACTTGCCCGGCGTGTCGTGGTGCAGCCAGCTGCTCAACCGGCACAGGCCGGTGGTCACCACAAACAGTGCCAGCAGCAGCACGAACAGCACCCCTGCCTGAGTGAGCAGCTCCGGCTCACCGTCCACGGCTGCACCAGCCAGCATGGTACAGGGCAGCAGAAGCTTCATGATAAAATCCGACAAAAACTTGCTGTCACGATCCTTGATAATGCCGCTGCGTGCACCTACATAGCCCAGCAGCACTTCCAGAAAGATCACCGTGATCTGACCCGCCAAAACGCCAAACGCCATTGGTTTCTCCTTTTTGTTCCACAAGCCGCATTTTTCCTTTACAAAGGAAAAAGCCCATTGATTTCAACGAATCAACGAGCTTTTTCTTGGCGGAGTAGGAGGGATTTGAACCCTCGCGCCGTTGTTTAGACGACCTACGCCCTTAGCAGGGGCGCCTCTTCGGCCTCTTGAGTACTACTCCAGAGCAAAGTGCATTACACTTATTCAATAAAAAATGGCGGAGAGAGTGGGATTCGAACCCACGGTACGTTGCCGTACGGCAGTTTTCAAGACTGCTTCCTTAAACCACTCGGACATCTCTCCTTGTGGACATCCGCCTTACGCCGTGTCGAATGCCTATTTAATTTACCAGATTTGCACGCCGGTGTCAAGCCTTTGGCGCAATTTTTTTCTTTCAGCCCTTAAAAACAAAATTTACCACAACCTTTTTGGGTCTTGGCCTGTTTCAGGTCTTTACAAGTACACCTTTTTGTTGTATAATAAACACAAGAAAATTCCCTCGCGGTGTAAAGGAGAAATATACCATGTCGTTTTCAGAACTTTTGAAGCAGTGCCGCAAAAAGCAGGGCATCAGCCAGGCTGAGCTGGCTTCCAAACTGGGCGTGACACAGCAGGCTGTCGGCAAATGGGAAAGCGGCAAGTCCTCTCCCGATCCGTCTACCGTGGCCCGCATTGCCGAGCTTTTGAACACCACAGCAGATTATCTGCTGGGCCTGTACCGCCCGGTAAGCAATGTTTCCGCCCCGGAAGAGCGGTTCTTTGGCAGCTATTCTGAAAGCCTGATCCCGGTGATCGGTACGGTAAAGGCCGGTTACGGTGCCCTCGCCTTTGAGGAGGACTACGGTCAGGAGTATGCCCGTGTGAAGGACCCCTCCAACTATTTTTATCTGGTGGTGCGCGGCGACAGCATGGAGCCCCGCATTCAGGACGGCGACCTTGCCCTTGTGCACAAGCAGGACACACTGGAAAACGGCGACCTTGGCGTGCTGATCTACGGCGATGAGGGCGAGGGCACCCTGAAGCGCTATATCCAGCGCGGCAACTGCGTGGTGCTACAGCCCTTCAACCCGGCCTACAGCGAAATGGTCATCAAGGGCGAGGACCTGAATCATCTGCACATCGCCGGCCGCGTGGTGGAAACCAAGGCGAAGTGGTAATAACTCCTTCCGTCTGCTCACACTGTTCGCAGCCACTTCCCTCATGGAGGGAGGCCTTGGCAAAACCGGAAACTTTCCCGTACTGCCAAAGGCTCCTCCTCCGGGGGAGCTGGCACGGCGGCAGCCGTGACTGAAGGAGTTCGGCACAAATTGATGTAAAGCCATCTGCATTTTGCGCATGGCTTTATTTTTTGACCCTTTTTCCCACTTTGGAGGTGTATTCTGCATGGAACAGACCCTGATGGACAAGCTTACCATTCTGGCCGACAGCGCCAAATATGATGTTGCCTGCACCTCCAGCGGCGCTTCACGCACTGCCCGGGCCGGAACGCTGGGCAGCTGCTATGCGCCGGGCTGCTGCCACGCCTTTACCGCCGACGGCCGCTGCGTGAGCCTGCTCAAGGTGCTCATGACCAACTGCTGTGCCTTCGACTGCAGCTATTGCGTCAACCGCAAGTCCAACGATATCCCCCGTGCCACCTTCACGCCCCGGGAATTGGCTGAGCTGACGGTGGAGTTTTACCGCCGCAACTACATTGAAGGGCTGTTCCTTTCCAGCGCGGTGCTGGGCACGCCGGACTACACCACCGAACGGATGCTGGCCGCCCTGCGGCTGCTGCGGGGCGAATACCGCTTTGGCGGCTACATCCACGCCAAGGCCATCCCCGGCACAAGCCCGGAGCTTTTGCAGCAGCTGGGATATCTGGCCGACCGCCTGAGCGTGAATGTGGAGCTGCCCAGTGAGCAGAGCCTGAATCTTCTGGCACCGGACAAGGGCCGGCGCTCCATCTTCCGCCCCATGAAGCAGATCGCAGTTTCCGGCGCGCAGAGCAAACAGGAGCTGACCGTCTACCGCCATGCGCCAAAGTTTGCACCCGCCGGGCAGAGCACCCAGATGATCGTAGGTGCTTCGCCGGAGACAGACTACCACATTTTAAAGCTCACTGAGGGCATGTACCAGAAGTACAGTCTGAAACGGGTGTTCTACTCCGCCTACATCCCGGTAGCCGAGGACACCCGCCTGCCTGCGCTGGACACCAAACCCCCGCTTTTGCGGGAGCACCGGCTGTATCAGGCTGACTGGCTGCTGCGGTTTTACCAGTTCAAGGCAGACGAAATTCTGGATGAAGCCAACCAGAGCTTCAACCCCTACCTCGACCCAAAATGCAACTGGGCCGTTCAGCACTACGGGCTTTTTCCGGTAGATGTGAACCGCGCGCCCTTTGAAATGTTGCTGCGTGTGCCGGGCATCGGCCCCAAAAGCGCCCGGCGCATCTGGCACGCGCGCAAGCTTTCCAGCCTTGGGCTGGACGAGCTGAAGCGCATGGGCGTGGTGCTCAAGCGGGCACAGTATTTCATCACCTGCAAGGGTTTTGCGGGTGCGCATCCGGGCCGCGGCACCGCCGGGCGGGAGCGCATCACGCAGGCGCTCATCGACCCCAACGTGTTCGGCGGCAGCTGCGAACAGCTCAGCCTGTTCACGCCGCCTGCGGTGGACGATCTGATCACGCAGGGCGTGGCACCGCGCGCAGCCATGCGCATGGTGCGGGAGGAGGCAGTGCAATGTCTGGCGAAGGCGCTGTAAATGTTCAAGTTCAGAAAGCCCGCAGGCTCCACGATGCGGATGTGGTGTACCTCTACGACAGCAGCTTTGAAGGCTTTCTGTGCTGCGTGTTCGAGAGCTTTGCCCAGCACGAGATCCCCTTTGCGGTGTGGACACCCCAGCGGGAAACTTCCACCCTGTACCCGGTCAAGGACATCCCCACCGACCACGCCAAGGCTCAGCGGGTGTTTGCCAGCTTTGGCAGAAAGCTTGGCCCCGAGACAGAGTACCTCGTCAGCCGGGATTTCCTCTCCGGGCGGGAGGACAAAGAGCTGCTTCTCATCCGCTTTCTGCATCTGGCCTTCGCCCTCGGCCCCGGCACCGTGAAGCGCACCGGCCACCCGGACGTGGCCCCGCTGTATGAGATGAAGAAAAGCCTTGACTGGGAAGTGGACAAGTTTCAGGGCTTTGTGCGGTTTGAGGAGCACGACGGGATGCTGGGGGCGGTGATCCACCCCAAAAACTACATCCTGCCGCTGCTGCGGCCCCACTTTTGCGGGCGCTTCCCGGAAGAGAACTTTATGATCTACGATGCGGTGCATCAGGCTGTGCTGCTGCAGGAGGACCACAGGGCCCGGCTGCTGGAGCTGGCTGCACCGCTGGAGCTGCCGCCGCCCAGCGAGCGGGAGCAGCAGTTTCAGGCATTGTGGAAGCAGTTCTACCAGACGCTGGAGATCAAGGCCCGCCACAACGAAAAATGCCGCATGACCCACTGCCCCAAGCGCTTCTGGGCCGATATGGTGGAGATGAAAGATGAATTTTAACAAAAACGTTGCATCTGCGCCGTTGCAACCCCCAAAACCTATGGTATACTATAAGAGAGATCCGGCAGGCCTTCTGCCGAACACTCCCGCACTGCTGCGGGGCAACACAAAAGGAGTATTGTAGCGTTATGGTTCGCATTACTATGGAAGACGGCGGCATCATCGACATTGAACTGAACGAGGAAGTTGCCCCCATCACCTGTGAGAATTTCAAAAAGCTGGTCAGCGAGGGCTTTTACAACGGCCTGACCTTCCACCGCGTGATCCCCGGCTTTATGATCCAGGGCGGCTGCCCGCTGGGCAACGGCACCGGCGGCCCCGGCTGGAACATCAAGGGCGAGTTTGCTGCAAACGGCGTGAACAATCCGCTCAAGCACACCCGCGGCGTGATCAGCATGGCACGCGCCATGAACCCCAACAGCGCCGGCAGCCAGTTCTTCATCATGCATCAGGATGCACCTCATCTGGACGGCCAGTACGCTGCCTTTGGCAAGGTGGTTGCAGGCATGGATGTTGTGGATAAGATCGCAGCTGTCCGCACCGACTGGAACGATAAGCCCACCACCCCGGTCAAGATGAAGACCGTGGAGCTCATTGAGGGCTGATCCCCTCAAAAATCCGCCTTGCTTCTCTTGACTTTTGCGCGTAGCTGCATATAATAGAGCTAGGCAATGTGACGAAGCCTGAACGTGGATGCCACGCAAAAAACAAAGCCCCCCGGTACTAGCACTACCGAGGGGCTCTTTTTAGTGCTTACTGCCCTTGCCGATCAGGCTGTCAAGCCACTTGCACAGATAGTAGGCTACTACTTGTGCTCCGACAGTCTGAATGAATGTGACGAATCCATTCATGGGTGCCACCTCCTTTCCGCGCTTGGGGGACATGGAGAAGGGCCGCAGAGACAGTATAGCACAAAAAGCGACAGCGTGCAATTTTGACACACTGTCGCTTTTCTTTTATTTATATTTACGATGCTGCCGTTTTTCAGCAGCCTTCCTTTTCGGCCAGCTTGCGGCCCATGAGCACGCCCATGACCGAAGCCATCATCAGGCCGCGGGTCCAGCCGGAGGAGTCGCCCAGACAGTGCAGGCCCTTGATGTTGGTGTCAAGGTTCTCGTCCATCTTCACCTTGTTGGAGTAGAACTTCAGCTCCGGGCTGTACAGCAGGGTCTCGTTGGCGGCAAAGCCGGGCACCACCATATCCAGCATCTTGATGAACTCAATGATGTTGGTCATGGCGCGGTAGGGCATGGCGGCGGTAATGTCGCCTGCCACGGCATCCTTCAGGGTGGGCTTCACGTTGGACTGGGCCAGCTCCTTCTGCCAGGTGCGCTTGCCGTCCAGAATGTCGCCGTAGCGCTGCACCATGATGTGGCCTGCACCCAGCATGTTGGTCAGCTCGCCCACCTTCTGAGCATAGGCGATGGGCTGGTTGAAGGGTTCGGTGAAGTTGTGAGACACCAGAATGGCAAGGTTGGTGTTCGGGCTCTTCTTTTCCTTGAAGCTATGGCCGTTGACCACCGCCAGGTCATTGTCGTAGTTTTCCTGTGCCACAAAGCCGCCGGGGTTCTGGCAGAAGGTGCGCACCTTGTTCTTCCAGGGCTTGGGGTAGCCGATGAGCTTGGACTCATACAGCACCT
>OGLS01000398.1_pt1 | contig 41500 bp, 39 predicted proteins | sample 1572881 | NCBI WGS metagenome assembly OGLS01 (sample SAMEA2582013, study PRJEB24529) | metagenome | biome: Human gut stool | place: China | collected 2011
CTGAATCTAACGCGTCTGCCAATTCCGCCATATCCGCATATTCTGTTGTGTTCCTGCGCCGTGGCGCCGGGAACGATAGTTATTATACCAGATACAAAAGAAATGTCAAGGCTTAATTTCAAAATTATTCGACAAATTTTTGCAGCAAAGTTGGTGCACTCTGGATAGTGGCTGCGGGGCGCTTTTTAGGGCAGATTATGGTACAATAAACTATACGTCCGGGCAACGCCCGGCGATTACGGAAAAACGAGGGAAAACGATGCTGAATGTGATTATTTTTCTGGTCGGCGCGCTGATCATGTTTTACATGGCGCTGCGCAGCGTGCGGGCGCGGCAGCAGCTGCGCACCAAGGGCGTCTGCGTGCAGGCCACGGTAAGCGGCACGGTGCAGAACCGGGACGGCACTGCCTATGTGCTGGAGTTTACCACCGCAGGCGGCAGCCACCGGCTGCAGTACCCCAAGCCTGCCAAAGGCAAGCCCTTTGCCGAGGGCAGCGTGGTCACCCTGTACTACGACCCGGATGCCCCGGAGAAGATGTTTGTGGAGGGCGACAAGTCCGTGCTGGGTGCTGAGTTGCTGTACGCCGGCATCGGCGTGGCGCTGCTGGTGCTGATGGTCGGCCTCATGAACCGTTGAGAAGGAGGGACACTGCATGAAACTGGAACATTTTGGCATGGCAGAGCCGGGAGACTGCCGGTTGGTATTCACGGCAAGCGCGGAGGAGCTGGCCGCTGCGCTGGCAAAGGAGCAGGCTGCCCCGGACGCCCCGCAAGACGAGGAAGAACTGCTGACGGCGGCGGTGAACCGCACCATTCTGGAGGGCTTTGACCCTCTTTACCGGCAGCTGGTGCAGGAGCAGCAGCTTATACCGGTGACCGATCCAGATTTTGAGCTGCTGGCGGTCAATAAGGCCGAGGGCTTCCGGGCGGGGGCACAGTTCTACACCCTGCCGCCGCTGGAGCTGGGACGGGACACCGGCTTTGTGCAGCCCATCGAGCCCCATCCGCTGCGCCGGTTGACCATTGAACTGGAGATCAACCGCAACTACGGCGATGAAGAACGCGCCGCCGATGCCGCAGGCAAGGCCGCGCTGCGTGACCGGGTGACCCGGGAGCTCTACGCAAAACGCTGCGCACAGGCCAGAGATCGGGCTGAAAAGGAGCTGGTCTGGCAGCTGGGCGATGAGGTGACCGGCCCAGTGCCAAAACGGCTGGAAGCGGGCAACTACTTTGCCGAGCAGCGGCAGTTCAATCTGGGCTTACAGGCTAATGGAGTCAACTTTGACCAGTTCTTGGCCGTGCGCGGGCAGACGGTAGAACAGTTCCGGCAGTGGCTGCACCAGCAGGCAGAGCGCAAGCTGCGCAGCTGGCTGGGGCTTTTGCTGGTGGCTGAGCGGGAGGGCTTACAGCCCACCGAAGCCGAGGTAAACGCCGCCCTTGCACACTGGGACGAGAAGCTGGACGGGGAGCGCACCTTCCCCGCCAACGACACCCGCAAAGTGCGCCAGCGCCTTGCCCGGGCAAAGGCTGCGGCCTTTGTGGTGGCGCATTCCACCCTCACCCCACCGCCGTCCGAACCCCTCGTACAGGAACCGGAAGCAAAATAAAAAATCATGTAATCTATGCTATGGCGGGCAGTCTGCGGACTGCTCGCCATAGCTTTTTTCTGCAAAAAAAGAGACAGCGGCACACCCGCAGGTGCTTCCGCTGTCCCGAACAGTATCGTGTTATTCCAGATGATGCTTCCGGCAGAACCTTTTGCTCACCCAGTACATCCCGCCCCACAGCAGGACCGAGAGCACAAGGTAGACCGGGTTTTTCAGAGAGCTGACCAGTGACTGCCCAAAGACAGCCATCATGGCCACCATCAGCCCCTTGCCCAAAAGGACAGCGCGCAGGTAGCGCTTTTCGTCAAAGTCCGACATCCCGAAGGCAAAGTGCATGAAGGAGGTGGGGGTGAAGGGCAGCAGCGACAGCATGAACAGGGACGAGGTGTCGAAGCGGTTCACCCACTGCTGTGCCTTTTCCAGCTTGGGGGAGCGGCTGGCTACCTTCCAGAAAAAGCGCTTGATGAGCCGCCGCCAGAACAAAAACATGATGATGCCGCCCAGCGCCACGCCTGCCCAGCTGTACAAAAAGCCCAGCAGACCGCCGTGTGCGGCTACGTTCAGCGCCACAATGGCGATCAGCGGCAGCGGCGGAAAAAAGGACTCTACCATCGCCAGCAGAATGGGCACAAGGGGGCCCAGCCCCTCAAAGCCCGCCAGCAGCGCCTCCCAGTATTCCAGTGTTCCAAGCTGGTGCACCCAGCCCATCAGTGCGGTTTGCATCCTGTGTCCGATCCCTTTCTGTGCAGCGGTGCCGGGACGTTCCTGGGCAGGCTGCATCATGCTTAGTATATCCATTCTCTATGACAGAGCCGTGAACAGAGTGTGCATTTTTCGACACGCTTCAGACTCTGCTACCAATACTACGAGATGAAAAGGGATTTTCCTTCATTTACTTTTCCGCAGCCTGCTTTTCGGCCTTGGCACGCATCCGCTCCAGCTGGGCGGTGCGCAGCTTTTCCCAGCGGGCAAGGCTTTCGGCATCCGGCATCTGGGCGCAGCGGGCAAAGCTCCAGTGCAGGCCGTCCCGGCGGGACAGCTTGTACCGCTGGAACACGCCCTGCCCGGCGGCGTTGCCGCTGCCGGTGCAGCTGGGGCACTGACACAGGGTATACCAGCTGTTGCTGCCCTTTTTCAGCCAAATCTCGTCCGGCTGCAGAGTGGTGCCGCACTCCGGGCAGGGCATCTGGCTGATCTTGGGGTCAGCCCGCCATGCGTACTGCTCCACATAGCCGTGGAACACCGTAAAGTCCCGGTAGTCACCGGGGGTCTGGCACAGGCTCTGGCGCAGCGCCTCGTCCTCGGTAGGGTAGGCGGCAAGCCCGGCGCGCAGATCCAGCAGGCGGCAGACATCGGCGGTGTACAGGGTATCGGAAAGCGCATCGTGGAAGGGGCGCTCCATGGGGATGCCCATGCGGGTGACCACGCTTTCCAGCGTCATGCCCTCGCCCTCCTTGCGGGGATGCTCCCGCAGAAAGACCTGCTGCAGGTCGTACCACACGGTGGGCCTGGACTCGTCCAGATTGCACAGGAACAGGTTCTGCTTGAGCACCGGCACGTCATCCAGACCCCACTCGGCAAACTCGGCATCCGGGCCGCACCACTGCATAAAACGGCGCAGTCCCTGCACGATGGGTTCGCCCTTGTCCAGATCGGCCTGCGTCAGGCCGGTCACCTTGGCGATATGGTGCTGCAATTTGCGGAAGATGCGGGGACGCAGATGGATGGAAAAGGTGTCCAGCACATTGGCATCCTCGTCGATCTTTACAGCGCCGATCTCCACGATCTCGCCCCGCAGGGTCTGCTGCACCCCATGGTAGTTAAAGGTATACGGCTGGTAGCCGATGTTCCATTCCAGATCAAATAAAACCAAGTTACGCGGCATTGCTTTGTTAGTCCTCTCGTAAAATAAACTTCTCCACGGCCTCGGCCACGCCGTCGTGGTTGTTGTCGGCGGTGGTCACATAGTCAGCGCAGTCCTTTACCGGCTGCTCGGCGTTCTGCATGGCCACACCCACTCCAGCGTAGGCGATCATGGAGCGGTCGTTCAGGCCGTCGCCGCAGGCCATCAGGTTCTCGCGGGTCAGCCCCATGCGGCGCAGAAGCTCTGCCAGACTGCCGTCCTTGGCCACGCCCAGCGGCACGGCCTCGATAAAGAAGGGGCTGGAGGGGTACAGGTCGGCGCGGCCTGCAAACTGCTGCTGTCCGGCGGCGCACACCGCGTCCCGGCGGGCAGGGTCCAGCGTGATGAGCATCTTGCACACGGGGTAGTTCACATAGGATGCCAGATCATCCACATGGATCATGGGCAGCTTGGTGGTAAAGCACTCCTTGTTGGCCCACTCGTCCTTGTCCCTCTCGCAGACGATGCCCTCGCGGTTATAGGTCAGGATGGCAATATCCTGCGCGGCGGCAAAGGCGCACAGCTCGGGCACAAGGGCGGGGTCCAGCGTCTTTTCCACCAGCGTCTCGCCGGTGCGGCAGTCCACGATTTTTCCGCCGTTATAGGACAGGATGCAGCCGCCCTTTTTGTCCAACCCCAGCTCCTCAGCCAGCGGCTGGATGCCGGCGGTGGGCCGACCGGACGCCAGCACGATGGTGACGCCTTTTTCAATGGCGGCGTCCAGCGCGGCGCGGGTGCGCGGGGTGACGAGCTTCTGGTCGTTGGTCAGGGTGCCATCCAGATCCAGCGCCAGCACTTTGATATCAGACATATTTAAAAGATCCTCTCATTATAGAAGTATATCTCAACTTGCTCTTTCTATTGTACAATGAAAAGCCCCCTGCTTGCAACCCTTGCAGGGCGGTTTGGCGCAAAAAGTGACCCCGCGGCGGGCGTTACAGGCAGATTTTACCTGTTTTGCCCGGATTCCGCTTCCACCGCTGCCTCCATCCACGAGATCTACCACAAGCTGGCTGAGCTGACCAAGGTTCAGTAAGAGCGCCTGATTTTCCCACCTCACTTCCTGTTTCACTTTTCCACAGCCAAGCCGCAAAATGTGCAAAACCCTCCCTGCCGCAAGCGCAAAGACTGCGCCCGGCAGGGAGGGTTTTGTTGTATTGTCAATACTGAATGCTTCAGGCCTTCATTTCGGGAAAGCCCTCCAGCTTGGAGGTGCAGTGGGGGCAGCGCACAGCCTTGATGGAGATCTCGCTCTGGCAGTAGGGGCACACCTTGGTGGTGGGCTCCTCCGGCTCGGCGGGCTTTCTGTGCAGGGAGTTGACAAACTTGATCACAACGAACAACACAAAGGCCACGATGAGAAAGTTGATGATGGAGTTGACGAACTCGCCGATCTTGATACTGGAGCCGCCCAGTCCGATGACCACATCGGAAAAATCCGCCTTGAAGAACAGGCCGATCAGCGGGTTGATGATGTCCTCCACCAGCGCGGTGACAATTGCGGTGAAGGCACCGCCGATGACAACGCCCACTGCCATGTCCAGCACATTACCGCGCATGGCAAATGCCTTGAACTCTTCAAGGAACTTTTTGATGCCGCTTTTTTTCTCTTCCATAGATAAGCTGCTCCTTCTTCTTCCCTTTTTTACCGCAAGGGGTTATTTTATTTTTATAATAGCGTATTGTGCGGCGATTTGCAAGAGTAAGGCAGCCCCTTTTATAGAAAATAAAAAGTATCCTCTCCCGCGAAAAAACGATCCCGGAAAGTCCACAGACTTTCCGGGATCGTCCATTTCAAAAATAATTTTCCGCCGGTTTATGTGCTATAAAGATGCTTATGCCGCGGGCTGCTCTGCGGCAGCAGGCTGCGGGTCAGCAGTCACCGTAATGGTGCGGCTGATGGTACTGCAGGAGTAGTTTCCCCCCGCCTTGGCGGTCTGGGTGTAGGTGCCGGGCTCGGTGGGCACGCCGCTCATTTTGCTGCTGAACCACAGGAAGGTCTTTTTCTTGTAGGTGTAGCTCACCTTGCCGTTTTCAGCCACCTGTCCGTCCGAGATCACCTTGGCGGTCAGATCGGCGTTTTGCAGCTCAGAGACGGTCATGCTGGCCGGGGCATCCGCTGTCCAGCTCAGGCTGACGTTTTCGGTCTTGGGCTTGATCTTGAACATGGCAAACCCGGCAGCGTTGATATCGCTGCTTTCCAGCGCGATGGCACCGGCAAAGTACTTGCCGCTGTCCTTGGGCTGCTCGTCCAGATAGATGCGGCTCAGCGCACCCTCGGGCAGATACTTGCGGATCAGGCTCAGCGCCAGCTTCATGCCGTTGGAAACATTCTTCACCGTGGCCAGGTAGCTGGCCGGGACAAAGAAGCTGACGGTGTCCATCACCGACACTACTTCGTCCGCCACCCGCAGTAGCACGCCGACATCGTTACCGTCGATCAGCTGCTTGAGGTAGCTGTATACATTGAATTCCTCGGCCTGGTCCGGGGTCTGGGACATCTTTTTGGGCAGGGGGATCAGCTTGAGCAGGGTGCGCAGCTTATCCGAGATCATCAGGGTCACATAGCCGTAGGCTTCGCCGCTGGTGCCCAGCACCACGGCAATATACTGGGTGTTTTCGGGCCGGGTCTCCACCTCCAGCTTATAATCGGAGCCGTAGACAAGGTTGCCGGTCGCCCGGATGCGGATGTTGACGATATCATTTTCATCCCCTGCCGCGCTCAGCGCTGCGGCATCGGGCAGTTCCTCGCTGACAACAGCGGTGCTTTCCGGCTGCTGAGCTGCCGCCGAGGCGGGCATTGCCAGCACACCAAGCATCATGCTGACCGCGAGCAGGAGCGAGATCCATCGTTTGGCCTTCATACGAAAACCTCCTTTGTTGTTTGGTATCATACCCACATTTTACCGCAAAATAATCCTAGGGTCAATAACGGGATTCAAGCCGGGCGCATCACTCCCCGATGTAGGTAAAGCGGGGCTTTGTAACGCCGTCCCGGGTCACGGTTTCCAGCCACATGGCGGCGGGGCGCACCCACAGCCCGCCCTCGCCGTACAGGGCGCGGTACACTACCATTTCCTCCTCGGTCTCGCTGTGGCGTGCCACGCCCAGCACCTGATACTCGTTGCCTTTAAAGTGGCGGTAGCGCCCGGGGCGCACCGGATATTGCAGTTCCTTCATAACAGTTCCTTTCTATTTCTGCAAAAAGGGCTGCTGCGCCGGGCGGGTGCAGCAGCCCACAAACCTTATATTATAAATATTACAGCGTGCTGTCCGTTCCATCGCCGGGGGTCTGCTCGGCAGAGTACAGCAGCATCAGGTGGTTGGCCGAGGCTTCCAGCTGGCTCTTGGCCTGCCGCAGGGCGGCTTCCTCGGTCTCGTTCATCTTTTCGGGCTTATCCTTGCGCAGGCAGTGGCGCAGGTTGGCAAGGTCGGCCTTCACGCGGGCCTTTTCGTCCTTGTCCAGCTCCTTTTTGCACTTGGAAAGCGCTTCGTCCACCTTGTAGGCCAGCACCTCGGCCTGATTGTGCAGGTCCAGACGCTCCTTGCGGCGGCTGTCCTCGGCCTCGTAAGCAGCGGCGTCTGCCATGGCGCGCTGGATCTCGTTTTCGGAAAGGTTGGTGCTGCCGGTAATGGTAATGTTCTGCTCCCGCCCGGTGGCAAGATCCTTGGCGGATACCTTCACCACGCCGTTCACATCGATATCAAAGGTGACCTCGATCTGCGGCTTGGACGAAAAGCTTGCCCGGATGCCGTTCAGCTTGAACTTGCCAAGGGACTTATTGTCCCGCGCAAAGTGGCGCTCGCCCTGCAGAACGTTGATCTCCACGCTGGTCTGCATGGGACGGGCGGTGGTAAAGATCTGGCTCTTGCGGGTGGGGATCATGCTGTTGCGGGTGATCAGCGGGGTGGCGACCCCGCCCAGCGTCTCGATGGACAAGGTCAGCGGGGTCACGTCCATCAGCACCAGCCCCTGCGCTGCCGCGCCGGTGGCACCCGCCAGCTTGCCGCCGCCCTGCAGCAGTGCACCCTGCACCGCTGCGCCCATGGCAACGCACTCATCCGGGTTCAGGCTGTGGCTGGGCTCTCTGCCCAGCAGTTCTCGCACCTGCCGCTCCACGGCGGGCATCCGGGTGCTGCCGCCCACCAGCAGCACCTTGCCCAGCTGGCTGGCAGAGATGCCCGCATCCCGCAAAGCGTTTTGCACCGGGGTCACGGTGCGGGACAGCAGGTCTCCGGTCATCATCTCGAACTGCGGGCGGGACAAAGCGATATCCAAGTGGTGCGGCCCGTCCTTGCCCACCGCGATAAAGGGCAGGTTCAGCTGGGCAGAGGGCGCACTGGAAAGCTCCTTCTTGGCCTTTTCCGCTTCCTCCTTCAGCCGTCCCATGGCGGCGGGGTCGCGGGTCAGGTCGATGCGGTCAGACTTTTTGAACTCTGCCACTGCATACTCCACAATGCGCTGGTCAAAGTCATCGCCGCCCAGATGGGTGTCGCCGCCGGTGGCAAGCACCGTGAAGGTGCCGTCCTCGATCTCGATGATGGACACATCAAAGGTGCCGCCGCCCAGGTCGTAGACAAGGATCTTCTGCGCGGCTTCGTTGTCCAGACCGTAGGCTACCGCGGCGGCGGTGGGCTCGTTGATGATGCGCAGCACGTTCAGCCCCGCAATGCGGCCGGCATCCTGCGTGGCCTTGCGCTGGCTGTCGTCAAAATAGGCGGGCACGGTGATGACGGCTTCGGTGACCGGCTCGCCCAGATAACTCTCGGCGTCCCGGCGGATCTTGGCAAGGATCATGGCGCTGATCTCCTGCGGGGCAAGGTCCTTGCCGTCAATATGCGCCCGGTAGTCCGAACCCATGTACCGCTTGATGCTGGAGATCGTGCGCCCGGAATTCGTGGCGATCTGGCGCTTTGCCGCGCCGCCCACCAGACGCTCGCCGTCCTTGGTAAAGGCCACCACGCTGGGGGTGGTGCGCTCGCCCTCTGCGTTGGTGATGACCACGGGCTTGCCGCCCTCCACCACCGCCACACAGGAATTGGTCGTACCAAGATCAATGCCGATCACTTTGCTCATACTGTTTCCTCTGTTTCTTGTCCGCCGTGTCTGCGGGCTGATTTTTCTCCAGTCTATCTTACCGGACGGCTGTGACCATTTTTTAGTCCAATTGTAAAGATTCTATGTTATATGCTGCCGGAGCCGTGGGCGGCTCGTGGGTCAGCTCATAGAGCAGCTGCTCGGTCTCCTGCAGCCAGCGGTCGGCGTCCGGCTCGTGCTCCCGCTGCAAAATGGTAAAGGCCTGCTTTGCCTCGGCCGCCTGCGCCAGCGCCTTTTTGCGGGAGGTGTAGCGAGTCTCGTACTGCGCCAGCCGCAGGCAGACCCGGGGCGTATACTCGATATCCGGCACCGCTGCCGCGTTCTGCCGCGCCCGGCGGTACCACAACAGCGCCTTGCCGTTGTCGCCCCGGGCGGCGCAGTCGTCGCCAAGGTTCAAAAGGGCGATGGGCTCTCCGCTTTCGGCTGCGGCCTTCCACATCTTGCGCGCCTGTGCAGTGCTTTTTGGCACGCCGCGCCCCTGATACAGGCACTCGCCCAGCAGCGATAGCCCGGCAGAACTGCCCTGCTCGGCGGCTTTCTGGTAGCACTCTGCCGCTGCCGCCCAGTGTCCGGCGCGGGCAGCTTCTTTCCCGGCCTCGGCCTCCTCTGCGCCGGGACCCTCCGGGGTGTGGCCTGCGTGCAGCAGACCGTTGAGCAGTGCACCGTCCAGCGAGGCGGAATTGCTCCACGGGTCCAGCACCACGCCGTCGATGCCCGGAGTGTCCAGCGCCAGCTGCATGGCCTGCTCCAAGGTGCGGTCAGCCATGGGGCGGCTGCCGGTACTGCGGTCCGCACCGGCCGCTGCCACCGAGGTGAACAGCGGCAGCCAGCAGCGCCCCTTATCGTTGCGCAGCGTCCACAAGGCAAGGCCGTCGGCCTTTTCCGCCGGGATGGGATGCTCCATCCACGGGGCGGGCGCACCCTGCGCCGAAAGCGCCGTCTGCAGCGGCACCAGCACATGGGTCTCCAGTTCCAGCGCGTAATTCAAAGCGCTCATTAAAGACCAGAAGCTCTCCTCGTTCTGCCCCTTGTACAGTCCCTGCACCGCCTGCTCGATGGCCGGGCAGCCGGTGCCGCGCGGGCTGTACACCGGTGCGGTGCGGCTGCGGCGGCTGCCCACCGGGCGGAAGCGTACCCCGCCGTCTGTTCGTCTTGCCATTGTGTTCACCATACTTCCCTATCAATCTCAGCTCTAGTATAACAGGATTTGGCAGCTTGTACAATGCAAAACGCAGCTGCGGCACTGGATTTTCAGTATACATCGCGTTATAATAAGGTGTATTTTGACCCCCAAAGGAGGAATTTTTTTGAACCGGATGCTTGGCTACCTGAAGGGCTACGAGCGCGAAAGTGTGCTTGCACCGCTCTTTAAGATGCTGGAAGCCACCTTTGACCTGTTTGTGCCGCTGGTCATGGCGGATATCGTCAATGTGGGCATTGCAGCACATGACCTGCATTATATTCTGGTGCGGTGCGGCCTTTTGCTGCTGCTGGCTTTCATCGGCCTTACCTGCAGCCTGACCGCGCAGTATTTTTCCGCCAAGGCGGCGGTGGGCTACTCCACCGCGCTGCGGCACGCCCTGTTTGCCCATATTCAGAGCCTGAGTTTTTCAGAGATGGATACGCTGGGCACCAGCACCCTCATTACCCGCATGACCAGCGATGTCAATCAGGTGCAGAGCGGGCTCAACCTGTTTTTGCGCCTGTTCCTGCGCAGCCCCTTTGTGGTGCTGGGCGCTATGGTCATGGCCTTTACGGTCAACGCCCGGGCGGCAATGATCTTTGTAGTCACCATCCCGCTGCTCAGCGTGGTGGTGTTCGGCGTGATGGTGATCACCCGACCGCTGTATAAGACCGTGCAGACCCGGCTGGACCGGGTGCTGGGCCTGACCCGCGAGAACCTGACCGGCGTGCGCGTGGTGCGCGCCTTTGATAAGGAGCAGAGCGAGATCGACCGCTTTGAGGACGCCAACGCCCTGCTGACCGGGATGCAGCTGCACGTCGGTCACCTTTCGGCGCTGATGAACCCGCTGACCTATGTGCTCATCAACCTTGCCATCGTGGCGCTGCTGTATGTGGGCAGCATCGAGATCAACGTGGGCGGCATGGCCTCCGGCGATGTCATTGCGCTGGTGAACTACATGAACCAGATCCTTGTGGAGCTGGTAAAGCTTGCCAACCTCATCGTACAGATCAGCAAGGCGCTGGCCTGTGCAGGCCGCGTGCAGGCGGTGCTGGATACAAAGCCCGGCATGACCTTCCCGGCAAAGCTTCTGGGCGAAGTGTCCGCCGACAAGACCGGCGATGCCGTGCGCTTTGACCATGTAGGCCTGACCTACGCCGGGGCGGGCGCACCCAGCCTGACCGACATCTGCTTTACCGCCAAAAAGGGCCAGACCATCGGCGTCATCGGCGGCACCGGCAGCGGTAAATCCAGCTTGGTGAACCTCATCCCGCGCTTTTACGATACCACCGAGGGCAGCGTAGAGATCTTTGGCCGCCCGGTGGCCAGCTACCCCCGGGACGCTTTGCGCGGCAGGGTGGCGGTGGTCATGCAGAAGGCGCAGCTCTTCGGCGGCACCATCCGCTCCAACCTTTTGTGGGGCAATAAGGATGCCACCGATGCCGACCTGTGGGCGGCGCTGGAAACGGCACAGGCCGCAGACTTTGTGCGTGCAAAGCCCCTTGGGCTGGACGAGCCGGTGGAGCAGGGCGGACGCAATCTTTCCGGCGGACAGAAGCAGCGGCTGACCATCGCCCGTGCGCTGGTGGGCAAGCCGGACATTCTGATTTTGGATGACAGCGCCAGCGCGCTGGACTACGCCACCGACGCCGCCCTGCGCAAGGCACTGGCGGCGCTGCCCGGGGCACTGACCGTGTTCATCGTCAGCCAGCGTGCCGCCAGTTTGCAGCACGCCGACCAGATTCTGGTACTGGATGACGGCCATCTGGTGGGCATCGGCACCCACAGCGCCCTGCGCAGCAGCTGCCCGGTGTACGAGGAGATCTACGAGAGCCAGTTCAAGAAAGGGGAGGCAGAAGCATGAGTGCAAAAGCAAAAAACAAGCTGACCCCGCAGCAGCGCAAGGCCACCCTGAACCGGGTACTGCACAAGATTCGTCCATACAGTGCCTTTGTGGTGTGCAGCCTGCTGGTGGCGGCGGTCAGCGTAGCCGCTCAGCTGTATATCCCCATCCTGTGCGGTGACGCCATTGATAAGATGCTGGGCAAGGGCAATGTAGACCTTGCCGGGGTGCTGCGCATTGCAGTAAGCATTCTGGTGGTGGCAGCCGTAGCCGCCCTTGCACAGTGGCTTTTGAGCGTGTGCAACAACCGCATCACCTTCTCGGTCAGCCGTGATCTGCGCAACGAAGCGCTGCGCAAAATTCAGACCCTGCCGCTGTCCTATCTGGACAGCCACCCTTCCGGCGATATCGTCAGCCGCATGGTGGCAGATGTGGACACCTTTGCGGACGGCTTGCTGATGGGCTTTACCCAGCTGTTCTCCGGCATCCTGACCATTTTTGGCACCCTGCTGTTCATGCTGCGGGAGAACGTGCCCATCACGCTGGTGGTTGTGTGCATCACCCCGCTGAGCCTTGTGGTGGCGGGCTTTCTGGCAAAGCGCAGCTACGGCTACTTCCAGAGCCAGAGCACCGTGCGCGGCAAGCAGACTGCGCTGGTCAACGAGATGATCGAAGGCCAGAAAGTGGTGCAGGCCTTTGGCCATGAAGCAGAGAGCCTTGCTGCCTTTGACGAAGTGAACGGACAGCTGCAGGACGTGAGCCTGAAGGCTATCTTCTTCTCCAGCCTGACCAACCCCGCTACCCGCTTTGTGAACAACATCGTGTACGCGGGCGTAGGGCTTGTGGGTGCGCTGTACGCCGTGCGCGGCGGCATCACCATCGGCCAGCTGAGCGTCTTTTTGAGCTACGCCAACCAGTACACCAAGCCCTTCAACGAGATCTCCGGCGTTGTCACCGAGTTACAGAATGCACTGGCCTGCGCCGCCCGGGTGTTTGAACTGCTGGACGCCGAGGATCAGGTGCCGGAGGCCGAAAACGCCGCCGCGTTGCAGCCGGACGGCCATGTGCAATTACAGGATGTTTCCTTCCGCTATCTGCCCGACCGCCCGCTCATCGAAGGGCTTTCGCTGGATGTGCAGCCCGGCCAGCGCATCGCCATCGTAGGCCCTACCGGCTGCGGCAAGACCACCCTGATCAATCTGCTCATGCGGTTCTATGATGTGAACAGCGGCAGCATCAAGGTGTCCGGCACCGATATCCGGGATGTGACCCGCGCCTCCCTGCGCGGCAGCTACGGCATGGTGCTGCAGGACACCTGGCTGCGTGCCGGTACGGTGCGGGAGAACATTGCCTACGGCAAGCCGGACGCCACCATGGACGAGGTGATTGCCGCCGCCAAGGCTGCCCACGCCCACAGCTTTATCCGCCGCCTGCCCGAGGGCTACGATACCGTCATTGCAGAGGACGGCGGCAACATCAGTCAGGGCCAAAAGCAGCTGCTCTGCATCGCCCGCGTGATGCTCTGCCTGCCGCCTATGTTGATCCTGGACGAAGCCACCTCCTCCATTGATACCCGCACCGAGGTGCGCATCCAGAAGGCCTTTGCCCGCATGATGCAGGGGCGCACCAGCTTTATCGTGGCACACCGCCTTTCCACCATCCGGGAGGCAGATGTCATCCTTGTGATGAAGGACGGCCACATCGTGGAGCAGGGCAGCCACGACCAGCTGCTGGCACAGGGCGGCTTTTACGCCAAGCTCTACAACAGCCAGTTCGAGGGCGTGCAGACCTGAGGATGCTGTTGTATCCTATCCAATCCGTAATAACAAGCAGTCAAAATGCATTTTGTTGATTAAAACGCACCAAATGGTCACTCGTTCATAAAATGTTAATAATATATTAACATTCAGTACACCACTTTTCGGTATACATAGGGCAACAAAGGCGCGCAGTGCGCCGAACCCCCGCCAAAAAGGGCAAAAACGCGCAGACTGCTGTGGTGTGCAGTGGGTCTTGGAAATGCCCTTGGTACAGGAAAGGAAACGTTACTTATGAAAATTGGTTTTTGGGAACTTATCGTCATCGTCATCGTGGCGTTTGTGTTCATCGGCCCGGACCAGCTGCCTGTCTACGCAAAGAAGATCGGCAAGATGCTCCGCGAGCTGAAGAAATACACCGGCGCTGCTTCTGAAGAGATCCAGAAGAACGTGGTGGAGCCGCTGAATGAAATTCAGGCACCCCTGAAAGAGGCTGTTGCCCCCCTGACTGATATCAAAAAGGATATCGACAGCAGCATGCGGGACGTGACCAAGAGCTTTACCGGCATTGGCAAGACCAGCAAGGAGGAAGCTGCCAAAAAGCAGGCTGAGACCGAAGAGGTCACCGACCTGACTGAGGATGCCGTGGAGGAACTGCCCGAGCAGCCCACCGAAGCCCCGGCTGACACTGCTGAAACTGTGGAGGCTCCCGCTGAAAAGCCGGAGCAGCCCGCTGCCGAGGCCGCACAGCCCGCCGCTGAGCCGGTGGCTGAGCCTGTGCAGGAAGCCCCTGCCGCAGCCGAAGAGGCTGCCGAAGCTGCACCCGCTGAGGAAGCAAAGGTGTAAGCGCCCCTACTTATTTATGGATGCACCCGCGCCCGCGGTTGCCAGATACATTCTGTAATACGCCCGCCACGCGGCGCGGCAAGAAAAAGGAGAACTTTATTATGCGTATTGGTACTAATGAGCTGCTGATCATTCTGGTTGTCGTTCTGCTGATCTTTGGACCCAAGAACCTGCCGAAGCTGGGCAAGATGTTCGGTAAGACCATCAATGGCTTCAAGAAGGGCATGGAGGACGAGGACGCCGAGCAGTCCGAGGAGACTGTAAAGAAGGCTGATAAGAAGGACGAAGACGAGGAGTAATTGTGGCTACAAACAAAAAGCGCAAAAAGAAAGCCGAAGTCATGGCAGAGGACGGCAGCATGACGCTGACCGGCCATCTGAAAGAACTGCGGAACCGGCTCATCATCTGCGCGGTGGTGTTTGTGGTGGGCGTAGTGGTCTCGCTGGCGTATGCAGACCGTCTGATCGATCTGCTTACTGCCATGGGCCGCGACTATTACCAGTTCGTGTCCATTGCCCCGCAGGAAAAACTGATGCAGTATTTCCGGGTGTCCATTCTGGCCGGTGTGGTGGTAACGGTGCCTGTGGCCTTTTACAACATCTACGCCTTTGCAAAGCCGGGTCTGAAAAAGAGCGAGAGCACCTTTTTCAAGCTGGTCATGCTGCTGGGTCTGATTTTGTTCTGCGTGGGCGTGCTGTTTGCCTATAAGCTCATGATGCCGTTCATGCTGCGGTTCCTCAGCACCGGCATCGAGGGTGCTGAGTACATCCAGACCACCACCAGTATCGAGAGCTACGTCAACCTCTGCCTGACCATGTTCATCATCTTTGGCTGCGTGTTTGAGATGCCGCTGATCACCATCATCCTTTCCAAGATGGGCATCATCAACCCGCAGATCCTCAAGCAGGTGCGCGGCGTAGCCATCGTGGTCATCTTCTTCATCGCCGCCGTGGTCACCCCGCCGGACATCGTGTCCCAGTGCATGGTGGCTATCCCCATGGTGCTGCTGTACTTTGTCAGCATCTTCCTGAGCGGCATCTTCTACAAGCCGCGCGATACGGACGACGAGGACGAGGAAGAAGAGGAGAGCGAGGACTGATCCCGCTTCCGCTCCGGTTTTCATCAACTGAATCAAACGCCGCTGCACAGCCGTGCAGCGGCGTTTCTTGTTCGTACGGAATCAAAAAAGCTGCCGCACAGCTTTGTGCAGCAGCCTATGAGAAAATAAAGGAGAAACGCAGGTTCAAAAACGATTATTTGCCCAGATGCCAGATGTCGCGGTCGTACTCGGCAATGGTGCGGTCAGAGGAGAACATGCCCGCCTTGGCAATGTTCACAAGGCACTTGCGCCGCCAGCCCGTGGGGTCGCAGGCGTAATCGCTGAGGGCCTGTCCCTTGCGCACAACGTAGGCATTGAAGTCCGGCAGGGTCTGGAACCAGTCCTTATGGATCAGCTCATCATGCAGGCGGGTCAGGTTTTCGGCATGGCCGGCGGCCAGCATCTCCGGCCCGGTGAGGAAGCTGATGGCGCGGCGGATGTTGGCATCGCCCTCCACCCACTGGGCGGGGTCGTAATCGCCCACGGCGTAGCGGTGAATGACCTGATCGGAGGTCTGGCCGAAGATATAGATGTTCTCCTCGCCCACCTGCTGGCTGATCTCCACGTTGGCACCATCCATGGTGCCCAGCGTCAGCGCGCCGTTCAGCATAAACTTCATGTTGCCGGTGCCGGAGGCCTCCTTGGAGGCAAGGCTGATCTGCTCGGACAGGTCGCAGGCCGGGATCAGCTTTTCGGCAGCGGTGACGTTGTAATTCTCCACGAACACCACCTGCAGCCACTTGGACACCTCCGGGTCTGCGGCAATGACCTTGGAGAGGGTCAGCAGCGCATGGATGATATCTTTGGCAATGGTGTAGGCGGGAGCGGCTTTGGCGCCGAAAATGCTCACCAGCGGAGCAGCGGGCAGGTGCCCTGCCTTGATCTCGTAGTACTGGTGGATGAGGTACAGCAGGTTGAGCTGCTGGCGCTTATACTCGTGCAGGCGCTTGGACTGGATATCGAACACGGCATCGGTGTTCACAGTCACCTTCTGGGTGCGCAGCAGCCAGTCGGCCAGTGCCTCCTTGTTGGCCTTTTTCACGGCGGTCAGCTCGCTGAGCACCGTCTCGTCATCGGCAAAGGCCAGCAGTTTTTCCAGTTCGGCGGCATCCTTGCGGAAGCCGGAGCCGATATGCTTTTCCAGCGTGGCAGTCAGGCGCGGGTCGCATTCCAGCAGCCAGCGGCGGAAGGTGATGCCGTTGGTCTTGTTGTTGAACTTTTCCGGATACAGCTCGTAGAAGCCGTGCAGCTCGGAGTTTTTCAAAATCTCGGTGTGCAGTGCTGCCACGCCGTTGGTGGAGTGGGTAAAGTGGATATCCATGTGTGCCATGTGCACCCGGTCGTCTTTGTCGATGATGGCAAGGCTCTCGTCCTCGGTGCGGGTGCGTGCCAGCGCATCCAGCTTTTCAATGATGGGCATCAGCTGCGGCACTACGGCATCCAGATAGGCGCGGGGCCACTTTTCAAGTGCCTCAGCCAGAATGGTGTGGTTGGTGTAGGCGCAGGTCTTGGTGACGATCTCCACGGCCTCTTCAAATTCGATACCGCGCTCGCCCAGCAGACGGATCAGCTCCGGGATAACCATGCTGGGGTGGGTGTCGTTGATCTGGATGGCGGCGTAGTCCGCCAGATCATGGAAGTTGCAGCCCCGGGCGGCGCACTCGGCCAGAATGAGCTGTGCACCGGCAGAAACCATCAGGTACTGCTGGTACACCCGCAGACGGCGGCCTGCCTCGTCGGAATCGTCCGGGTAGAGAAAGAGGGTCAGGTTCTTGTCGATAGCGGTCTTGTCGAAGGCGATGCCGTCATGGACGATGCTCTCGTCAATGGTATCCAGATCGAACAGGTTCAGGGTGTTGGTGCGCCCCTCGTAGCCGGTGACCGCCAGTTTGTACAGCCGGGCGGTGTATTCCTTGCCCGCCAGTTCCACCGGGTAGGTGGTGTCGGTCTTTTCCGCCCAGCTGTGGGCAGTGAGCCACGGGTCGGGCTTTTCGTTCTGCACGCCGTCCTCAAAGGACTGATGGAACAGACCGAAGTGGTACCGCAGACCCACGCCGTCGCCGGGCAGGTTCAGCGTTGCCAGAGAGTCGAGGAAACAGGCAGCCAAGCGCCCCAAGCCGCCGTTGCCCAGAGAGGGCTCCGGCTCTACCTCTTCAATATCGGAAAGGCGCTTTCCGGCAGCAGCCAGCGCAGACCGGGCTTCGTCGTACAGCCCCAGATTGATGAGGTTGTTGGACAGCAGCTTGCCAATAAGGAATTCGGCGCTGATATAGTACAGCTTGCGCCCGGTGACCGGCCGCACGCGGTCGGCGCTCTTCTGCCGCACAAGTTCCAGCAGTGCCAGATACAGCTCCTGATCGGTGCAGTCTGCCAGCAGCTTGCCGGTGATACTCTGTAACGTTTCGGTAAAGCTCATAAAAGCATCCTCCTTTGCTAGGGTGTATCTGAAAAGTCGAAAATTCAGTCTATTTCTTTGTTTTCAGATACACCTTGCGGAAAACAGGTTTGACATCTGTACCTCAAGATATACCACATAGAACGATCAAAATCTTGCCTAAAAAGTGCAAACTATGGTACAATCCTATCATCGGAGGTGAGACGATGCAAAACCAGGCTTCTTTGCAGGAGACAAAACAGCACGGAGCCGTGCGCTTTCCATTCAATCTGTACCCCTGCACCATTCCGGGGGATTTCCAGCAGGTGGCACTGCACTGGCACGAGAGCATGGAGCTGGTCTTTGTCAAGCAGGGCATGGGGCTGGTACAGGTGGGTGCTGTGACCTACCCGGCCTACCGGGGGGATATCTTTATTTTTGCCCCGGGCACGCTCCACGCGCTGCGGCAGGCAGAGGGACAGCGCATGGAATACGAAAATATCATCTTTGAGCCGGAGCTTCTGGGCGGCGCAGAGGACCTTTGCGCCGAAAAATATCTGCTGCCGCTGCAAAGCGGGCGGCTTTCGCTGCCGGTGCGTCTGACCCCGAACGATTTGTGCTATCTGCAAGCCGCCGCCTGCCTGCGGGAGCTGGAGGATGCCAACCGCGCCAAGCGCCCCGGCTACGAGCTGCTGGTAAAAGGGGCGTTGCTGCGCTTTCTTGCCTTGCTCATTGCGCAGGGCAGGCAGCAGCTTCCCGCCGAAACCGCCGACACCCAGCGGCTGAAAGCGGTGCTGCAATGGCTCTCCGCCCATTATGCCGAGCCGCTCCGGGTAGCCGATGCCGCCGGGGTCTGCTCCTTCAGTGCCAGCCATTTTATGCGCTGGTTCCGGCAGATGACCGGGCAGAGCTTTATTGCCTTTCTGAACGAATATCGGCTGAACACCGCCGCCGAGGCGCTGCAAACCACCGATGAGACCGTGCTGACCATCGCCTCCCGGTGCGGGTTTGAAAACCTCTCCTATTTTAACCGGGCGTTCAAGGCGCATTTCGGCATGACCCCCCGGGACTACCGGAAAAAATAGGCAAAGCGCTTGACAGCTGTGGCTGTATGGCGTATGATGTGGGCAGCGGCTTTTCCCGGAGCGAAAAGTTAGCTGAATCTAACTATTATTTTATAAGATATTCCTGAAAGAAGGTATAAAAATGATCCAGACAACCGTAGAAGTAGACGGCATGGCGTGTTCCATGTGCGAAGCCCATATCAATGACACTGTCCGCAATACGTTCCCTGTGGAGAAGGTCTCGTCCTCCCACGCCAAGGGCAAGACCGTGATCCTTTCCAAGGAGCCGCTGGACGAAAACGCGCTCCGCGCCGCCATTGAAGCCACCGGATACCATGTAGGCACCATCCACAGCGCACCGTATGAAAAGAAGGGGCTGTTCTCCTTTTTCAAAAAGTGATATGTCCCCCCGTGTTCAGCCCTTATCGACAAAAATAAGGCGCAATACTGATCTCTACCAACCATTCTTCTTTTCACCTCTTTTTTGTTTTCCACCCACAGAGAAACACCCCCGGCAGCCGCAATGGCCGCCGGGGGTGTTTCTTGTATCTTTAGATTTGCACTCGGCTCAGTGGACAAAGCCCACGAACACCGGGCAGAGCACGGCGGTCAGCACACCGGCTACGGCGATGGAAAGGCCGCTCATGGCACCTTCCACCTCGCCCATCTGCAATGCCTTGCTGGTGCCCACGGCATGGGCTGCCGTGCCAAGACCCACGCCCTTGGCGATGGGGTCGGTGATGTGGAACACCTTGCACACGGTCTCGGCCAGCAGTGCGCCCACGATGCCGGTCACGATGACGATGGCACCGGTCAGGGCGGCAATGCCGCCCAGCTCTGCTGCCACGTCCATGCTGATGGCGGTGGTCACCGACTTCGGCAGCAGAGTAGCGTACTGCTCCTTGGTCAGGTTCATTGCCAGCGCCAGCGCAAAGGCGCTGCCCAGACTGACCAGCGTGCCCACCGAGATGCCCGCAATAATGGCAGGCGCGTTCTCCTTGAGCAGATCCAGCTTTTCATACAGCGGGACAGCCAGTGCCACCGTAGCGGGCAGCAGCAGATAGCTTACCGGCGCGGCGCTGGTTTTGTAGTCCCCGTAGGGGATATTGCACACCGACAGAAAAATGATGACAAAAATACTGCCCAGCAGCAGCGGGTTAAAGATGGCCTTACCGGTCACCCGGTTGATGAGCACACCCAGCCCAAAGGCTGCCAGCGTAAGCAGCACGCCCCACGCTGCCGAGCCGGTCAGAAAATCATTCAGCAGTTCCGTCATGTTCAGCCTCCTTTTTGCTGCGGGCGGTCAGCGCCTGCGTGGTGCGGCCTGCGGCCGCCATCACCAGCACCGTCACCGGCAGAATGGCGATCAGGATGGGCAGCAGCAGCTGTCCCATCTCTGCCCACAGCTCCATGATACCCGCAGCGGCGGGCACGAACAGCAGCGGAAAAATACCGGTCAGGTAGGTGCCGGTCTCCTTGACCTGCTCCAGCTTTACGACCCCGGCGGTCAGGGCTGCCAGCAGCAACACCAGACCGTACACACTGGCAGGCACCGGCAGCGGCAGCACCGCGTGCAGCACCTCACCCAGAAAACAGAACGCAAGAATGCGCCCGAACTGAAAAATATACTTCGTGTCAGAACTCCCCTTTCTGGTCTTATGGTCTTATAACGAACAGACAACGGGCTTTTTGCCCGGAATTTTCTGTCTCACACAAAGTAAAAGTATACCGCGGACTGTCCGCTCCATCAACCGTAAATCTTGCCAAGAAGTTCTGCACCTTTTGCGCAGAACTGTACAAAAAAGCGCACCGGTGCAATTCCGGTGCGCAAGGCTCAGATCACATAATCGTTGCCGGCCTGATCCGGCAGGGCAAGGTCTGCCAGCGTGATCTTGCCAAAATAGTCCGAGATCAAATCGTTGAGCCCCTTCCACATCTCGTAGGTGCGGCAGTTGGCCATCCGGGCGCAGGCAGAAGCCCCGGGGGTCAGGCAGCTTACCGGGGCAAGACTGCCCTCGGTGAGCATCAGGATCTCGCTTACCGTGTACTGATCCGGGCTGCGGGTCAGCCGGTAGCCGCCGCCCTTGCCGCGCAGCCCCTCCAGAAAGCCGTTCTGCACCAGTACCTTGAGGATGTTCTCCAGATACTTTTCCGAGATCTCCTGCCGGGCGGCTACTTCCTTTAAGGGAACATATTTTTCAGACTGATGCTCCGCGAGGTCGATCATCACCCGCAGCGCATAGCGTCCTTTGGTCGAAACGATCATGATCCGTACTTCCTTCCGGTTAAATTTTATTATAACCCATTATACAACAGGGTAAGTCACTTTTCAATCCCACTTTTTTCAAAAAACCCCTTGACAAGCAGGGAAAACAGGGCTATAATGCCATCAAACCCACAAACAATGTTGGTTTAAAGGTTTAGAGGGAATCACAGCCGGGCACCCCGGCACAAGACAGGGCCATGCACCCCGTAACGATATCAGAAAGAGGGACAAGTATTATGAGCAAGATCTATACCGCCGCAGATCAGTTGATCGGTCACACCCCGCTGCTGGAGCTCAGCCATATTGAGAAGGAAGAGCAGCTGCCCGCCTACGTTATCGCCAAGCTGGAGTACTTCAACCCCGCCGGTTCTGTGAAGGACCGCATTGCCAAGAAGATGATCGATGACGCCGAGGCCAAGGGTCTGCTGAAGGAAGGCTCCGTCATCATCGAGCCCACCTCCGGCAACACCGGCATCGGTCTGGCTGCTGTGGCAGCTGCCAAGGGCTACCGTATCATCATCGTGATGCCCGAGACCATGAGCGTGGAGCGCCGCCAGCTGATGAAGGCCTACGGTGCTGAGCTGGTGCTGAGCGAGGGTGCCAAGGGCATGAAGGGTGCCATTGCCAAGGCCGACGAGCTGGCAAAGGAGATTCCCAATTCCTTTATCCCCGGTCAGTTCGTGAACCCCGCCAACCCGCAGGCACACATCGAGACCACCGGCCCCGAGATCTGGGAGGATACCGATGGTAAGGTCGATATCTTTGTGGCAGGCGTTGGCACCGGCGGCACCGTGACCGGCGTAGGCAAGTACCTCAAGAGCAAGAATCCCGATGTCAAGGTGGTGGCTGTTGAGCCCGCCTCCTCCCCTGTGCTGAGCAAGGGCACTGCCGGTGCACACAAAATTCAGGGCATCGGCGCAGGCTTTGTGCCGGACGTGCTGGACACCACCGTCTATGACGAGATCATTGCCGTGGAGAACGACGACGCCTTTGCCACCGGCCGTCTGATCGGCCACAAGGAAGGCGTGCTGGTGGGTATTTCCTCCGGTGCTGCCGTCTGGGCTGCTATCCAGCTGGCAAAGCGCCCGGAGAACGCCGGCAAGAACATCGTTGTTCTGCTGCCCGATACCGGCGACCGCTACCTGTCCACCCCGCTGTTTGCGGAATAATCTCAAAAAACTCTCCTCTCCCGCTCTGCACCCCGCAGGGCGGGAGTTTTTGTTTGGAAGCTGGACGATTTGAATGCGCAGCAGGTTGTGGGCTCGCCCTCTCCGTCTTTGCTTCGCAAATCCACCTCTCCCAAAGGGAGAGGCAAGAGCACTGCCGGAAACTTTCTCATTGAACCTAATACTTTAGCGATGAACTTTACAGCTTGGCTCTCCCTTTGGGAGAGCTGGCGCGGGAGCGCCTGAGAGGGCGAGCCCCCTTTCCCCTCACGCAATTTTATGCTACAATACCGATAACAAAAACGTTTGGAGAAACGCCCATGCTTTATTATGCTGCCCCCATGGAGGGCTTCACAGACCGGGTCTGGCGGCAGACCCATCAGAAATGGTTCGGCGCACAAGGCGCTGCAGACCGCTATTATGCGCCGTTTATCTCCCCGCCGGAGAACCGGGTGCTCATTAAAAAGAAGATGGCAGAGCTTGCCCCGGAGGCAAACCCGGGTGCGCCGGTCATCCCGCAATTGCTGGCGAAGGACGGCGAACTGGCTGCATGGATGATCGGGCAGCTGCGGGCGCTGGGCTATACCGAAGTGAACCTGAATCTGGGCTGTCCCGCCGGGACGGTGACCGCCAAGGGCAAGGGCTCCGGGATGCTGCGGGACCTTGCCAAGGTGGACGCCTTTCTGGACGGGGTATTCTCCCGCACCGAGGGCCCTGTCTCGGTCAAGACCCGGCTGGGGGTAGAGAAACCGGAGGAGTTTGCCGCCATTCTGGAAATTTATAGCCGCTACCCCATCTCGGAGCTGACCATCCATCCCCGGGTGATGCGGCAGCAGTACCGCGGACAGGCCGACCGCACCGCCTTTGCGGCTGCGCTGCCCCGGTGCACCATGCCGGTGTGCTACAACGGCGATGTGACCACCGCTGCCCAGCTCCACGCGCTGGAAGAGGAGTTCCCCGCCCTGTCCGGCATCATGGTAGGGCGCGGGCTCATCGCAGACCCTGCACTCTTCCGCAGGGCGCGGGGCGGTGCACCCGCCACCAAGGAAGAGCTGCGGGGCTACCTGACCGACCTGTACCACGGCTATACCGAACTGTTCGGCAGCGCAGGCTGCGCCATCAGCCGGATGAAAGGGCATTGGTTCTACCTCATCCACTGCTTTGCCGGGGCGGAAAAGCTGGAAAAACAGCTGAAAAAGCTGCGGGAGCCGTGGGAGTACGAGGTGGTGGTGAACCAGATCTTCACCCTGCCGCTGGTGGAAAACGATTAAAATGGTCTCCCACGCGCAAAAAAAGCCCGCCGTCTTGCAAGACAGCGGGGCTGAAAAGGACTGTATTACACGTTGAGGTAGCTGCGCAGCATAGCCTGCAGCAGGTCATCACGATCCACCTTGCGGATCATGGCACGGGCATTCTTATAGGTCGTAATGTAGGTAGGGTCTTCGGACAAAATGTAGCCCACCAGCTGATTGACCGGGTTATAGCCTTTTTCCTTCAAAGCATCGTACACCTGTTGTACGATCTCGTGGATCTCATAGTCCTTTTTATCGTGGATGGAGAAAATCGCGGTTGCGTCTCCCACGCAATACACCCCCTTCGGTTGAAACTAGTCCCATTGTACACGAAATGCGCCGAAACTTCAAGATAATTACGCCGGATTTGCACATCCTGCACAAAATTTCCAGCATTGTTCCGGCAAGATGAACGATGTCCGGGCGGCATTCTGCCCGCGAAAGGAGCCTTTGTATGCTTTACGGCATCGGCTGCGACCTGTGCAGCCTTTCCCATCTGGAAAAAAGCCTTTCCTCTGCCCACGCAGCGGCCTTTGTACGCCGGGTGTACGGCCCGGCCGAGCAGGCGGCGCTGGGGATCTTGGAAGCGTCCCCTGCGCCGCTGAATGCCCACCGCCTTGCCAGCGCCGCCGCAGATTTTGCCGCCAAGGAGGCCTTTCTCAAAGCGGCGGGCACCGGCCTGCGGGAGCCCTTTTCTCTATGTGAGATCGAGGCCGTCCGGCAGGAGAACGGTGCCCCGGCCTACCGCTTCAGCGGGCAGACCGCCGCATGGGTGGCGCAGCACCGGCTGCAGGCCCGGCTCTCCCTGAGCCACGAGGGCGGCATGGCGCTGGCCTTCTGCACGCTGGAAGAGGAAAGCTGACCACTCTTTGTGCATACAATGGAATATCGCCCCCGCACTGCATAAGCCGCACCCTGCCTGCGCATACTGAGAGCAGACAGGATGCGCCGGACGCATCACATAGCGGGGCACATCCTCCAGACAAACAGGAGGGAGATTCCATGGAGGTACACAGAGGAGAAGTTTTCTACGCCGATCTTTCGCCGGTGGTGGGCTCGGAGCAGGGCGGTGTGCGCCCGGTGCTGATCGTACAGAACGAGATCGGCAACCGGCACAGCCCCACTGTGATCGCGGCGGCCATTACATCCCGGCTGGACAAGACCCGCCTGCCCACCCACATCAACATCCGGGCGGCAGACACCGGCCTTGCCAAGGACAGCGTGGTGCTGCTGGAGCAGATCCGCACGCTGGATAAGCACCGCCTGCGGGAGCGCGCCGGGCAGATCACCGCCGCCGACCAGAAGCGGGTGGATCAGGCGCTGGATGTAAGCCTTGGACTGAGCTCGTACTGAGATAAAAACGATTGGAAATGCGCTCCGCTGCGCTTTTCGCATCATCAGCGGAAAAATGATTTTTAATTTGGGGTTCTGAAAAGCCTGCGGGCTTTTCAGAACCCCTTTTTCACGGGAGGGGTCTGCCTCCATGAAAAAAGGGATAGCAGAACCCACGCGGGTGTTCTGCTATCCCAAAACACATATTATTACTCGATCAGACCATTGAGCAGGGTCAGGCACTTGCGGCTGTGCAGCTTGCGGATAGCCTTGGCTTCGATCTGGCGCACACGCTCACGGGTGACGCCGAAGTCGCGGCCGACCTCTTCCAGCGTGCGGGGACGGCCATCGTCCAGACCAAAGCGCAGGCGGATGACCTTTTCCTCGCGGGGAGTCAGGCTCTTGAGCGCCAGATTGATCTGCTGTGCCACCATGGCGCGGTCGGCTGCCTTGCCGGGTGCTTCGGCGTTTTCGTCCGCGACGAAATCGCCCAGAGAGGAATCCTCTTCCTCACCCACGGGGCTTTCCAGACTTGCAGGCTCCTGTGCCATGCGCTGGATCTCGCGCACGCGCTCCACGCTCATATCCATGGCCTTTGCCAGCTCCTCCGGGGTGGGCTCGTGACCGTTCTGGTACACCAGCTGGTTGGTGGCCTGACGCATCCGGTTGATGGTCTCCACCATGTGCACCGGGATACGGATGGTGCGGGCCTGATCCGCGATGGCGCGGGTGATGGCCTGACGGATCCACCAGGTAGCATAGGTGGAGAAGCGGAAGCCGCGGTCGCAGTCGAACTTCTCGGCGGCCTTGATCAGACCGATATTGCCCTCCTGAATGAGGTCAAGGAAGGCCAGATTATGACCGACATGCTTCTTGGCGATGGACACCACCAGACGCAGGTTTGCCTCGCTCAGGCTGCGGCGGGCGTTCAGGCCGTCGCGGCGGGTCTTGAGCAGCTCCTGACGACGCTCCTCGCTCAGGGGGCCGTTTTCCACGGCCTCCATGGCCTTTTCCTCGTCTGCCTTTTCCTCGGCATCCTCGGCGGACTTTTCGCCGTCCTCGTCCAGATCCTCGGTGTAGCTGCGGCTGTTCTCGTCCTCTTCAAAAGAGAAGCGGGCGCTGTTCTTCTTGATGTACTCCGGTGCACCGTACTTCTGGCGGTCTGCCTGCAAAATGTGTGCAGCCTCGGCACCGGCATGGATGCGGCGGCTCAGCTCCACCTCCTGCTCGGCGCTCAGCAGCGGGATCTGACCGATCTGCTTGAGGTAGTTCTTCACCGGGTCGTCCAGCAGCTCGTCCATGGCAGCCTTCAGGTCTGCCGGGTTCTCCTCGGCATCCTCTTCGTTTTCATCGGCAAGGCCCATGTCATCGTTGTTGTTCTCGGCGTTCTCCACCTCAGCAATGATGCTGTCCACGTCCAGACTCGGCTCGTTCTCTTCCTCCAGGACCTTAATGCCGCGCTCCTCCAGCAGGGTGTAGAGGGTGTCTACATCCATGCGGCATTGTGCCGCCAGCGCCTTGGCCTCCTGTGCAGAGAGGGTGCCCTCGCCCTTAGTCAACAGTTCCTTCAAAGTCATGCCCATTTTTTCTCTCCTTCCCACTCCGGGGAAAATCGTGTAATATTGCCCTGTGCATCAGATCACAAGGCCGCCGTTCACCCCGAACACCTGTCCGGTGATGTATCCGGCATCCTCGCTGGCCAAAAAGACCAGCAGCTTTGCAACTTCTTCCGGGGTGCCCAGCCGCCCCACAGGGGTCTCCTCGGCCAGCGCCGCCTTGTCCTCGGCGGTAAAGGCCGCCATCATGTCGGTCTCGATGACCCCCGGCGCTACGCAGTTCACCGTAATGCCGCTGGGGCCCTCTTCCTTGGCCAGTGCCTTGGTCAGGCCGATGAGCCCGGCTTTCGCGGCGGAATAGTGCACCTCGCAGCTGCCGCCGGTCTGGCCCCACATACTGCTCACGGTCAGAATGCGGCCCTGCTTGCGGCGGATCATGCCGGGCAGTGCCAGCTGGCACAGGTGGAACGCGCCGCTCAGGTTCACGTCCAGCATCCGCTGCCACTCCTCCGGGGTGATATCGGTAAACAGCTTCTGCTGCGCGATGCCGGCGTTGCACACCAGCACATCCACCCTGCCCATGGCCTGCTCCACCGCGTGGAACGCCAGCTCACAGCTGGCGCGGCTGGCTACATCGCACTGGATGGCGATGCACCCGGGCAGCTGCTGCTCCAGCGCAGCGGCAGCGGCGGCGTTCTGATGGTAGAGCACCGCCACCTGATACCCTGCTGCCGTAAAGGCGCGGGCAGCGGCAGCACCGATGCCCCGGTCGCCGCCGGAGATCAGCACCCGGCGCGCCGCAGCGGGTGCGGCAGGGGCAGGCCGCTCTTTTACAGGCTGCGGCGCCGGCTCTGCGGGCTGCTCCACCGCAGGCGGCTCTGCGGGCTTTTCCAGCGTGATCACCCGGGTGGGTTCGTCCACCGCAGGCGCTGCCGTTTTTTCCAGTGTCATGATGCGGGTGGGTTCATCCACCACCGGCTCCATCGGCGCAGCCGGCTTTGCAGCTGGTGCGGCAAGGGGCTCCGGTGCGCTCTCTTCCTCCGGCACCTGAAAGGTCAGTTCAAACTCGTCCTCGTACAAGAGTGTATCCCTCCTGTTCGGTATTCTCGGCCGGGCGCAGTGCCCAAGCCGGAAAAACCCTGTGCCCATCCCCAGACAGTGCAGCGTTCCGTTTGTGTGTCCGGCAAAGGTCCGGTGCTTTGGCGTGCCTGCCTGCAGTTGCGATGGGTTTCGACAAGATTCCATTGAATAATATACCACAATCCAGCTCAAAAAGAAAGTGGGAACTGCAATTTTTTACGCAGTTCCCACTATTTTTCCTTATTTTCCCCTGTTTTCGGGCACCGGGGGCTTCCAGCGGGGTCTGCCCGCCCGCTTTTCCCGCAGGGAAACAAAAAACGCCTGCAAAAGCTGCTGCGCCTCGGCCTCCCGCAGCCCCTTTTCCACCACCGGATGGTGGTTGAAGGGCAGCGCGAACAGGTCGGTCACCGAGCCGCAGCACCCGGCTTTGGTGTCGGCAGCACCGTACACCACCCGGCGCAGACGGCTGTTGATGATGCCGCCCGCACACATGGGGCAGGGCTCTAAGGTGACGAACAGCTCGCACTCCCACAGCCGCCAGCCGCCCAGCGCCTTGCAGGCGGCATCAATGGCCAGCAGCTCCGCGTGGTGCAGGGCGTTTTTCTCGGTCTCCCGGGTGTTGTGCGCCGTAGCCACCACCTCGCCGTGCCGCGCTACCACCGCGCCCACCGGCACCTCGCCCAAGGCGGCGGCTTTGGCGGCCTCCTCCAGCGCAAGACCCATCAGTTCAAAATCGGTCATGTATCCCATCCTCTCATCCCATCGCCAGCACCAGCAGATTGTTTGCACTGTGCAGCAGCATCCCCGGCCAGAGATGCCCAGTGCGGTCGGCCAGCCACCCCAGACCCAGCCCGCACACCAGCGCATAGGCCATGGCGGCAGCGCTGCCGTGCTGCAAGGCGAACAGCGCCGCCTGCAAAAGAATGGCCTGTCCCCTGCCCAGCGGCTGCGCCCGGCGCTGCACCGCCCCCCGGAACACCCCTTCCTCCGCCAGCGGAGCCAGCAGGCAGACCCGGAAAAACCGCGCCGCGCCGCCGGACGGCATGGGCAGCAGCACCGCCAGCACCTTGCCCGCCAGCAGATACCCCACCGCCCAGCCAAAGGCTGACAGCAGTGCGGCGGTGCGGGGGTTCAGCTTGTGCATGGTCGGTCTCCTCCTGCTATGGTTCGTTCCCGGTTATAGTACCATATCTGCCGCCGGGTGCGCAAGGTTTGGGCGTTCTGTCGCGGCAAATTTATGCAAATCATTGACACATCGCCCTAAATGGTGGTATAATAATTTCCAACCTTTTTGATAAAAGCGTTGCATATACTGTATTTTACCGGTAGACCGGAGGTATTATTATGATCCGTATCCTCACCGATTCCGCGTGCGACATCCTGCCCGCCGAGGCGCAGCAGCTGGGCGTGACCGTGATCCCCCTGAACGTGACGCTGGAGGACGGCACTGTCCTGCGGGACGGCATCGACATGACCCCCAGCGAATACTATACCCATCTGGCAGCCTGCCGCAAGCTGCCCACCACCAGCCAGCCCAGCCCGGAGCAGTTCGAGCGGCTGTATCTGGACGCTGCTGCCGCCGGGGACGAAGTGCTGGGCATCTTTTTGTCCGATGCGCTGTCCGGCACCGGTCAGTGCGCCAGACTTGCTGCCGACCTTGCCAACGTGGATAATGTAGTGTTCGTGAACACCGAGAACGTCTGTCTGGGGCAGTCCTTGCTGGTGCGGCTGGCTGTGCAGCTGCGGGACGCCGGCAAGACGATCACCCAGATCGCCGCCGATCTGGAAAAGGCCAAGCAGCACCTGCATCTGGTAGCTGCCGTGGACGATCTGAAGTACCTGCGCAAGGGCGGCAGACTGTCCGCCGCCGCAGCTGTGGCGGGCGGTATGCTGGGCATCAAGCCCATCCTCGCCGTCATGGAGGGCAAGGTAGTGCTGGCCGGTAAGGCACGCGGTCTGCCCGGCGTGTATGTGGCGCTGTTCAAGAAGATCGACGAGATGGGCGGCATCCACCCGGGCTACACCCCGCTGCTGGGCTACACCGTCAACCACCGGGAGCTGCAGCCGCTGCTGACCTATTTGCAGGACAACCTGCATCTGGACGCACCGCTGGTGCGCCAGATCGGCTGCGTCATCGGCACCCACACCGGCCCCGGCGCGTTCGGCATCGCGTTCTTTGATAAAGAGCTGACGCTGGAATAAAACCTATTCGCAAAAACAAGTCGGACAGCCCGCGGGCTGCCCGACTTTGTTTTTTGTAAGGGGAATGGTTAAACCCTCTCCGTCATCGCTGCGCGATGCCACCTCCCCCGAAGGGGGGAGGTTTTAGGCTGCTGCCCGTCAAGCTCCCCCCTTCGGGGGAGCTGGCAAAGCCGATAGGCTTTGACTGAGAGGGTTTCCGCCTTGCCTTACAGCACCGCGTCCGAGATCAGCTTGCCCAGTAGCAGAACCAGCACCACCAGCATCATGGGGCGGATGAAGCGGGCACCCTTTTTTAGCGCAAAGTGGGAGCCCAGCAGGTTGCCCAGAATGTTGCTGATGGCGCAGGGGATGGCAACGTGGAACACCACCAGGCCGTTTACCAGATAGGTAAAGAGGCTGGCGTAGTTGCTGGCCATATTCAGCACCTTGCCGTTTCCGTTGGCGGTGCGCAGGTCAAAGCCCATCAGGGTGGTAAAGGCAATGATGGCAAAGGTACCGGTGCCCGGGCCCACGACGCCGTCGTACAGGCCGATGCCAAGGCCGATGGCCAGCGCCAGTAAAATCTTTTTCAGGTCCAGCGTGCCGTCGTCCCGGTTCTCGTCCGGCAGCTTGCGCTGCCACAGGATGATCACCGCTGCCACCGGCAGGATAATGAACATCATGGTGCGCAGCACCTCATCGCTGAGCAGCAGCACGATGTGTGCCCCCAGTGCGCTGCCCGCAAAGCTGCCGATGGCTGCAAGCACGCCTACCTTCACGTTTATTGCGCCGTTCTTAAAAAACCTGACGGTAGCAGTGGTGGTGCCGCAGGCGGCGCTGAACTTGTTGGTGGCATAGGTGTAGTGGGGCGGCAGCCCGGCGAACAGATAGGCAGGCAGACTGATCAGTCCGCCGCCGCCGGCTGCCGAATCCACAAAGCCTGCAAAGCCGGTCATCAGCATGAGAAACGCCATCATCCACGGCGAAATCGTGATACCCATTGTTATAATTCCTCTTATCTTTCCAAGTCGTTTGTTCTTTTTCAGGGGACGCGCGCCTCAGACCATATAAAACCTCCCCTCGCAGGGCAATACACAGCCCGGGATACCCGCACGCAGCAGGGCATCTCCGGGCATTTTTTGCAATTTTTCGACTTGATATTACAGATTGTTTTTAAAGAAGCGATATGCGTTGCGCCAGTAGATGGCCTCTACCTCGTCCTCGGTAAAGCCCTCGCGGCGCAGTGCCTCGGCCAGCAGCGGCATATCTGCCGCCGTTTCCAGCTCGTGCTGACCGCCAATGCCGTCAAAATCGCTGCCAAGGCTGATGACCTCAATACCGCCCACCTGCTTGAAGTGTGCGGCGTGCTTTGCCAGCCGCTCCACCGTGCTGCGGCAAAGCTTCGGGTGTGCCGAGTCTGCGTCCACAAAGGAGGCGCAGTAGTTCAGCCCTGCAATACCGCCCTTTTCTGCCAGTGCACGGATCATCTCATCGGTCAGGTTGCGGTTGTGGGGCGACAGGGCACGGCAGTTGGAATGACTTGCCGCAAAGGGGCGGGTGCTGTGGTTTGCGATGTCCCAGAAGCCCTTATCGGAAAGGTGGCTCACGTCTGCGGTGATGTGCAGCTTTTCCATCTCTTCCAAAAAGGCAAAGCCCTGCTCGGTCAGGCCGGTCTCGGTGTTGGCCACCAGCGGCCCGCCGGGGTTTGCGTTGGGGGCTGCCAGCTCGTTGGGGTAGTTCCATGTCAGGGTCATCATGCGCACGCCCAGCTCCTGCAGCCGCCGCAGCACGCCCAGACTGCCCTTGCAGCAGCCGCCCTCTTCCACCGTCAGCATGGCGCTGAGTTTGCCCTCGGCGCGGTTGCGCTCAAGGTCGGCGGCGGTATACACCGGGGCGATTTTTTCCGGGTAAGCTGCCATGAGCCGCTTGAAGATATCGATCTCCTCCAGCACGCTTACCAGCGGGTCGGCCCCGGGAGCGGGGTCGGCCAGGTCCACATAGGCCGCAAAGCATTGCAGCAGATAATCCCCCTGCTGCAATTTTTCAAGGTCGATATGCAGATCGTTGTGCAAAAAGCTTTTGGGTGCGCCCGCCTTTTCGGCGCGGCGCAGCTCGAACAGGGTGTCACAATGCAGATCCCAAACCTTCATGACAGCTACACTCCTTTATGCTTCTTCTCCCAGCAGCTGCAGCAGCTGTTCGGGGTTCATGGACAAAATCGCGCCGTCTGCCCCGCCGGTAACGGTGTCGGCCAGCGACTGCTTGGCCTGTTGCAGCTCCACGATCTTTTCCTCAATGGTGTCCTGCGCGATCAGCCGGTACACCTGTACCGGGTTGCGCTGACCGATGCGGTAGGCGCGGTCGGTGGCCTGATTCTGCGCAGCAAGGTTCCACCACGGGTCGTAGTGGATGACGATATCGGCGGCGGTCAGGTTCAGACCTGTGCCGCCCGCCCGCAGCGAAATGAGAAAGACGTCCGCCTCGCCCTGATTGAACCTGCGCACCTGCTCGGCACGCACCGGCTTCGGGGTAGAACCTTGCAGGGTGAAGTGGCTCACCCCGGCCTCGTCCAGCCGCTTTGCCAGCAGTTCCAGCATGGAGGTGAACTGGCTGAACAGCAGAATGCGGTGCCCGCCTGCCACTGCCTCGGTGACAAGTTCCAGACAGGCTTCCAGCTTGGCGCTGCTGCCGGTCCAGTTGTCCGCTACGAGGCGCGGGTCGCAGCAGATCTCCCGCAGCCGCATCAGCACGGCAAACACGGTCATCTTGTCCTCCGGCTTTGCCGCCCGCAGCTTTTCGCGGGCGTCCACCACCGCTGCCAGATACAGCTTGCGCTGCTCGGTCTCCAGCTCAACGCGGCGCACATTCTCCGTTTTGGGCGGCAGCTCCCGCAGCACCTCGGACTTCATGCGCCGCAGGATGAAGGGGCCGGTGAACTGGTTCAGCCGCCGCACGGCGTTGGCATCCTCGTCCTGCACGATGGGCTTTTCAAACCGGGCGCAGAAGGTCTTGTAGGGGGGCAGATACCCCGGCATCAAAAAGGAGAAGATGCTCCACAATTCGCCCAAGCGGTTCTCCACCGGGGTGCCGGTCAGGGCAAAGCGCACCCGGCTGTTCACCCGGCACACCGCCTTGTATTTCTGGGTGGTGTGGTTTTTGATGGCCTGCGCTTCGTCCAGTATGCAGGCGTAAAAGCTTTGCCCGGCATACAGTTTTTCGTCCCGGCGCAGCAGATCGTAGCTGGTGATGACGATATCCGCCTGCGCCCACCCATCGACCAGCGCGGCGCGGTGGGCGGCATCGCCGTCCATGGCAACACTTTGCAGCTGCGGGGTGAACTTCTGGCATTCCTCCTGCCAGTTCAGCACCAGAGACGCCGGGCAGACGATGAGGCTGGGCAGCTGCTGCCCGTCCTCCTTCATGGCCAGCAGGTAGCTGAGCACCTGCACGGTCTTGCCCAGACCCATATCGTCGGCCAGAATACCGCCCATGCCGTAGCCGTCCAGTGTGCGCAGCCAGCGGTAGCCGTCCCGCTGGTATTTGCGCAGGGTCTTTTGCAGGGAGAGCGGCGGGGTATACTCGCTGTCCCGCACGGCGTGGAAGCTGCGGCTGATGCGGCGGAAAGCATCGTCCCGGTCGAACCGCAGACCGTTCTGCCCCGAAAGTGCCCAGTCCAGCGTAGGGGCGCGGTAGAGCGGCAGGGCGGCGTGGCCGTCCTTCAGCTTTGCACCGGAAAGCTCCAGCGTGTCGTTCAGCTCGTCCAGCCCTTCCAGACTGTCGTCCAGCCGCAGCAGACTGCCGTCCCGCAGACGGTGGTAGCGCTTTTTCTGGTGCAGGGACTGCAAAAGTTCCCGCAGTTCCTCCACCGGGAAGGCGCCGGTGTCCACTTCCAGATCCAGCACACTGCCGTGCACCGATACCCCTACCGAAATTTTAGGCGGGGCAGCCTGCAAATTGCGGAAGGCATCGGTCTGGTACACCTCGCCCATAGCCAGCAGGGCGGGAATGCCCTCCTCCAGCAGCTGGAAAAGCGCCTCCTCCCCGGAAATGCTGTAATGCCCCGGCTCGCCGGGCTGGGGTTCCAGATAGGTTTCCAGCAGCCGCTTTGCCCGGTTCTCGGTGCGGGCATCCCGCAAAAGGTCGGGCGGCACCGGCTCGCCGGGGGCTACCCGGTCCTCTCCGTACAGAAAGACCGGGTAGGCCGTGACGGTAAGCCCCCGGTCGGCATCCAGATAAAACTGCACCACCGGTTCCAGCGGGATCTGGTTCAGCAGCAGCCGGTCGGGGTCCACGATGTTGACCCGGTTGCCCAGTTCCGGCAGCACATAGCTGCAAAAAGCGGCGGCATCCGCGCTGGTAAAGAACAAACTGCGCCCGCCAAAGGTGTCCAGCACCGGCAGCACCCGGCGGCACTCCTCCCGCTGCATCCGCCAGAGGGTGGTTTCGCCCAGCAGATAGGCATAGTCCAGCCCCTGCACCCCGCGGAGCGCCGGGGTACAGCTCAGCTGCACGCCGCCCTTGCGGCGCTCCACCTTCAGGCTGATGACCGGCAGCCCCTCTTTAAGGGTATAGCCGCCCACAACGCCCTCGGCGGCGTAAAGCTCCACAAGGGCATCCAGCCCCTCGCCGGTCAGCGGCAGACCGCCCGCCGGGCCTTTCTCCCAGCCGGAGCGCATGGTACCCTCAGCTTCAAATGCCTGTCGGGCGCTCACCTGACGGCGCAGCAGCCGCAGCAGCTGCTGTGCATCCGGGGCAAAGGCGTCCCACCGGTGCACAAAGGCCAGCGATTTCCCGTAGCTGACGCTTTCGCCCCGCTCGATCGCATCCAGAAACTGCGGGATGCTTTTTATCAGATACTGCCGCCCGCCGATGCCGTCCGAGACCCGCAGCCGCAGCCAGATACGGCCATTGTGCGGCGTAAGCTCCGGTTCCAGCAGGGCAAAGCCGGTGCGCTGGGCGGCGTTCTGGGGCTGGGGCTGCGCATCCTCCCGCTGGTAGCGCTTCAGCAACAGCTGGGCCTCATAGTCGGTTTCCGGCTCCTCGCCCCGCCACTTGCGGCCGAACAGCATATCCAGCCCGGCGCTGTAACTGTCCTTGCGGGGTTCGGTGCTCAAGCCTGCCACGCCCCGCTGCACCCCGGGAATGCTCTCGAGCTTTTTTTCCGGGGCAGGCGGGTTCTTTTCCGCGTCCTGCAGCAGCAGCGCGCCAATGTGCTTACAGTAGGTGCCGTCGCCGTTTTGATTATAGGGGCAGTCGCAGGAGGCGCTGACAAAGCTGCCGTTTTCCCGCAGCCAGACCTGCGTATAATAGCAGTCCGGCCCGCTGCCCTGCACCAGCGCCGTCAGGTGCCGCACCCCGTCCTCGTTGGTGGTGCAGCTGCTTTGCAGGATACGCTTGCGGTACTTCTGCGCCCGCTCAAAGATGCTTTTGCCCAGCAATGCGCGGATCTCCTGTGCGTCCATGTGGTCTCCCTCCCCTGTGCTGTCGCAGTTCCGGTCTATTCTATAAGAATACCGCGTTCCACCCCGGGATGCAAGGGCAGAAGGGTAAAAAACGTTTAGAAAGCGCGGGGCGGGACGATTTTGAATGGCCTCCGCTTTGCTTTGGCCATCTTCAGCGGAAAAATTATTTTTATATAGAGCAATACCGGAGCGTCTGCGGACGCTCCGGTATTGCATTTTTCACGGGAAAGGCCGTAAAGGCAAACGGCATTTATCGTGTTATAGTAAGTTCACAACTGTTCAGCCCTGTTTTTCTGCGGGGGCTGTGCTGCGTTTGCGGGTCTTGAGGTGGTACATCTCCTGATCGGCCTTATCAATCAGATCGTGCACGGTGGCAATGTCCGGCTCAAGGCGGGCGCAGCCGATGCTGATCTCGATCTGGTAGGGCTTGCCGGAGGCGGCGTTGGCGGCATCCAGCTCTCGCTGGATGGAGACGATCAGGGTGCGCACCTCCACGCTGTTGCAGCCGCAGGCGATGCAAAATTCATCGCCGCCGTAGCGCGCCAGCACGCCGTTATAGTTGGCACACACCTTTTTTAAAATGCCTGCCAGCAGCACCAGCGCGGCATCGCCCTCCAAGTGACCGTACTCATCGTTGATGTGCTTGAAGTGATCCATGTCCATCATGAGGAAGTGCAGCGAGCGGTTGGGGTGACGGCGGTAGTAGGGCAGTTCGCTTTCCAGATACCGCAGCGCCACGATGCGGTTGCTGACGCCGGTCAGGGTATCCACCGTAAACTTGGTCTGCAACACCAGCACATATACGCACACCAGCCCCAGCGTAATGCCGCAGCACAGCAGCCCGCGCCCGGGCAGCCAGCCTTGCAGCAAAAAGCCTGCCGCCGGCGCAAGCGCGAGCAGCAGCAGGGTCTTCAGTTCCTCCCTGGGTGTTTCCTGCTTCCAATGGCTCAGCGTCCAGCTGCAACGGAGAAAGGCTGCCGCCAGATAGGCAAGCCCCACCAGCTTCGCCCCCCAGAACAGTGTGCTGCCCCGCAGCCCCTCTGCATCCAGATAGCAGAATCCGTTTTCGTCCCGCGCCGTCAGCAGCGCCAGCAAAAGCAGCGCCACCGGTGCGGCGCTGAGCGCCAGCCTGCGGCCGTCCTCCATCCATGTACGCCCCAGCTCTGCCTCCACATACAAAAACACCAGCAAACAGCAGCACGCCGCCAGCAGATAAAACAGAATACTGCCCCCGGCGTTCAGCTGGTAGGTCAGGGGGATGCCCAGATCCTGCCACGCGCCCAGCTGCGCCAGCGCACTGCCATAATCTACGATCGTCAGCGCCCCGGCAGACCACAGCAGCGCCGTGAACAGCCGCCCGGGCAGGCTTTTATCCCGCATTTTCTGCTGCGCCCGCAGCAAGACCGCCAGCGTGACCAGACAGACCGCACTGACCTGAGTATGGGCAATCGCATCCATGCCGCAACGCTCTCCTTTACCCTAGGGCGGTTTTGCGCCGTCCCGCCCCTTTTTCGCTCTTCCAACGTTCCTTTTTCGCACAGACCCATTGTACCAAATCCATAACAAATATGCAACACAAACCGAAAAATTCATACAACAAAAAAAGACGCCGGAACGTCTTTCGGCGTTCCGGTGTCTCTTGGAATCATATCACTTTGCCTGCGGATGGGCGGCGTCGTTGCGCAGGGCGCTTTCGCGGATCTTTTCCAGCGTCTGCTCGCTGAGGATGTGCTCTGCCTTGCAGGCGTCCTCGGCGGCGGTCTGCTCGTCCACGCCCAGCTGCACAAAGAAGTGGGTCAGCAGCCGGTGGCGGCTGTAAATGCGCTGAGCGATCTCCAGCCCGGGCTCCAGCAGGGTCAGGTTGCCTTCGCCGTCCACCGCGATATAGCCGTTCTCCCGCAGCTTTTTCATGGCGATGCTCACGCTGGCTTTGGTAAAGCCCAGCTCATTGACAACGTCAATGGAGCGCACTTTGCCCATACGCTGGCTCAGCATCAGGATCGTTTCAAGATAATCTTCCGCGGACTGGTGGATCTGCATGGTTTGTCCGGCCTCCTGCCTTATTCCCTCTGGGGGATTTTTCCGACAGGGGATGTGTCCCCTCTGTCGTATGTTAAAGGATATCATACTTTTGCGGTTGATGCAAGTAATTCGCAGCAAGTTTTGTTAAACTAACCATATTTTCCTGCACAGAACTGCTGTTTTGCCGGTTTTGCACCGCGCCTGTTTTGTGCAAAGGGTGCAATTCTCGGCGTTTTGGCCTTACCGTGTGGCCAGATAGGCCGCAGGGCCGGCCTCGTACAGATCGCCGCCGTGGGCGTCCAGTACAACGGTCAGGGGCATATCCTGCACGGTCAGGCGGCGCACCGCCTCACAGCCCAAGTCCGGCCATGCGATCACTTCCAGCGTCTGCACGCTTTTGGCCATCAGCGCACCGGCACCGCCCAGTGCGGCCAGATACACCGCGCCGTTGCGCACTACAGCCGCCTTGACGGCGGCGTCCCGCTTGCCCTTGCCGATCATGATCTTGTTGCCAAGATCCAGCAGCCGGGGGCTCATAGCGTCCATGCGGCCACTGGTGGTAGGCCCTGCCGAGCCGATAACTTCGCCCGGGCGTTCCGGGGTGGGGCCTACATAATAGATGGCGCTGCCTTCCAGATCAAAAGGCAGGGTCTCGCCCTTGTCCAGCGCTTCCATCATCCGCTTGTGTGCCTGATCCCGGGCGGTGTACACCACACCGGAAAGCAGTACGGTATCCCCCGCCTTCAGCGGGGCCAGCTCCTGCGCGGTGCAGGGGGTAGTCAGTCTGTATTCCATCGTTCTCCCCTCCTTACAGCTCCGCGCTGGCGCGGCGGGTCACATGGCAGGAAACGTTCACAGCCACCGGCAGCCCCGCCACATGGGTGGGCATCTGCTCAATGGCAAGGCCGAGGCAGGTGGTCTTGCCGCCAAACCCCTGCGGGCCGATGCCCAGTGCATTGATGGCGGTAAGCAGCTCCTGCTCCAGCTGGGCGTAGTAGGGGTCGGGGTTGGGGACATCCAGCGGGCGCAGCAGCGCCTTTTTGGCAAGATACGCCACCTTGTCAAAGCTGCCGCCCACGCCGATGCCCAGCACAATGGGCGGGCAGGGGTTGGAGCCCGCCAGCTTTACGGTATCCACCACGAACTTTTTAAAGCCCTCCACGCCGTCGGCGGGCTTGAGCATCTGGATGCGGCTCATGTTCTCGCTGCCAAAGCCCTTGGGCGCTACCGTGATGCGGCAGCCCTCGCCGTCCACCAGATGCACCGTGATGGCCGCCGGGGTGTTATCGCCGGTGTTGCCCCGGCGCAGCGGGTCGGCCACGATGCTCTTGCGCAGGTAGCCATCTGTGTAGCCCCGGCGCACGCCCTCGTGGATGGCAGCCTCAAAGCTGCCGTCAATATGCACATCGGTGCCCAGCTCCACGAACACGCAGGCCATGCCGGTATCCTGACAGATGGGCAGGTCTTTCTCCTTTGCAGCACCAAGGTTCGACCACAGCAGGTCTAATGTGTTCTTTGCCAGCGGCCACGGCTCTTCTTCCCGCGCCTTTTCCAGCGCTGCCTGCACGTCCTGCGGCAGCTGGGTGTTGGCCTTGATGCAGAGCCGCGCCACCGTATCCGTAATGCTCTGTGCGGAGATCGTTCTCATGCCTGTGTCCTCCGCTTACAACCGTGCCACGCCGGTCTCGCGGGCAGCCTTTGCCACGGCATTTGCCACAGCCTCGGCCACGCGGGGGTCGAACGCGCCGGGGATGATGTTCTCCTCGCTGCGGTCGGCATCGGTGATGAGGTCTGCAATGGCGTAGGCAGCAGCCAGCTTCATCTCATTGTTGATATCCCGGGCGCGGACGCTGAGCGCGCCCTTGAACAGGCCGGGGAAGCACAACACGTTGTTGACCTGATTGGGGAAGTCGCTGCGGCCGGTAGCCATCACGCGCACGCCGCCTGCCTTGGCCTCGTCCGGCATGATCTCCGGGGTGGGATTGGCCATGGCAAAGACGATGGCGTCCTTGTTCATGGTCTTGCACAGCTCGGTGGTCAGGATGCCGGGGCGGGACACACCGATGAACACGTCTGCGCCCTCCAGCGCTTCCTTCAGGCCGCCCTTGATCTGGCGGGGGTTGGTCACCTCGCCCAGCCAGTTCTTGTGCGCTTCGGCGCTGTCGCAGCCCTTGTACAAGGTGCCAAACTGATCCACCGCCACGATGTCCTTTGCACCGGCGGTCATGAGCATCTTGATGATGGCGGTACCGGCAGCGCCGGGGCCGTTCAGAACGATGTGCACGTCCTCCATCTTTTTGCCCACCACCCGCAGGGCGTTGATGAGGGCAGCGGTGACCACGATGGCGGTGCCGTGCTGGTCGTCGTGGAACACGGGGATGTCCAGCTCCCGCTCCAAGGTCTCCTCGATCTCGAAGCACTCCGGGCTCTTGATATCCTCCAGATTGATGCCGCCAAAGGTGGGCGCGATGGCCTTGCAGGCAGCAATGACGCTGGCAGCATCGTGGGCGTCGATGCAGATGGGGAAGGCGTCCACGCCGCCAAACTCCTTGAACAGCACGGCCTTGCCCTCCATGACCGGCAGACCGGCTTCCGGACCGATATCGCCGAGGCCCAGCACAGCGGTGCCGTTGGAGACAACGGCTACCATGTTGCCCTTGAAGGTGTACTTATACACATCATCGGGGTTTTCCTTGATCTTGCGGCAGGGCTCGGCCACACCGGGGGTGTAGGCGGTGGACAGGTCGTCACGGGTGGCGACTTCCACCTTGCTCACGATGCCCACCTTTCCCTTGTGGGTCTCGTGCATTTCCAGAGCTGCTTTATTGTAATCCATGGTTTTATCCTCCAATTTCAGCAAAAGGCTTTCCCCCGCAGGGAAAGGCTCATACAGTTTTATTGTAACAGAACCGCCGGGGTATTTCCACCGGTTTTGCGGCATTTCCCGCCCCAAAGCGGGCAAAAGTGATACCTGTGCCGGGTGGTATTTGTGGAATTTTCGCAAAAATCTTTTCTTTTCGTATTTTTCCGTTATAATAGTAAGGTATGACATTTGCATTCTCCGTGAAAACGGTCTGCTATTTTTAGGAGGTATCTCTTTTGAAACGCATTACCAAGATCCTGTTGTGTGTGCTGTGCGCGGTGGCTGCTGTGCTGTGCGTAGCTGCGGCCTGCTTTATGCTGCTCAAAAAGCAGAGCGGCACCACGGCATCCTCTGCCGCATCCGGCGCAAGCGTGTCCGTCTACGGCAAGGTGTCGGATTTCGACTACGCCAGCTTCGATTATTCGGAGGGGCTGGACGATAACGGCCACTGGACCGGCATCCGCGCACTGGACTATGTGACCCTGCCGGAGGATGTATCCGCGCTGCCGCTTTCCAAGGCTAATCTCGAGCCTACCGAGACAGAGATCCAGACTCAGATCGACACTTTGCTGAACCAGTACGCCACCACCCAGAACATCACCGACCGGGCAGCCCAGAGCGGCGACACCGTGAACATCGACTATTCCGGCGCGGTGGATGGCGTAGCCTTTACCGGCGGCACCGCCGCCGGCTACGACCTGACGCTGGGCAGCCACACCTTCATTGACGGCTTCGAGGATCAGATCATCGGCCACAACATCGGTGACACCTTTGATGTGACCGTCACCTTCCCGGAGGGCTACGGCGACTCCACCGACGCCGAGGGCAACACCATCACCCTCAGCGGCAAGGAGGCAGTGTTCAGCGTGACCCTGAACGCCATCACCCAGAGCGTTGTCCCCACCCTGACCGACGAGTGGGTGGAGAGCAATTTTGCCGCCAGCGACGACCTGCACACCGCAGACGCCCTGCGCCAGTACTTTGACCGTGCCCTGTACGCCAACAATCTGGACAACGCCGTGATGGACTATCTGCTCACGAACTCCACCTTTAAAGAAGTCCCCACCCAGATCACCAGCTACTACATCCGTATGTTCCTGAACTACCACTCTCAGCTGGCTACCCAGTACGGCATGGAGCTGGACGCCTACGCACAGGCCAAGGGCTACGCCGATGCCGACGCGATGCTGGCGGATTCCGACGCTTACTTTGAGCATCTGGCCAAGCAGGATCTGGTCTTTCAGGCCATTGCGGAGCAGCTGGACATCACCCCCACACAGGAACAGATCGACAGCGCCAACAGCTCCTACGCCGACACCTACGGCGCACAGCGCAGCATGCTGAACGCTTTGCAGCTGGCTGTGCTGGACAAGGTGGAGGAAAGCGCAGTGCTTTCCTGACAGTGCGTCGAAAAACGATTTTAAATGGCTTCCGCTACGCTCTAGCCATATTCAGCGGAAAAATTATTTTTAATAGAGCAATGCCGGAGCGTCTGCGGACGCTCCG
>OGLS01000432.1_pt1 | contig 39176 bp, 35 predicted proteins | sample 1572881 | NCBI WGS metagenome assembly OGLS01 (sample SAMEA2582013, study PRJEB24529) | metagenome | biome: Human gut stool | place: China | collected 2011
GATTTGAATCTATGCCCAATTAACAACCGTCAGGGAATTGTAATTGATGGTGAAGATTCAAAGGTTATTTGCAAAGACTAATTTGAAAATTCCAGTTTAACGAACAGGAGATGATGATCGCATGAAAATCCTACATGAACTTTCTTGGCTATGGGAAACGCTGGGCATTGCGCTTGTTGCTGCGGCTGTCTGCATGGCTTGCGCCGCGCTGATTGGCAAGGCAGCGAAGAAGAAACTCGGCAAAAAGGTGTTGGCAGTCATAGGGGCTGCTGCATTTGTGGGCGCGATTCTGGCGGTCATTCTGATCGCCCGGACACCGATGCCGCTTTGACAGAATAGGAGAAACTGACAATGATTGTTCTTACAGAGCAGATAGAGATTCCGGCTTCCTATGAAAAATTAAAGGCATGGACTGCTAACTTTGAGGAAGAGTTTGTGAAATGGAGTCCCTACCACATCGAATGCAATCTCTATAACGGGAACTATCATGCTGGAAGCAAGGTCCGCTTCCGCGAGATCGTCATGGGGCTGGACTACGATGTGACAGGCACGATTACGGAATGCGAACAGGATGAGAACCACTTCCGCATTGTATTCCGGAGCGACAAGAAGACGGCGTTCATCACCTTTGAAGGGAAAAGAACTGAAACAGGATGCCATTTCTCTCACACCGAGGCTTTCGGCATGACAACGCCGGTAATTGGGGCGTTCATGAACTTTCTGATCTTCAAGGTGTTTTTCAGGAAAAAGGCAAACTGGCAGCTTATCCGGGATGATATGATTCTGGATAACAGGTATTTATATGACATTCTGACCGAGGGAAAATACCCGGAAAGAATCCCGCTGGACAAGCTGCTGACCGGCGCGAAGTAACCGGACGGAGGACTGAATAATGCCGCTTCAAATCGTCAGAAATGACATCACAAAAATGAAGGTGGACGCCATCGTCAACGCTGCCAACGAGTCACTGCTGGGTGGCGGCGGTGTGGACGGTTGTATTCACCGTGCCGCAGGTCCGGAGTTGCTGGCAGAATGTGAAACGCTCCACGGCTGCGAAACCGGGAGCGCAAAAATCACGAAGGGCTATAAGCTACCCTGCAAATATGTCATTCATGCAGTAGGTCCGCGCTGGCATGACGGACGGCATGGTGAGCGCGAACTACTGACATCCTGCTATCGGACATCGCTCATGCTGGCGAAGGAATACGGATGCGAGTCGGTTGCGTTCCCTCTGATTTCCTCCGGCATTTTTGGCTATCCGAAGGATCAAGCTCTCAAGGTTGCGATTGACACCATCAGCAGTTTCCTTCTTGAAAACGAAATGACGGTGTACATCGTCATCTTCGACCGCAAAGCCTATCAGATCAGCGGGAAGCTATTTGCTGATATTGCAGCGTACATAGATGACCGCTATGTGGACGAGCATACCGATAGTCGTTCTGAGCGTCTGCGCAGAATGAGTGCCTTCCGGATGGAAGAACCCATACCTTGCGAGTCATCCGTTTGTGATGAAGCTATTGAAAAGCTCGCAGCTCCTATGGCAGTCAGTTCTGAAAAGGCAGCAACTCTTGACGATGCACTGGGACAGATCGATGAGAGCTTTTCGGAGATGCTTCTGCGGAAGATTGACGAACGCGGCATGACGGACGCACAGTGCTACAAGAAGGCGAACATTGACCGGAAACTCTTCTCGAAGATCCGCTCGGACAAGTCCTACAAGCCTTCCAAGCCCACAGTCATTGCGTTTTCCATTGCCCTTGAGCTGCCCCTTGCGGAAATGAAGGATATGCTCATGAAGGCTGGTTTTGCACTCTCCCACTCCAACAAGTTTGACATCATCGTGGAGTATTTCGTGGAGCATGGGAACTATAACGTCTTTGAGATCAACGAGGCTCTGTTTGCCTTTGACCAGAGCTTGATAGGAGCATAAGGCTTATGGATAAAGTATTTCAGAAATTTTTGCGGAGTGGTATTGACCTTTCGCCCGTAGGGGTGGAGCGTCGTGAAGATAATAACCCCTACTTTTGCACGCCCAAAGGTGCATCTATTTTTGGCTGGGCGGGTGTGGATGGCATCCACTTCTGCTTTGTTCGAGGCTTTGGCGGCGTGGTTTTTTCCGTTAGTCCCATGAACTCGGCTCCTGATTATGTTCATCCGTTGGCAAACAATTTTGAAGACTTTTTGAGGCTGCTCCTTGCTTGCAGTGATTCGGCAGCGTTGGAACAGGCGTGGATGTTGGATAAGTCCCAATTTGAAGCCTTTTTGCGGGATAACCCTCCAACGCAGGATCAGCAAAGAACGCTATTAGAGCTTGCCGAGAAAATGAAATTGACGCCTATGGAACAGCCGTGGGCATACATCAAAAAACTGCAAGCATCTTTTGATTACAGCAAGATCAAGTACACCGAGGACTATTATGATGTTGATATGAACCCGGAAGCAGAACTGACCATGCCTGAGTGGAAGGTCTACTTTGAGGGAAACTTCTGGGGACATTCGGGAAAAGGCCGTGCCGGAACGGAAATCCGGTTGAATAAGCAATTTGACTGGGCTGGGCATCATTGGGTTATTCCTGCGGCGTATTCTTGCAGTAAGGGACTCGTCATGGACTTTTGTATGCGCACCCCAGATGAAGACATTCGTAAGTTCATGACTAAATGGGATTTACACCCCGAAAACGACTCCTGCGAATACTTCACACAGGAGCAGCAAATGCAGATAGATTTAGACAATCCACTTTGCCTTGACTTTATTCCTCGTTTGGAATTGAACGGGAAAACAATGCTGACCTCCCACGGCTGTTCGGTGGTCTTTAATCCATGTTTGCCGGACAGGATGATCAATGAAGCGGAAGCAAAGTGGGCATTAGAACACTATGGTTTGGATACATCCTATGGATGGATGATTTTTCGGGCAGCTTTTCCATGGACAAGCAAACGCCGTCCTGAAATAAAAGCCCTCTCCCTTACAATGGAACAGCAGTCACGCCGTGTCCCGGGACCGCATTTCAAGACACACGCTCCCGGCGATTCGTTTTCTTTTTCCCATTCGGTCAGCGGAACAAAATATACATTGACCGTTCAGGAAATGGAGCAGCAAACAATTTCTGAAAAGTTCGTTGGTTCCGACCGGTGGTTCTATCCCACGCATTTTACTGCTATGAGCTATACGCTTTCTCCTGAACCGGACAATGATATTTCGATCTGTGATTGCGCTGAGGGAGACAAGCCTTTAGAAATTGCCTCATGCTCTGACCGCTATGCACCAGAGGCACAAAACGATATTGCTTGTATCGGCATTATCGGCGGAGCGGACGGTCCAATCGCAATCGTGTGTGGAGGCAGCTCAAAAGAAAAACTCCATGCGGCTTGTTCCTCTCTACACTTTGAGCCGGTGGAGGGTGATATTGAATGGCGTGTCGTATTCAACATTAAAAACTCTAATGAAATGTCATTAGAGCTAATCTAAGAAGAAAGCGGAGGCAAAGAAGATGAAGCAACGCACTTACATCGCAATCGACCTGAAATCCTTCTATGCCTCCGTGGAGTGCAGGGAGCGCGGCTTAGATCCTCTGGACACAAACCTTGTTGTCGCGGACGAAAGCCGGACGGACAAGACCATCTGCCTTGCCGTCACGCCCTCCCTCAAGAGCTACGGCATCTCCGGACGCGGGCGGCTGTTTGAAGTCAAGCAGCGGGTGAAGGAAGCGAATGCCGGACGGCAGCACGACGCACCGGGACACAGACTGGACGGCACATCGCACTTCTTCTCGGAGCTGCAAGCAAACCCGTCTCTGGCGATTGACTTCATCATCGCGCCGCCTCGGATGGCGTACTACATGGAGTACAGCACCCGCATCTATCAGGTCTATCTCAAGTACATTGCGCCGGAGGACATCGTAGTCTACTCCATCGACGAGGTGTTCATGGACGTGACGGACTACCTGAATACCTACAAGCTCTCGGCACATGACCTCGCCATGAAGATCATCCTCGACGTACTTGAGACAACCGGCATCACAGCAACCGCAGGAATCGGCACGAATCTTTTCCTCTGCAAAGTGGCAATGGACATTGTAGCGAAACACATCCCGGCCGACAAGAACGGCGTCCGCATTGCGGAGCTGGATGAGATGAAGTTCCGGCGTGAGCTTTGGACGCATCAGCCCCTCACGGACTTCTGGCGCGTAGGTCGAGGCATTGCCAAGAAACTTGAACAGAATGGAATGTTCACCATGGGCGATGTTGCCCTCTGTTCCGAGCGGAACGAGGACTTGCTTTACAAGCTCTTCGGCAAGAATGCGGAATTGCTCATCGACCATGCGTGGGGCTGGGAGCCAACTACCATTGAAGCAATCAAGGCATACCGTCCCAGCTCCAACAGCCTCAGCTCCGGTCAGGTATTGCACTGCCCCTATGAGCCGCAGAAGGCGAAGCTGGTTGTCCGGGAAATGACGGACTTGCTTGTGCTGGACTTGGTGGACAAGGGGCTTGTCACCGATCAGATGGTTCTTACCGTTGGCTATGACATTGAGAACCTGACCGATCCGGCGCGGCGGGCAAGGTATCACGGCGCGGTGGAGAAAGACCCCTATGGTCGGGAGATTCCCAAACAGGCGCACGGTTCTATCAACCTTGGCGAACACACATCATCCACGCGCAAAATAATGTGTGCTGTGTCAGAACTCTTCGACCGGATTGTGGACAAGAATCTTCTTGTCCGCCGTATGTATGTTGTGGCAAATCATGTCCTGCCGGAAGTGGACGCGCCGAAGAAAAATGACGGTGCTGTTCAGCTCGACCTCTTCACCGACTATGCCGCCGAAGAGGAAAAGCGGAAAGCCGAAGACGCTGCCTTGGAACGGGAACGAAAAATTCAGAAGGCTGCTCTCGCCATCAAGAAGAAGTACGGAAAGAACGCAATCCTCAAGGCGATGAATCTCGAAGAAGGCGCAACCGCAAAGGACCGAAATGCTCAGATCGGCGGGCATAAGGCGTGAACAGCAATTCAATTTCAAGGAGAAAATATTTTGAGAACATACAAGGATAAAGAGGAATTAAAAGCCGAAATCAGCAAAGGCTTTGAAAAATACATTGCTGAATTTGATTCTATTCCGGAAGCCCTAAAAGATATAAGAGTAGCCGAGGTGGACAGAACACCGGCTGAGAATCTTGCTTATCAGATCGGTTGGACAACGCTGCTTCTAAAATGGGAAAATGACGAGAAGCGCGGAGTTGAAGTGAAAACACCATCAGAACTGTTTAGGTGGAATCAGCTGGGCGATCTATACCAATGGTTCACAGATACATACTCTCATTCATCCTTAGTGGAATTGAAGGATCAGTTAAAAGAAAACGTTACTTCTATCCAGACAATGATTGATTCTATGAGTGAAGAAGAGTTATTTCAACCGCACATGAGAAAGTGGGCAGATGATGCTACCAAAACAGCGGTATGGGAGGTTTACAAGTTTATTCACGTCAATACCGTTGCTCCCTTTGGAACATTTAGAACGAAGATCAGGAAGTGGAAAAAGGCAACGCTGTAACTATTATTTGACTGTAAAAGGAGATGTGGGATGCACATGAAAAGCAAATATGATGAGATTATGGGGCGTCCTCACCACGTCTCCAAGACGCGACCACAGATGCCAATGTCAGATCGTGCGGCGCAGTTCGCTCCCTTCGCAGCACTCACCGGCTACGATGCTGCCATCAAAGAAACCGGGCGTCTAACCGATGATAAGATCGAGCTTGACGAGGAAGCATTGACTGCATTGGACATGAAGTATCAGCTTCTCATGGACGCCCTTGATGATGCACCGGAAGTCACCATTACCTACTTCCAGCCTGATGAGCGGAAGGCTGGCGGCAAATATATAATGGCAACCGGCGCGCTCAAAAAGGTCGATGATTTTGAGCGGCGAATCACTATGCGGGACGGCACAAGGATTCCGATGGATGACGTTCTAAGCATTGACGGAGAGCTGTTCTCATCGCTGGAATAATGTCGCTTGCCATGCGACCAAATGAAGTGAATACCGAAGTACAATATGACTGTAAGGTGAGACACCAAGCAGTCATATTTTTTATATACGGAGGTACTGAACATGAGAAAGAACTTGACGGAGATCGTATTCATCCTTGATCGCAGCGGCTCTATGAGCGGACTGGAAGCAGACACCATCGGAGGCTTCAACTCCATGATTGAAAAGCAAAAAAAGGAGAATGGCGAGGCATTGATCTCTACCGTCCTCTTTGACAACGTGAGCGAGGTTATTCATGACCGTGTACCGGTTCAAAAGGTCGAGCCGATGACCGACAAGGACTATTCCGTTCGCGGCTGCACCGCGCTTCTGGATGCTATCGGCGGAGCGATTCATCACATTGGAAATGTCCACAAGTACGCAAGAAATGAAGATGTCCCTGAACATACTCTGTTCGTCATCACAACGGACGGCATGGAGAATGCAAGCCGCCGTTATGACAGCGAGAAGGTCAAGAAAATGATTGAGCGTCAGAAGGAAAAGTATGGCTGGGAGTTTTTGTTCCTCGGTGCAAACATTGATGCGGTTGAGACGGCAAGGCATTTCGGAATTGGTGCAGACCGAGCGGTCAACTACCACTCTGACCATGAGGGAACGCAGCTCAACTATGAAGTTCTGAGCGAAGCGGTTTCTGCTGTCCGATGCAGCGTACCACTGGGTACGAATTGGAAAAAGCGTATTGATGAGGACTTCAATTCCAGAAAGGACGGGAGAAAGCAATGAGAACGATCACCGTAAAAGGGACAGGAAATGTCTCCGCAAGACCGGATTACATCATCCTCACCTTGAACATTGAAGCCTTATCTGAAACCTATGACCGCGCAATGTCGGAAGCTGCCGAGAGGATCGAAAAAATGCAAGGTGCCGCAGTCCGCGTTGGGTATCACAAGGAAGACTTGAAAACCACGAGCTTTGATGTTCAGACAAGGTACGAGAACGTCAAGGATCGGCAAGGAAATTACAAGCGGGAGTTTGCAGGATATGCTTGCACCTACCGCCTAAAACTTGCCTTTGACTTTGACAGCAAACAGCTTGCGAAGGTCATTTCCGCGATTGCAGACTGCGGGGCGCAACCGGAACTCAGCATTGCGTTTACCGTGAAAAACCCGGCAAGAGTCAGCGAAGAGCTGCTGATCAGCGCGACGGAGAATGCCAAAACGAAGGCAGAGATTCTTTGCAAAGCATCAGGCAGTACGCTTGGGCAGTTGCTCAACATCGACTACAACTGGGGCGAACTCAATGTTTTTTCCAGAACAAGCTACGATGTTGAAGACTGCATTCAGCCTCTCATGGCGATGAGCAAGTGCGCCGCACCTGAGATTGAGCCGGTTGATATTGATGTGACAGACACAGTGGCTTTCACATGGGAAATCCAATGATTTTTTGACTTTTTTGAAATCCGGTACTCAACAAACGCCCTTTTTGTGTCCGTTGTAAAGTGAAGGGACATTTCACGGAGGAATCTTCGGGGAATACGATTTTGGGAGATTAGCAAGCAAATCCGGTGAGTACCCACCGGAGAAAAATCAGTTAAGGAGACCCTGCCCTTAACATCAGATTTTTGCTTGTTGGGATAGTCCCAAACCCTTCTAATCTTTACGACGGAGGGCGCAGCATGGTACGAAGAACACGAGACATTCAGAAGAAGATTTGGCTGACACCACAGGAAGAACGGACGATTGCAAAGAAGATGGAGATGATCGGCACGGAGAACTTCGGTGCGTATGCAAGGAAGATGCTGATCGACGGCTACATCATCGTTGTGGACTACACGGAGCAGAAAAAGCTCGCCGCCGAAATCAACAAGATCGGTGTGAACATCAATACCGTCTGCCGCAGGATCAACTCGACGGGACGATTCTATCAGGACGATATTGACGAGCTGAAAGAAAAGATGGACGCGGTATGGCAGTTACTAAAATCAAAGCAATCCGAGGAACTTTGAGCACGGCAATCGCGTACATTCTGAATCCCGAAAAGACAGACGAGAAGCTGCTGGTCTCGTCCTACGGCTGTGCCAGCGAGACCGCAGCGCGGGAATTTGAATGGACGCGGAAAATAGCCGAGCAAAAAGGGATGAATCCGGTCAGGATCATAGCCCGTCATGTGATCCAGTCCTTTGAAATCGGAGAGGTCACACCGGAGCTTGCCCACGAGATCGGCAAGCAGTTTGCAGATGAAATCCTCGGAGGAAAATATGAGTATGTGCTGACCACTCACATTGACAAAGATCATGTTCATAACCATCTGATTTTCAATGCGGTTGACTTTGTGGACTACCACGCATACAAGAGCTACAAGCGGATTTACTATGATATGCGTGAGGTCAGCGACCGGCTCTGTAAGGAAAACGGTCTCTCTGTTATCCCTCCCTCTCAGAACAAGGGCATGGGCTACAAGGAGTACACCGAAGCCAAACGCGGCACGAGTTGGAAGCAAAAGCTCAAGCAGACCATCGACCGGCTTGTTATCACAGCGAAGGACTACGATGACTTTCTGCGGCTTATGCAGGAAGCCGGTTATGAAATCAAGACCGGCAAATACATCTCCTTCCGTGCTGAAGGTCAGGAGCGATTTACCCGATCTAAAACCATCGGGGAAAACTACACGGAGGAACGCATCAAGGAGCGGATTGCCGGACGGACGCCCCGAAGAAGTCAGAGACAGACCGTACCGAAAGGCATCTCTCTCATCGGAGATATTCAGGAGCGGATCAGGCTCATCGACAGCAAGGGTTACGAGCATAAAGCAAAGCTCACGATCCTCAAGGAAGCGGCACGGACACTCAACTATCTCACGGAAAACAACCTGCTCCAATACGCCGATCTTGAGAAGAAGGTCGAGGATGTTCACAGCTACTATGACCGTACCGGCAAGGAATTGAAAGGTGTTGAAGCGCGACTGCGGGAAGTCCAGCCGCTTATCAAAAACATCTCCAATTATCAGCGTCTCAAGCCTGTGTATGATGCCTTTCAGAGAGCGAAAGACAAGCCGAGCTTCAAAGCAAAGCACGAAGCCGAGCTTGTGATTTTTGAGGCGGCGCGGAGTACATTGCTTGCCATGCAGGGAGATGAAAAACTGCCGAGCTTGAAGACGCTGCAAGCGGAACAGCAGCGACTTCTTGAAGAGCAGCAGCGGCTCTATGATGAACGTGCGAAGCTCAAAAAAGAAGTAAAGCAAATAGAGACGATCAAGTCTAATGTTGATACGTTTCTCGCTCCTTCTGTTGACCATGACCGTGATCATCTGCGCAGCACACAGCGCGAATAATCTCTTCAAAAGCAGGGCATCTCCTGTTGACCGGAGATGCCCTTCATCCTTGAGAGAAGGTTCGAGAAGTTGAAACTTTTTCTTTAATTTCTGCACCAACGGATTGCTTTTGAGAATGAAATCCAGTATAATATTATAAGCGATGTTGAATGCAAGCAAGCGAAAGGATGGTTGCCGTGCGCATAAGCTATAAGAAACTATGGATGCTTCTTCTGGAACGCGACATAAAGAAGGCTTCTCTACGACATGAAGTAGGGCTGTCTGCCGGAACATGGACAAAACTGAATAAGGGGGAAGAAGTGTCCCTCTCTATTTTGCTGCGCATTTGTGATTACTTGAACTGTGACATCGGAGATATATGTGAGGCTGTGCGAACGGACAAGAACTGAGTCCGGTTTTTCGTACAGCTCTTTTTGTAAAATAGGTTAGATAAATACACAGGGAGGATTTTGATATGGCACGAGCCGCATCGGCACCGAAGAAGGAGATTTCTATGGAGGAAGCTCTGTGGAAGTCCGCAGATAAACTCCGTGGTTCTGTCGAGCCAGCAGAATATAAACACGTCGTTCTCAGTCTCTTCTTTTTGAAGTTTGCCAGCGATAAGTTTGAGGCACAAAGGAAAGCTATTTCTGAAAAATACGGTGAGAAGTTTGTTGACAATGTTGCCTTCTATACGAAGGACAATGTATTCTTCCTGCCTGAGATCAGCCGTTGGTCTTTCATCATGGAGAATGCGAAACAGGATGACATTGCGCTGAAAATCGACACCGCCCTCTATACGATTGAGAAAGCGAATCCCGCACTGAAAGGCGCACTGCCGGACAACTACTACTCACGTCTTCACATCGACACAGCAAAGCTGGCATCACTGCTGGACGAGATTGATAAGATCAACACCGGCGATAAAGAGAATGACATTATCGGGCGGGTCTACGAATACTTCCTGAGCAAGTTTGCTCTTGCGGAAGGCAAGGGCAAGGGCGAGTTCTATACGCCGAAGTGTATTGTCAATTTGATTGCAGAAATGATTGAACCGTATGATGGCATTCTGTACGACCCTTGCTGCGGTTCTGGCGGTATGTTCGTGCAGTCAATGAAGTTCGTGGAGGCACATCACGGCAACAAGAAGAAGGTCTCTATCTATGGTCAGGAATATACAAACACGACGTACAAGCTGTGCAAAATGAATCTGGCTATTCGCGGCATCTCTGCAAACCTCGGAGAAATGGCAGCGAACACATTCACCAATGACCAGCACAAGGACCTCAAGGCAGATTACATTATGGCAAACCCGCCTTTTAATCAGAAAGAATGGCGTGGTGATAATGAGCTGATTGATGATCCGCGCTGGGACGGCTATGAAGTTCCGCCCACGAGTAACGCAAACTATGGCTGGATTCTGAACATTGTTTCAAAGCTATCCCAGAACGGTGTTGCCGGTTTCCTGCTTGCAAACGGCGCACTATCTGACGATGGTACAGAGTTAAAAATCCGCCGTCAGCTCATCGAGAACAATCTCGTCGAAGCAATCATCATCCTTCCCCGCAACCTCTTCTACACAACCGACATCAGCGTTACGCTTTGGATTCTGAACAAGAATAAAAAGGCTCGTGTGGTTGAAGAAAACGGCGAGGTAAAACGCTTCCGCAACCGTGAGCGCGAGATCCTTTTCATGGACTTGCGGCAAATGGGAAGCCCTTATGAAAAGAAGTATATTGAACTGACAGAAGATGACCGTGCGAAGGTCACGAGCGTCTACCATGCATGGCAGCAGGAAGGCTATGAAGAAACTTATCAGAATGTGCCTGAATTTTGTTACAGCGCATCCTTCGATGAGGTTGCAGAAAAGGGATTTACCCTTGTTCCGAGCCGTTACATCGAGTTTGTAAACCGTGATGAGAACATCGACTTTGATACGAAAATGAAGACGCTGCAAAGTGAGCTGCGTGATCTACTTATTGCAGAAGAGAAGTCGAAGGCTGACCTGTTGACTGTGTTTAAGGAGCTGGGCTATGAAATCGAATTATGAACCCCTTGGTAAACATATTCAGCTTGTTGATTATCGGAACTCCGAGGAAGTCACCAGTACTGTTCTTGGCATAAGCATCGACAAAGAGTTTATGCCTTCCGTCGCAAATGTAATTGGCACAGATTTGAGCCGGTATAAGCTAATCAGCAAGGGACTGTTTGCCTGTAACCCAATGCACGTTGGGCGCGATGAACGTCTTCCGATTGCGCTCTATGAGAAAGACAGCCCCGCAATAGTTTCTCCGGCGTATTTCATGTTTGAGATTATTGACCGCGATGTCTTAAATGAAGAGTATTTGATGATGTGGTTTCGTAGACCGGAGTTTGACCGTGAGTGCTGGTTCATGACGGACGGCAGTGTTCGAGGCGGAATTACATGGGACGATCTTTGCCGTATAAAGCTCCCTGTTCCCTCCTATGCGAGACAATGTGAGATCGTCGAGTCCTACCGTGCAATTACCGACCGCATTGCTTTGAAGAGAGCGGAAAATGATAATTTACGAGCCACTGCCGAAACAGAGTTCTTTAGACTAATCCGCTATCCCCAAATTCAGGAAGTACCTTCTCAAGACACGGAAATCGGTGCCTATCCCTCTGATTGGATATTGACCACATTAGGTCAGGTTCTTTCTACAATCATTGACCGTCGCGGTCTTACGCCAACTAAACTTGGTGGTGAATGGAGCCCTGATGGAATAATTGCAATCTCAGCTAAATCAGTCAAAAATCATGAACTTATAAATCTCGATATAGCCAACCGTGTTGACAGAGAACTTTACGAATGGTGGATGCCGCAAAAACTACAACCGCATGACATCTTGATGACATCCGAAGCTCCCCTTGGTGAGTTCTATTTCATAGCTGATTTCTCAGAGTACTGTTTGAGCCAGCGACTATTTGCGATGCGCGCAAATACAGAAATTGTTGAGCCGACAGTGCTATACTTTCAGCTTACAGACTCTATTGGCAAGCACCAAATTGACATTCGGAAGACTGGAACCACTGTAACAGGCATCCGCCAATCTGAACTCGTTCAGGTTCCCGTCATCTTGCCGCCCAAACAGGTTCAACAGAGTTTTGCCCGGTTTTGTAATCCGATTATGTTGTCCATAGAGCGGAACTCAGCAGAAATTCGTGCATTGTCGAAGGTTAAGACGATGATACTGGCACAGTTATCAAGCCGCTAAATTATCATTTACCGTCCATTACTCTCACCAGTGGCGAGAGTTTTACCCTAAGAACTGCCACTGAAAAGTCGTTCTCTGAGAATATTCAAAGGAGACACGACAATGAAAGAACAACTGATTCAAGAAGTGCAGCGTCAGATGCTTCCGTATCTGAACAACGCACAGTTAAAACAGCTTCAAGGCGTCCTTGAGGGGGTACTGAGTGGCGTAGAGCTAAGTCACAGCGCGGGCATGGTAGAAAGCGCAAAGGTCGATACTGTTGCCTGTTTTATCAACGCAAAACGCATTGAAGGCTGCTCAGAAAAAACCTTGAGCTATTACCGTCAGACCATTGTGTCAATGTTGTCCGGCATTGAAAAAGAGCCTCAAGAGATTGTAACTGAGGACTTGCGGAAGTACCTAACAGTGTATCAGATGAGCCGGAAGTCAAGCAAGGTCACGATAGATAACATCCGCCGCATCCTATCCAGCTACTTTTCGTGGCTTGAAGATGAGGATTACATCGTAAAAAGCCCGGTACGCCGGATCCACAAGGTAAAAACGGCAAAAGTGATCAAGGAAACCTATACCGACGAGGCATTGGAAATCATGCGGGACAACTGCTGCAATGTCCGCGATCTTGCGATGATAGACCTTCTTGCGTCCTCTGGAATGCGTGTTGGTGAGATGGTTGCCCTTAACCGCGATGACATCAACTTCAATGAACGGGAATGCGTTGTTTTCGGAAAAGGAAGTAAGGAACGGATCGTTTATTTCGATGCCAGGACAAAAATCCATCTCCAAAACTATCTGGAAAGCCGCACAGACACCTGTTCAGCGTTGTTTGTCTCGCTGACCGCACCGCATGACCGTTTGCAGATTGGCGGCGTAGAAAGACGGCTTCGAGAACTGGGAAAAAGGCTGAATCTGCCTCGTGTCCATCCACATAAGTTCCGAAGAACATTGGCAACATCAGCCATAGATAAAGGAATGCCCATAGAGCAAGTCCAGCAGCTCTTAGGGCATCAGAAGATCGACACGACCATGCACTATGCTATGGTTAAACAGCAAAATGTCAAGCTGGCACACAGAAAATACATAGGGTGAGGAATGGTATGTACAAATCAATAGATGAACTTGTAGAAAGAATAGACGATCGAAATAGCGATGGAAAAATCTCAACGCTCATTGGAGTGAGTATTGACAAGTGTTTCATCAACTCTGTTGCAAATATCAACGGGACGGATTTAACCAAATACAAAATAATCCGTAGAGACGATTTTGCCGTGAGCCTAATGCAGGTGAGTAGAGATTCAAAAATCCCAATCGCCCGGTTGAAGGACTACGATCAGGCTATAATGTCACCAGCCTACCCGATATTCAGAGTTAGAGACACCAGCGTAATACTTCCGGAATACTTGGAAATGTGGTTCATGCGACCGGAATTTGATAGAGAAGCTGCTTTCATTGCGGTCGGCGGAGTTAGAGGAAGTATGCCATGGGAAGAATTTGCAAAGATGAGGCTTCCTGTTCCGAGTCTGGAAAAGCAGCATCAGGTTGTTCGCGCCTACCAAATTGTCGCTGATCGTATTGCAATCAAGCGGAGGATAAATGATAATTTAGCGGCTTGAGATTGAAGCTATAATAAGCTGTTGGAGCGCATTTAGACGGTTGATTTCCAGTGAAGCAACCTTAAACCGTTCCAAAACCGGTGCCGCAACCATATCAAACCGAGAAAGTGCTTCTTGCGATGGCTTGGTCAAAGGGAAGGCGGCAAGTTCATCGCCTGATACTCGCTGACGCCCACTTGAACCGTTCATGTATTGTAATGAGAAAGCCCGGAATTTTTTACTGCGGATTAAAAAGTAGTAAAATGAAGATGGCATCGTATCAATCGGAGAAAACACAATGTACTCCGTGGAACCGAAAGCGACCTCTTTGTCATTGAGGATGTTAATATACGCTGCCTTGCCATTTTCGAGGCAAGGAGTAATACGCGCAATTAGGGTATCGCCATTTTGAAACCGGACACCGCCATTATAGGCTTTCATTTCACCGCCTTCTGGAACGCAACCACGAGTCGGAAGGCAGGACATATCGTAGCATTTAGCAATGCAGCCTTTTGACAGTGTTCGAGTTGGATTTACATTAGCAATTTCGCTGAGAGTGCAATCAGGCATTTCATCCCGAAGGAAGAGTTCATCAAAAAGAGCCTGTGTTTGCGCCTCTAAATTATCATTTACCTACGAAGGGAGGGATGAAAATGGACAAGGATACGCTGATCAGAATTGCCGAAGAGCTTCATCAAGGAGCTTTTGACGCAAATGCCTATTACCTCATATTGCAGCAGTATCGCAAAAACCAGCGCGAATATGCGGAAGAAATGAAGATGTCACCAGCGTTCTATCAAACGATCCACGGAGCTTTGATGAAAGCCTGTTTTATGGAGATCGCCAAACTGTATGATAGCTCAAATGGCGTCGTGTCCATTGGCACCCTCCTTGCCAAATGCGCGAAAAACCAAGACCTATTTCCGACGTACAGAGAAACAATGACCGTAGAGCATGATGGGACAGCATTTTCCTATCAAATCCCGTATCAGCATCAGCTCAAGCCAGAGGAAGAGCGTTTCTTCAAGGATCAGGTTGAGAGCGACAGAAAGCTCTTTGCAATGTTTGATATTCCTGATGCCGCAAATGCTCCGGTTCGGGTGGATTTGACATTTCCAGAGTTCTTAGCTCTGTATCAGAAACGCTTCAATGCGTTAAGCAAAAAGAGAGAGAATATCCGAATGCAACGGAACAAGCTCTATGCCCACAACGATGAACAGCGCATATTGAGCAAAGAGAACCCGACAGACCGTCATCCTATTTTCTATCCGGATGTGCAGGAAATGATAGCCTTTGCGCTCGATTGCACGGGACTAATACTCGGCGTTCTCACTGACGTAACCCGTGCAACGCAATACTCGAATATTGATGACTGGGAAGGAACACTCATGCTGGCACGTCTGGGTTTGAAGTATCAGGAGTACGACTTCCAGCAAAGTGAAAAAGCCTTTGAAGCAGAAATGCAGCGGCAGTTAGGGGGAAATGATAATGGCGAACTTTAATGAGCATTCTCTTGAAATGTCCATCATGGATTTGTTTCAGGATGAAGGGTATATCTATTTGAATGGTGAGCAGATCCACCGCGAACGCTCTGAGGTTCTGCTTATCGACGATCTGCGGAAATACCTCCTAAACAGATATGCCGCAGAAGGGCTTACCCCAAGTGAAATTGATAGCATCATCCTTCGCCTGAGGTCTATTTCCGGCACGATCTACGAAGCAAACAAAGCTGTCTGTAAAATGATTTGTGACGGCTTCATCTTCAACCGTGAAGATCACACAAAGAAAGACCTTTATATTGAGCTGATTGACTTTGATGAGCCAGAGAAGAACGTGTTCAAGATCGTCAATCAATTTGAAATTGAAGGCATCAACAACCAGCTACGCATACCGGACGGGATTGTCTTCATCAACGGCATTCCTGTTGTTGTGCTTGAGTTCAAGAGCGCAGTCAAAGAAAACACAACGATCATGGACGCCTATACTCAGCTTACCGTGCGTTATCGCCGTGATATTCCTGAACTCTTCAAGTATAACGCCTTCATCGTCATAAGCGATGGTGCAAATAATAAATACGGTTCCTTCTTCTCCCCGTATGACTTCTTCTATGCGTGGAGAAAGATTGAAGCTGACGATAAGGAATTGGACGGCATCAATTCCCTTGTAACTATGGTGAGTGGACTGTTCCGCAAAGAACGGCTTTTGGCAGTCATCAAGGATTTTGTCTATTTCCCTGATAGCTCGGATAAAGACCTCAAAATCGTCTGCCGCTATCCTCAGTATTTTGCTGCGGTCAAGCTGTTTGATAATATCAAGGCACATCTCAGACCGGAGGGGGACGGCAAGGGCGGCACATACTTCGGCGCGACAGGCTGCGGAAAAAGCTATACTATGCTCTTCCTCACAAGAATGCTTATGAAGAGTACCTTCTTCCATAGCCCTACAATCCTGATTATTACCGACCGAACGGATTTGGATGACCAGCTCTCAAAGCAGTTTGTAGCATCCAAGAAGTACATTGGTGACGAAACCGTTGTGAGCATTGATTCCCGCGAAAAGCTGCGTCAGGAACTTCAAGGCAGGACAAGCGGTGGGGTGTACATGACCACCATCCAAAAGTTCACCGAGGACTTGGAGCTTCTGACGGATAGAGCGAATGTGATCTGCATATCCGATGAAGCACACCGCAGTCAGATAAACCTCGATCAGAAAGTCAAGGTCACTGCCGAAGGTGTAGAGCGAAGCTATGGATTCGCAAAGTACCTACACGATTCTCTCCCCAATGCTACCTATGTCGGTTTCACCGGCACGCCCGTAGATGGCACGATTGAAGTCTTCGGTCCGGTTGTCGATGCCTACACAATGACAGAGGCGGTCAAAGACGGTATCACAGTCAACCTTGTCTACGACGGACGCGCTGCACGGGTCACTCTTGATCAGGCAAAGGTTCGGGAAATTGAAGATTATTATGACCGCTGTGCTGTTGAAGGTGCAAATGAGCATCAGATTGAGGAAAGCCAGAAGGCGGTTGCTCATATTGATGCGATCATCGGTGATCCTGACCGACTTCACGCAGTTGCGGAGGACTTCATTAACCACTATGAGACCCGCGTTGCCGAAGGAGCTACCGTTGCAGGAAAAGCAATGTTTGTCTGCTCTAATCGCAAGATTGCATACGCTTTTTATCAGATTATAGTTGGAATGAGACCGGAATGGGCAGAGAAAAAGGTTTGCCCTGACGGGGTTCAACTGACGGAAAAAGAGAAAAAGGAACTCAAACCCATCGAGAAGATCAAGCTCATCATGACGCGAAATAAAGATGATGAGCCTGAGCTTTATGAAATGCTGGGAACGAAAGATGATCGCAAGGAGTTTGACCGTCAGTTTAAGAACGTTAAATCAAACTTCAAAATTGCCATCGTTGTTGATATGTGGCTTACCGGCTTCGACGTACCGGCACTCGACACAATCTACATCGACAAGCCCATCCAGCAGCACAGCCTTATCCAGACGATTTCCCGCGTCAACCGTGTCTATACCGGCAAGGACAAGGGCTTGATCGTGGACTACATCGGCATTAAGAAAAACATGAATCTCGCCCTCAAGAAATACACCAACTTTGAGAGCGATGAGTTTGAAGGCGTCGAGCAGTCTATCACGATTGTTAAAGACCAGCTCGATGTCTTGGCTCAGATGTTCCACAACTTCAATAGCACGGATTACTTCAACGGCTCACCGAAAGAGCAGCTTGCTTGCCTCAATCGGGCTGTTGAGTATGTACAGCTCACGGAAGATTTGGAAACTCGCTTTATGGCGGCAGTCAAACGCATGAAACAAGCGTTCAACCTATGCAGTTCAAGTGAGGCTATCTCTGATAAAGAAAAGGACTATCTGCACTTCTACTGTGCTGTGCGCTCTATTCTTTTCAAACTCACAAAGGGTGATGCCCCTGACATTTCACAAATGAATGCCCGTGTCCGTGAACTTCTTGAAGGTGCAATTCAATCTGATGGTATAGAGGAACTGTTTGAGACGGGAAAGCACATCTCTGTTGATATTTTCAGTGACGAGTATCTGGATAAGATCAATGCAATCCAACTTCCAAACACAAAGATAAAGGTGTTGCAGAGGCTTCTTTCTCAAGCGATTGATGAGTATAAAAAAGTCAACCGCATTATGGGCATGGAGTTCTCAGACCGCCTCAAGCGGGTTGTTGATGAGTACAACAATCGCCGTCGTGATGAGGCTTTTGCTAATGAAGTTCTTGACGATGTGGCGGAGCAGCTTGCGAAGCTCCTTGAAGAACTCAAAAAGGAAAAAGACTCCTTCAAGGGCATGGGAATTGACTACGAGGAAAAAGCCTTTTATGACATTCTCAAGGCGGTTGCCAAGAAGTATGAGTTCGAGTACCCGGACGATAAGATGATTGAATTGTCAAAGCGGATTAAGATTATTGTCGATGACAAAGCCAAATACACCGACTGGTCTACCCGTGATGACATTAAGGCAAATCTGCAAGTTGACCTCATACTGCTACTGGATGAATTTGACTATCCCCCCGTAACCATTGATGATGTCTACAAGGAGGTTCTGGAACAAGCTGAAAACTTCAAAAAGTACGCTCAATAACCCACGTTCCATCGAAAGGAGTAGATCATGGGCAATTCAGTCATGTTGAATGGCGTCGAATATGCCGGAGAGCAGATTGCTTATAAAGACAGCACCTATGAGCTTGTGTCAAAGGTAGCATATCTGATCGGCGTCCCACTCCGTATTTTTCAAAATGAACACGAGCCGCCGAAGATAGAGATATACAACCGGCTTGAGCAGGATAAAAATGCCCGCATCATTCGTAATCTATGTATTATCCGCACCGCCATTGAGCGCAATTACCGGAAAATAAATGACATCATGCGGATGGAATACCGTGGGCTTCTTTCGATGCCTGAGATCCTTCCAATGTCCAGTATGCAGCAGCTTTCAAATGACGGAATCAGCTTTATTAAAAAGTCGAGTACAAAGCTCTGCCACCACATTATCGAGATCAACCGGCTGATTTCAGACCGCATTAACAACTGCAAAAGCCTCTTTCCAATCTGGATTAACTGGGCGTACATAAAAGAGCTGTTCATCATGCCAAACGGTTTGACAGAGGACGGAACGAAAGATGCTGCGGACATCTATTACGCAAGTCTCTCCTACTACCCCTATCAAATGTATATCAACTGGGTACCGATGGACGAGGGTAATGTCCTCTATAATGATAAGAAGTTTGCTACCCTGCTTTATCAATGGCATTGCGACGCCTTCACAGAATACAGTAAAGTCTCTGATGCAGGGGCTTTTGTAAAAAACAATATCTACGACTTCATAGATGACAGCGAGAAGACCGTATTGGTAGTGGACTGCGAAAACTCTGACCCGTACAAGCTATGTGCCACGCTCAAAAATCTTGATTATGAAGTCATGCAGAAAATTACGGCGATTATTCTCTTTGATGACGTGCATACTGCTACGGCATGGCGCATTCTCGAAAACTACACCCGCATCCCCGTTGAACATATCATGATTGAGCGGATCAAGCAGAACAAATCACTGGTAGACATCAAGCTCACCGCAAGAGCCTGTCAGGAACACTACCAGAAGCAAGTGGATTCCTTCGTCATCGTCTCAAGCGATTCCGACTACTGGGGGCTTATCTCTTCATTGCCGGACGCCAGATTCCTTGTCATGATTGAGCGGGAAAAATGCGGACCGGATATGAAGGCAGCACTTGCAGAATCCGGGATATTCTACTGCTATCTGGATGACTTCTACTCCGGCAACAGCGAGGACATCAAGAAAAACGCACTGTTCAAGGAGATTTACCGCTGGATTGACAACTCCGTTCACCTGAACGTCAACGATATGTTTGATGCAGCTCTGCGAAACACGAGGATCGAAATGTCTCCCGCAGAGCGGCGGCAGTTCTATGAGAAGCACATCAGGCACATGACGCTGACCATCGACGAGAACGGAAACGTCAGCATTGAATTGAAACGCGGATAGCCTTGGTTTCTATTCCGGGAGGAATGTGGATGGACAACAGATTCTATTTTGGATTCAATACATCGGAGGAACGGAAAAAGCGCAGAAAAGCAGAGCTGTACTCCATGAGTGAGCAAGTCAGCACCTTCTTTTGGGATGAAGCCCCGCAGCATGGATTGGAAATGCGTGAAGGGCAGCAGGATATGTCTTTTGAGATTGTGGACGCCCTCATAAACGATCAGCATTTTGCGATTGAAGCTGGCGTGGGCATTGGCAAGTCCTTTGGCTATCTTGTGCCGGTGCTGCTGTACAGCAAACGCATGAACAAGCCGGTCATCATCGCAACCTCGACCATTGCGCTTCAAGAACAGCTCTGGCGCGATGTCCACGCGGTAATGCCCCTTCTTGGGCTGAACAGAGATGTCATCCTCGCAAAAGGACAGACCCATTATCTCTGCAACAAACGCGCAGATGAGTATATGTGTGACCCGAAGGCTGACCCACCGGACGCGCTCAAAGAAGGAATCCAGCAGGGGTATGAGGAACGCAAGGATTTCCCGGAGGTTTTGCCGCAAGGCGTCTGGGACAAGGTAAATGTGCAGCGGTTCAGCATGAAGAATTGCGGCTCCTGTGAAAAGAAATGCAAGTATTACAAGGTCCGTGCATCGTTAAAATACACGGACGGTGTTGTTCTGTGCAATCAGGATTTTCTAACCCAGCATCTCATGAAACTCCGGCGCGGTCAGGAAGGGCTGATTAACGCCGCCGCTGATCTGCTTGTCGTGGATGAAGCACACAACTTGGATGATAAGGTGCGGAGTGCCACAACGGAGCGTTTCGGGCAAGGTATGCTCTTTGGAATGATTAAGAGCGCATTCTATGAGCTGCGATCCTTTGACCAGAGCAGTGTGTCAGGTGAAAAGCGAGAGGCAGAGAGCGCAATCATCGCCTTCTATAACTGCCTGAAAGCACAAGTCCAAAAGCAGATCAACGAGGCAGAGCAGAATATGCGCTACGCTGACCGCTTTTTCTTCGACAACAATGGCAGTGCGATTGAACTGCTTACCGAGATGAACGCCGCCATACACAACCTTTCGTCCAGCATTCAGATTTATTCCAGCATGGATTTCAGAAACAACCGTTCCTTTGCTGCCTCTGATGATTTGGATGCCGTCAGCGAGTCCCTTTCAGAGCTTCTTGACCGGATAGATGATATGTTGATCTGGATTGAGCAGCACGGCAGCAACACGGAACTCGTCTATTGCCCTAAAAACACAAAAGAAATTGTGAGCCGCCTATACTTCAATGGTGATGAAAGAACCATCTTGACCTCTGCCACGCTGACGAACGCCACGAGCGGGTCTCTGGAAGAACAGTATTCTTACTTTATCAGCAATACCGGCTTTCCCGCTGGTGATCGCGGCTGCTTATCCGAGCCAAAGCCTTCCCCATATCCATACGATGAACACGCCATGATCTACTATTGCGACGATCTCCCGCACCCGACCAGAGAACATGAAGCCTTCATTGAAAAGGGTGTGGAGCGACTGCTTGAGATCCTGAGCATTTCCAATGGAAAGGCACTCGTGCTGTTTACGGCAAAGACCGACATGGAAGAGGTCTACTCCATTCTCGGTAAGAAAAATCTTCCGTACAAAATCCTGATGCAGCAGCCGGGATCGTCGCAGGACAAGGTGCTGAACGAGTTTAAGGAAGATACGAACTCTGTGCTTCTGGGGACGGGTGCATACTGGGAAGGTATCAGCATTGAAGGAAAAAGCCTTTCCAATGTCATCATTTTCCGGCTTCCGTTCCCTGTCCCCGATCCAATTATCGAGTATAAGTGTTCCGTTGCTAAGGATGCTCTGATGGATGTTCGCGTTCCCGAAATGATTATCAAGCTCAAGCAGGGCATCGGGCGATTGATCCGCAATTTCACAGACACCGGCATTGTCTGCATCATCGACCGAAGACTGCGGGATGAGCCGCCGGAACGCTATCATGACATCACATGGGACTCCCTGCCTATCAAGAATCGTACAAGCAGTCTGGACGAACTGAGGAAGTTTTACGAAGGTCTGCCCTCAGCCAAGGAATGATGGTACAAACGGCATTCTCTTCGGAAACATAGAACAGCCCCCCAAAAAAGGAAATCAGAAAACGGAGGTGTATCATGTTGTACAATGAAAATCTGCGCGAAGAAGAACAACATCTAATCCAGCAGATCGCCGAACAAACAGAGAGAGGAAAAATCGACTGGGAACTAACAGAGTACAATCCGCTGTCCTTTCTGAATGAGGACAAGATAGACAAGAACCCAGCAGTAATCTGTCAGTCCTTCTCCTTTGAAGCAATCATCGGCGGATCCCGTTACGAGCTTGATGTCATGGAGAATATTGATGTGCCGTCCGGTATGGGAGACTACACCATAACCTTGACGCGGGATGAAACCGAAAATTATCTTAAAATTGAGGATGCGCTTTCCTTTGACTGTGACCGCTATGAATGCACACCGGAGGAAGTCGCAGAGCGATTTGCGGACAGCCCCATTGTCCGTCTCTGCAACGCTATCATTCCTGCCACGCTTGGGCAGGAGGATTTAGAAGAGGTCTTCACATGGGCAAGGTTTTTCAACGAGACTGGCATTTCTGCAAAGCTAATGAATCATCCGCTGACCAAGCTCTGTGAAAAGCTGTTCGACGAACACCGTTTGATGGACTTCCATCGCTGCATCTTGGATGTGGACTATCGAAAGCTGCTCCTAAATGAACTGGCTCATAACTAAGACACGGAAAAACGCCCCCGACACTGTGCCAGACGCACAGTGCCGGGGGCGTTCCCGTTTCCAGCGATTTATTTTTCCCTCGGCAATGGACTGTCCATAAGGTGACACTTTCCGTTTTGCGATGCCGCGAAAATTCGATGTGTTCCATGGAGATGTTCACTGGGCAGCATACGCCGTACACGTTTCCAATAATCACTGAGCAGTGCAATGGGTATTCGCTATTGGGAAATACTTCACGGTTTTCACAACGCTTGATTCAGGAGTGGGATTTTTGCCTTATTCCCGCGTGACATCAAGGGCAACCGGATTGATGACGATGATGGTCTTGCCCTTTTTGTGGGCATATCTCACGGTATTCCCGGTACCGCTGGGGCATCCATTCCATACTGCGAGAATATAATCGGCGTGATCGACCATGTACCGATTTCTCTTGTCCATGCAGTCCGGCGTGTACTCCCGTTGCAGCATGGTCTCCTTGTCACACTTTGCCGCGATATTATAATACCGTTCCCGTGAAGCCACAGACCATTTGATCGCTTGTGTCTCACAAGGGATTGCGCTTTCCAGAGTAATGCGAGGGTATTTTGATTTCAAATCGAGTACAATTTCCGCAGCGTACATATCGACGCCAAGAGCCATGCCGGTAATAAAATGCGTGACGCCCTCGTTCTCGATGAGTGCTACAATCTGATCCCGCATAACAGACTTCAAAGAAGTACAACGCTTATCGGATTCATCAAAGCCGAACGGAAGACTCTGCGGTCTATGACCGGTAAACGCACAAGTCTTACCTTGAGCGGATTGCCTTTCAGCTTTTTGAGCAGACTTTCTAAACTCAATAATGCGCGACATGACATCCCTTCTTTCACTCTTTTGGTAGGTAACTCCATTTTATCACCCTCATCACGGACAGTCAACGCATTGTCGTTAGTAAAATCAACGACGGCATACCGTGGATAATGACACCGCCGTTAGGTACACTAAATGCAAAGGTGGTGAGGCTATGCGAGAGAAGAAGGACATCAATATTGAAATCGGCGGCAATATTCAAATGGCAAGAGAACAGGCGGGCTATACGCAGGACACGCTCTCAGAAATGCTTGGCATGACGCCGAATCACCTGAGTGCCATTGAGCGTGGTGCATCCGGTATCTCTCTTGAAGCCTTGCAGCGTCTTTGCCGTTTGCTCGGCGTCAGCGCAGACCGAATTATTTTTGGGACTGACGATCCAGAAGCGGAAGCCCTTGCGCTTGCCAGACGTATTTCGGACATAAAGCCGGAATACCGGCAACAGGTTCAAGAGCTGCTATCCGCTATTTTGAATATGTCATAAAAAAAGAGCCTCTGCCGACACCCTAACGGGCATCGACAGAGGCTTAATTCTGTGTATTGTGTTAGCGCAGGGTGTACCGCAACCAAACCGCACCGTCCGCATAAGGCTGAACACCTGTGAGCTTCAGGTTAACTGGTTCTCTATCCATCGGCAAACCGTCAAAGGTTGACGTCATGCCTTTTCTCCCGTCGATTCCGGGACCGAGAAGAATGCTGACCTCATCCAACAGACCTGCATCAAGGAATGCGGCATTGATTGTTCCGCCTCCAACGATTGCCATGCGTTCCACACCGAACTCGGTAAATAGGATTTCAGAGGCTCTGCGCAGATCAATGTGCTTTTCACCGCAGACGATCCACGAAATATCCAGAGAGTCGAGATATGACAGATACTCATTAGGAACATCCTTGGACATGATTACGATGAGCGGCGAATCGCTGTCCCGGTCATCCCTCCAAAGGAGTGTCCCTCTCGTATCGACCACCACCTGATAGCCGCTTGCAACTTTCTTTTTCGAGAAGCATTCTTTCCCAGCAACATCTACCGGATTTTCCGCGGCAAATGTTCCGGGTTCTGCCATCTCAAGCTGTGCGGTCACTCTACCGCCCAGAGTTGTGGGTGTATGCAGGGCGTTCAGTGTTTCGTAGTATTCATTTGAACCGGCAATTTTTTCGGTCATGCCGCAGTCAATTCTCCCGTCCACCGACATCATCATGTGGCAGACAATATAGGGCTTCTTCATTTTTACCTCCCGACAGTTGTTTTTATTTCAATGACTGCCGTGTCTTCTCCCAGCAGCTCTTTCAACTCATCTTTGGACAAATTGATATGTCCGATCTTTGTATAACTCCAGCTATTTGTTCCAAAGAAAACGACCAGTTGATTGCCGGAGTACAGCACAATATCTCCCGGCTCGGTGGTCATCTGCACATCGTTGCGGGGAAAGCTCTGCGACAGACTACCTACTTGCTCAAAGCCACCGTAGAGGGTCGTGCTGACCACAATGGGTGTTTCTTTGGCAATGGTCAAAAGCTCCGTGACCGTTTCGTTATCTTCCCACTTCGCTTCTATCACTGTTCCGTTGATAGTTAGTTCCAATAACTTTTCCTCCGCTATCGGCTCCGGCAGAGATGTCTCCTCAGTTTCTGTTCTGCTTGGAAGAGTGTTCGACTTAGCAGTAATCTCCGGCTGCGATGTTGATGCATCTTGCTCAACACTTGATTCCTGCTTTGCGCAGCCAACCAGCAGCAAGGCAGCAAGCAGCAAACAGAAAAGCACTTGTCTTCTCATTTCAAATAAGCCTTGAAGAACGCATTCAACTTGTCAAAAGGAATTTTATCCATGCGGTCATAGAGATCGGTGTGGTTTGCACCGGGAATAATCAGCAGTTCTTTGTTGTCTCCCGTCAGCTTTTCGTATACCCCTTCGCTGAAATAGCGGGAGTGCGCCTTTTCACCATGCACCAGCAGAACGGCAGACCGGATTTCCGATGCGTATCGCAAAATCGGCATATTCATAAAGGACAACGAGGAGGTCACATTCCAGCCGTTGTTGGAATTGAGGGAGCGAGGATGATAGCCGCGCTCGGTCTTGTAGTAGGCGTAGTAGTCCTTCACGAACTGCGGCGCGTCATCCGGCAACGGATCGACCACGCCTCCGGCAAGGGCATAGCTTCCGGTTTTGTAATCCTCGGTGCGCTGGGCGTTCATTGCCTGTTTTTTTGCATGACGGGCATCTGCGGTGTTTTCACTGTCGAAGTATCCGTTGGCATTCACGCGGGTCATGTCATACATGGTCATCGCTGCAGTTGCCTTGATACGGGTGTCCTGTGCGGCAGCATTGACAGCCATGCCGCCCCAACCGCAAATGCCGATGATGCCGATGCGTTCCGGGTCTATATTTTCCTGCACAGAGAGAAAATCTACGGCGGCACAGAAATCCTCCGTGTTGATGTCGGGCGATGCCACATAACGGGGCTGACCGCCGCTCTCGCCGGTGAAGGACGGGTCAAAGGCAATCGTCAGGAATCCGTAATCCGCCATCTTCTGGGCATACAAACCAGAGGACTGCTCCTTTACTGCACCGAAAGGACCGCTGACCGCAATCGCCGGAAGCTTTCCATTCGAGTTTTTGGGGATATACATATCTGCGGCAAGGGTAATGCCGTAGCGATTGTGGAAGGTCACCTTTTTGTGGTCAACCTTGTTGCTCTGCGGGAACACTTTGTCCCATTCCTGTGTCAGATTCAGTTTTTCGTCAATCATTTTATTTTTTCTCCTATCATGATTTAATTTGGATCAACGCTCTTGCGCTGCACTTTCATTTCTGCTATAATCATGATAGCACCTAAACCTAACTTTGGGTCAAGGCATTTTGAAAAAATATTTGTAAACTTTTTGGGAGGCGTTTATGTACTCGATTGGACAGGTTTCGGAGATGTTCGGATTGCCCATATCCACACTCCGCTATTATGATAAGCAGGGGCTTTTTCCCAGAATGGAGCGCAAATCCGGCATACGGAAGTTTGGGGAGAACGAGCTTGAGGCATTGCGAGTGATTGAATGCCTCAAGATGTCCGGTCTTGAAATTAAAGACATCAAGCAGTTTATGGATTGGTGCGTCGAGGGCGTGTCTACTTATCCGCTTCGTAAAGAACTGCTGGAAAATCAGAAAAAGACAGTGGAAGAGGAAATTGCGCACATGAATAAAATCCTTGATATGCTCCGCTTCAAGTGCTGGTATTACGATCAAGCCATACAGGACGGAAACGAAGAACGCATTCTGAGCCTTCTTCCTGATCATCTGCCGAAAGATATTCAGAAAGCATACGATAACGCACACCGTTGAACGAAAAAGAGAGCCTCTGCTGACACCCAACTGGGCATCGACAGAGGCTCTTGGTTCGTTTTCCGGGCATTCAAACAAGTGCCGAAATCGACACTTATTTCCACGCTAAGGATGAAACTGCGCAGGGAATACAATCACTTAGGCTGGTCAATTTGCGCCGCTCTGAGGCTTGCAATCACAGGCTTTTTCGACCCCTAACTGTCTACACCTCGATGCCTTGCGGGAGAAGTGCGGACAGGCGATGAGATTCGCACGGAAGCTCTGCTTGCAGCTATGGACGCAGCGGACGCAGAAGCGGTTATACTTCCGGCGTCCGCTGTCCCCGACGAAGAACGACCACTCCTGCCGCCATTTCTGACTTCTGCTCACAGCTCAATCTCTCCTTTGTGCTTTTTGGGAGGGCAGCATTCCTTCTGCTTTTCAGCCTTTGCAGACTTGAGCCTGTCCATGATGGAGGACTTTTCGCCCTTTTCGGGAGATTTGGCATCAGCGGTCTTATCTTCCTTTGAACCGTTGTTGATGATCCCATCAATCATGCCGTAGTCATCCTCCATCGACATCTCCGCTGCCTTGAGATAGTTTTCCTTCTCAAGCACCGCCATCCAGCTTTCCTTGCTGATACCGAGCATTCCGCCCTTTGCCGCATGATCGGCAATCTCCTTGGCATCCACGCACAAGCCCTCGGTGTTATCCGAATAGAGACGGTAAACCTCGCAGCCCTTCTCCAAAGCCTTCTCAGCCGCGTCCTGACCGGCGGGAAGAACGCCAGCCCATGCGTAGCCATAGTCCTTCATATTCTGAACGGAGAGCGCAGGATCGGGCATTTCCGGCACTTCCTTGACCTCAAGGTCGAGAAGGCGGAGCGTGTCATCGTCAAAGCCATTGTAGACATCATCAAGGACGAGCTTGCCGCGTTCATCGACGATGATGCAAGCCGCCTCATCGCCGTAGGTGTCATGCTCCATCAGGTAAAAGCTGTGACCGCCGACCTCGTGCTGGTCAATGGTGTGCCACGTCCCGATGTGACCGGCAACCGTCAGACCGGAGGTATCGGCGTTCATCTCAAAGTCCTTCTGCTCGATGCTTTCCTGCTTCTGCTGCTCCTTCGAGATCATGGGGATCGCCACAATCTTATCGCCCAGCTTGACAAACTGCTCCGGCACTTTGAAGTGGTCAGAGAACTTCTGCATCTGCTCTACGGTCAGAGAGCCGAAGCTGTCATCCGTCAAGCCAACTACCATGAATGTTCCGGCAACAATATCGTAGATGTCACCGTCCTCATCACGCAGGGCGCGGTTCAAGGGCAGACCTTCCAGCTTGCCTTCCTCGTTGCAGACTAAGGCAACCGGGTCCTCGTAGGGATAAATTGCCTCGATGTAGCCGCCGACCTCATGCTGCAAGGACTCCAGACCGGAGTCAATCTCCTTCACATAAGGCTCCTTTCCCGGCTCGACGATAAGAACAGCGATGGTGCTGTCATGCTCGGCGGCTTCACCTGAGCCGGTAATCCGGTATTCGTCGGGAATATCGTCAAGCTCGCCGTTGAACTGCCTGTCCCAGCGTTCGCTTGCGACACGGACATAGCCTTCATCGGTGAAGCGTCCCTGCTCATCCATCGCAATGTCGCGCCCATAGCGTTCATAGTCGATGTAGTTTGCCAGAGGACCGAGATCCTTTTCAGAGTAGATACCAGCTTCGTGGGCGTAATAGTAGCCGAGGTCGGATTCATCGTTGATACCGGGCATGATGTCGTAGCAGTCCAGATTGAACGTCAGGTTGATGAGATCGTCGATGTCGCTGACCTCATCGCAGCCAGCCTCCATAATGGCAACGAGCTTTTCCTGATCGCTCAGGGAAAGCTCGTCAATCAAAGCGGCAAGGTAGTTGAGCTTATCAAGGCTCTCGTACTCGCCAAGCATCTTCTGAACACCGTAGATCGGGCATTCGTAGTCGGTGATAAACCACTCTTCGTAGGGCTGACCGAACTCATCCTGCTTGCCGATCCCGATGCGCTCAAAGACCTTCTGCATCTCTTCTTCGGTTGTCGGGAACTTCACCCACTCACCGACCAGCATACCCTCGTTGTACTTGCCAAGGTTCGTGACGAAGGCTTCAAAATCACCGTCTAATACGGGCATAGGCATCCTCCTTTCAGTCATCCACCATGCCGTCCGGCATGATATACAGTTCTTCAAACTCCGCGTCCGTCATGGATTCGAGCTTCCGGACGGTTTTGTACATCAGCTCTGCGATCTCGCCGTCCATGTCGTTCAGGGTGACGCTCTTCATATCGTCGATCAGCCGCTTCCGGCTGGACGTGTTGAAGCAGCACATCAGATTGGTTTCTTCCACGGTAAAGTTTTTCATATCAGAGTTCCATATCCTTTCCTTTGTTTTTCTGCGGCTTCTGTGTGTGGATCGGCTGTGCCTTCTGTGCGGATTTCAGTTTGTCACGGATGGATTCACGGGCAGCGGACTTCTTCGGAACGGTGTCATAGACGGCAATACCGGCATCTTCCACATACGAGCGGACATACTGGATGCTTTCCGAAAAGCGGATGGGGCGGCTCTTGTCCTCGATGTTGGTCAGCCGGACTTCATCAGCGGCAAAATCAACCGCGTCGATTCTGCACTTGATGCCGTCCACATTCAGCGTCGCGCCGACAGGAATGTAATCTGCGGCTTTGAGTTCCTTGAAGGTCTCGCCGTCCTTGCTGAGAAAGACATCCGCGCCGGACTGCCAGAGCTTCTTTGATGCTGCTACCCACGCGGCTTCACGGAAGCCGGTCACCGGCATGGAGGTCTTGCCGCGTACCTTCTTCTCAAGGAGCTTTGTGCCGAGCAAGGGCGCGGCTTTCTCCGCGTCTTTGCCATACAGTTCAAAATAGCCGTTCTGGGCAAAGCAAACCAGCGCGTCGGGATGCGCCTTTTTGACTGCCTCGTACTTGCGGAGTTCTGCAACGGGCAGAGGGGCAAGCGTCTCTGTCCTTTCTGCCTCCGGCAGTCTGTCACGGCGGCTTTTCTGCTTGGTCAACACTTCTGTCAGAGCCTCCGCGTCCCTCGGGAGCGTCCGGTGGGCTTGTACGCCGCCATGCTCACTAACCAGAGCCATTGCTGCATCGAAGCTGCTGCGGCAGGGGGCGTCCAGCACAAAGCCGTCTGCGAAGGTCAGCCGGTCATGATCCGGCGCAACCGAGTTCTGCGCTACGTTTGCCGCCTGTTCCCGGTAGTTGATCTCAAAGACATCCCCGAACACCTTGCCGCGCTTGACAGCTTTCGGGACAATGACGCGGGCAACGCACTCGTCGTAGGTCTGTTCCGCGTAAAAACGGAAGGTGTTGTGATCTCGCGTTCCCTGAATAAAGACCTGATTTTCATTGAGACAGTGCGTTCCATGCGGACGGCAGAACCACATCAGCGTTTTCTCTTCGGGATTCCGGCTTTCGGCAGTGCGGCGGATGATACGCTTGTCGATGTCGAAGTCTTCCTTGTAGCTGTCTACATGACTGTCCACGAGCTTCTGCAGCTCCGCAACGATGTCAACGTCTGTGTATTTCTTCATGCTTCTCCTTTCTCACAACTCCATGTCGTGTGTTTTGGATTTGACCGGGGATTTCTTCTCCGGCTGCTGCTTTGCGGCAGCTTTGAGCTGATCGCGGATAGAGGGCTTTTCCTGCTTCTGCTCCTGTTTGATGTATTCCAGCGTCGGCATCAGTTCACGATAACAGCCCTGCGTTTTCCGTGCCGCATGACGGCGATGGATTTTGAACAGCGGCTCACCGTTCTGCGTGACCGTGTTGCCCTCAATTTTGACGCCGTTCCGTGCCAGCAGATTGAAGGAGTGGTTAGAGGCGCGGTAGGAAGCCCGCATCCCGTCATTGTGATAGGCAATCTGCCCCTTGAGCGTGTCCATGACGGCGGCTTTGATTTCCTTCTCTTCGGCAGTCAGGCGGTGTCCCTTCGGTGCTTTTGCCGCTTCCTCCGGTAAGGGAGCAAAGGGAGACTTGACCTCCACGGTTTTTACCTCAATCGAGGTGATCTCATCGTTCTCCCATGCAACGACCTCCGGGTCCCTTTCCTCCGTTTTCTCAGAAACAGCTTCCTTCTGGGGTTCGGTCTGCTGACGGAACGCATCGACGAAAAGTGCCGTCAGTCCGGGATTGGGTTTATCCACAAGGAAGCGGGAGGCGTTCTCCGGGCAGACCTCAACGCTCTTCGCCCATTCCTTGAGGGGCTGCGGAATGCGCCCGTCGAAGTCTTTCTGCTGAATGGTGTTTGCAAGGACATACCGGACGCGCTCCGGAGAGAACTGCTCAAGGACACTTTTCACGGCGGCATCCGCATCCAGCCGGTTATCACCGTAGTTGGAGCTGATCGCCGCTTCAATCGCACTGCGGCATTCCACGTTTGCATCGAGAGAAGCACGATATGACTCCAACTCACCGGCTTCATAGGCATAATTCGCCGTCTCGCGGTAAATGGGGACTTCCGGCTTTTCCTCCGGAACGGTTTCCTGCTCGACGGACTGTGCTTTCTCTGCCAGCAGCACCTTGAGCTTGGCGTCAATGCCCTCGATCATCTCAGCCGCCGTCTTGCGGATGGTGTCCAGAGAGCTTTTCAGTTCCTTGGTTTCCTTGCCGGATGACCAACCGGCGATGTAGCCGAAGGAGTAGTCCGAGGTTTCAATGCCGTACCGCTGACAGACAGTGTAGGCTACGCTTTCTGCCTCAACCTCCTTGGTATGACGATCCTTCTTTTCTTCGGGGGCGGTTTTCTCATCCGGCTTGACGGCGTGGAGCTTTGCGTGAGCGATCTCGTGAATGGCGGTTTTGACCGTCTGGATTTCGCTCATGCCCTCCTGAATGGCAATGCGACTTTCAACCGGAGAGAAGAATCCCTTCGCGCCGCCCGGAATATCCTCAAAGGAAATGGGGACGGGAGACTCTTGCTTGAGTGCATCGAAGAACGCCTCGTAGTTTTCGACGGTGCCTTTCAGCTCATCAACGATAATGTCTGGAAGCTCTTTGCCGTCCGTCTGAGAAACATCAAAGACGCTCACCACCTTGAAGGCGGGACGCAGAACCTCGACCGTCTCCGTGACAGCATTTCCGTCTGCGCCGATCACCGGTTTTTGCGTCACGGGGTCAATCTTCTCACGCTCTTCCTGCGTCTTGTACGGCGCGGGAGCAAGAATCTTGATGCCCTTTTCGCCCTTCATGACCTGACGGTCAAAGTTACGCTGCCACGAGGTATAACCGGCGACATAGGTTGCCTCCGGCTTCTGCATGGCAATGAGCAGCGTGTTGTTGAAGGAATAGTTGTAGAACTTGGACATCGTGCGGAGGTATTCCTTGAAACGCTCCGATTCAAACAATTCCTTGATACCCTGTTCCAGCTTGTCCGTAATCTCGCGGACTTGCTGGGCATTTTTGTTTTCAGCCATTTACGACCTCCTTATCCTTGATTTTGGTTAGAAAAAAGCCCCGGCTGAGGATTGCTCATCAAACGAGCCTTGATCTCAGACGGGGTTTCTTTTCGCGTCAACCGACGATGGAAAACATTTTCTTCATGCTCCCATTCAATAATCCGGTCAAACATTTTCGGGTGATGAGTAATCATGTGGCGCAGCTCGGCATCGCTGGCATTGGGGCAGAACCAGCATCCGTTTCTCCGGCAGTGACCATAAATCGGAGAAAGCAGACCATGCTCTTCACAAAGTTTTCGCGCGTCAGCCTCGGTGTACCCATACTTGGCGAGAAGACTAACTTTGTTTGTACCGTCCAGCCGCGCAAGGCGTTTCGGCTCATCGGTGGCAATTCCAATATAGCTGACGGCATCAGGAGACAGAGACTTGTTGTACTTCCTCATGGGATTGGTTTTACACTCTCGGTTCGCAGCGCACATTCCAGCCCACGCAAAGCCTCGCTTTTCTCCCTCATGAGGTCCACGGACGATAATGTGATGAAAGATGTCATCATAGGTTTTCGGACCGTGAAGGATCGTGAATTTAACACCAAGTTCCTTTTCGCAGAACGGTTTGAGCCTGTCATAGATGAAGTCTCGATGTTCCGGGACTTCTCCGGTAGTGTTCTGGTCGAACATCACCTCGCTGAACACAACTTCATCCAGCGGATCGCCATGCTGTGCAGCCAGTAGGATTGTTGCTACGCTGTCTTTGCCGCCACTGCAAGCGGCAATGTGCATCGGACGGCTCATCGGTCAAACTCCATCTTGAAGCTGACATACTTGCCACCGGTATCATCCAGCCGGATGACAGCATCGTAGAGCTGCGGCTTTTTAGGCGTATAGAGTCCGGTCACTCTGCACCATCCCTTATCCAGTAGCTCTTTTGCAATCTTCTTTGTCAGCTTCTTTTTCTTGGAAGAGAAGAACTTGTTGTCTTCCCACAGACAGAAAGAACACGACTTGCTGGAACAATAGTAGTTGCCTTTGCCGACATAGACCGGAGATCCGCAGCGGGGACACTTGCCGATAACCTCTTTACCGCTTCCAAAACGGTTTGCCTCTGCGTCCGAGAGGAAAGGATAGGCTTTGATAAGAGATGTGGTCATATCCACGATTCCGGCAAGGAATTTATCTGCGTCTGCCTTGCCGCGCTCAATCTGCATCAGCGTATTTTCCCATTCGGCGGTCATGGTAGGCGATGTGATCTGCTCCGGCAGGACAGCCACGAGATTGATACCATCCTTTGTCGGCACGAGAGACTTTCCTTTACGCTCGGCAAAACCGGAACGGACCAGCTTTTCGATGATCCCGGCGCGGGTGGCAGGAGTGCCAAGCCCTTTCTTTTCGGTGTCGTCCTCAAAGTCTTCGTTTCCGGCAGTCTCCATAGCCGACAGGAGAGTATCTTCTGTAAAGGCTTTGGGAGGGCTTGTGAAGTGTTCCGTCACGCTGGCAGATACAGAATGGATTATGTCGTTTTCTTTGAAGCTGGGAATGGCTTTCTCATCATCAGCCGCTTCCTTGTCTTTGAGGGAGTTCTTGAAACGCTGCTCAATGGCTTTCCAGCCGTCCTGAACAACCGTCTTGCCCTTGGCTTTGAACGCATAGCCCTCGCAGGAGAGCGTGATCTGCGTTTCTGCGTAGGTGTGCTTCTCGCCGGTCGCACACAGAAGGCGCATCCCGACAAGATTGAGGATTTTCTGCTCCGACTGAGGAAGCGCGGAAACATCCTGCTTTTCAAGCTGGACGGTCGGGAGAATGGCATGGTGATCTGTGACCTTGCTGTTGTCGGTTACGCGGGAAATGTCCGGAGTGATCGAAACGCCGGAGAAAAGCGGAAGCTGGCGGCAGACGATGGAAATGACCTGACGGGCAGTGTCCTCCATATCGTCCGTGATAAACTGGCTGTCCGTGCGCGGATAGGTCAGGAGCTTCTTTTCGTAGAGCGTCTGGACGAGATCGAGCGTCTGCTGGGCGGTGAAGCCGTAGTATCGGTTTGCCTCGCGCTGCAAGGTGGTCAGATCGTAGAGCTTCGGAGGATTGACGGTTTTCGTCTCCCGCTTGAGAGAAGAAACGACGGCTTGCTTTTTCTCGCAAGCCGCCGCAATTCTTTTTGCTTCCTCTTCGGTTTTGACCTTTTCCAGATCGGCGGTCAGATCGCCCTTGCCGACGTGGACGTTGAAATACTTCTCCTTTTGGAACGTGGAGATTTTCCCGTCACGCTCCACCAGCATTGCAAGGGTCGGCGTCTGGACGCGCCCGATCACCAGCTTCTTGTGATAGAGCGTGGTGAAAAGGCGGGTGCCGTTGATGCCGACAATCCAGTCCGCCTTCGAGCGGCTGAGTGCTGCTTCATAGAGACGGTCATATTCCTTGCCGTCCCGGAGATGCTGGAAGCCTTCGCGGATGGCGGAGTCCTCCAACGAGCTGATCCACAGACGCTTGAAGGGCTTGGTGCATCCGGCTTTGTTGTAGACCAGCCGGAAGATCAGCTCACCCTCGCGTCCTGCATCGGTTGCGCAGACCAGCTCGGTGACGCGCTCGTCCTTCATGAGAACGGACAGCACCTTGAACTGCTGTGCCTTGTCCTTCGTGACTTCAAACATCCAGCTTTCCGGAACAATGGGCAGATCGTCATACCGCCACTTGGCATACCGCTCATCGTAGGAGCTGGCGTCTGCCAGCTCCACCAGATGACCGAAGCACCACGAAACGATGTAATTGCCGCCCTCCATGTAGCCGTCCTTGTGGGACGTCGCGTCCAACACCTTTGCGATGGACTGGGCAACGCTGGGCTTTTCAGCAATGACTAAGATCAATCTTCATCACCATCCGTTTCAGCATCCTCCGCAATCTGCGGCTCTTCATCCTCGTTGATGTACGGCTCTTCCTCGTAGCCTTCATCATCAAAGAAGTCCATGTCTTCATCCTTGGGCTTTCTGCCCTTGACGAACTTGATGTAGTAATAAGCTGCACCCGCAGCACCGGCAAGGACAAAGATGACGAGGATCATTCCGATGTTGGATTTCTTTTCGGGCTTAGGGGCGGGGACATCGGTTTCCGCATCCTTGTCCGGCTCAGGCGTCACGGGAGCTGTGCCGGTGCATTCGCTCATGTTGGTCTTGCAGACCGGGCAGTCTGTGTTGACCTGACCGGCAGCGCATTTTTCCTTGCAGTTACAGGTGGTCAGAGCAGCCGCAGTGTCTTCATCCAGCAGCGCAAGCAGATCGCTCTCATCGACCATGTTCAGGAAGTATGTCTGATACTGTTCCTCATCCTCGTTGATGGGCGCATCGTAGTCGATGACAATGAAGAAGGTGTTGCCGCTTTTCGTCTGGACAGTGATGAACTGCTTGTTGGTTGCCTTGTCATAGAGCAAGTCGCGGGTGTAGGCGTTGCCCTCATCGTCAATCGGCTCACCCTTCGGCTTTTCCGGCGCGGGAGTGACTGCGGGCTGCTGTTCCGGCTGGGTTGCCTCTGTGACCGGAAGGTTCTGATCGGTGTCATCGGCATAGGCAAACGCCGTCACCGAGAAGCAGGACAGAACCATGACGCAGACCGCAAGGACGGTCAGAAAACGAAACTTCTTACGCATTGTCGATTACCTCCGTATTTTCAGCGGGCTTGGTGCCGCCCTTCATGGAAGACAGGAACGCCATGATCTGATCCTTGTCCATCACCATAGAGCGCACGGTATTGATGATTTCAAGGTTTTCCAGCTCTGTCTTCTTGTCGTACAGCTCCTTGAGCTGACCTTCGATTTCGGATTTCTTCTTTTCAGCCTTCTCAATGTCGGAGAGGACTTTCTGATACTTGGGATTCATGAAATAACTCCTTTCTTTTAATAGGCGGGTCTTCCGAAGGCGTAGAAATGCTGCTGCCAATAGGAAGAGTTGATGGATGTGTACTGAATGGGATCGCCGCAGTGGATCATGACCCCATCACCAACATAAATGCCGACGTGAGACACGCCGGGGGTGTCATACGTCCCGACAAAGAAGATGAGATCACCGGGCTGTGCATTCGCCTTTGAGACCGGCGCACAGACGTTGTAAAGCCCTTGTGCGCCCAGCCGACCGGTATTCACAAGACCGCTGTTCGTGAGAACATAGCTGACGAAGCCGGAGCAATCGAAGGATGTGTCGGGATTGGAGCCGCCCCACAATAGTGATAGGTAATCCTTTGATGTTATCTCCGGATTTTCCCCCACTTCACACCGTGCATGCGACTTTCACCGCACACGGCGTTCCATCGTTAGTCATACTCACAATCTATTACAATCTACCTTGTTCGTTTTTAGGGGTTGTGTTCCCCGAATTTCTCCTAAACCTGCTTTCAGGCGCAGAGCATTCAGCTTTTCCATTTGCTTCTTATTGAGATTGCAGACTTCAAGGTAATAAGTAATCGTTTCAACCGTTTCTGCATGGACGAGCCGGTGTACCAGTTTATTTATCAGCACCAGATTTTCGTAGCTGTCATTCCCACCGTATTTTTTCGGCTTGATGTGGTGGCAGTGTATTTCATCTGTTGTCAGAAATGGCATTCCTGTAACAGCACATTTTCCGTATTGTGCCGAGAATAGGGAAATCCGGTTATCAGCTAATTCAACGCTCCTGTTTCCTATAGGCTGTCGCATAAGTGCCAGCATCAGATTCACGTTGATTTTCAGATTATCGTGCAATCCCTTCCGCCCCGCTGGGGTGTAGCAGTTGATAGCCCTTTTTCGGCTTAGAGGGATGCTATGCCGGATATAGCTGATAGGATATACTGGTTCGTCCGTCCCTTTCACATAGCGTAGCGATTTAGACTTTCCATATTTCCGCGATTCAAAGACTGTTAATTTTCGGCCGTTTCTCACAAGTCTGCTTCCCTGGCGTTCCTTTAATCCATTGGTCAGCACTGTCATGACAGAACGTCCCAGGGAACTGCAATCTTCACTGATACAAGTTGCTATTCTGTAATAGTCTTGCAGCCCCACGACGATTGAGTTATACAGCGAAATCTCACCACGCTCATGTTTTTCCTTTCTTGGGTGGATTATATTTTTCGCCTGTGTGACCAGTTTTTGACGCGCATGTTCAAGCTGTTTGTCACCTACATGAGATTTGATGACATATTTATCTGCTCTGCGAAACACCTTCATCTTGAACCCTAAGAACTCTGAATAGCGATGTTTTACATTCACTATCTTTGTTTTTGTTGGCGAAACCTCTAAATGCAGACGTTCCATTAACCATTGTGTGACTGCCTTCATCGTCCGTTCCGCTTCATATTTCGTCCTGCAAAATATTCTGAAATCATCAGCGTAACGGACAATATACATCTCCTTTAGATTTGTCCTTCGCATAAACTTGTAGGCATTGGATTTATTGATACTGCCATTTGCGTTTATGGAGGTCTTGTATTTTGCCGTGACCGGATTATCCTGCCATTGGCTGTCAATCCATTGGTCTAATTCATTCAGCACGATATTCGCCAGAAGCGGGGAGATAATACCGCCTTGGGGTGTCCCTTTGGTCGGGTATTCCATTGCCCCATTTTCTAACCGTATTGGTGCTTTAAGAATCCGTTTCAGCACGAACAGGAGATTTTTGTCCCTGATTCCGAGCGACCATATCTGCTTTATCAGCTTGCTGTGGTCTACATTGTCAAAGAATCCTTTGACATCAAACTCAACGACATAGTGCAGTCTTGTATTCTGTATTAAGAACTCCGCTCTTGCGATGGCATTTTCAGCAGACCTGTTTGGACGGAATCCATAACTGTTTTCGCTGAATTTCGCTTCACAAATCGGCTCCATGACCTGCTTGATACATTGTTGTACCAGCCGGTCCCAGACGCAGGGGATTCCCAGCGGCCTGGTTTTTGTTGGGTCGTAAGGTTTTGGTATTTCTTTTCTTCGGACAGGTTTCGGACGATACCCATGTGTACTGCCGATTGTAATGAAACGGACTGTATCAATAACCTCATCCGGCATCAGCTTTCCGATGTCATCGAATGTCACGCCATCTGTTCCCGGAGTTTTGCTTCCGTCATTTGACTTGATATTTCTATATGCCAGCAGGATATTTTCACGTTTTAAGATGATGTTCATCAAATTTGTGAAAGTCTCATTTTTACTGCTTTTCGCATACAGACCGTCAAACACTTCCTGCATTCCGTAATACTCAGCATGGCGCGGTCCGCTCATACATAATGATTTTTCGGCTTTCTCTTTTGGCATAAGGCATCACTCCCTTCTTTTGAATTGAGTGACTTTTTTGTCCTACTCGAATCCTTACTGCGATTGAATGATTGTTTCATATATGACTAATGACTTGAGGCCATCCCTCCGAATCCTTCTTTTTCGCGAGATTCATCGTAAGTCCGACCTCTGCTTTTCAGCACCGGTTCGGCAGCTTATTTTCTTCGTCTGCCTGCTTTACCACTATGGTAAAGCCCGATACCTTTCCTTGTTCCGATAATTCTATCTGTGCATATACCCTTAGGTCTCCGCTTTAGTCCTGTCAGCTTGGATGCGCCTTTAACACATCATGGTCGTTCATACATACGATTTTTACTAAACCACACTGACGGCGAATTAACGCCACCATACATTTCT
>OGLS01000453.1_pt1 | contig 38024 bp, 29 predicted proteins | sample 1572881 | NCBI WGS metagenome assembly OGLS01 (sample SAMEA2582013, study PRJEB24529) | metagenome | biome: Human gut stool | place: China | collected 2011
GCTCCAAGTCGGGATATTTCTCCACCATATAGGCGTGAAAATCGTCCTGCCACTTTGTCAGGTTTGCCCGGTTGCCGATAATCTCCTTTGCACACAGGCGGTTGTCCTCTGTCAGCGGGACAAAGACCAAATGCAGGTGGGGTGTTTTCTCGTCCATGTGTACCACTGCCGACACGATATTTTCCCGGCCTACCCGCCCGATTAAGAAATCAGCCGCCCTCTGGAAAAATTCCTGTATCTCCTTTGGGGGCTTCTTCTTGAAAAACTCCGGGCTGGCGGTAATCAGCGTATCCACAAACCGGGTACTGTCCTTGCGGGTTCGGCACCCCGCCTGTTCAATCCGGCTCTGAATGAAGTGGTAGTAGCGTCCCTCCGGCTTGACGATATGGAAGTTGTATTTGCTCCGGCTGGTGTCAATATCTGGGTTGCTGGCGTACTGTTCCTTTTGTCTTTCGTGATGGGCTTCCAGCGGCCTTGCCGGGTTGCCCTTGTGTTTCTCAAACCGCAAGATTGCGTGTTGTGCCATTCTGCTCCTTTCCTCGTTCCATTCTTTTCCAGCGGGTTTCCACAGGGAAAATCCCGCCGAAACTATCTCTGATAGGATTGGAATGGAATAGATATAAATAAAATCGTTTTAATCTCTGTATTTCTATATACCGTCCGGTTTTCGTACTTCAAGAGGATTGATTATCGTACTCTATGAGTGCGGTTTTCAGTCCTCCGGCGTTCCATAACCGGATTTCTTGAAGTCGGTGTTTGGAACCGCTTCGTAGGATTTTGGGTAAATGCGGTTGGGTTTTCCACAGCCTTGCTTCTGGATTTCCACCAGTCCGGCGTATTGCAGCTCCCGCAGGGTGTTGACGGCTTTCTGCCGCCCACAGTGGAGCAGGGCGACTACCTCACAGATTGGATAGTACAGGAAAATGCGCCCGTACTCGTCCGCCCAGCCGTTCTTGCGGGATAGCTCCGTCCGGCGCAGGATAAAGGCGTACAGAACCTTTGCTTCGTTGGACAGGGGTGTGAATGTGGGGGCTTCAAAAAGGAAATTGGGAAGCCGGGTAAAGCTGACCGCCTTTTCCGGCTGATGAATATAAATGGTGTTTGTCATGGTGTGTTTTGTGGACGGTTAGAAGCCTGTTTCCGGGGGCAGACGGTAGTTTCTATTGCCTGCCCCTGTTCTGTGCTTGCAAAGCCTTGAAAATCAAGGACTTTTCAGCCTCTAAATGTCCACAGTAGACCTCCTTTTCCGTTCACTTTCTGTTTTCTGCCGCCTGTGAACTCTGGCGGCGCAGTCGGGACAGTATTTCGCCCGGTTGGATTTAGGGACGAACACACCGCCGCAGACCGCACAGCGTTTCAAGTCCTTATCCCGGAAAATCTCCGCTTCCAGCGTCCCGTCCAGCGGCAAGACCGCCCAGCGGAACCACTTACAGCAGACCGAGAAAGAAACCGTCTGCGGACAGGTGCAGGTGTCCCCATCGTCAAGGGGCATACAGTTCCCGTCCTCATAACAGCAGCACTCCCGGCGGATCAGGGCGTTTGCCTGTTTCCTCTGTGCCGGTGTCATGCGGTAAAGGGAACTGTCCTGCTTGCGCTCTATGGGCGGCAGTCGTTTATATGGGTTCTCTCTCATGTGTTTCCTCCATTTTGCTTTCCGTTGCCGCTCTCTCCGAAAAGGCTTCCTGCCCCATTCCTGCGGCGTGTTCCGGCGTTGGCACGCTCCCCATAGCTTCGGGACACTTGTCCCGAAGTGACCTCTGGACAAAGTGTCCAGAAGTTGGCTCCTTGCGGTGCTTCCCCTGCCGGGGTATTCCTTTTCGGACGGTCATTCTGTTTTCAAGGTACTGTCCATCGATGAACTACCCTAAGTCTACACCTAAATGACCGCCCGCCCCGTATATCCATAAGGTCGGAAATCAGCCCGGAAAACTACCTATTTCCACGCTCTCGGAATTGTGGTAAAATAAAAATAGTAGAATGATAAATCGGAATAGGAGGAAGTTTCGTGTTAGAAAAATTGCGTGAAAAATATGGAGAAGATTTTTCGTGGTATGAATTTACAGGAAACAATCTCCGAAAACAGATATTTGAAAATCGTTTGAGAACTGAATTAACACCAGAACACAGTTTATTTGAAAAGGGTAAAGATTTAGTAGCTGTTGCAAAAAGTGAAAGAAATGATGATGTTCTATTTTGGGACGGAGTGGACTATTATATTGTTCATTTAACCTGGGGGAAAGGAAACGCTCATTTTCCAATCTATAAAATCATTCATCAGAACGATATAATTGAATATTTAGAAAATGATTATCTCTATGGATAATCCTTAATTTATCAGGCAGACAGGGAGGGAGAGCATGGAACTATCCATACAAGAACGATTGAAAGACCTGCGTGTGGAGCGTGGGTTGACGCTGGAACAGCTTGCGGAGCAGACGCACCTCTCCAAGTCTGCGTTGGGCAGTTATGAGGGGGATAATTTCAAGGACATCAGCCATTATGCCCTTATTGAGTTGGCAAAGTTTTATGAAGTGACTGTTGATTATCTGCTGGGGCGTTCTCAAACAAAAAATCACCCAAACGCCGATCTTGCAGACCTGCGTTTGAGCGATGATATGATTGAACTATTGAAAAGTGGGCGGGTGGATAATTCCCTCTTGTGTGAGCTGGCGGCACACCCGGATTTCCCCCGGCTCATGGCTGACCTTGAAATCTATGTAAACGGTATCGCTGGCAAACAGGTGCAGAGTGCAAACGCCATTGTAGACGCTGTGAGTACAACCATTATGAAGCAGCACAATCCCGGCTTGACCGACCCGCAGTTAAGACAGCTTATCGCCGCCCATATTGATGATGATAGTTTTTGCCGCTATGTGATACAGCAGGACATAAACAAGATAGCTCTTGACCTGCGGGAAGCGCATAAGGACGATTTTTTCAGCGTCCCGGAGGACAACCCACTGGAAGATTTCTTGCAGACCGTTGACGAAGCTGCCAGCCCAGACAGCGACCCGGAGCAAGCTGCTTTGGCGTTCATTTGCAAGCGGCTCAAATTGAATTTGAAGAAGCTATCTGAAGAAGAAAAGAAGTGGCTGAAAAAGATTGCACAGAAGTCGGACTTGCTGAAAAATCCAAAGCCACAGCGGGGGAGAAAATAGAGAACGAGAAATTGGAGGGAGTAAAGGTGCAGGAGGCAATTATAAAATTGAAACTTCTCGGTCAAATGCCAGACGCAGTGAAAGATGACCCTACAGTAGAAACCATCAACATGTATGACGAATTGCTCTCCAATGTAAAAACGCCATTGACAAGAGAAGAAGTAGGCGTATTGATTGACATTTTCCCCGAAGGTGGAATGTATGGAGTAGAGTGGGATTTGCTAAAGTTGGTAGAGTCTTATTTGATAGAAGCACCATCAAGTGAAGAGTATCGAAAATTGATTACTGCTTGTCCAAGTGAAGAATGGCGAGAAACTATGCAAGCCCGTTTAGATAATTGGGAAAACAACAAACAATAACTTGTTGGGGAGATAGCAAAGCCAGTCGAGCCAGTCAACGGTCAAGATGAACGGCGCATTTCATGCGCCGCCGTTGACAGCCCCGCCCGTCTTTGCTAATGGGCAATCAAGGCGGGAAAGCCCTAAAATGGCTTCCCGCCCATTTCTAAGAACTGATAAGTCAGATTTGCTGAAAAATCCAAATCCACAGCGGGGACGGAAGTAGAGAACAATAAATAAGAATTTACAGGAGGAAAATCAATGGAGAACTTGATTAAGTTTTTAGAAGATAAGATAACGGATAAAATGTCTGTGGAAGAAATAGTTGATGTTTTTGAGCAGATGTGCAGCACACCGCTTGAAGAAGATATGGTTTTATTTGAAACCGGAACATTTACTGCTTTTTCAAAAGAACCATTTTTTCAAATTTCATTAGTTCGACAGTTTTCAAATGATGATGAAGAGTTTTATCAAATCCATGTAGTCATCTTGTATAAGCCAACCGCTGAAAATAAAATTTTCAGCGAAACAACATGGGACGAAGATTTAGACGAAAATATATTTGACTATATCAGAAAATCAGCGTCGTTTGCTTATGCAAGAAATCATGAATACATCGAGGTAAAAATATATATGGACGAAACTTAACTTCTCATTTATCAGGGAGATAGCAAAGCCCTAAAATGGCTTCCCCGCCCATTCCAATTTTGAGAGAAAAATCTGTTTGCTTTTTGTGAGTGTGTCCACAAGTTCGGGACATTTTGTCCCGAAGTCCGGCGTGGGACGAGGAACGGGGGCTTTCATATACGCCCTGTCTGCTGACGAAACCAGCCCTGCGCTTGCGGCTCCACGACACGCAATCACAGCCCTGTTTTCCTGCTGCTTCAAATGCCCTTGCCCGACCCGGCGGCAACCTCATTTTCGCAGCAACGCCGACAGAGCGTATAACACACTACACTTTGCAAGCAAAGTCGTGTGCCAAGGGGCAAGCCCCTTTGGAAACCCCGGACAACAAAACAGGCTGAATATCTCGCACTTTTTCGGTGCTTGATACTCAGCCTTTATTTGTTGTCAGCAGCCCCCGTTTCGTGGTCTGCGTGTAGTTCCTTGTAAACTGACCTAAGTTGCTTTCAAAATAATGCGGCTTCTTTCAAAAAGCACCATCATAAAACGAAAACGCCCGGTGCGTGAACCCACCCTCACGCATCGGGCGTTTCTATATCATTATCATTCTTCCGGCAGCGGCGCAATCAGTTCGCGGTCGCACTTGCGGTAGAGCAGCAGGCAAATCGTCAGCGAGACGATTTCCGCAATCGGGAACGCCCACCAGATGGCGTTCGGGCCGATAAGGGACAGCGCCCACGTCGCGGGCAGCAGCACAATCAGCTGGCGGCACAGGCTCATAATCAGGCTGTATGTGCCGCGGCCGACCGCCTGGAAGACCGTGCTGAGCGTAATGCCCGCCGCCGCAATCAGGAAGTGCGAGCAGATAATCCGCAGGGCGACGCAGCCTTCCGCCGTCAGCGCCTTGTCCGCCGAGGAGTCGAACGGCATCATCAGCAGGTTCGGCACAGCAAGGAACAGCAGCGCGCCAACCGCCATAATCACCAGCGCATACACCAGACACACGCGGACGCACTCGTAGACGCGCTTTTTCTTCTGCGCACCGAAGTTGTAGCCCACAATCGGTACCATGCCGTTGCACAGCCCGAACACCGGCATAAAGACAAACGACTGGAGCTTGAAATATACGCCCAGAACGTTCACATAAATATCGCCAAAGCCTGCCAGAATCATGTTCATCAGCGTTGTGCAGACGGAGGAAATCGCCTGCATGATGGTGGACGGAATGCCAACGACGAGGATATTCTGCACCGTCTTCCAGTCGAAACGGAAGCCCTCATGCGTCAGGCGCAGTTCCCGATTTTTCCACTGATTCAGGACGAAACCGACGGTGCAGCTCACAACCTGACCAATAACCGTCGCAATCGCCGCGCCGGCGATACCCATTTGGCAGCTGAAAATCAGAATCGGGTCAAGGATGATGTTCGTCACTGCGCCGGACAGCTGGGTAATCATCGACAGCGTTGTGTTGCCCGTCGCCTGCATCATGCGTTCAAAGCAGATGGACATGAACTGCCCCAAGCTGAGCGTGCAGACGATGCGCAGGTACAGCGTGCCCATTTCCAGCACTTCCGCCTTCGGGTTCGTCATGCCGATATACGCGCGGGCGAAGAACAGCCCGACGATAACGAACAGCAGCCAGCCGACAACCTCAATCAGGATGCCGTGGCGGGCGGCGTCGCGCGCCTCATGCGGGCGCTTTTCGCCAAGCCGACGTGAAATCAAGCTGTTGATGCCCGTACCCATGCCGGTCGAAACAGCAATCATCAGCATCTGCATCGGCATAGCGAGGTTGACCGCCGTCAGCGCATCCGGCAAATACTGCCCGACAAAAATCCCATCGACGATATTATACAGTGCCTGCACCAGCATCGACACCATAATCGGTACGGACACTGTCGGCACGAGCTTGCGCATCTCCATCGTGCCCAGCATCCGGCTGCGTTCCGTGTTCTGCTGTTCCTGTTTTTCTGACATATTGCTTTCCTTTCCGTATTCATACTATTTCCGGATGAAAAGGCGCAAGCAAATGGCGCAGGTGAATCCAGAAATAGTATCAGTCCCCTATGAAGCCGAGAGGAAAATGCCCCTCAGTCAAAGGTCTATTGTAGCAAAATTCGCCCTGTCCGTCAAGGGAAAATCCGCATTTTCCACCGCTTTTGCAAAAAAGAAAATTTCCTTTGCCCCATCGTGATTTCGTGTTATAATAGCTGATGAAAGCAGTTGTTTTTCCGCTTGAAGGGAGGAATCCGTATGAGCGTCAAAATGCCCAAACCCGTCAGCAAAACAGAACTCTCGCGCCTATACACACGGCTTGCCATCGACACCCATCATCGACTTGACAACAGCACCGCAGAAGGGCAAGCGCGTCTTGACCTCCTCCACCGTTTCTTTGATGCCTGTGCCAATCTTTATGGGACGATGACACTCTGGCACGCATGGGAGCTTTTTCAGCATGTTGAGCCGGAATTGACTGCCAAGAAAAAGATTCTCCGCAAGGATTTCTTTTCCTTTGCGGAAATTGTGCGCGTTGAAAAGCATGCCTATGCCATCATGCTGCTGCCTGACCTGTACGAAGAGGAGACGTCCATCAGCATTCAGGATGCCGAGCTGGTTCATAGAATGCTGATTTACCCGAACATTTGGGGCTTGAATGAGTATTACAAGCTGCTGAGCTATCAGGACGATAAGCCCTGTGTCGTTCCCGCACACGATGTGTTCTATGCGTATGCCGACCCGAATTATTTCTGGGAAACACCAGAAGCGCGTTCTCTCCGCTTCTTTCTGGCAAACCTCCATGTCGCTCCGAACGCCAAAACCACTGCGCCCGACGGCACGCCTCTGTGCGGCAAGGCGTTATCAGAGGTTGTATTCTGGACAAAAGATGACCACTGGGATTATGACGATTATAAGGCGGCGTGGCGCAAAAAAGCGGTTGCCGAAGAAGCAAACAGGCCATATTTGCAGCGCATCATGGAAAAAATCCAGCGCGGGATTCTGCTGTCGTTTGTCTGCGATCAATTTTCTTACTATGTGGAGTTGCTTGAAGAAGCCGGCATTCAGTTTACCAAGCCGCAGTTTGAAACATTCGCGAACCGCCTTTGTGAATTGAACAATCACAGCCATCTTTGGTCAAACCGCGGCGGTCAGCCTGTTGAAATGTACGATGGGCTGGACAATGCGGAACTGGATGCGGCGGCGATTATGAAAACCATGCAGCTTGACCCCGATGGTTATTATCGCAATCCAGTCTTATCGCGCATCACGCCGAAGAAAAATGAGGATGGACAGGACTGAACGAGCCGGAAACAGTATGCGGTATCGGCGAATTTTCTCCATGACAAACGCAGGAAAGTATGCTACAATAGACGCGGTAAACACACCAATTCACTCGACAAAGGAGGTACGCCCTATGCCGCGTACCCTATCCCCTGCTGCACGCATCGAGCGCAGCATCCTCTCCGATTTCCGCAAACCGCTCTGGCGGCCGTTCGTCCGCGGCATCAAGCAGTACAAGATGATTGCTCCCGGCGACCACATTGCGGTGTGCATCTCCGGCGGCAAGGACTCCATGCTGCTGGCGAAAATGATGCAGCTGCTGCAGCGCCACACCGACATTCCCTTCGAGACGGAGTTTCTCGTCATGGATCCCGGCTACAATGCTGAAAACCGCCAGCGTATCATCGACAATGCCGCCCTGATGGAAATCCCCATCCGCATTTTTGACAGCAGCATTTTCGAGACAACGAAAATCGCCGAGCGAAATCCCTGCTACCTCTGCGCCCGGATGCGCCGCGGTTTCCTCTACGACCGTGCGCAGGAAATAGGCTGCAACAAAATCGCACTTGGGCATCACTTCAACGATGTTGTGGAGACGACCGTTATGGGGATGTTCTACGGTGCCCAGCTGCAAGCCATGCTGCCGAAGCTGCACAGCCGCAATTTCCCCGGCATGGAGCTGATTCGCCCAATGTACTGCATCCATGAGGAGGACATCTGCGCTTGGCGCGATTTCAACGCCCTGCACTTTATCGCCTGCGCCTGCCGCCTGACCGAAGAGCGCGACAAAAGCGGCGATGGCATCGGCAACTCGAAGCGCGCGGAAATCAAGCAGCTGCTGAAAACGCTTCGGGAGACGAACCCCGATGTAGAGAAGAACGTCTTCAGCGCGATTCACGCCGTCAGTCTGGACACCATGCCGGGCTGGAAAATCGGCGAAAAGGAATACAGTTTCCTGGATGACTATGACAATTGGGAAGCAACGCACCGTCCGGCGGATAAGTAAACGAATGCGGGTCAAGGGAAGCACATTCCCCTGACCCGTTTTTATATAATACGACAAATGTACAAATTTCCGTTTTTTAGACAAAAATTCAGCTCCCCAATGAAGCAGATTTTTGCTGCCATCAGGGAGCTGTTTGCTTATTCCGTTACTTCCGGCGGATTCGTTATTTCCGGCACGTCCGTCACTTCCGGCACGTCCGTCGGCTTCGGCACTTCCGTCGGCTTCGGCACGTCCGTCGCTTCCGGCACGTCCGTCGGCTTCGGCACTTCCGTTGCTTCCGGCACATCCGTCGGCTTCGGCGCTTCCGTCGGCTTCGGCGGATTCGTCGGCATCGGGGCTTTCGTCACTGCCGGCGCTTTCGTCGTTTCCGGGAGCTTTGTCGCTTCGGGCGCATCGGTCGCTTCCGCATCGTTGGGCTTGTCCAGCACCAGCGGTTCAAGCCCCAGCAAATCAGAAACCGTCACGAACTCGAATCCCGCGTCGCGCAGCATGGGAATCAGCGTTTTCAGGCACTCATAGTCCGCCATTCGCGCGTGATACAGCAAAATCGAGCCGTTCTGGGTATCGCGGAACGCCTGATAAGGTTCGGTCTGCGCCACATCCCACAGGACAACCTTCTCCACGCCGTGCGCATAGAAAATCGGCAGGAAGTTCTTCTCGGAGTTCATATAGTGCCCGAACGGCGGGCGCAGCAGCCGCAGCGGATAGTGGTAGCCCAGCACCTCGTCCACGCGCTCCTGCGACAGGCGCACCTGCGCATCCGCACTGGACTCGGAGTATTCCAGCAATTGCGCGTGCTTCCATGTATGGCTGCCGAACTCATCGCCGTGTGCCAGCGCGTCTTCCCACAGTTCACGGTCTTCCGCGCAGAACAGCTTGCCGACGATAAACCACGTCACCGGGAAATCAAGTTCAATACTCAATTCGTGGATTTTATACACAGCATCCATGTTCCAGCCGTCATCCACCGTGATCGCGATTTTTTTTGATTCGCGGTCGCCGTGGCGGACAACGTAATCCTCCGGAATCGCGGCAAACGCCGTCTGCTGCACCAGCATCAGGCACAGCGCCAGCGACAGCAGACGCATCATGCGTTTCATCAGCAGCCCCTCCTTATTGCGGATCAACGTAGTTCGGTTCCTGCCAGATATACCAGTCCGCGCCGTCGGTCAGCATCGTAACCGTGCCGTCGCCGGAGAAGTAGAGCGCCGCGCCCGGCATGTGGTTCTTCACCCAGCCCGCCGTCACCTTTGTGCTGAGGGCGGAGCGGTTCGGGACGAACAGCACCTGCGGCTGTGTCTGCTCCACGAAGCTGTCCGGAATCGTCGCCAGCCCGTGATGCGGCGCTTTGAGGATATCGCAGTGGAGTTTTTCGCCATACGTCGCGGCGTACCACTGCATCGTCTCGTTGTCAATGTCGCCGGTCAGGAACGCCCGCGAATCCCCGAACTGCACCATGCAGGCGGCACTGCGGTTGTTCTGCCCCGTCGGCAGGGGGCAGCGGAAAATCGTCAGCTTTGCGTTGCCCAGCGTCAATTCGTCGCCGTCGCCAATCTGCACATAGGGGATGTTCTTCGTCCCCGTCGCTTTGACTGCCTGCTGATGGTAGCCCTCTTCGTCCACATACGTCGTGGTGTTGGGCGACAGGAACGCATCCACCTGATACAAATCGGAGTACATAAGGTAGATGAAGCCGTGCAGGTGGTCATCGTCGCAGTGTGTTAAGCAGATACTTCAGTTCCGTGATGCCATATCCATCCAGCGTCGCATACACGCGCCTGCGATAGCGCCCTTCGCCGCTGTCCACCATCATGGCTTCCCCGCCGGATTGCAGCACCATCGCGTCTGAGCGGTTCGTGTCAATGCAGGTCAGGCGCAGCGTATCCTTCTCCGCCCAATCCGCCGGCACATCCGTTTCGTTCTCCACCCGGTACACCTCCGCCTGCGCAGCGCCCAATCCCAGTGCCGCGCACAGCAGCATCAGCAGCAGTTTCCGTTTCATACGTTTTCCTTTCCACAAGGGAGTTTCTCCCTTGACCCTTCCGCGCGATTCGGTTGGTGACACGCTCATGCTGTGTCCGCGTGTTTATACAGGGTTTCGCTCCTGCGGGAGCGACCAGAGGGCTTTGCGATCGCCCTCTGGACTCCTTCGCATCCCCATCTAAGTTACTTGATTTTTGTCGAAACAAATTAGCTTGTGAACCTTTCGTTCCTCCAAGCCGCAATAAAAACCAAGAAACATGGGTGTGCACCCCGAATGTTTCCAAGGGGCGACCGCAGACATTCGTCTGTTTTTATTGCCCTTTGGTCGCCTCCGCAGAGGCGAAACACCTGCGGCAAAGCCAAATTGCCAATAAAATAAAAGGCGTTTGCTCCCACACACAGGGGGCGCAATCCAAGCGCAGCACCCTACTGCGCTTGCACCCACCCGCGGGCGACCGCAATCTCATACACCCCGTCCGCCATGCCTTCCGCCAGCCATTGCTGATACACCGGCGTCACCAGCAGATATTCCTCCGCCGGATTCGACAAATACCCCATCTCCACAAGGAAGCACATCATCTTCGCCCAGTTGTTGCCGACATAGTTGTCGTTCAGCCGCACCATGCCCGTGGAGTTCGCCAGTGTCATTCCGACACGCGTTTTCATCGCGTCCAGCAGCTTCTGCCCCATCTCGCGGTAGGTGTCCGCATCCGCAACCGCTTTGGCATAGTCACTGTTCAGCGGGCCGTAAACCTGTATGCCGCGCTTGCTGCGGTTGCTGGAGTTGTTGCAGTGCAGGCGGAGCATAATCTGCGCGCCGCCCGCTTCCGCGATTTCGCAGCGTTCGATGTTCGTGTGGAACGTCGTTTGATCTTCGCGGGTCATGATGACGTTCGCGCCCTGCCGAAGCAGCTCGTCGCGCAGGAGCATTCCAATTTCCAGGCAGACGATGCTCTCGCGGCGATTCGTCTTGGTTCCCTGTGCCATGCCGCCCTTGCCGCTGGTCGAGCCAGTCAGCCCCGGTCCAATCGGCTCATTGACGAAGCGCCCGTTTTCCTGATGTCCCGCGTCAATGCAGACGCTCACGCCGCTCAAGCGCCCCTCCTGCCGCTGCGGCGCTTCCGGCGCCTGATAGCCCTTGCGCACGGTCGCTTCCTTCTTCATGCTGCCCGATCCGCTTTTCACCTGCACGGTGAACTGCGTCCGCGCGAAGGTCAATTCACTGACGACGTCGCCCTCGTAATGCCCGTTTTCGTCCGGGTAAACCGGCTGGGTGACGGTTTGTTCCTTGCTTCGCCAGTAGAGGAGCATATAGTCCGTGCCAATGGCGTTGAACGCGTAGTGGAAGCCCTCCGGCGTTTCCGTCAGCACAAAATCCATCACTTTCGCGTTGCTTTTCCCGGTCGGCTTCTGATAATCCGCAGCCTTCGGAAGCGTCGTCGATGCTTTGCCGATGCTGCCCGTCGTGCGCGCCGAAGTCAGCGCAACGCTTGTTTTGCCGCCCGCGCCGGAGTAGGCAAGGGAAACATCGCCCTCAAAATGCCCGTCCTCGCTGTACAGCATCATCCAGCCTTTTTCGGCGGGCGTTGCGTATTCGAGGATGACGAACGGGTCTTGCGCGCCCGCATCAAAGGCATAATGCAGCGCGTATTCCGATGCCGTAAGCGTGATGGACACGCCAGCCGCCTGTGCGGTCGTCGCGCAGAACAGCGCCAGTACCGCGCAGAGCAGCAGCGGTAGCATCCTTTTCATCTTTTTTTCCCTCCGTGTTCCTTTTTCCAGCGGCGAATCAGCTTCTGAATGCGTCCCCACGGTGTCCGCGACTTTTTCAGCGCCACCGCCGCGTCCAGCGCCCCCTGCCGGTACAGGTTGTTGTTCGGCTCGCGGCGAATCGCCTCGCGGTAGGACTGGTGCGCTGATTCATACTGTTCCAGCGCCATGAGCACTTTGCCTTGCATGGCGTACCACGCACCGTCGCGGGTGGATGCGCGCAGGAGCTGCCGCAATGCCGCTTCAGGATTGTCCTGCCGGAGCATCTTTGCCGCCAGTGTAAGCGCATCCTGCTGGTCAAGTTCGCGGTTGAAAGCAGCGGATGCCGTCGTCCGGTTGACCGCGAGCTTCATCGCTTCCTCATACGCCAGATTCAGCGTAATCATTTTTTCCTGCGCGGCTTTTCGTTCCGTTTCGTCCTGAAATTTATCGGGATGGCAAGTTTTTACCAATTTGCGATATGCTGCGCGCACCTGATCCGCGTCGGCAGACGCTTCCAACCCCAATACGCCAAATGGATTCCGCATCGCCAACACCTCCTGTTTGCTCTGCGGCTGTTTTGTTATCCTAATTCACTTGAAGTTCACTCGAAGGCACGCAGGTTGTCCCACGGAATCAGCAGTCAAGCGCCTGATTCATGGAGCCGTCGCAGTCAGCGCATCCAACAGCAAGGGATGTGATGCTGCCCGGCATATATCAATATCCGAAGCCATGAATTTTGAACGGTTCATGGTCATCCTTCGGAACCCCGTCACTCGAACTTCTCGCGCCGGATTTCCGCGCCCAGCGAGCACAGCTTGTCCTCCAGATGCTCATAGCCGCGGTCGATGTACTCCGGCTCGTAGATTTCCGTCACACCGCGCGCCATCAGGCCCGCAATCACCAGCGCCGCGCCCGCGCGCAGGTCGGTGGCTGTTACCGGTGCGCCGTACAGCTCCGGCACGCCCTCGATAATCGCCGTCGCGTTGTCCACGAATTGAACGTGTGCGCCCATATGCCCAATTTCGGTCAGATGCTTCAGCCGCGATTCAAAGATGGTTTCGCGGACGATGGACTGTCCCATCGCCGTCGTCAGCAGCGTACTCATCGGCTGCTGCAGGTCAGTCGGGAAGCCCGGATACACCTGCGTCTTGATGTTCACACCGCGGTAACCGCACAGCGTTCCGCGCACACGCAGGGTATCGTCGGATTCCGTCACGCGCGCGCCCATTTCCAGCAGCTTCGCCGACAGCGCTTCCATATGCGTCGGAATGCAGCCTGTCAGTTCCACATCGCCGTGCGTCGCCGCCGCCGCAATCATCAGCGTGCCCGTCTCAATCTGGTCAGGGATGACGGTGTAGTTTGCGCCGTGGAGATAGTCGCGCCCGAAGATGCGGATAACATCCGTGCCCGCGCCCTTGACGCGCGCGCCCATCGAGTTCAGGAAGTTCGCCAAATCCACGACATGCGGCTCCTTGGCGGCATTGTAAATAATGGTCGTGCCGTGTGCCTTGGCAGCGGCGAGCATCACGTTAATCGTCGCACCGACAGATACGCAGTCAAAAACAACGTCCGTGCCCGTCAGCAGATCCGCTTTCGCCTTGATGCGCCCGCCCATTTGTTCTACATCTGCGCCCAGCATCCGGAAGCCCTTGAGGTGCTGGTCAATCGGGCGCGACCCGATTTCGCATCCGCCGGGCTGGTATACTTCCGCCTGACCACGCCGCCCCAGCAGCGCACCCAGCAGGTAGTAGCTTGCGCGCAGGCGCTGCGAATCGCGGTAGGAGACCTGCCAGCCTTCCGCCGGGCGCGGGTCAACGGTCATGAAGCGGTTCGGCTCGTAATTCACCTTTGCGCCAAGGCTGCAAAGAATATCCACCAGCGCATGAACATCCGAAATATCCGGCAGATTCTCAATGGTGCAGGGCTCGTCGCACAGCAGCGTCGCGGGAATGACCGCCACCGCCGTGTTTTTACCACCGCTGATGTGTACCGTTCCCTGAAGCGCGTGACCGCCCGTGATGAGCATTCGTTCTTTCATGAACATGGTATCCGGCATAGTGCCGGCTCACCTCCTGCTGCAATGTTTCAAAACGGAGCAGCCTGCGCGCCCCGGTATATTCGCAAAGTGTCTGAACGCGGAATGTCCGCTAATGAACATTCCGTGGACATTTTATTATAGCATAGGAAGCGCATTTGTGCAACCTTCGCATTTTGAAAAAGTCCGGCAGCGCTTTTCCCCTTGACTTCACCGGCGTTTCGCGTTACAATTTCAGTGTAACGCAGGAGGTGTTTCCCTACATGGAACAAAGCATGGATTTGCCGCAGGGCTATCAGATACGACCGCTGACGACCGACGACCTTGACCAGTACAACGCCCTGCTTCGTTATGCCTTTCAGGTGACGGAGCAGGAGCTGTTCGACACCGGTTGGAAGGACGAGGAAATCAAGCAGTCCAAGTGCCCCGTGCTCAAGCGCGCGGACGTGCTGGGCTGTTTTGACCGCGAAACCCTCATTTCGCAGATTGCCGTCTACCCCTTGAAGGCGAATATCTACGACTCGGTGTACCCCATCGGGTTCGTCACCAGCGTCTGCACCTACCCGGAATACACCGGGCGCGGCATCATGAAGCGCCTGATGTACCAAGCGCTGGTACACATGCGGGAGCGCAAACAGCCCTTCGGGATGCTGTTCCCTTACTCCATCCCGCTCTACCGCCGCTTCGGCTGGGAAATCATCTCCAACAAAATCTCCTTCACCGTCAAGGACAGGCAGATTCCGTCCAAGGCAAAAGCGCCCGGCTATGTCCGCCGTGTCAACTGGGAGAACAAGGATTTTATGAACCTCCACACGCGCTTTGCCAGCAGCACCCACGGGTGCCTGTTCCGCAACTCGCTGGCGTGGGAGGAATACTGGCGTTGGGACGAGGATGACACCGTCGTCGCCGTCTACTACGACCAGCACGCTACCCCGATGGGCTACATGGTCTACCTCATCAAGGATGATATCATGCACATCAAGGAAATGATTTACATCAACCGTGAGGCGCATGAAGGCCTGTGGGAATACATCCGTGCGCATGACTCGATGATTGACGAGGTGCGCGGCAATTCCTACTTCAACGAGCCGATTGCCTTTGAGATGGATGACGGCGACATCCGCGAGATGATTCGCCCGTACATCATGGGGCGCATCGTCGATGTGGAAGAGTTTCTACATCTATACCACTGTTCGCCGGAGGAAAAAGGCGTCTGCTTCGATTTGGATATTGATGATGCCTTTCTGCCGTGGAACAACCGCCCGTTCCGCGTCTGGTTCGAGGGTGGGAACTGCACGCTGACCGACCGCGACCCGGATTACGAGCTGCGCATGAGCATCGCGACGCTCTCGACCCTGCTCATCGGCTACAAGACCGCCGCGAAGTTAGCGCGCATCGGGCGCATCACAGGCTCTGACGAAGCGATTGCCCGTCTTGACCACGCGCTGCTGCATGAAGCCCCCTATATTTCCGACTACATCTGACCAACGTATCATGCGGCTGCGCTGGCAGTCGCATTTTTTATGGGGAGGCGCCAGAGGCTCTGCCTCTGGACTCCGGCAGGGCTCTGCCCTGCACCCGCGAAGGGTCTTCGACCCTCTCGACACCCTTTTCGCGATTGAGTTAGTTTCGTCTATCATACAGTTTCCGCGTGTTTATTGGGAAACCAAAATCAGTTACAATACCCCAAAAGTCGCTTAGAGGCGACCGGCGAAGGGGTCAAGGGGGCGACCGTAGACTTCGTCTGTTTTCATTGCCCCCTTGTCGCGCCCGCAGGCGCGAAACCCCTGCGATTTCATTGCATTAGGAGGGATTTACGATGTTCATTTTCCTGCTCATCCTGTTTGTCTGCATCCTGCTGCTGCCCTCGTGCGCCCGCGCCGACGAATCCCCCGCCGCGCATCAGCGACGCTCTTTGCAGTCCCTCCACGACGCGTTCAGCAGCGCCGCCAATTCTCAGTACGCCTATTCCATCGCGCACCGCCTCGCCACTGACCTCCATCTCCATAATAACGCCACCTACGGCGGTCGTCAGGCAGGCAGCGACGCGGAACACGCCGCGGCGGATTATCTCGCGGACGAAATGCGCCGCATCGGGCTGTCCGACGTCGAAAAGGCGGCGGCGAAGTGCGATAAGTGGCAGTTCAACGGCGCATCCTTCACCGTGAACGGCACGGAATACCCTGTTTATACCTACGCCACGGCATCCACCGTCCCCGAAGGCATCACCGCCCCGATTGTCTACGTCGGGCGCGGCACAATGTATGACTATGAGGGTGTGGATGTCAAGGGCAAAATTGTGCTGGTGGATATTGACCAGCGCGCCGACTGGTGGATTACCTACCCCATGCTGGAAGCGGAGCATCAGGGCGCGGCTGCGATTCTCGCGGCGAACGTCGGCGGTTTCGGGCAGATTGCGGACGACGCGCTGAACAGTCAGGATATCTGCGGCCCGACGAGCATCCCAACCTGCTCCATCGGCGTTCGCGCAAGCCGTGAAATCCGCGCGCAATTGCCGCACGGCACCGTACTGGGGACACTGAAGGTGGATAACACCGTTGAAATCGGCAAGGGGACAACCTACAACGTCACCGGGCGCATCCGCGGCAAGTCCTCCGAATTCCAGATTCTCCTCGGCGGTCACTATGACACGCACTTCTGGGGCTTTCAGGATGACTGCTGTGCCGTCGGGCTGGTGCTGGCCGCCGCAAAAGCCATGCTGGACATCGGTTTCGAGCCGGAAAATGACATCGTGTTCTGCCTGCACGGCGCGGAGGAATGGGGATCGAGCTACACGCAGTTCGACTGGACGGTCGGCGCGTGGGAAATGATTAACACCCTGCACCCGGAGTGGGTCGGCAAAACGCTGGCGTTCCTGAATTTCGAGCTGCCCGCGTATGAGTTCGCGACGTACACCACAACCTATTCCGCGCCGGAAATGTTTTCGCTTCTGCGCGACTTCACCACGCGCTATCCCTACGCGCCCAAACCGCAGGGCTGCTTCCCGGATGGCGTGCTGACCGAAGGCTATCAGACCTATACCTATTCCGATGATTTCTCCTACTACGCGGCAGGCGTTCCATCCACGGTCAACGGCTTCCTGCTGCAAAAGGACATGGAACACGTTCACCCGTTCTACATCGACTATTACCATACGCAGTACGACACGCCCGATACCTACAACGACGCGGTGATGGCGTTCAACCTGCGCTATTACGGCGCACTGGCGATTTACATCGACCAGATGCCCGCCTTGCAGCTGGATTTCACCGCGCAATATACACGCCTGAAAGATGCGCTGGATGCGGACATTTTCGCGCAATCCGGCGCGGATGCTGCTTTGTACCGCAGCGTTGTCGAATCCCTTCTGCCGCCCGCACAGGCATTGAAAGCGCGCATCGACACCCTGAACGCGCGCTATCTTGCCGCGGATGAAGCCGGTGATATCGCCGAAATGGCTCGCCTGCGTCAAGAGGGTCGCCCGCTGATTCGCAAGGTGCTGAACGCCTTCCGCTACTGCCAGAAGTACCTCTTGGGCTTGATGTACGAGCGCCCGATTGTGCCGCATCAAGCCCCGCAGGAAACCATTGCCCTGTGCCAGCACATCATTGACTGCTTGGTGCGCCACGACCCGGCAACGGCTGTTGACCAATATGTTGCGACGGTTAATAACTGTCTGGAAAGCTACTCCATTTATTTCTCGCCCGCGGTGATTGATACGCTGAATGATATGAACTGGGGTGCGGGAAATCAGGATAATTTGTACTTTGGGACGAATATTAACTTTGATAAGGCGGAAGTTGAAGAAGCATCAAGGAGCGTATATCAGCGGCGCGCGGAGATTGGCGGGGATTTTGCGAAGGAAATTCGGGTGTATCGGGATGCAATTGACATGGAGAAGAAGAAACTGCGCGCGGATGTGCACAAGGAAACCGAGGCAATCGGCTGGTTAAAGGACTTGTTGGGGTAAAAGATGCCCAAGGGCTTTCCGATTTCTTTAAGCACTCCCATGTTCCTGCTCTTTTTATGCAGTCTGGCATTTATGGAGGTTGAAAAACAGCAAGCCGAGCCTTTTCACTCAGCTTGCTGTTTTATATTGTTCTCACAAGAAAAAAAGCGCCGATAAATTCGAGCGTTAGCCTTCCGAACTCCTTCCTGCATGAAAGTCTCCATGAGCAATATACCCCTTCAGGCAGTTTTTTCTGCGCAGTGCAAAATCACTTTTTTCCGGTACGCGCTCAAACGCCATTCGCGCCCCATTCCGGCACTGAATCACGCCGCAGTACCGAAACCCGAACCGCTCAATCTGCCGCTGCATCGGAAGATTGAGCGCATGGGTGTCAATTCGCAAGTGCGGCTGCATCGCCATCGCAAACGCCATCACCTCGGCAAACACGCCCCGATGTGTCCCGTCCGACGCAACGCGATGAATCGTCGCATATGGGCGGTCAGACAGCCACGCGCCGTCAATCTCCGCATACGTCGGGTCATCCCCGGTCAGGAACGCGAACGCGCCGTAAATCCCCGTATCATCCGCCAGAACATGCAGTCCGCCGCGCGCCATATCGCCGCGAAGCACCTCGTCCGTCGGATATCCCGGCTCCCACTGGTTCGGATTGCCCTGCGCTGCCATATACGCGCGCGCGGCATCAAACACGCGCCGCATTTCCGGCAAATCCGCCTCCGTCGCCCGTCGAATCATGGGTTGACCTCCTGTACGATGGTTTCGGAGATGATTATAGCGCATTGAAGGTTGCGTGTCAAATGTGAGAAATCCGAACTGAAAAATCCACAAAATTCGGAATTTTTCAGATTATAATCGCAAAGCAGTCTGAACAGAAGTGACTCCGCGCTATCCCATTATCATACCGAACACGGTTCTCATTTGTTCACAAAAAGTTTTCAAAAAAGCCTCTTGACAAACGGGAGAAAATGAATACAATAGAGTCTGACGAAAGTCAAAGAAAGTCAAACCCTCGGAAGGAGGTTTGGTTATGAACACGAACCAGTTCACCCAGAAAACGATGGAAGCTCTCCAGCGCGCCCAACAAATCGCGGTGGAATATCAGCACATGCAGGTGGATGAGGAGCATATGCTGCTCTCCCTGACGGAAGATGCGAAGGCGCTCATCCCGCAGCTGCTGACCCGGTGCGGCATCAGCGTGGATGCTTTCCGTGCGGCGCTGAATGATGCGCTGTCCCGGATTCCGCGCGTGTCCGGCCCCGGCCGCGAGGCAGACAAGGTTTATATTTCCCCGGACTTCGAGAAAGCCCTGCTGGAGGCGGAAAACCGCGCCAAGCAGATGAAGGACGAGTACCTCTCCGTTGAGCATGTTTTCCTCGGCATCGCGTCGAAGCCGAACGCCCACGTCAAGGAAATTCTGACCCGCATGGGCTACGACGAGAAGAAGTTCCTGAAGGAGCTGTCCGGCGTGCGCGGCGCAACCCGTGTAACCACCGACAACCCGGAGGAAACGTACGATGCGCTGAAGAAGTACGGCTCTGACCTTGTGGAGATGGCGCGGCAGCACAAGCTCGACCCGGTTATCGGCCGTGACAGCGAAATCCGCAACGTCATCCGTATTTTGAGCCGGAAGACGAAGAATAACCCGGTGCTGATTGGCGAACCGGGCGTTGGCAAAACCGCTATCGCCGAAGGGCTGGCGCAGCGAATCGTGCGCGGCGACGTGCCGGATTCGCTGAAAGACAAGACCATTTTCTCGCTGGATATGGGTAGCCTGATTGCCGGCGCAAAGTTCCGTGGCGAGTTCGAGGAGCGCTTGAAGGCGGTGCTTGCGGAAATCAAGCGCAGCGAAGGGCGCATCCTGCTGTTCATTGATGAGCTGCACACGATTGTCGGCGCAGGCAAGGCGGACGGCGCAATGGACGCCGGCAACCTCTTGAAGCCGATGCTGGCGCGCGGCGAGCTGCACTGCATCGGTGCGACGACGCTGAATGAATACCGCCAGTATATCGAGAAGGACGCCGCTTTGGAGCGTCGTTTCCAGCCGGTCATGGTGGGCGAGCCGTCCGTTGAGGACACGATTGCCATCCTGCGCGGCCTCAAGGAGCGCTACGAAGTGTTCCACGGCGTGAAGATTCAGGACAACGCCCTGATTGCCGCCGCGACCCTCTCCAACCGCTATATCACCGACCGCTTCCTGCCCGACAAGGCGATTGACCTTGTGGATGAAGCGTGCGCCATGATTCGTACCGAAATCGACTCCATGCCGACAGAGATGGACGACATCAACCGCCACATCATGCAGCTGGAAATTGAGGAAGCGGCGCTGAAGAAGGACGACGACGAACTGACCAAGGCGCGTCTGGCAGAAGTGCAGAAGGAGCTGGCGGAGCAGCGCGACGAGTTCAACCAGATGAAGGCGAAGTGGGAAAGCGAAAAGAACGCCATCACGAAGGTGAACAAGCTGCGCGAGGAAATCGAGCGCGTGAACGCCGAAATGGAACGCGCCGAGCGTCAGTATGACCTGAACAAGGCGGCAGAACTGAAGTACGGCGAGCTGCCGAAGCTCAAGAAGGAACTGGCGGCGGAGGAAGCCATCGCCGAGAAGTCCAAGGGCGAGGACAGCCTGCTGCGCGACAAGGTGACGGAGGAGGAAATCGCCCGAATCGTCGGCCGCTGGACGGGCATCCCGGTCGCGAAGCTGATGGAAGGCGAGCGCGAGAAGCTGCTCCACCTCGAAGACACATTGCATCAGCGCGTCATCGGGCAGGATGAAGCCGTCAAGCGCGTGAGCGAAGCCATCCTGCGCTCCCGTGCGGGCATCCAGGATCCGAACCGTCCGCTGGGCAGCTTCCTGTTCCTCGGCCCGACCGGCGTCGGCAAGACCGAGCTGGCAAAAGCCCTTGCGCAGGCGCTGTTTGACGACGAGAAGAACATGGTGCGTATCGACATGAGCGAATACATGGAGAAATTCAGCGTATCGCGTCTGATTGGCGCACCTCCCGGATATGTCGGCTATGACGAGGGCGGTCAGCTGACCGAAGCCGTCCGCCGCCATCCGTACTCCGTCGTGCTGTTCGACGAAGTGGAGAAGGCGCACCCGGATGTATTCAACGTCCTGCTGCAAGTCCTCGATGACGGCCGCATCACCGACAGTCAGGGTCGCACGGTGGACTTCAAGAACACCATCCTCATCATGACGAGCAACCTCGGCAGCGAGTACATCCTGAACGGCATCGCAAACGACGACATTACGCCCGAAGCGCGCGCGCAGGTCGATGCGCTGCTGAAGACGCACTTCCGTCCGGAGTTCCTGAACCGTATTGACGAAATTGTGTACTACAAGCCGCTGACGAAGGAGCAAATCAGCAAGATTGTGCTGCTGATGCTGGACAGCCTGAACAAGCGTCTGGCAGATCGTCAGCTGAAGGTGGAGCTGACCGACGCGGCGATGAATGCCGTGATTGATCAGGGCTTTGACCCGGTCTACGGTGCGCGTCCGCTGAAGAGGTTCATTCAGTCGAAGATTGAGACGCTGGTGGCAAAGCATATTATTGCCGCGGATGTGAAGCCGGGCGATACGCTGACCATCGACGTGAACGAGAATGGCGAACTTTATATGCGCTGGTGATGGTATAAAATGAACCGCGCGGTCTGTGGCAAAACGCAGACCGCGCGGTTTTTCGGTTAGGGATGGATAAGGGGAAATCAGAGCAACACGCGGAAGAAGTAAGGAAGAGCGACCAATTCAATCGCGCAGAGGGGTCAAGGGGGGGACTTCGTCCCTTTTCGTTTGCCCCTTGCAGGGTCAAGGAACAGCGTCCCTTGTGGGGTTTGGGGCAACGCCCCAACCGTTCCGCGGGCGACCAGTATGCTAAACGCGCTCAACCAAGGCGCAGGCAGCGAAGCGTCCCTGCCAGTAACTTTGCGCTCCCGCAGGAGCGCTCTCAAGCTGCACATTCGACCACTCACATATTGTCGCGCCAGATGGGCGCGACCGACCAGTATGGGAAACGATTTGTTTTCCCGATGCTGGCCTTTTTTGTTGCAAGAGGTTTCGCCTCTGCGGAGGCGAGTCGGGGGCTTTGCGGTCGCCCCCGACGCCCCTTCGCACTGCACTTCCATGTTTCTTGATTTTTCTCGTTGCAGGGGGAATCGCGCCTGCGGGCGCGACAAGGGGGCTTTCCGATCGCCCCCTTGTCCCCTTCGGTTCACACTACCGTAGTTGGTTTTTATCGTTGCAAGGAGAATTGCACATCCTCAACATCGCAGCGAAAACCATTATAGAGATAGCAAGAGGCTTTCCCCCCCTCACTTCTCCATCTCCATGACTCTCCTCTTAAACACCGCCCGCCCATGGTTCTTCTTGTCCGTGCGGAAGAGGCTCAGCGTCTTTTCCAGCACCGCAATGTCAATCGGCTTGGAAAGGTGCATGTCCATGCCCGCATCCATGCTTTGCTGAATGTCGTCCGCAAAGGCGTTCGCGGTCATCGCGATAATCGGAATCGTCCTGCCGACGGGGTTGTCGCTGGCGCGGAGGGCGCGCGTCGCTTCGTAGCCGTTCATCACGGGCATCTGGACGTCCATCAGGATAACGTCGTAGTCGCTGGGGCGGACGTGGTCGAACGCCTCCACCAGCTGCTTGCCGTCGCTGTAAATCGTGCAGGTCGCGCCCTGCATGTGCAGCAGTTCTTCCAGAATTTCCGCATTCAGCGGATTGTCCTCCGCGCAGAGCAGCCGCATCCCGTTCAGGACCGATGTGCCGTCCACGTTCCCGATATTGCCGAATTCCGTACGCAGTTTCGCCATCTCGTTCTCCAGATTGGAGAGGAAGAACGGCAGCGGCACAAAGCCGTCCAGCCCACAGGCGCTGATGATATCCAGCACTTCCTCGCGCTGCCCCGCCTGCATACAGAATACGAAAATCGGCTTCCCGGCGGCCTCGCGCATCTGGCGAACCAGAGGGCGCAGCATCTCCGGCGCGCGGTACTGGCAGGACAAAAGCACTACGTCCACATCCTCCTGCCGCAGGATGCTCACCGCGTCTTCAGGGCGTTCGACCGCCTCCGCCGTCACGGGTGTGTGTTCCAGCGCATCCTGCACGTCCGCCACGCGCCCCGGCGCATAGCCAACCAGCAGCAGGTGGCAGTCCTTCACCGTGTGCGCGCGGTCATCCGCTTGTGCGTCCACCTTGAACTCCAGCAGCACTTCGAAGCGGCTGCCTTCGCCCGGCGCACTCTCGACGTTAATCACGCCGCCCATCATGTCCACAATGCTCTTGCTTATCGCCATGCCCAGCCCCGTGCCCTGCACCTTGTTCGTCACGGAATCCTCTGCGCGGGTGAACACGTCGAACAGGTGCTTCTGGAACTCCTCCGTCATGCCGATGCCGTTGTCCTTGACCACAAAGGCATATTTCACATACGAATGCCCGCTGCGGGACACCTCGCGCACGTCAAGGCTGATTTCGCCGCCCTGCTGGGTGTACTTGACCGCGTTGGACAGGATATTCAGCAGCACCTGCCGCAGACGGGTCGCATCGCCGATGAAATTCTCGTGGTGAATCTGGCTCGCGCGGACGATAAAGTGCTGCCCGCGCTGGCGCGTCTGCGGGCGGATGATGGCTTCAATCTGATCAATCTGCTCAGCAAGATTGACTTCATCCATGCGCAGCGTCACCGCGCCGCTCTCGATTTTAGACATGTCCAGCACGTCATTAATCAGCCCTAACAGATGCTCGCTGGATGTATGCAGCTTGTCGATATACGCCTGCAGCTTCTCCGGATTGTTCAGGTCGTGCTGCATCAGGTTCGTCAATCCGATGATGGCGTTCATGGGTGTGCGGATGTCATGGCTCATATTCGTCAGGAACGCCGTCTTGGATACGTTGGCGGATTCCGCCAGTTTCAGCGCATCCACCGCCGCCTGACGTGCCTGATCCAGCTCCGCGTTCGCCTGTGCAAGCGCCTGCGCGTTCTCCGTCTCCACGGCGTAGCGCTCCCGGTTCTGCATCGCCGTCAACAGGAAGTACATTGCCCCCACCGTCAGCAGCAGCAAGACGAAGAACGCAATGTTGACTATCAGCGTAATCGAATCCACCATTGCGCGCGCACCGGCAGCGACCTCCACCCCCGGCACAAGGAACAGCATCGTCCAGTCGCATCCGGTTAGGCGCTTCATGCACAAGAAATACTGTGTTTTGTCCACCAGCACATCGGTGCAGGTGAAATGATTGTCGGATGCTTCAAGTTCCGTCAGACAGTTATCAAAATTGCCCGCGTGCGGGTAACGGAGCGTCCGCAGCGCTGGATAGATGTTCCGTCCCAGAAAGTTGATGTTCTCATCCGCCGCGTCGGAATACATCTTCACGCCGTCGCTAATGACGACATAGGTGCTGTTCTGCGTGTGAAATGCGCTGCTGCGGAAGAACGGCGTCAGGCTGCTCATGCCCTTGAGCAGCACCAGATGCGTGATGCGGATGTTCTTTTCCCCCGTCGCAACCGTCAGCGGCTGCATGATGGGCAGGGAAAAGACCATTTGATTTTCATCGCCGCCCTTGCCGCGAATAAGGAAGCACTGTCGCCCCGTCATGCCAAGCGTATCGGCAAATTCGCAGGGCATCCGCTCTCCCGCCGCGTTAATCAGGTTTCCGCTTTCGTCAATCGCAAGGAATCGCAGGGCGCTGTCCTGCGACATCAGCTGATTCTGTGTCGCCTGAAGCAGCTGCACGAGTGCCTCCTGTGTCGTCGGGGCGTAGAAAGCTACGGACCTATCCATTACAGTCAGGAAATCCCACTGCTGTTCCAGCGTGATGGACAGCTTCTCGTACATTTGCGACGTAATTTCCGTCAGCTGATTTTGGCTTTCGCGGTAGAGTTCTTCGCGCGTATAGCGGGTGAAAAAGCGCATCCCAAGGAAAATGAGCGCAAATAAAACAACGCCGACCAGCACCAGCATCGGCAGTTTGCTGTGGGTCAGGCGCTGGCGAATCGACGCTTTCGCAGCCTTCATGCGCTCATCCCCCTGCGTCATGTGTTTTCCGCGCCTCCAAACGGGCACTGCCGCTTTTTCCCGCAGCACCCGTGCAGACAGATGGACAATATCATCTTTATTATACCATTGAGGACATTCCATGTCAAGGCACAAAGAAGCGGCGATGTTCATTTTCCACCGCCGCCGAGGGATTATTCCGTCCAGCTGTACACCCATTCGCCCTGCTGGTTGATGTAGCCGTATTGGGTCGTGCCGTCGTCCTGCACCATTCCCACATACGCCAGCTTGCCGTAGAACTGCGTCACAAAGCTGAATTGCAGCGGAATCGCCAGTTCGCCGCTTTCGTCGAGATACCCTGCCAGCCTCGTGCCGTCTATATCGTACACTGCCTGCAAGCCCGACGGGAAATACACGTCCGGCTGGTCGTATTCCGGGAATGTCCACTTCGCTTCGCTGATGATTTCGCCCTGCATGTTCACCCAACCGCAGCGGCGCTGTCTGCCCTTCTCCACAACGTACATGCACAAGCCGTTTTCCTCCGGCGTCCACAGCCGCACGATATTTTCGCCTTGCAGGGTGAACAGCTCCTCGCCCGCCACGCTGTACATCGTGAAGCTGTGTTCGCCCGTCGGCAGCACATAGCAGCCATGCCGGACGTCTGCATAGTGCGTATCCGTCGTGCGCATCACAACTTTCCCCGTTTGGTCGATGACACCATAAGTGCCGTCGGTCAATTCAACCTCCGCATAGCCGTCTGCAAACTCGAAGGTATACGCAAACTGCGGTTCAATCACCACTTCACCGCTCGTATTGCAATAGCCGTATAAGCCGTTCTCGTCCACCACCTCAAACAGCCCGCCGCTAATCACGGTATCGCAGTTCGCCGCATTGATGCCCTCCGGCAGGGGATATTCCTTCCCCGTTTCGTCCAGCAGCAGCGTCTGCACAATGTTGTAATCATCATCTAAGAATGTGACAACGGCGTACCCGTCATAAAAATTGGAACCCATGTTGTCCGAATCATACTTCGCCGGAATCACCATTTCGCCCGTATCGCGGCTGACATAGCCCCACTTCCAGTTTTCATCTGCCACGGGAATCAGTCGGCTATCCGAACACCAGATTCTCACCTGCCGCCACTTCAAGCCGCTGTAAACACCGCTCTGCACATCAAAGAAGCCTTCCATCCATTCCGTGCCGAGACTGTTTTTCCCCGTCACCTCCTTGTATAGCAGCCAAATGCCCGTTTCGCGTCCACCGTAACAGAAGCCGTCATAGCCGCTGTCTGACACTACATTCTCATCCAGCAGCAGCACAATTTCGCCGTCGCGGTTCGCGAAGCCTTCCCGGTCGCCCTGCTGAATCCACGCATAATTGCCCCGGAAGTCGCCCGCACTGTCGAATTTCGGCGGAATCACCCAGTTCCCCATCTCGTCGATGTGTCCCCACAAGCCATTGTCGCCTTTCGCGGCGTACCAATACCCCTCCGCTGACGCGCAGCCTAACAGCATCAGCAGGCACAATATCCCGCACAGCAGTTTCTTCATGCGTTTTTCCTCCTATGGTGATTTCTGCCTTCATGATACCAGCAAAGAGGCTATTCCGCAAGCGTTCCGACGCATTTGTTACAATTGAAAAAAGCAGGAAGAACGAATCCCCCTGCCCATATTGATTGGTTACTCCGCCAGCAGCGGCGCGACAAGCCCTTCCAGCACCGTCAGCGTCACCGACCCGACCTTGTTGTACACAATTTTCCCGTCCGCATCGACAATGACCGTCATCGGCAGCTGCGTCGAGCCGCCCAGCGATTTAATCACCGCGCCCGTCTTGTCCAGCGCGAACGGCATATCAAGGTTCTCCTTCGCGAGGAACTTGTCCACATCGTCCGTCACGAGGTTCGAGTGAATCGCCACCAGCGAGATTTCGTCGCCGTACTCCGCATACAGCTCCGCGAAATACGGCAGCTCTGCCACGCACGGCGTACACCATGTCGCCCAGAAGTTGATGACCGTCACTTTCCCCTTCTGCGCCGACAGCGTAAATTCGCCGCCGTCTTCCCCGTACAGCGGAACCGTGAAATCAGGGCATTTCATGCCGACTTCACAGCCCACGGGCGTGTCGTCTTCCTTTTCGGGCAGCAGCGGCTTTACCAGCCCTTCGAGAATATCCAGCGTCACTGACCCGACCTTGTTGTACACAATTTTCCCATCCGCATCGACAATGACCGTCATCGGCAGCTGCGTCGAGCCGCCCAGCGATTTAATCACCGCGCCCGTCTTGTCCAGCGCGAACGGCATATCAAGGTTCTCCTTCGCGAGGAACTTGTCCACATCGTCCGTCACGAGGTTCGAGTGAATCGCCACCAGCGAGATTTCGTCGCCGTACTCCGCATACAGCTCCGCGAAATACGGCAGCTCTGCCACGCACGGCGTACACCATGTCGCCCAGAAGTTGATGACCGTCACTTTCCCCTTCTGCGCCGACAGCGTAAATTCGCCGCCCTCTTCGCCATACAGCGGTACGGTGAAGTCCGGGCACTTCATCCCGACTTCATAGCCGACCGGCGTATCGTCCGCCGGCGCTTCCGTCGCTTCCGGCGCAAGCGTTTCCGTCGCGGCGGGCTGACTTGTCGGCTCAGCTGTGGCATCGTCCTTGTTTACCTGCCACATCACCACGCCTAACACCACCAGCGCCGCCGTCCACGCCGCCATCACGCGGATGCGGCGGTTCGTGCGCTTTTTGTTGTCCTCCGGCTGCGGTTCTTCGCCCGGCTTCATCGGCTGCACTTCGTTCGCTTTCAGCGTAATTTTGCCCATCCTCATGCTGATGGCTTTCGTCGGGCAAACGTCCACGCACGATGCGCAGTGGATGCACTCATGGTCGCCCACATGCCGAATATCCATCTTGCAGTGCGCCACGCAGCGCCCGCAGTTCGTGCATTTGCTTTTCTCGACCTTCACGCCGAGAATCGACACACGCGCGAACAGCCCGTAAATCGCCCCCAGCGGGCAGAGGAAGCGGCAGAACGCGCGGTAGAAGAACACGCACGCCAGCAGAATCGCCACCATGATGACGAATTTTCGCGTAAAGAGGATGTTGAGGATGGAGAACTTGCCCGCATTGACCGGGTTCGCCAGCAAGCCCATTGCGCCCTCGAACGTCCCCGCCGGGCAGATGTACTTGCAAAATCCCGGCACGGGATACTGCTGCAGGCTGTACGCCAGCGGGATGATGACCACGAACACCGCCAACAGGACGTATTTGAGATACGACAGCGCATGGGTGAAGCGGCTTTTCTTCACCTTCGGCGTTGGAATCTTGTAGAACAATTCCTGAATCAGCCCCAGCGGACAGAGCCAGCCGCAGATGGTGCGCCCCAAAATCAGCCCGTAGAGCATCAGAATGCCCAGAACGTAGTACGGCGCGCGCTTATCCGAGGAGGCCAGCGCGTTTTGCAGCGCCCCCAGCGGACATGCGCCAATCGCGCCCGGACAGGAGTAGCAGTTGAACCCCGGCACGCAAAAGTTCTTGATGCTGCCAGTGTAAATGTCGCCCTTGATGAATCCCTTCACATAGGCGTTGTAGAGCAGGGCGGCGTAGACCTGTATGAGCCGCCGGGTGGTGGGCTTATGGGCGCTCCACCATGCCGCAAATTTCTTAGCCAAGGCCGATACACTCCGTACAAATATTGATTGCCTTCACCAGCACATCGAACATGCCGCCGTTCATCACACCCAGCACAATCAGTGCCACCGCCGCCGCCGCGATGATCACGCGGATGACGTTCCTGCCCGTCGTCTTTTCCGGAGCGGCTGCATCCGGCTTGCGCTTCTGGGCGCTCCTGCGCAGTTCCAATTCCTTCATCAACAGGCGGAAATTCCACTGCTCAGCCGCCATCAGGAGGATGAACGCCAGCCCAATCCACGGGAACGTTTCAATCGCCATCTGGCGCACGACGACTTCCAAATCACGCGAGGCAAAATTCGACCTGTCCAGCAGGAATCGCCCCGCCATGCCCCCGCAAATCAGGCACAGAATCGCTGCGCCGCACCATACGCCGATACGCTGTTTCTTCACTTTGCGGATTTCGTCCGTCTCCTCCGTCCGCGCGCGCAGCATCAGCAGCTGATTCTCCACCGGCGCGCGAAGCGATTCCTTCTGCTCCGGTTTGCCCGCGATGATGTTTACCGCCAGCAGCGCCAGAAAGACCCACACGCTCCACGCAATCGAAGCGAAGTGCGCCGTGACAATTTCCCGGCTGTAAATATCGTGAATCCGCAGCCCGTTTTCGCCCATGTTTTCCGGCGCGATGCCCTCATGATAGATGGTCACGCACTGCCAAATCAGCAGCGCCGCCATCAGCACCGTCGCCGCGCTCAGCAGCCACTGAAGCATGATGCGCACCGAGCGTTTGCTCTCTGCCTTCATTCCGCGTTCCTCCCACTTTGCCGGGCGCGCAGTACGCCCGGAACGCTACTGGCTCCATTATAGCGCAATGAATGGGATGCGTCAAACAATTCATCGGATTTTCGCTGGTTCTTTTCCGTTTTTCCGATTGGAAGCCGGCGGTATTGTGAAAAAATCATCAATTTTTGTCCATTTTGTGCCGTCCGCTCTTGCTTTTCCGCATCATCTGTGATACCATAAACGCACAGGCTGCTTGTTCAGCCCTTCACCATGAAGGAGGAAATATATAATGGGTTTTCTGGCAGGAAAGACAGCGATTATTACCGGCGCGGGCTATGCGAAGCTCAGCAACGGCCGCTGCGGTTCGATTGGCTACGGCATTGCGACTGCTTACGCCAAGGAAGGCGCGAACCTGGTCATCACGGGGCGCAACGTGAAGAAACTGACCGACGCGAAGGAAGAACTGGAACGCCTCTATGGCGTGAAGGTGGTGTGCGTGCAGGCGGACGTGAATGACAGCGCGGACAACGAGGCTGTTGTGAACAATGTCGTCAAGCAGGCGATTGACACCTTCGGCCGCATCGACGTGCTGATTAACAACGCGCAGGCTTCCGCATCCGGCGTTACGCTGGCTGACCATACCACCGAGCAGTTCAATCTCGCGCTGTATTCCGGTCTGTACGCCACGTTCTATTATATGAAGGCGTGCTACCCCTATCTGAAGGAAACGAAGGGTACTGTCATCAACTTTGCCTCCGGCGCGGGCCTGTTCGGTAACTACGGGCAGTGCGCGTATGCCGCAGCAAAAGAAGGCATTCGCGGCCTGACCCGCGTTGCCGCCACCGAATGGGGCAAGGACGGTATCAACGTCAACGTCGTCTGCCCGCTGGCATGGACGACGCAGCTGGAGAACTTCCAGAAGGCATATCCCGAGGCGTTCAAGGCGAATGTCAAGATGCCCCCGATGGGTCACTACGGCGATTCCGAGGTAGAAATTGGCCATGTGTGCGTCCAGCTGGCTTCCCCGGACTTCAAATTCATGTCCGGCGAAACCATCACCCTCGAAGGCGGCATGGGTCAGCGCCCTTAACCGCTCGCATCTTTGCTCCCTTCTGCGCACCGCGGAAGGGAGTTTTTTGTCCCCCAGTGGAGGTCTTTTCGCATGAATACCGACCGAATCGCGTATTTCCTCGCCGTCGTCCGCGAAGGCAGCTTTTCCGCCGCTGCGAAGAACATGTACGTCTCCCAGACCGCCATCAGCCAGCAGATTGCGTCGCTGGAAAAAGAAATGGGCTGCGCGCTGTTCCACCGCCTGTCCACCGGCGCAGTGCTGACCGACCAAGGTGAGCAGTTTCTCCCCTACGCCGAGCGCCTGATGGGGATTCAGCTCGAATTGCAGGACGCTTTCGCCGATGCGCACCGTGTGAGCGCCATCCACATCGGCTACAACGGGCCGCTGGAAAAAGAACTGATTGTCGATGCGTACCTTTCCCTGCATCCGCGCCTGCCCAATTTGGTGATTCACCCGCTGTACCTATCGCTGACGGCCATGTCCGACGCCCTCTATCGTGGGCAATGCGACATGGTGCTGACGCTTCCCGGCGAAATCGACCAGAGGAACACCTATCAGGAGGTACTCTACGATGTGCCGATGCTTGCCGCCGTTTCCGAAGCGTCGCCATTAGCGGAAAAGTCGGTTGTGTCGCTTTCTGATTTACGCGCATATCCGCTGATTCTGCTTGCCCTCGACCAATCCCGCAGCGGGCGCGGCGCAATCCATGACTGGGCACAGAATCTGGGATTTTCGCATCCGTCGATTATTTATGCGGATTCGGCAGATATGCAAATTTTGATGGTTTCGCTGAATCTGGGGATTTCCTTCTTTCCAGCGAGAAAGCCATCCTATTTCAAGGGCGTGAAGCTGATTCCGCTGACGGAGGATATTGGGCATCATCGGTCGGTGCTGGTGTGCAGACGGCTGACACCGGCGATTCGGATGATTCGGGACTGCATGATAGAGGAAATGAAAAAGGGCTAAACACACGGAAAGAGTATGGTGAAGCGCTCAACTCAATCGCGCGGAGTCCAGTGGAGACGACCAAAGTGTTTTCTAATCGCTCCCTTGACCCCTACCAGCATTGACTTGTTCCTCAGTACAACGAATCACACCCATCCCCGCACTCAAAAAAGCACCAGCCCTTCGCAGCATTTGCCGCTTCGGTCTGGTGCCATTTTTATCAACCGATTACTGCTGGTTCGCCGCGTTTTCGCCCGCAATGCGACCCATCGACAGCGCGTTCAGGAAAGACGAACCGGACATATAGACCAGATCGTACAGTGCGCCGTTGGAGGCTTCGCCCGCCGCGTACAAGCCACCGATGACCGTGCCGTCCGCACGAAGCACCTGCGCGGAGGTGTCCGTCACAACGCCGCCAATCGTGCCTGTGTACTGAGGCGCAATCTGCACCGCGTAGAACGGGCCAACCGTCGCGAAATTCATGAAATCCACGCGCGCGCCAAACGCCGCATCCACGCCGGTGTCCTTCGCCGCATTGTAGACCGCGATGCAGTCGAGGAACGCCTGCTTATCAAAGCCCAGCTTGTCCGCCAGTTCTTCAAGCGTGTCCGCAGAGGTCACTGCCGGATCATCAACGTTGTTCGCCAAAATCGCCGCATAGTCCTCGCGGTCAGAGCCGTAGATGCAGTAGTACGGCGCCGCATGACGGTAAATCAGGCTCGGATAATTCAGGGAATGGCAATATTCGTTGACGAAGCGGACACCCGTGTTGTCCACAATCGGCGCCTGACTCCACGGGCCGCCCAGAGAGGTCAGCTCCGCGTTCGTGCCGTCGCCCACGACATAGGACATGCCCAAGCGCGCACCCTTCTCGTAAACCGCCGCGCCAATGTCCTCCGCCATCAGAATGCCCTCGCCGGTCTGACCCGCGGAGCCGTAGAAGTACGCCACCTGCGCCGCGTCAACGGGCGTGAAGCGTTCCATCATTTCCTGATTGTTGCCGAAGCCGCCAGTCGCCAATACCGTGCCCTTGGCGTAGATGTTGAAGGTCTGACCGTCCTTTTCGACCGTCGCGCCGATGCAGTTGCCGTTTTCGTCGGTCAGCAGCGCCGTTGCCTTCGTCTCCAGCCAGTATTCCACGCCCAGCTCCTGATTCTTCGCATAGAGCAGGTCGGTGGGCTTGCCGTTGGAGGCATAGTGGAAGCGATCCACGCCCTCAATCAGGTCGAAGCTCATCGGACGGCCGAACTCGAAGCCGTTCTCCTCCAGCCAGTCAATCAATCCAGCCGCCTGACCCACCACGAAGCGGATGCGGTCTTCATCCATGCCGCTGTCTTCGCGGAAATACTCGTTGTGGTTGTATTCCACCCACAGATCGACGTAGGCTTCGCAGGTATCCTCGATGCCGTACTTTTTCTGCTCGGAGGATTCCGGCGCCGCAATGCCGCCGCCCGCCATCGCAGACGTGCCGCCGATGGTCGCCAGCTTTTCAATCGCAATGACCTTCGCGCCGGCTTCCGCAGCCGCCATCGCCGCCGCTCCGCCAGCCGCGCCCGTGCCGATGACCAGCACATCGCAGGTCAGGTCGGTATAGGTTTCCTTCTCCGCCGCCTCGACCTTCGCCAAGTCCGCGTTCGTCAGCCCCAGCTCCGCCAGTGCAGCCGCCGCTGCCGCTTTCACCGCGTCGGATGTCACCGTCGCCGCCGTCACGCCATCCACCTCGACGGAGTTGTTTGCCAGCATCTGCTCCGCCAGCACCTTCGCCGCCGCTCCGCCGATGGAATCGGTCTGCGACGTCGCGTCGATTTCCACGTTCACCAGCTTGTCACCGTCCACGCTCAGCGTGACCGTCACGTTTCCGCCGCCAAACCCTTCCGCCGTCGCACTCGCTGTCTTGACCTCCGCCAGCGCCGTCGCGCAGGCCATCGTCAGCACCATACATAGGCTGAGCAGCAGCGCCGTCAGCTTCTTCATGATGAAAAACCCCTTTCCTTTTTGAATGTCCCCGTGCAGGGAAGACACTCTGGTTGCTCTTCGCAACTTTGTGAAAAATATACCATACATCTTTCCAAAACACAAACATCAATTCCGGAAGGGGGCTATAAGGATTTCTTATACTATTTCCAGATGAAAATGCGCGGCGCAAGCAAATAGCGCAAATGAATTGGGAAATCGTATTATTTTTCTCCGCAATTTTTCCTTTCTCCTGGAAAAACGCACTGCTTTATGCGTCTAATCCATTGAAATCACCATGAAAATGAAAGGAGGGCAAAGCATGGAGCAGCAATCCCCCAATGAACGCCGCTTGGAAGACTGGATGCGCACCTACGGCACCGCCATCCTGCGCACATGCTTCGTCATCCTTTCCGACGCGCGTGAAGCCGAGGATGCCATGCAGGACACCTTCCTCCGCGCTTGGCGCGCCATGGACACCTTCGAGCAGCGCAACGGCGCGAGCGTCAAAACGTGGCTGATGCGCATTGCCATCAATGTCTGCCGCGATTATCAGCGGAAACGGTGGTTTCGGCACATCGACATGCGGCACGCGCTGGAAGACTTGCCACAGGGCATGATGACCGTGCTGCCAGAGGATCGGGAATTGATGCTGGACATCCTGCGCTTGCCCGACGACCTCAAAAACCCGCTGATTCTCTACTATTATCAGGATATGAACCTTCAGGAAACCGCCGATGCACTGGGCATCAGCAAATCGACAGTACATACGCGGCTCAAAAAAGCGGAACAGGCGCTCAAACTTTCGCTGACAGGAGGTGACTGCTATGTCTGATAAACTCAAGCGGGTGCTGGATACGAATTTAGCCGGACTGCACGTCACCGACGCGCAGGTGAATGCCGTCCTGCGCCGCGTTTCGCAGGATGAAAAGCGTCCGCGCGTGATTCGCTGGCAGGCCATCGCGGCGGTGCTGCTCGTGCTGGTACTGGGCGCGGGCGTCCTGCTGCAAACCGGGATTTTGTCGGACGATTCCCCGCAGCTCACTGCCGACGTCACCCGTCAGGGCGATTTCCTGACGGCGGCACAGGTGAAAAAGCTTCTGGCCAGCGCGGCGGATTTGCAGTTTTCAGTGGATGAAGAGGCGATTTCGGCGCTGATGACGCAGGTCGAAAAGGACGGTGGCTGTTCGCTCTCCACGCTGCTGGAAATTCTCTGCCCTGTGGGGTCGTCGCTGGGGCAGTGGGATATCCGCGCGCAGGTGACGCTCAGCCAGACGCTTGAAAGAATCGGCTATCAGGGGATTCTGCCGGGCATGACGCGCGAACCGCTCTCCACCGAAATCACCGCGCAGGACGCCCTTGCCCGCGCAGTTGCCTACATCCGCACCAATGACGACCCGCAGGCGGATTTCACCAATCTTGATTTTTATCGTGTAGGTATCCGCTTCCTTTCCGGTGTTTATGACGGCACCTGTGAGGGAGCGTATTACTGCGTAAATTTTGATGCGCTGGATGCGTTCGGCACGACATACGAAGTCGCGGTGAACGCGGAGGACGGCAGCATTTGCCGAATGCGGCGGGAACGCGGTGCGGGCAGCAATCACACGGCGGACGAAGTGACCCGCGGCTTCCGGCGCATTTTCGGCTACGACATGCGCACATGGACGCCCATGCAGCTGCGTGTGTACATTCTGGCGCTTTCGCGGGCGGATCGCTCATCAATGCAGACGGTGCATGAGCTGTTCCTGAGCGTCGGGCGCGACGGCTTCCCGGATGTTCCGGCGGAAGCGCTGACCCGCGAAGAAGCCATTGATGCCGCGCTCGCCATTCAGGGCAGTTCATCGTCCGACGTGCTGGCGGCAGAGTACCTTGCGGGCGCGTCCGGCGACTTCTGGAAAATTGCCAGCCGCCAGCCGAATGCCCCCAGCGGGCAGAGCATCGTGTATCTGGAGCTGAACGGGCTGACCGGTACGCTGCTGACAACGACGTACTCCGGCAATCTCTACGGTTTGCCGCAGGAGTTTTTCCCCAGTCAGCTGCTGTCCACCCTTGACCGCACGGACTTCTCCCATGGCGTACCCGCCGTGGATGCCGAAACGGCGCAGTCTGCTGCCAGCGATGCCATTGAGCGCCAATATCAGCGGAATATGGCGGAAGAGGGGTACACCTGCTTTATTGAAAGCGATTTTGAGGACACGGCAGGCGGATTCTCCTACTACACGGGCGGCGGTGTCGTGATTTTCACCAAGGATGCGCAGAACACGTCGCAGGGCGACATTTACTGGGCAGCGCTGAACTGGTACGGCGAAGTGCTGGATGTCGGCTGGAACCGCAATCCGCTGGATGCAGCGCGCTTCACGCTGCTGATGCAGGGTTTCCTGCCTCCAAAATACTGCAGCGACGAGGTTCTGCAGCTGCAAGCGCTGCTGACCGGCAGCCAGACGGACGAAGCCGGTCTGCGCCAGATGGAAACAGACGGTACCCTGCCGCTGTTCAACGCCCTGCTGGCGCTGGAGATCGTTCCTGATGCCAACACAAAAAAATCCACCATTGATGATGTGACCGCTGCCGCCTTGAAATCACTGAACGCTCATCTGTGCTATGAAAATGACTCGTTCCTTGTTTATCGCGAGGATGGTGAGCTGATTTGGCATTTCTGGCTGTCCACCGACATGGGGTACTTCCTCATGGACGTGCGCGACAGCGACTTGTCCGTGGTGGATTCCGTACAGATTCCGAGCTTCTGCGCCCTGCGCACCAGCATTCTGCTGCCCGTGCGCGTCTGGAACACGCTGGCGGAAGACCTTCGCGTCACCATCTTCTACCGCGACGCGAACACGCAGCCCGGTATCGTCTACGGCATGTACGCCAATCATATTGTTCAGCGCTATGTTGATTTGTACGGTGCCAATATCCTGCGCTGGGATCAGGCGACGCTCCGTTCTTTCCAGTCCGCGATAAGCATCAGCGGCAGCTACGTCGGCGACTGGTCTGTTGCCTGCCTGTGTCAGACGATTTACCCCGACATCCCTGACTACGCAATTTCTCAAGAGGTCGCGGCAGAATACGCTGCCCGCGCGTTGGGCGACGATGACTACTCCCTGCGCGGCGGTGTGCTGATTGACCCCGGCGAGGGCGACCCCATCTGGAAAGTGACGCTGGATTACCCCGACGGGCGCAGCTTCAACGCGGAAGTGGACTGCCGGACAGGCGCGATTCGGACGCTCCGCCAGCAGGACACGCGCGCCATGCCCTTTTACACGGACTACCTTGATTTCCCTGATGACGGGGAATACTGGTTCCGTAATTTTGTGCTGGATGAGGTTATCGAGCAAGTACGGACGCAAATGACTGGTCGATACGGCAATAACATCTGATTGCATCAAGCGACGATTTTGCTATTTTTTTGACAAGTTTGTCTGGACAAACCGGCATTGCTGCGCGTATAATTGTGTTGCTGGCAGAAATTCTGCCAAGTTTCGCAAAAAAGAGGTTGGCTCCTATGAAAAAGTTTTTCGCACTGCTCCTGTCCATCATGCTGCTGTCCACGGCTGCGCTGGCTGAAGTCAAAATCGGTCAGGTTGAGTATGCCGCGCACGGCACGTCCTGCTTCGCCGTGCTGACCGTCGCGATGGATGGCGACACCATCGTTGCCGCGCACATCGACGAGTTCCAGTTCATGGATGCCGCCACGGCGGAAGGCGTTCCGAACTCCGACGCTTCCTTCGGTCAGAACTATCCCGAAGGCAAGGTGCTGGCTTCTAAGGTTGTGAACGACGGTCTGTACAGCACCAACATGACGACCAAGGCGGGCGCAACCACGCCGCTGGGCGTGAGCTACAACGCCATCGAAGCTTTCGTGACCGGCAAGACCATCGCCGAACTGGAAGCTGCCATTGAAGGCAAGACCAAGGAAGAAATGGTGGACGCCGTCTCCAGCAGCACGCTGGTTGATACGCTGGGCTATGTGCAGGGTCTGCTGGCCGCTGCCAAGGCTGCGAACAACCAGACCGGCTACTACACCCTCTACAACAAGACCGGCGAAACCGTGAAGGAAGTCAGCATTACCATCAACGCGACCGGCGAAAAGTTTGTCATGGCGACGGACGTTCCGGCTGATGCGGTGAAGGTGATTGTCTTCTCGATGGACGGCGCGCTGGAAGGTCACAATGCGCTGACCTTCGCTTTCACGACCGAGAGCGGCTATGAAGGCTCTTTCGCGACGCTGAGCATCGAAACGGCTCCCATCACGATGCTGTCCGCCGATGCCATGACCGGTGCGACGCAGATTTCCTTCTTCGCACCTGCTGCGGAGTAATCCCCCCTCGATTGCATCAAAGAAACGGGTACTGTGTGAGGACGAATCCTCCACAATACCCGTTTTTATTTTTCAAATAAGAGTGCCAAGGTGGCGTAGATGAATGGTTCTTCACGGAATCTTGAGGGAAGAGCAGCTTGGAGGCGCGTCTGCGGACGCGCAAAGTTACTGGCAGGGACGCTTCGCTGCCTGCGCCT
>OGLS01000491.1_pt1 | contig 36061 bp, 30 predicted proteins | sample 1572881 | NCBI WGS metagenome assembly OGLS01 (sample SAMEA2582013, study PRJEB24529) | metagenome | biome: Human gut stool | place: China | collected 2011
GACCGCGTTTGCGAAGCGCAGCGCAGCAATGAAAGCCCCAGTGGGGCTTTTAAGCAATGGGACGGTCTTGCGCAGCAAGATAGCAAGATGGAGGGGCTTTGCCCCGAGAAGTTCCCAGAAAAGAAAAACACCGCCCACGCAGCGCAGCGATGGATTTTGTCGGGTGAATCAGCGGCAAAATGAATCGGGTGTGTTGCGGGGCAGTACGTTCTTTCTGGGCAGTTATCCGCTGAAAGTGGTAGTTATCACGGTGAGAACTACCACTTTTTCAGCAGGATTTGGAATAAAGGATAGCATGGAAGCGTGGGTGCGTCAAGATGGTTTTGCAAAATTTATTGCGGTAAAGTAGTAGAAGTAAGACTTACACTGCTGATTTGGTCTTGGAACAGTAAGCATAAAACCAAAAGAGCGCAGACATTTATCGACTGCGCTCTTTCCAACATCTTGTACAAAAGAAAATGCAGGCGACGTCAGTGACGGCCCCTGCACAAAAGATAAATCTTTTTAATATCAGATATATTATATGCGTATCAAATCAGATTGTCAACAACTTTTTTCAAAAAATCAAAAGATGTTGCGACCAATTTATTTCCTGTTGGACCGTCAAAGTAGTCCATATGCTTTTGCAAACGGCCATGAATCAGCTCTGATAGTTGCGCCATCCGCCGCTTTTTGACAGAAGGGCTTACAATTTTTGTATAAGCGTACAGTAAACAGACGATTTCAAACATCGGGCGGCTTGTCAGCTTGCTACGGCGTTCACCTGCTGAAATGTTGTCAAAGGAGGCAACAAACGCCGAAACTTCAGGCGATGGTTTTGTCGTGCTTGTCCGAGAGAGTACATTCAGAAGGCAGTTATTATGTGCACAAGCATTGCGCAGACTTTTGACTGGGTTCAGAACACGTTGATTCATCAGCGGCTTGAACTGCGGGTTCCGCTCGGCATAAAAGCGGTACAATCGCAGAAATTCTCCAAAACCGATCAGCTCTTCCAGAACCCATATCGGGCAATCAACGGAATAGATTCGCGTTGTAAGATACGACTGTGTTCCCTGAGCGGAGAATACTGAACAGACTCCGAAGTACTTTTCAATCAGTTCTCCCGTAAAAGATGCATCGGTTTTTCGTTCGATAGAAGATAAGATTTCTGGATTTTGCACAAGAAAATCCCGGACAAGCGCATAGCCGTCCTCGTCTGAATCAGCCTCCAGTTCGCGCAAAAGCGAGACTTTCAAATCGTGCTCTACATCAATACACATTTCCAGCAGGATTTCGCGCAGGTAGAAGTCCAACGTGGAAAGTTCCGTTAAATATGCAAATTCGAGATTGATGTACTTACCCTCATTCGGACCGGCAATGTGCTTCGGATAGTTTTTGCGATAGGAAGCTGTCCGCAAATAATTGTTTCGCCGTGAAAAATATTCAACGGCCTGTTCTTCTGACATGATATTAAACTGGATTCCTTTTTCGTCCCGGAGCATCTGCACCAGTTCTACCGCTGTTTTCTTTGGTTTATTCCTGGAATTTTCGATCTTGCTCACATCCCATCAATCGTTCTTTTTCAGCTGACTCATCAATTCCTGAAAACTCTCCAGCGCGCTTTGCAGATTTTCAATAATGTCTGCCGCAAGCTCATCCGGTTCGGGAAGATTATCCAAATCGGCAAGCGACTTGTCCTTCAGCCAGAAAATATCAAGGCTGGTTTTATCCCGTTCCAAAATCTCCTCTAAGGAGAATTTGCGCCAACGGCCCTCCGGGTTTTCAGGCGACCATGTTTCTGTACGCTCATGGCGGTTTTCCGGGTGGTAGCACTTGATAAAATCCTGCAAATCGGTGTCCGTCATCGGATGCTGACGCAGAGTGAAATGAACATTTGTGCGAAAATCGTAGATCCAGACTTCTTTCGTCTGGCGTTCCGGACTGGCGGGACGTTTATCAAAGAAGATCACGTTTGCCTTGACGCCCGGTTTATAGAAGATGCCAGTCGGCAGGCGCAGGATCGTGTGCAAGTCGGTCGTTTCCAGCAGCTTTTTTCGGATGATCTCTCCCGCACCGCCCTCAAACAGTACGTTGTCTGGCACAACAACTGCAGCCTTTCCGGTGGGTTTGAGAATCGTATTGATATGCTGGATAAAATTCAGCTGCTTGTTGGAGCTTGTTGTCCAGAAGTCCTGTCGGTTATAAACAAGGTCTTCTTTTTCTTCCTCCTCGGTTTCGTCTCCCTCGTTGGTAAAAGTAATCGAAGACTTCTTACCAAACGGCGGGTTCGTCAGCACATAATCCACGCGGTATCCGGGGTCCGACAACAGGGCATCCCCGCGCGTAACCGGAACTTTTCCATACAGGTCGCCGATGTTATGCAGGTACAGATTCATCAGGCAGAGCTTGAACGTCGCAACCACAAGCTCTGTACCGTAAAACGTTTCGTTCTTCAAAAACTCTTTCTGAGGGCGATCAAGCGCATAGTTGTTTGGGTCTGCAAGGAATGCCTGTGCCGCAAGGAAAAAGCCGCCGCTGCCGCAGCAGGGGTCAGCAATGGTCTTATTGGGTTCCGGGCGCAAGCAGGCAACCATCACCTTGATGAGCGGACGAGGGGTAAAATACTGTCCTGCGCCGCTTTTTACGTCCTCCGCATTCTTTTGCAGCAATCCTTCGTAAATCTCGCCCTTCACATCAGAGGACATGGAGACCCATTTTTCCTTGTCTATCATCTGCACCACACGGTACAGGATGGAGACATTGCTGATTTTATTGACAGCGCCCTTGAAGATCTGTCCGAGGATGCCGCCTTCTTCGCCCAGCCGCTCCAGCGTAGCACGGTACTGGTTTTCCAGCTCCGCACCCTTGAGCGTGTTCATATCCGACCAAGTGTAACCTTTAGGGATGCCGGTTTCTCGCTTATACGGCGGGCGGGAATATTCATCGGACATTTTCAAAAAGATCAGGTAAGTAAGCTGTTCGAGATAATCACCGTAGGATACGCCGTCATCCCGCAGCGGATTGCAAAGTCCCCAGACTTTGGAGACGATATTAGAAGATTGTTCTGACATGAAAACTCCTGTTATTTTGTGATAAACTCCGTATGGTCCACATAACGTGAATATCTGCCAATAGTAGATAACAACTCCTGAATGCGTTCTTCTTTACAATCAGGATTTTTCTTTACCTCAATGAACAAGCACAAAAGCTGGGTAGTGGTAATCAAGGCCTGCTCCCGGCTCTTGCAATATTTCAGCATCTGATCCGGGAAAACTTCCTCGGTGCGCTTATCCAATGGCATTGTATTATATCCATTCACAATTAAAAGTGCCTTTGGTTGATGGTCGTGTTTTTCCAAAAACTCTGCGGCCCACTTTTCAAGTTGTGCAGCGTGCTTTTCGGCAGCACTTTTGCTGACACCTTTGATTTCGACTACAATATCGGTGTCGCCATACTTCGCGATGATATCAGTGCGTTTTTCCTCAACAGGGCAAAGCTCAAAGCCCAGTTCACAAAGAACCTGTTTGACGATATTTTCAAGCGGGGTCCCCGTTTCGGTCAGCAACCGCTTGTAATTTATAATTTGCTCAAGATTTGCCTGCTTTTCCGAAAGCTTTTTCTTCAGTGCTTCGATTTGACGTTCTACCTGCTTTGTCTCTTCGATTGCATCCGACTCATTCAAAATATGAAAATTATCAGTCCATTCAGGTAAGCGCCCGACCTCTTTTTCCAAAAGTAACTGATTATCAAGCTCGAAAATGCTTTTCAAAAATTGCTTTGAAGCGTTCTGCCATCTGGGGGTTCCTTCAGGCAACTCGGAGTCAAGCGAGGGCAAAAAAACAAGCAATCCCTTATTGTATTTTTTGGCAAAGGAAACTACTTTATCACTGCGGCGAATCTTAGCCAGAACAGTTTCTTTTTGAACTTTAAAAGCTGCATGATACGCAAGGTTTTCTTTGTTTGATGCAAAAAAAGTGTTGAATGGTGTACTGCCACAAAATTCGATTTCTTTTCCTGCGAGACGTTCTAAAGTTAATTCTATGGGCAGAAATGAGTAGATTTTAAACTCTGGTGGGTCATCTAGTAAATCGAACATACTATTTTCATAGCGACAATAGCAATTCTCACTATGCCCAACGATGATAAAAACATTGCGTCCACTTTTCAGCAACTCGTCAAGTTGCTTCCGAATGTGTTCAAAATCTTCTTTCATTTGACTGGCATCCGGTTCTGTGACCAAGTACTTGTTTTTATATTTTTTTCGATCTGTATATTGTTCCACAAGATTTGAACTATCAATTATGACAGCATCATAATCCAAAAGCGAAACTGTAGACGAAAACATGCTTTCATGAAAGTTTGGATAGTGCAGGAGTTCAAAATTGGTATTCAATCCAAGAATTTTAGGAGTTCTCATTATTAAACTATCCCTTCCTCAAACGCCTGTTTCAAAATACTCTGTCGCATTGCATCCGCCTGTGCAAGTGCGGTATCAACTGTTTTTTCAATATTATCACAGCACGACATTTCAGCTTCGAGTCTTTTAATAATTTTGAATTGCTTTTCCAGCTCGCAAATTTTAATAGAAAGTAATCGAGCCTTTTTAATACCAAAAGCTGGTTGGCTTGTTGCCTTAGCTCCAAGTGTCAACTGCTTTGTAACAAGTGAAGATGAAAATTGCCAGAAAAGAAATTCTGGACAAATTTTTTCTTTATTGGGTTGAATCAAGATAACATTTGCAGAAAGCGCATAATTTTGTTCATCAGGGATTTTATACGGCTTTCCAATTGTTCCGATTTTCCCCATTACAAAATCGCCTTTATGTATGGTGTATCTGTGAAGATGTTCATCAAGAATTTCCGGCGAAACTTTTCTCGCATCTTCAAAATTGATTTTCTTATTTTGATAGTCAATATCTCCAATTCCAATATATGGAATCCCGTTCTTGCATTCTGGTGGAGTTCTGTGACTGGGTTGTGGATCAATCATATCCGCAATTTTATCCATTTCCACAGTTTCGGGCAAACATGAAAACGCATCCTTCAACACCGCCTGCCGATACACTGCCAACTGCTCCTTTGTGGTATTGAGCGTATCAACCGCTTTATCAAGCTCTGAGAAAAGCTCGTCGATTCTGGCAACGATTTTCACCTGTTCTTCCATAGGCGGTGCCGGAACATCTAGATTCTTTATTGTTTTCTGGGTTATAGCTTTGAACGTTGTTCCTGTTCCTTTTGAGGAAAGCTGTGATTCAAAATAACGAAAATAGTAAAGTAGGTATTTCAAATTCAATGAGCTGTCTGGGCGAATGGCCGCAAGGCCACGGCCAATACAAACTTTTCCGGGAGAGAGGTTGGTAGGCCCAACAGGTGCCCGAACCGAAAGCAAAATATCATTATACTGTGCAATCTTTGTCGGATTCGTGCAATAGACACGTGCACTTGGATACAGTTCTCCAAAATCAGCCTTTCCCTGAAAGAACGGGATACCGTCTCCCACAGTATTATAATATTTCGACTCTGGGGATTGTCCAGCAATTATCGTGGCACAATCCTGCAATTTTTTGACTGGATACATCGAATAGTATTCTCCTTACGCTACCAATTCCTCATTCATTTCGTCTAAAATCTCCTGATACTTTTCCCCGAACACTTGATAGAAGCCACCCAGACCGCCTTTGCTGTCGAACGGCGTGTACTCCAAATCCTCCGGCAGGATGCTCAGGGATGTGATGATATGCTCCTTGATGAGTCGCAGCCATTCCATCTGTTCTGCGGTAAAATGGACTGCACCCGTGTTGCGGCGGAAGGTCCATTGCTTGAAGTTGTAATTCACCCGATCGGAAAAAGGTGCCAGCGTGTCCGCATATCCCATCTGGAAGCGGATGAGCGAGATCAGGTCAGTGATCTGCGCCAGCGTGCCCTTTTTCACCTTATCCGGCTGTTTGATGGCATAGCAATCCCATAGACGCTCCACCGTAACACCTTTGGCACAGAGCTTCTGGTACAGTTCCGTCAGGCTTTTCAGAACCATCGGACGATTTTTATATTGCTCGTTGTAGATGATGCGCAGGGCCAGAATTTCATCCTTGTTTTCCTCAATAAAATCCTTGAAGGTCGAAATCACCCGGTCGGCATTTTTCTCACGGTTCGCAGAGTATCCGGCAAACAGAACTTTATCCAGATTGACGCTGTCGATAATCTGGTCGTGGCTGCGGCGGACATTCTCAATAAAGTCACGCACTTCCGGCTTCTGGAACGGCTTAACAGCCTGCTTGATCAGTTCTTTCTGCGCTTTGGCGTTTTGCTCCGGCGTGGGAGAGACTGTTCCGTTTTCAGCGCAGGCTTTGGCATGGATAATATCCTCATCAAAGGCGTTCAGCAAATTTTCAGCTACCTGCTCGGCTGACTTTCCAACCGTCTCCCGGAACTGCTTGTGTTCGCTCCGCTCCATTTTGCAGCTGAGACGAATCACACGGTTTGCAAGCGAGGTCAGCGTGTCCTCATCCCGTGCGCCAAGGGCGATGTTCATCATCAGTTCCTTCATAGAAACGGTGGGCTTCCGCTCCAGTGTGCGGGTCTCGGTCTTTTTGGATTCTGTCACACCCACTGCATCCACGATTACAAAATGGTCTTTGTTTTCCGTGGCAGAAGGCGTTACTTTTTGCAGGTCGTCTTTGCTCAGAACACGCGTGCCTCGGCCTTTCATCTGCTCAAAGTAATTCCGGCTACGCACATCCCGCATAAAAAGCAGACACTCAATGGGTTTCACGTCCGTTCCGGTGGCGATCATATCCACCGTGACAGCAATGCGTGGGTAATAATCGTTGCGGAACGAGCTGAGAACAGCCTCTGCATTCTGCACACTGTATGTGATTTTCCGGCAGAAGTCGTTGCCCTCGCCAAACTCTTCCCGGACGATCTGCACGATATCGTCTGCATGGCTGTCTGTCTTGGCAAAAATCAGGGTCTTGGGCACTTCCTTGCGGTGAGGGAACAGTTCGGTATAAAGCTTCTCTTTGAACGTGCGAATCACTGCCCGAATCTGACTTGGATTCACGATATTTTTATCCAGCTGAGACTGGGTATAAAATACATCCTCGTCCATCTGTGCCCACCGCTTTTCGCGGGTCAGGCGATCGCGGTGCTCGATCATCTGCTTCATGATGAATGCGCCGTTTTTCGTGACACTGGTTTCGATCAGATAGATGTCCTCGCCGACATTAACGCCATCCAGCACGGCTTGTTCCCGCGTGTACTCGCTGACAAAGTTCTGGTTGAAGTAGCCAATCGTCCGGGCATCCGGCGTGGCAGTCAGCCCAATGATAAACGCATCAAAATAGGACAGCACCTGACTCCAGACGTTATAAATGGAGCGGTGGCACTCGTCTACAATGATGCAGTCAAAAAATTCTGGCGGAATTTTGGCATTGTACACAACTTCTTTGGGGGCTTTGCTTTCTGCCGTGACATACTCTGCAAACGGTGTTTCTTCTGCCTTTTCGTCCAGTTCTTCCCCTTTGAGGATGGAGTACATCCGCTGGATCGTACTGATGCAGATTTGTGCATCCGAAGAAATGTAAGAGCTTTTCAACCGGTGGACGTTATACAACTCCGAGAAATTCCGTGGGTCGTCATTGGGCTTGTATGCCAGGAATTCACGTTCTGCCTGTTCCCCAAGGCTGCGTGTATCCACAAGAAAGAGGATGCGGTTCATTCTGCCGTATTTCAATAGCCGATATGCCGCCGTGATTGCCGTAAAGGTCTTGCCTGCGCCCGTTGCCATCTGCACCAGTGCATGAGGCCGATTATTTGCAAAAGAATTATCCAGTCCGTGAATCGCTTTGATTTGGCATTTGCGGAACCCGGTCTCATCCAGTGGTGGAAGCTGTTTCAGGCTGTTGCGAACGGTATCGGATTCATTCAACCACCGTTTTAGCGTTTCTGGACGATGAAACGAGAAGATTTCTCTGGAGCGGCATTTTATATCCGCATAGTCGGTAAAATGCACCAATTTTCCGGTCGCTTCATAGACAAACCGAATCCGGTATTCCTGCTTGACCCATTTGAAGCGGCTGTTTGCGTACCGCCCGGACTGCCCCTCAACGCCGGTCAGCACCGCGCCCTTCTCATCTTTTTTCGCTTCTGCAACGCCGACCGGGACGCCATCGACGAACAGTGCGTAATCCACAGGTCCGGTAATGGTCTGGAATTCGCACACTGCCACCCCAAGCGCAACAGTCAGGTTCAGTGTTTTTATATCCTGAATGACCCAACCGCTTTCCTGCAGCTTTTTGTCAATTTGTTCCCGTGCTTTTGCTTCCGGAGTCATGATGCCGCACCTGCCTTACTTAAAAACAAACGATCACTGACATCTCTATTTTACTAAGATAGCCAGAATATTACAAGTCTCTTATCCCCAGAAATCCAAGGCATTTGAACTTTAGACTATTTTTCTCGAAACCTTGCAATTATTCCAGAATTGTGGTATATACATTATACGAAACAATGCTTTAAATGAACGTTCTGCTGTTCCATGATGTATAAAGTGAGGTGCCTGCCATGACTGCCGTGATATACGCCCGCTATTCCAGCGACAACCAGCGTGAAGAATCCATTGAAGGGCAGATCCGTGAATGTACGGCCTATGCTGAAAAGAACGGCATCACCATTGTCAAGCACTATATCGACCGTGCCATCTCTGCCAAAACGGACAACCGCCCAGAGTTTCAGCAGATGATCAAGGACAGCGACAAGAAGCTGTTCGACATCGTTCTGGTCTGGAAACTTGACCGCTTTGCCCGAAACCGCTACGACAGTGCCCGGTACAAGACCCAGCTGAAGAAGAACGGTGTCAAGCTTATGTCGGCAACGGAGATCATCTCCGAAGGACCGGAAGGCATCATTCTGGAATCGGTGCTGGAAGGCTATGCCGAGTATTATTCGGCAGATCTTGCCGAAAAGGTAGTTCGTGGACAGACCGAGAACATCCTGAAAGGCCGCTGCAACGGTGGTCGTGGAACTTTTGGCTACACGCTGGATTCCGAGCGGAAGTTCCACATCGACCCTCTCACCTCGCCTTTTGTTCTGGAATCGTTCAAGAAGTACAATGAAGGCTCCACCATGAAGGAGATCCGTGATTGGCTGAACGAAAACGGCATCAAGAACCCGGTGGGCGGTGCGTTTATATATAACAGCGTTGAACATATGCTCAAAAACCGGCGGTACATCGGAGAACTGAAATTCCGGGATGTGGTCGTGCCGGATGCTATCCCGCCCATCATTCCGCTGGAACTGTTTGAGGATGTGCAGGAGAAGATCGCCAAAAACAAGAAAGCCCCTGCCCGGAGAAAGGCAGAGGACGACTACCTGCTCACCACCAAGCTGTTCTGCGGCTACTGTGGGGCGTTGATGTTTGGCGAAAGCGGCACGAGCCGGACGGGAGAAGTCCACCGCTACTATAAATGTGCTACCGCCAAAAAACACAGGGGCTGCAAGAAAAAGACTGTCCGTAAGCAGTGGCTGGAAGATTTGGTGGTCAACCAGACCATGCAGCTTGTGAAAGACGATGCCGCTATGGAATCCATCATTGCCAAGGTGATGGAACTGCAAAATAAGGAAAATACCAACATTCCCCTCTACGAGAAGCAGCTTCGGGATGCGGAATCTGGTATCCAGAATATGCTCAATGCGATTCAGGCCGGTATCCTGACCAGCTCCACCAAGGAGCGGCTGGAGCAGCTGGAAGAAACCAAGCGTGAACTTGAAGCCCGCATTGCGGAAGAAAAGCTGGCAAAGCCCAAGGTCACAGAGGAGTTCATCCGGTTCTGGCTGCTGCGGTTTCGCAAGCTGGACATGAGCCTGAAAGACCAGCGGCAGGCATTGGTGGATACGTTCATCAATTCAATTTATCTGTACGATGATAAGGTTTTGATAACCTTTAATTATAAAGAAGGGACACAGACCGTGACTTTTGGAGAAGCGTCAGAAGTTGCATCAAAGGGAAATGGTTCGGATTTGGATTGCATTCCTGCACCACAAAAAAGACAGCTTTTGGCAGCTGTCTTTTTTGTTTTACATGACTATTTCCCTTTGGCTGCAACGGCGGATAACAGGCCTTGAACAGCGCTGCAACGCCGCAGGCGGGGCAACGTGTAGGAATGTCTACCAGGAGGACTGCCACTGAAATAGAAAATCCGAACCTTTTCTCGATAGGAGAAGGGTTCGGATTTTTTGGTTTATTGGTTCTTGGATCGTGCCGGAATTTACGGCTCAGGCAAGGCTTTCAATTTTTCGAGCCATAAAGGCTCCGAAAAATGTTCCGGGGCTTGTGTATTTTTCAGAAAGCTATTTTGCAACAGTCCGGAACGGATTTACTTTCCAAGTACAACGGAAAGTCCGATCTCCTTTTCCGTTTCGCTCAGGTCAAGCGCACCGCCGTCGGCGACAGTCACGCGCAGCTCGTAGAGCGTACCGGCGGTAAGCTCCGTTACTGCTTTGCCGTCCTCGTCGGTGATCGACCACAGCGCAGGATCAACCTTTGCCAGCTTGCCGTCCGTGCCATAGGCGTAGAGGTTCAGACCGGATGTACTGCCGGACAGGTTGTTCATACGGAAAGCCACCGTGGTGTTGGGATGTACGTTGCGGACGGTCACGGTGTTGCGCCAGCTTGCAACGGTGCCTTCGCCGCCGTCCTGCGCAAACCGCTCCTGCGAAAGGACGTTTCTTGCCGCCTGATCAAGCTCGACCTTGCGGTAGGGCATTTCGGGCAGATAAACAAACCGGTCCTGCAGACGAAGCAGTTCCAGATAGCCCGTCGGGCAGTAGAGCGCGTTGCCGCTGTTGCCGGCATACATACCAATGGCCATGTTGTTGTAGCCGTATTTGTTGGAAACATCCATCGTGAAAACCGTCTCGCCGGTTTCAAAGTCCAGAATGATGTACTGCCACATCCCGGTCGTCACATCCTGCACATAGCCGTAGATATAGCCCGTTGCGGTGGAGAGTTTCAGGATGGAGGTGTCGCTCAGGTCGTTCCGGCACCAGACGCTCTTCATCTCGTAGCCGTTTGCGGTCTTTACGGTGTCCACGCGCTCGATGCCGGGGGCGATCATGATGTTGCCCTTCATGAGCCAGTTCTGGTCGTAAATATTGGCGTAGCTCTGGATGGAGGAGTCGTTGTTGGGATCAGCCAGACCTGCATTGCCCGCACCGAACCAGTTGCAGACGATGGTGCTGACGGTGCCCTCGCCGTCGTCATAGACGATGGCAGAGTTCTCAACGGCTACCTGATAGCCCTCGGGCAGGTCATCCAGCACCGGGGTGCTTGCCACAACCTCGCCGGTCTTCATATCGAGTGCAAGAAGGTTTACAGTGTCCTGATTATCCGTGAACAGCACAAGGTTCGGTGTCAGCGTGGGCGAGCAACCGCCGCCCCACGCAAGACCGCCGCCGGTGGTCTTATCGCCTTCGCCGCTCACCTTTGCACCCGCGCTCTCATAGGGCGTGCACCATACAACGTCTACGCCTTCTTCTGCGCGCAGAAGATAGCAGTTCTGGTTGGTCAGGACCACCGCACCGTCCTTGGAGGCGGCGATGCCGTTTTCAGCGCCCTCGCCGGGGGTCAGTTCGTGGACAAAAACAGCCTTTGAAAGGTCTGTCTGCTCGCCGTTCAGGATCGCATCGATGGCCGAGCGGGCAATATAGCCGATGACGCCCTGCTGCTGGCGCTGCGGATAAATGCGGAAGCCTCCCGTTGCAAACCAGAGGTTTCCGTCATAGTCAAAGACCACGGACAGAAGATTCTGCGTCAGTTCTTTTCCAAGCGCGGCCTCGGCAGCAGCTTTGATATCAATGTCCAGCACCTTTTCAAATTCCGGCAGAACATTGCCGTTTTCATCCGTTGCGCGGAGCATCAGCACATGGTTGTTGCTCGTGGGGCAGACGATGCGGTTGGATTCGTCAAGGAAAGTATAGGAGCTCTGGATAACGTAACCGCCGCCGTCATGCTGTTTGGGGGAGAAATAGCCGAGCGTCTTTGTCTCTTCGGCGTTCAGGTCTCGGATGGCGATGCCGCCCAGCAGCGGCACAACGGCATGACCGTAGCTGTCAAAGTAGATGGCGGGCGAAGCGTTCGCGTTCGTCGTCTCATAGGAAACGTTGATCTCCGGATAGATGGCAAGCGGCAGGATCTCATCCGTCGAGTCGGTGTTGTAGCCATCGTGATGAATGTTTGCATCGCTCTTGGCCATGTAAGGGTTTTCCTCTACCTGCTTGGGGTTCAGAGCCTTTACCGGCAGCGCCGCAGAGGCTTGTTCGGCTGAAGAGGGCTGTACCGCAGCGGACGGGGCAGCGGGCTGCGAAGCGGCAGCACTGTCTGCCGGCGTCTGCGTTCCGCCGCAGGCAGCCATGGAAAGGCACAATGCTGCGGTCAGCGACAGGCTCAACGCAGAATGGACAATGTTTCTCTTTTTCATAAACCGTTCTCCTTGTTGTGTTCGTTGCGGTCAGACCAGTGCTGCTCCGCCTGATTTTTTTCCATCCAGCCAGATGCGGAATCCTTGCCGCAAGGCGGCTTCGGTCACCGGCTCCAGCAGAAAATAGTCTGCACGCAACCGGAAGGCATGGAGCGAAAAATCCAGATCGCTGCACCAGATAATGCGTGTCTGTGGACAAAGCGCGCGCAGATGCTCTACTGCATTCAATCCGTCGACCCCCGGCAGGGCAATCACGGCATTTGTCAGCGGCTCGTTGCGTGCAGCCTCAAAAAAGCTTTCCTGATCGTGGTAACAGTCCATTTTCGGGAACAAGCAATGTTCGGCGCAGAACCGCGAGATCTGCTCTGCCAGAAAAGCTTCCTGCGCCCTGCTGCTTGTCAGCACGGCAATTCGGTACACAGCGTGCCTCCTTTCTCTTGCGCCGTCGTTGGCGTTCTCTGCTTTCAGTATACGGACTGGCATGGTCTTTTCAAGCCATTTAGCACGAAAGCCCCTTTTCTGTCACGAAATCCCATTTTCGGCTGCGACATAACCGGGCAACTGTGCTATAATCAGGATGAAAGAGTTTATAAAGGAGGTTGGAAGCTGTAAAACGGCTTCCTGATACAGCATGAGGATCGCAATCGTCGATGACCTTGATACCGAGCGCACACTGCTGAAGGAGCGCTTGGTGCGGCAGCTGAGTCAGCGCGGCGCAGATGCAGAAATTTTAGAATTTGACAGCGGGGAAGCCTTTCTGGCGGCAGAAAAAGAGCAGCGCTTTACCGCCGCATTTCTGGATATTTACATGAATGGTTTAAGCGGCATGGATGCGGCAAGGGAACTTCGGAAAACCGATGCAGACTGCCTTCTGGTTTTTACCACCACCTCGACAGACCACGCACTCGAGGGCTTTCAGGTGCGGGCATTTCATTATCTGGTCAAGCCCTTTTCCGAAGCCGAGCTGTCCGGTCTGCTGGATGAAATGCTCGCAAAACTCCCCCGCCCGGAGCCGGTTCTGGTGGTAAAAGTCGACGGCAGCGACATCCATTTGTGCTATCGGGATATTATATCCGCCGAGCACTTTGCCCACATGATCAACATCCGCACCACTGCCGGTAAAACGCTTGCTACGCGCCAAAGCTTCAAAGCGTTCACCGATCCGCTCAAAAAGGATCCGCGCTTTTTTGTCTGCGGACGCGGCGCAATCATCAATATGGAGAATGCTGCCGATTTTCAGGATGCTGCTTTCTGCATGACGGACGGCAGCCGCGTCTATGTCAGTCAGGAGCTTTTGAAAGCTGCCCGGCAGGCCTTTATGGAATTTCTGCTGCAAAGGGGGCGTGCGGATTGAAGGACGTTCTGCGCCCGGTTCTGGAACTTACGGTCGTGTTTCCCGGTTTGCTGCTTGCGTATTTTCCGGTAGGTTCCTATCTGAAGCTGTCGCCCGCAAAGCTTGCAGCAGGGGCGGTGCCGCTGCTGCTCGGGCTTTGCCTTGGTGGCGGGCTGCTTTGCTATCATTTTGGCATTTCAACGGCGTTCTCCGTGCTGCTTATTACGCTTACAGCAATTTTTTTGTATCTCAGAACGCTGCGGATCTCTCTCTGGAAATCCGGAACCATCGCGCTTGCGGTCTGCGCGGTATTTGTGTGCCTGAACAGCCTGTCCCGGGCCGTCGGCACGGCAATCGTGATCCGGATGCAGCTGCCGCCGGACAAGCCGTGGTTCTGCTTTAGCGCCTGCATCTTTTATAATGCGGTCTGCTGGCTGATCACTGCCGCAGCCTATTATCCCGCCACCCACGCAGTACGCACGATGGTGGAGGATGACAATTTTGCGCAGACGTGGTATGTGTTCTGGGTACTGCCGCTGGTGTTCATCCTGCTGAACCTTTTTATAACCCCGCGCTACCAGATAACGCTCCGGACAGGGCGGGTCTTGCAGGTCTACATCGTTTTGAGCATCGCGCTTTTATTTTTGCTGTTCATGTTCAATGCGATCTTTCTGCTGATGGCAACCAGCCTTAACCGGAATGCGAGATTGCAGCAGGAAAACCAGCTTCTTTCCATGCAGCAGCAGCGCTATGAAAGCCTGAAAACTGCCATTGAAGAAGCCCGGCAGGCGCGGCACGATATGCGCCACCAGCTGAATCAGATCTCCGCACTGGCAGAAACAGGAGATCTGGACGGCCTGAAAGCTTACCTTGCAAAAACGGTCTCCCGGATCCCGGATCTGGATATGAATTTCTGCGAAAACCGTGCAGCGGACAGTGTTGTCGGCTATTATTGCGCCCTTGCAAAACGCGAGGGCATTCCCTTTTGTGCCCGGCTCGACTTACCGCAGACGCTCCCTGTGGACGAGATGGATATGTGTCTGGTGCTGTCTAATCTTCTGGAAAATGCATTTGAAGCCAGCCTTCGCACTGCACCCGCCCGGCGGAAGATCGAGATCACCGCGTATGTCCATGCCGAGCGGCTTCTTCTGGTCGAAGTGGAAAACGCATTTGACGGCGCAGTTCACGAAAAAAGCGGGGTGTTCCGCTCTTCCAAGCGAAGGGAAAACGGGATCGGCATCCAGTCTGTCCGCCATATTGCAGAAAAGACCGGCGGGGCAAGCACGTTTACCTATCAGAACGGCATTTTCTCAGCCAAAGTCATGCTCTGCGGATAAGGAGCCTTTTGCTTTGGCGGGGATTTTTACAAAAAATTCACGCTGGCAGGGTTGCCGCCGCATACCGGATGTGCTATGATGAAGTGCAAAATTTGAAGCGGAGCGATGGATTTTGATTTGTCAAGCTCGCGGAATCAGGAGGAACTACCCATGCAGAAGAATTATGTACAGGAAATTCTGAGCATCATTCACAGCGGTCTGCCCAAGGCGGAACTGGCTGAAAAACTGTCAGATTACCATGAAAAAGACCTGGCGGATGCGTTGGAGGTACTGACCCCCGCTGAACGCCAGTCGCTCTATTCCATTCTGGGTGTCGATACCGTTGCCGAGATCTTTACCTATCTGGACGATGCAGAGCCGTACCTGAAGGAGCTGCCCAGCCACGAGGCCGCCAAGGTCATTTCCAACATGGACTCGGACGATGCGGTGGACGCACTGGAGGATCTTGACGATACCGATAAAAATGAGATCGTCAACAAGCTGGACAAGGACTCGGTGGAAGATGTGAAGATGCTGCTCTCCTATGACGAGGATGAAATCGGCAGCAGGATGACCACCAACTACATCTCCATCAAAAACAATATGACCATCCGGCAGGCGATGAGCGAGCTGGTAAAACAGGCCGGAGAAAACGACAACATCTCCACCCTGTATGTGGTGGATGAAAACGAGCACTTCTATGGTGCCATCGACCTGAAAGACCTCATCATTGCCCGGGCAGAGAAAAGTCTGGAAAGCCTGATCGTCCGCTCCTATCCCTATGTCACCGACCGGGAGCAGGTCAGCGACTGTATCGACCGCATCGTGGACTACGCGGAGCGCAGCCTGCCGGTGCTGAACGATGCCGGTAAGCTGGTGGGCATCATCACCTCGTCCGATGTGGTCGAGCTGGTCGACGATGAGATGGGCGATGATTACGCAAAGCTGGGCGGTCTGACCGGCGAGGAGGATCTGAACGAAAACGTATTTGAAAGCGTGAAAAAGCGTCTCCCATGGCTGATCGCGCTGCTGTTCCTCGGGATGCTGGTCTCCTCGGTCGTCGGCGCGTTTGAATCGGTGGTAGCGGTGCTGCCGGTGGTCATCTGCTTCCAGTCCATGGTGCTGGATATGGCCGGTAACGTCGGTACCCAGTCGCTGGCGGTGACCATCCGTGTGCTGGTGGACGAAAACCTGACCCTTTCCAAAAAGCTGCAGCTGCTCTGGAAGGAGACTCGCGTGGGTCTTTTGAACGGTGCCATTCTGGCCGTGATGGCCTTGGGCTTTCTGGGCTGCTACATCCACTTTTTCAAGGGCTATGTCTGGACCTCGGCCTTTTTGCTGTCCGGCTGCGTCGGGCTGTCACTGATCGTATCCATGGTCATTTCCAGTCTGGTGGGCACGCTGATCCCGATGCTGTTCCACAAGATCCATATCGACCCGGCGGTTGCTTCCGGCCCGCTGATCACCACGATCAACGATCTGGTGGCCGTTGTGGTCTACTATGGCCTTGCCATGGTCGTGCTGATCGATCTGTTCCACCTTGCATAACGGGTGCATCAAAAAGGGCGATCCCTCCGGGGAACGCCCTTTTTTGCTGTGCAAACTTTTGCTAACAATGTTAATGTGTCATAACATTGTCATAAAATATTGAAAAAGCCCGAAAGCGTGCTACAATATAAAGATAAAGAGCCCGCCTCGCTATGGGTGCGGGCGCTCAGATAGGAAATACAGAAACGAGGGGTAAATATGTTTGATGCAAAAAAGCTTGCACTGTTTTTGGGTGGTGTGGTGTTCGGCTCTGCCGGTTTCAAGGTGCTGTCCAGCAAGGATGCCAAAAAGGTCTACACCCAGACCACCGCTGCGGTGCTGCGGATGAAGGACTGCACCATGCAGACCGTGAATAAGGTGCAGGAGGAAGCAGGGGACATCCTTGCCGATGCAAAGGCCATCAACGAGAGCCGCGCCGCCGAGGCTGCACAGGAGGTCATCGAGGATACGGCTGAAGAAGAGCAGCCCGCAGAGCAGACTGCACAGTGATACAACGCAGCGGAGCCGCCCTTGGGCGGCTCTTTTTTACGCAGAGGGGCAAGAAAAGCAATGAAATGTACGATTTTACATGAAGGCAAGGGGAGGATGCGGGTGCACGTCTGCGCCGTGCGCATGACGCTGCACCGGGCAGATGTGCTGGAAGCCTACCTGAACGGGCAGGATAACATTCAGAAAGCCACCGTCTATGAGCGCACCGGAGATGTGGTGCTGACCTACCGGGGCAGCCGGAAGGACGCTGCCGCCCTGCTGGCAGCCTACCGCTTTGACAACGAAGAATTAGAGGTGCTGGTCACCTCCCGCGACAGCCGGAAGATCAATCAGGAATATCAGGAAAAGATGGTCAGCCTTGTGGCGGGCCGGGGGTTCCGCAAGGTGTTCCTGCCCGCGCCCATTGCAGCGGCCTATACGGTGTGGCGCTCCATCGCCTTTGTCTGGAAGGGCGTCCGCTGCCTGCTGCACCGCAAGCTGGAAGTAGAGGTGCTGGATGCGCTCAGCATCACCGCCTCCCTCCTGCGGGGGGATTACAGCACCGCAGGCTCGGTGATGTTCCTGCTGACGGTGGGCAGCCTGCTGGAGGAGTGGACGCGGAAAAAGAGCTTGGACGACCTTGCCCGCAGCATGGCGCTGAACGTGGATAAGGTCTGGGTGCGCACCCCGCAGGGCGAGGTGCTGGTGCCGTTGACCCGCGTCCACGCCGGGGATGAGGTAGTGGTGCGCTCCGGCAATATGATCCCGTTGGACGGCACGGTGCTGGAAGGCGAAGCCATGGTGAACCAAGCCGCCCTCACCGGAGAATCTATGCCGGTACGCAAGACCACCGGTGCCACCGTCTACGCCGGAACAGTGGTGGAAGAGGGCGAATGCGTCCTTGTGGCCAAGGCAGAGGGCGGTGCCAACCGCTACGATAAGATCGTGGCCATGATCGAGGAATCGGAAAAGCTCAAGTCCGGTACTGAGAACCGGGCTTTGCTGCTGGCCGACCGTCTGGTGCCTTGGTGCCTTGCCGGTACGGTGGCTACCTACGCCTTTACCCGCAACGTCACCCGCGCCATCTCCATTTTGATGGTGGACTTCTCCTGTGCGCTGAAGCTTTCCATGCCGCTGGCGGTGCTCTCTGCCATGCGGGAGTGCGGGGAATACCACATCACCGTAAAGGGCGGCAAGTATCTGGAAGCGCTGGCAAAGGCGGACACCATTGTGTTCGATAAGACCGGCACCCTCACCCACGCCACCCCGCAGGTGGTGCAGGTAGTGCCCTTCTCCGGCTGCGGGGAGCAGGAGGTATTGCAGCTTGCTGCCTGTCTGGAAGAGCATTTCCCCCATTCCATGGCAAACGCTGTCGTCCGCGCCGCCAAGGAGCGGGGCATCTCCCACGAAGAGATGCACTCCGAGGTGGAGTATATCGTGGCGCACGGCATTGCCAGCCGGGTGGGCGGCACACGGGTGGTCATTGGCAGTGCCCACTTCATTTTTGAGGACGAGGGCTGCACCATCCCGGCAGGAGAACAGGCAAAGTTCGATGCGCTGGACCCCCAGTATTCCCACCTGTATCTGGCTGCTTCCGGGGTGCTGGCGGGGGTCATCTGCATCGCAGACCCCCTGCGCCCGGAGGCGGCACAGGTGCTGCATAAGCTCCGGAAGCTGGGCATTGCCCAGACCGTCATGATGACCGGCGACAGTGACCGCACCGCCCGCGCCATTGCGGCGCAGGTGGGGGTGGACCGCTGCTTTGCAGAGGTGCTGCCAGAGGATAAAGCCGCCTTTGTCCGTGACGCCAAAGCCGAAGGACATACGGTGGTGATGATCGGCGACGGCATCAACGATTCGCCCGCTTTGTCGGCGGCAGATATCGGCATCGCCATCCATTCCGGTGCCGCCATTGCCCGGGAGATCGCAGATGTGACCATCCGCGCCGACAGTCTGGAAGAACTGGTGACCTTAAAAGCCATTGCCAACGCCCTGCAAAAGCGGGTGGGCAGCAATTACCGCTTTGTCCTCAGCTTCAACTCCGCGCTCATCCTTCTGGGCGCACTGGGCATCCTGCCCCCTGCCACCAGCGCGATGCTGCATAACCTTTCCACCCTTGGCATCAGCCTGCGCAGCATGACAGACCTGCTGGAGCAGAAGCCTTTACCGTGAAAATGGAACGCCGGAGCGTCCGCAGACGCTCCGGCGTTCCGAAATTATAAATAGCTTTTCCGCTGAAAATGCCCAGAGCATAGCGGAGGGCATTCAAAATCGTCTTAGCCAAAAGGGAGGCGCTGCACGATATTGTGCGGCGGCCTCCCTTTTTTTGTTTCAGATAAACCGGCAGAAGCCCAGCCAGCAGCCCAGCAGGAAAAAGAGCAGCGCCTTACCCAGCACCGGCAGCCACCGGTGCTTGCAAAGAGCCAAATCCCACCGGTGGATGTTCTGCTTGGGGCAGGTGCCCACGCAGGCTTCACAGGCGATGCACTCCCCGCTGCGCAGGCTGCTTTCCTCCAGCTTCAGGCACACCGGGCACTGCTGCTTGCAGGCATTGCAGCCCGGGATGCAGCCCTCGCTCTGCCGGTGCAGCCGCGCAAAGGGCAGCACCGGCAGCAGGGCGAACACCGCACCCATGGGGCAGAGGAACTGACAAAAGAACCGGGGCTGCACTGCCATGCCCAGCAAAATAAGCACAAGCAGCGCGATGCCTACGCCGAAGCCCTCCGGCGGCAGACGCAGTGCCGTCAGGCGGGAAAACACCTCCCACGGGCTTGCGCCGGCCAACAGCTTTTCCTGCCGGGTCACATACAGCGCCACCAGTCCTGCCAGCAGCAGATATTTGACCTTCTGTCCCCAAAGCACCGCCCGCTCCGGCAGACGGAGCGGCTTTTTGCGGTGGAACAGCTTTTTCTGGACAAGCCCGGACAGTGCCCAGACGGCATCGCCCAAGCTGCCAAAGGCACAGGCGTACCCGCAGAAAAACCGGTCGAACAGCAACGTGAAGCCGCACAGCCCCAGCAGGGAAAGCGTGAAGCTGTCCGCTGTAAGTACCTTGCCCGCACCGATGTGCAGAAAGAGCTGCTTTACCCCGGAAAACCCGGCCACGAATGCGCCCGGCATGGACACAAAGAAGAACAGCTGCACCCCGGCGCGCAGCCATGTACGGCGCTTTTTGTCCCGCTGACGCTGCTGCGCCGCCGTCAAAGGCTTTGCTTGTGTTTTTTCCATCATCCTGCCGCCTTTCCCAGTGCGTCCTCTACTGCACCGATAAGACCTTCTGCCGTAAGGGTAGCGCCGGAAACGGTATCCACCTCGGCAGACTGCACTGCCAGCATCTCGTCCAGCAAAGGCAGCGCCTGTTTATAGTAGGGCTTGTCCTCACCGGAAGCGTCCAGCACCGCAATATCGGTCATTTTTCCGTTCTGGATAGTCACCGACACCCGGATGATATCGCCAAAACCAAAGGCGCTGCCCTCATAGGTGCCGTCCCGGTAGCCGCTCTGGCTCTGCTCTGCCTGTGCTGCGCTCTGCGCCTGCAAAACGGAAGCGTTGTAGGCTTCCACTTCAGCGATCTCCTGCTTGCGCTGGCTTACCGCCGCAGCCCGGACCAGCGCCACCTGCTGGTATTGCCACAGTACCCCCAAAATCAGCAGCAGATTCACCGCCCGGAGGAGAAAATTCTTGTATTTCATTCCGCTGCTCCTTCCGTTTCAGGTTCGGTTTCGATCTCTTCGGGCGGCAGCGCCGTCTCGGATGCCGGCAGTACCTCCGCAGAAGATGCCGGTTCCAGTTCAGAATCGTCCGGTGTTTCTGCCGGGAAAAGCTGCTGCCACACTTCCTTGAACCACGCGGAAACAGCGCTCTTTTCCTCCGGCTGCACCACCTCCACGGTGGGCGCAGTGACCGGCGTTTCCTCGGGTTCTGCCGCTTCGGACGGCGCGGCTTCTTCTACCACTTCTTCCGAGGCTGCCTGCTCCGGGTCGGCTTCCTCTGCCGGGGCGACAGCTGCCTTTGCCAGCGCCAGCTTGACCGCGTTCAGGATGCCGCTGGAGGAGTAGGTGGCACCGGAAACGGCATCCACATTGGGGCTTTGCCCCTCCAGAATGGCGGGGATGACCCGCTTTGCCCGGGAAAGATATTCCTCCTCGTCCTCGGCGCTCAGAACCGTGATATCGGTGATCTTATCCTCTGCCACCGTGACCTGCACTGTAATTTTGCCCTCAAAGCCTATGGCTTCGGCGGTGTAGATGCCGTCAAGGTAGGTGGAGGGTGCTGTGAATTCCTCCACCACCAGCGGTGCGGCAGGCTTCGGCTGCGGCGGCAGGGGATTATTCACCACCTCGCCGGTCAGGGCGTTCTGCACCGCGCCCAGAATGCCCCGGCTGGTGTAGGTGGCCTCGGAAACGGCATCCACTTCCCAGCTCTGGGCCTCCACTACAGTGGTCAAAAGCCGCTTGGCGCGCCGCAGAAACTGCTTTGTCTCGTGGGAAGCGTCTAATATCTCCACCTCCGTGATGCTGCCGTTTTCCATGGTGACCTGCACCCGGACGGCACCGCCGTAGCCCCGGGAAGAGCCGACGTAAACGCCATCGGCATAGGGCAGCTTGGGCAGGGCTTCTTCCTCCGCTTCAACGGAAGCGGCTTCCACCGGCTGCTCCACCACGGCTGTCAGTTTTTCCGGCACGGCAGCCAGCACCGGCACAGTGCGGGGCAGGGCAAAAAGCACGGCTGCCGCTGCCGCCACCGCTGGGAGCAGCTGCACCAGTGGCAGCAGTGTGTTGCATCGTTTTTTGTTCATTCCAACTCCTCCTGACACGGAAAAGCAAGGCCGCCTGCATAAAGCGACCTTGCTTTTTGGGTGTTCTGTTTTTTGCCGGATCAGGCAGCTTTCAGGTTCTGCACGGCATCGGTCAGGTGGGTCACCTGCTCCAGTGCAGCGGCCTTATACAGGGTCTCGCGGCTCAAAAGCTCCACGCTCTCGGCCAGCTCGGTCTCCAGATCGGCATAGCTGGCTGCGGTATAAGCGGCCTTTGCCTTGCTCTGCGCCTCAGTGACCACAGCCTGCAGGGCGGCGCGGTCGGCATCGCTTGCCAGCTCGTGCTTGGCAAGGTTCTCGGCAGTGGTCTGGAACTTGACCACCGTGTCAGCGTAGCCCAGTGCACGGATGGTGATGGTCCAGTAGCCGGTGCCGTCAGTGCCCTCCGGCAGCTGGCAGCGGGCGGAATCGCTCAGACCCAGCTGGATGCCCATGGACTTGTGCATCCAGTTGTCGGCTGCAAACTTGGTGCCATAGGAGGCCTTGGCGTGGGTGTAGGTGCTGTCATTGCCGTAGTAGGTCCACACCACAGACTGCATCCGGGAGCCCAGCTCGCCGTAGTTGCCGTTCAGGTCCACACGGATAAACTCGCCAAAGCTGCCCACGTCGCTTCCGCTGCGCAGGTTCACGGTAAGGCCCTCGGCAGCCTTCTGGACGGCTTCTGCCAAGCCGGAGCCGGTGCCGGTGTGTGCGGCAGAGAAGGTGTAGCCATCGCCGTTTTTAGTTGCGTACTTCAGGCCGTTGGTGTTTTTGTCCACCGCAGCGGTCAGGGCGTAGGCGGTCAGGTTCTTTTCAGAGTAGCCGCCCACCAGCTGACCGCCGTTTTCCACCACGGTGTACTTGGAGCAGAAATCTGCAAGGTCGCTGGTAGCTACGCGCACCGGCACATACTTGGTGCCCAGCACCTCGTAGTGGTCCATCCGCACGGTGGAGCCGTCGGCCTTGGTAATGGTGCCGCGGTTCCAGCCCACGGTGGTGCCATCGGTCAGATAGATGGTCTTGCCATCGTCCGACCAGTGGGAAACGGTGTAGCTGCTGCCGTCCTTGGCGTAGATGACAGCAGTGCTCTGGAAGCTGCCGCGGTGCAGACCGTGGTTGACGGTTGCGCGGGAGACCGCGTCAAACGCGCCAAGGTCCTGCTCCTCGTGGCTGTCCAGCTGTGCAGAGGCGGCAGTGCTCCCGGCAGCATAGACCTTCTCGTTTGCCCAGTACTCGTCCCAGGTCAGGGCAGCATAAAGATAGGTGTACTTCTTGCCCAGCAGAAAATCGAAAAAGCTGTTTTCCTCCTCGGCGGGGGCTGCTGCAAGGGCAGTAGCGGTCAGCAGGCTGAACGCCATAGCCGCCGACAGCAGCAGGGAAAGAAATTTCTTTGTTCTCATGAAAAATGCTCCTTTCATCACGATGACAGAAAAGCACTGCCATGTAGTTAGCTGAACCTAACATTGCGCGCAAAGAAAAACCTGCGGGGCAAAGCCCCTCAGATGGTTAGGGTAAGCTAATTGACGGAAATTAAGATAACACGCATACAAAGGGATGTCAAGAAAAAGCAGGTATGTTTATTCAAACAAACTTTTTGGGGCGGGACAGGGAAAAGCAGTTGCGGCACGTCATCTTGTAGAGCAGTGCTTTTGCGGCTTGTACTTTGCCCCCTACGGGCAAAAGAAAAAGCGACGACCCGTGCAGGTGGGTCATCGCTTTTCTCGTCCCTTGCGGGACAGGCAGGGTAAATGATAAGAAGGTAAATGAAGAAAATAGCAAGGTTAAAAACAAAAGCGTGTGCAGAGCCGAAGTTGCCGCTCCAAAGAGAAGATGTATCCAAGTTTCGCTTTTGTTGGATACAACATACCACTTTAGAACAGAAATTGCAAGAGTTTTTTTAAAATTTCTCCCCAAAAATACGCGGGAAATCGCATTTTTGTAGAAACGCACAAATTTTATGGAAAGTTCCCGGCAAACTGACGAACAAGCATAAAAACGGAAAGCCTGCCGGAAAACCGTGCAGGATACCTTTATAAAACCGGCAGGCAATGGGAGATGGGTTTGGAAAGCGGATTTTCGCGGGATGTAGCCTGCACCGCTTTACAAGCAGCCGGTGGTGTGTTAAGATGGACACATCTGCTGCAACCGGAAGAATGCACGCGCCGGGCAGCGGTGGCGTACCGGGAAAAGTGCCCGGCGCCGGGAGGGGAGAAACGAATGACAAAGCTACTGCATGGCAATGAAAAAAGCAGCCTGACCGGCGGGCGGGAGCCGCTGTTCAGCCAGAAGGAACTGCTGGTACTGGCCATTCCGCTGCTGGTGGAGCAGCTGCTGGAAGTGACGGTGGGTATGGCCGACACCATGATGGTGTCCCGCTGCGGCGAGGCAGCCATTTCCGGTGTCAGTCTGGTGGATATGATCAATAACCTTATCATCGTGCTGTTTGCGGCGCTGGCTACCGGCGGCGCGGTGGTGGTAAGCCAGTATCTGGGCGCAAAAGAGCGCGGGAATGCCGACAAAAGCGCCGGTCAGCTGCTGCTGCTCAGCGGCTTGTCCGGTGTGGTGATCGGCGCGGTATGCTTTGTGCTGGCCCGCCCTATGATCCGGCTGTTCTACGGCTCTATTGATACCGATGTGCTGGACGCGGGCGTGAAGTATCTGCAGATCATCGCCCTCAGCTACCCGTTTCTGGCGCTGTACAACGGCGGTGCGGCACTGTTCCGCAGCATCGGCAACTCCAAAATCTCCATGCAGATCAGCTTTCTGATGAACATCATCAACATCGTGGGCAACGCGGTGTGCATCTTCGGCTTTAAAATGGGCGTGGACGGCGTAGCATGGCCCAGTGTAGTGTCCCGCGTGGTGGCTGCGGCGCTGATCCTGCGCAAATGCTACCGGGAGGATGCGGTGCTTACCGTGCCCAAGACCCTGCGGCTGGATGGCGGCATGGCAAAGCGCATTCTGGGCATCGGCATCCCCTCGGCCTTTGAAAACAGCCTGTTCGAGGCCGGGCGTATACTGGTGGTGAGCATGATCTCCACTTTTGGCACGGTGCAGATCGCAGCCAACGCCGTGGCAAACAATCTGGACGGCATGGGCGTCATCCCGGGCAAGGCCATCAGTCTGGCCATGATCACGGTGGTGGGGCGCTGCATCGGTGCCGGCGACCACGAGCAGACCGTTTACTACACCCGCAAGCTGCTGCTGTGGGCTTACATTACCATGGGGCTTTCCAACGGAGCGATCCTGCTGTTTCTCCGGCAGCTGGTGGGCATCTACGCCCTTTCCGGCGAGACGATGGAGCTGGCCATCACGCTGGTCACCATCCACGCGGGCTGCGCCATTATCTTCTGGCCGCTGTCCTTTGTGCTGCCCAACGCCCTGCGCGCGGCAAACGACGTGAAATTTACCATGGTGGTGTCCATCCTCAGCATGGCATGCTGGCGGCTGGGCTTCAGCTATCTGCTGTGCGTCCGCATGGGCTGGGGCGCTGTGGGTGTGTGGGTGGCTATGGTCATCGACTGGACCTGCCGCGTGACCTGCTTTGTGCTGCGCTTCCGCAGCGGCGCATGGAAAACAAAATATCAGGCATAACAATAAGGAGAAAAGCATGAAACTGATCAGCTGGAACGTGAACGGCCTGCGCGCCTGCCTGACCCACGGCTTTGCCGAGAGCTTTGCCGCGCTGGACGCGGACATCTTCTCGGTGCAGGAAACCAAGATGCAGCCGGGACAGGCAGATTTTGCGCCGGAGGGCTACACCGAATATACCTACTCTGCCGAGAAAAAGGGATACTCCGGCACAGCCTGCTGGTGCAAAACCGCACCGCTGGCGGTGACCACCGGCATCGGGCTGGAACAGCACGACCACGAGGGACGGGTGCTGACGCTGGAATACCCCGGCTTTTATCTGGTAAACTGCTACACCCCCAACAGTCAGGATGGACTGAAGCGGCTGGACTACCGCATGGAGTGGGAGGATGCTTTTCGGGCGTACCTGCTGGCACTGGACGCAAAAAAGCCGGTGATCCTGTGCGGCGATTTGAACGTGGCGCACACCGAGATGGATATCAAAAACGCCAAGACCAACCGCATGAGCGCAGGCTTTACCGATCAGGAGCGCGCCAAAATGACCGAGCTGCTGGCGGCAGGTTTTGCGGACAGCTTCCGGGTGGTGCACCCGGACGAGGTGAAGTACAGCTGGTGGAGCTACCGCTTCCACGCGCGGGAAAAGAACGCGGGCTGGCGCATCGACTATTTTATCGTTTCCCGGCGCATTGCAGACCGCATCCGCGCCGCCGAGATCCACAACGAGATCTTTGGCTCCGACCATTGCCCGGTGGAGCTGCAGATCGACCTGTAATATAAGGAGAAGCCAATGCTGAAAAATTATCTTCTGATCTTCCTTATCTCCATGGTGCCCATCATTGAGCTGCGCGGGGCCATCCCCATCGGGCTGGGCATGGGGCTGCCGGTGCTGCCCACCTACCTTTTGTGCGTGCTGGGCAACATGATCCCGGTGCCCTTCATCTACCTGTTCGCCCGCAAGTTCCTCATCTGGGGCTACCACAAGCCCATTATCGGCCCCATCTGCCGCTTTTGCATCAACAAGGGCGAAAAGGGCGGCCGCGCACTGGAGGCCAAGGCAGGCAAGGGTCTGACCGTGGCACTGCTGCTGTTCGTGGGCATCCCGCTGCCGGGCACCGGTGCGTGGACGGGCACGCTGGCAGCCTCCATTCTGGATATGAAATTCAAGGATGTATTGATCGCCTGTATGGGCGGTGTACTGCTGGCGGGCATCATCATGGGCTTGGCAAGTGCCGGGCTGCTGGGCGCGCTCAGCGGGCTGTTTGCGGCAGGCTGACAAAACGCGGACGCTTTTGTCGTGAAAAATGCCGGTAGCTTTTCCGCCCGGAGTATGTTACACTGGATGATAGTTGTGAAAACCGGGATCTGCTCCCGGTCAGAAAGGACGTTATAGAACATGGATCAGGCACTGAATCAGAAAATTGACGCATACATTGCGGAAAACAAGGAGCAGCTGCTGCAGGACATTGCAGCGCTGGTCGCCATCGACAGCGTAGAGGGCACCCCGGAGGAGGGCGCACCCTTCGGCGCAGGCCCTCGGGCCGCGCTGGACAAGACGTTGGAGCTGGCAGCAGGCATGGGCTTTGCCACCCGCAACTGCGAAAACTACATCGGCTATGCCGAGCTGGCCGGTGCGGACCCGGAAAAATATCTGGCTACCATCTGCCATGTGGACGTTGTGCCCGTGGGCAACGGCTGGACGGCAGACCCCTTTAAGATGCGCATTCAGGACGGCTGGCTGCTGGGCCGCGGCGTCTCGGACGATAAGGGCCCGATGATCGTTACTCTGTACGCGCTGAAGTTCCTCAAGGAGCAGGGCTATCAGCTGCGCTACCCCATCCGTGCCATCGTGGGCGACAACGAGGAGACCCACATGAACGATGTGAAGTACTATCTGGAAAACTACCCCGCCCCGGTGTTCTGCTTTACCCCGGACGCCGAGTTCCCGGTGTGCAACGGCGAAAAGGGTCACTTCGGCGGCAAGATCGTCAGCCCGGTGTGCAACGGCGTCATTGCAGAGTTTGAGGGCGGTGTTGCCAACAACGCGGTGCCGGACCGCGCCAGCGCACTGGTCAAGACCGATATCCGCAAGCTGAAGAACGCCCCCAACATCACGCTGGAGCCGGAAGGGGACGGCGTGCGGGTGCGCGGCTGGGGCAAGTCCGGCCACGCCGCTATGCCGGAGGGCACGGTGAACGCCATCGGTCTGGTGGTGGATTATCTGCTGGATAACGGCCTGTGCAACGATGCCGAGCGCGCTTATCTGGAAGCGCTGCGCAAACTGCACAGCTCCACCGCAGGCACCGGCCTTGGCATCGACTGCGCCGACGGCCCCTTCGGCCCGCTGACCATCATCGGCGGCCGCATCTATATGGAGGACGGCAAGCTGGTGCAGACCATCGACAGCCGCTTCCCCACCTGCACCAACGGTGAAAAGCTGACCGCACAGGTCACTGCTGCACTGGGCGAGGGCGCAAAGCTGGAGGATGTGGATGCTGCCGAGCCTTTCTACATCGAGGCCGACAGCCCCGCCATCCGCGCCTGCATCGACACCTACAACGAGGTGACTGGCGAGAATGCCACCCCCTTCACCATGGGCGGCGGCACCTATGCCCGCCACTTCCCCTATGCCGTCAGCTTCGGCCCGGAGCATGAGGATGTGAAGCTGCCGGAGTTCGGCGGCCCGATGCACGGTGCCAACGAGGCAGCTCCCATCGACAAGCTGCTGGAGGCCGTCAAGATCTACATTCTGGCGCTGCTGCGTCTGGAAGAGATCGACTTCTGAGGTACGGCATGAACGTGCTTGTCATTGACGGGCAGGGCGGGGGACTGGGTCGCCAGCTGGTGGCCGCCCTCAGTGCCCAGTGCCCGGACATCCGGCTTGTGGCCGTGGGCACCAACAGTGTCGCCGCGCAGGCCATGCACAAGGCCGGGGCGCAGCGCGCCGCCACCGGTGAGAATGCCGTGGTGGTGAACTGCCGCAATGCGGATATCATCGTGGGGCCCATCGGCATCGTCATTGCAGATGCGCTGCTGGGAGAGATCACCCCCGCCATGGCCGCGGCAGTGTGCCAGAGTAGCGCCACCCGGGTGCTGATCCCGGTGAACCACTGTGAAAACTATATTGTCGGCGTGCCCGACCAGCCCATCGGCAGCCTTGTAGCTGCCGCCGTGCAGAAGGTGAAAGCCCTCTGCGCCGGGGAAGGCTGCTGAAAGGTGCTATAGACCATCTAGAATGGCCGCCGCTTATCGGGTTGCGGCACCCAGCATCCGCATCGTGCCTTGGGCGGCACTTGCGTCTTGCTGGCCGCTGCCCCAACAACTCCTCCCTGTTTCCGCCACCGGCGGCGGTCGTCATCGTTGCACTCTGGCCATATTCAGCGGAAGAATATTTTGAATTTCGGGGGACAGGAAAGTCTGAGGACTTTCCTGTCCCCCATTTTCACAAGAAGGGGCGTAACGGGAAAAAGGCAATCCTGCTGCCGTTCTCCGCAGAGACCGTTGCTGAGATTTTTCATAGCAAAACAGGCGGCTGTACAAAATGCTGTACAGCCGCCTGTTTAGTTTATTCAGCGCATATTGCTGGTACGGTGCTCCATCAGATAGGTAGCCTGCAGGTCTGCGATGTGCAGTTTGACCGCCAGCGGGTACTTGTCGTAGGCTTCCGAGATGGCAAAACAGCCGCCCCGGGCCGCATCGTCAAAGCCGCCCATGTGCCAGCGGATGGCAACCGCCTCCTCCACCTTCAGCTTCATGAACCGCTCGATGAGAAACACGCTCTTTTCGCCGTGGCCGTAGGGGAAAAGGTCGTCCACACTGTAAAAGGGCGCTTTTTCCCACTGTCCGGTGGCCTCGTTCTTCACGTTGCGGGTGCCCAGCTTGTAGTAGTTGGCCTTGCACAGATCGTGCAGCAGGGCACAGATGGCGTAGCTCTCCTCGCTTTCGCCCTCGGTGAAAAAGCTGTCGTGCAGCGCGTGGTAGACATTCAGGCTGTGCATACACAGCCCGCCCTCACAGGCTCCGTGGAAGCGGGTGGACGCCGGTGCGGTGAAAAAATCCGTCTTTTTGTCCAACCAGTCCAGCAGCTTTTCACTGCCCGGGCGGGTGACGTGCTGCTGCCAGACGTCCAGAAACTCTGCGCGGTCGCCCCCGCTCACAGCTCCATGTCCTCCAGAATGCCCTTGAGGATGGCCAACTCGTCATGGCTCAGGGAGATGCCCTTGCCCATGCGGGTGCCGTCCGGGGACCAGTCGCGGATGTCGTACTTGGGTTCGCCGTCGTTCCAGCTGATAAGGTTCAGCTGACGCTCCCAGCCGCGGGGACGCTGGCTCAGCACGGCTACACGCTGGACAACTTCGTATTTGATCTCTGCCATATTGCAAAACCTGCCTTTATGTTTATATGCTACCATAATAAGGGAAGTGCGGCGAGATTTCAACAGGTAAACTGAAATATTTTAAAAAATTTTTGTTACGCTCAGCCGTAAGGGGCGTCCTCGCGCCATTCCACCAGCTCTAAAACGGCGGCGGTGTCCTCGTCCGGGGCGGGGTGGCGGCTGTGCAGCTTCTGATTTGTGCTGAACAGCCCCGGCGCGTAGTGCGCCATCACGCTGGTCTGCACGTCCCCGGCCAGAAAGGCGGCGGCATTCTTCTGACGGCAGGCCATGGGGGTGCCGTCGGTCATGGGGACGCCGGGTTTTTCGGGCTGCGGCAACTCCGGCGGGGGCAGCTGGGTGCCGGGCGTGTCCGGCGCAGCCGGGGGCTGCAGGGGCATACTGCCCAGCGGCGGGTCATTGCGGGTGCTGTTTGCCTGCGGGGCGGCAGCGGTGCCGGGCTGGTTTTCCAGTTCGTGGCGGATGAAGGGCTCCAGAGAATTCATCAAAATTCACCTCCGCCCCTAGTGTGCCCCGCCAGAAGCGTTTTACACCCGCAGCTCGATGGCAGAGCCGCCGGTGCGGGCCTTGTGCACCACCACCTGCCGGTCGATGCGATCCTTGAGCGCCCCCACATGGGAGATGATGCCCACCAGCCGGTCGCCCTCGGTCAGGCCGGAGAGCACCCGGATAGCCAGTTCCAGCGATTCCTCGTCCAGCGAGCCGAAGCCCTCGTCTAAGAACAAGGTGTCCAGTCGGATGCCCCCGGCGCTGCTCTGCACCTCGTCCGAAAGGCCGAGCGCCAGCGCCAGCGAAGCCTTGAAGCTCTCGCCGCCGGAAAGGGTCTTTACGCTGCGGCGGGTGCCGTTGTAGTGGTCGATGACGCCAAGGTCCAGCCCAGACTGGCTGCGCTGGTTCTCTGCACCGATGCGCTCCAGCTCGTACTGCCCGGCGGTCATCTGCATCAGCCGGGTGTTGGCATAGCGCAGAATGCGGTCCAGATAGTTCATCTGGATGTAGGCTTCCAGTTTGATCTTCTGCTTGCTGGTCAAAGTGCCGCCCGCCGTGGCAGCCAGCGCGCTGACCCACTGCCACCGGCTTTCCAGCGCCTGCCGCGCCTCGGCGGCGGCGCGGTACTGCGCCGCCGTTTTGCGGTTGGGCAGCAATTGTGCCGAAAGCTGCTTTTCCCGGCTGCGCAGGCTCTCCCGCGCAGCGGTCAGCGCGGTCTGCTGTGCGGTAAGCTCCTCGGCGCTGCGAGCGGGCAATTCCTTTTGAGCAGCGGTCTGCTGTGCGGTCAGCGCCTCCACGGCGGCTTCAGCGGCGGCAACGGCCTGCTCGGCCTGTTTCAGCTTGCGCTGCGCCGTGTCCATGCCGGTGCGCAGGGTGCGGCGGTCGGCTTCCAGCTTGTCCAGTGCCGCCTGTGCGTCCGCGCGCCGGGGGTAGGGCAGGGCGGCGCGCCGCTCTGCGATTTGACCCTCCAGCGCGTCAGCACTTGCATTCTGGGCGGCAGCGCTGCGGTCGGCTTCGGCAGCGGCCTGCTCCAGCGCTGGACGCTGGCAGGTCTTGGCTTGCCGGTCGGCTTCCAGCTGTGTCTTGCGGCGGCAGTCGGCATCGGTCTGTCGGCACCGGGCGGCACAGTCTGTCTGTGCCGTCTGCAAAGCGGTATTCTCTTCAGCCAGAACGTTGGTCATCAGGGCAAAGGTGAGGGGCACTGTGCCCTCCGGGGCAGTAAAACGCTCCGGCAGCAGGGTCTCGGCGTCCCGCCGGAGGGAGGCTTTTGCCTCGTTGGCGGCGGCCAGTGCGCTCTGGGCGGCGGCGCTGGCGTTCTGCGCCTGCCGGTCAGTTTCCGCAGCGGCCTGCCGTGCGGCTTCCACCTGTGCCTGCGTGGGCGCAGTATGGGGCAGCAGGGCGCGGGCGGGGTGATGGGTACTGCCGCACACCGGGCAGGGTGCGCCCTCGGTCAGGCTCTCGGCTAGCAGCCCGGCCTGTGCGTCCAAGAATGCCCGTTCCAGCGCGTCCCGCCGGGCGCGGGCTTCGTCCTGTGCGGCGGCAGCGGCGCGGTAACTCTCCTGCGCCTTGTGTGCGGCCTTGGCCTGTCGCTGGCAGTCCGCAAGGCGCTGTTCCAGCTTTGCCAGCGCTTCGCCACGCTGTGTCAACTGGGCGCTGCGGTTTTGCAGCGCCAAAAGCCGGGTGTCCGCGTCTGCCAGCGCGGCAAGCTCGGCTTCGGCGGCGGCAAGGGCGGCGTTCAGACTGTCCAGCTGGGTGCGCCGCTTGTGCGCCTGCGCCGCCGCCAGCCGGGCGGCGTCCCGCGCTTCGGTCTGCTGGCGGCAGAGGGTGTCCAGCGCGTCATAGGCCGCAAGGGCGCTCTGCGCCTGCGTCACCTGCGCGGTCAGGGTATCCAGCTGCGCAGCGTCCCCGGCGTGGCGGTCGGCTTCGGTGCGGGCAGCATCCAGTGCGGGCTTTGCGGCGGCAAGCTCTGCCTGACGGGCAGCCAGCTGCTGCGCCAGCCGCCGCGCCTGTGCGGCAGCACCCAGCTGCTGCTGTACCGTGTCCAGCTGGGCTTCGGTGGCTTGCAGGGCGGTGCCGGCTTCTTCCAGCGCTGCCGCCTGCCGGGCAGTCAGGGCGTCCAGCAAGGCAAGTGCCGTTTCCGGCACGGTCTGGGCACACAGGGTGCGCAGCGCCTCGGCATCCGGGTCCTCCGGGCTGAATTGCAGCCCGCCCAGCAGGCTGTCCAGTTTGGCGTTCTGGGCGGTGCGCTGCTGGTTCAGCGCGGATGCTTCGGCCTGTAAGCGCTCTTGCAGTTGGGCATAGCGCTGGGTGCGGAACAGCTTGCGAAAGATACGGCTGCGCTCCTCGGTGGAGGCGTTGAGCAGCTTTGTGAACTGTCCTTGCGCGATGAGTACGATCTGAGAAAACTGGTTGTAGTCCAGCCCGATGATCTCCTGCACGGCGGCGGTCACATCCTTCGCCTTGGTCACCGGCGGGCGGTCGTCCGGGTAGGTCAGGGTGGCATCCGCCTTTTCGGTGGTCATGCCCTCGCCCCGTGCCTTGGGGCGCTGATACTCCGGGTTGCGGCGTACCGTGTAGCGCACGCCGTGCACCTCAAATTCCAGTTTCACAAAGGTGGGGGTCTTGTCGTCTGCGTACTTGCAGCGCAGCATGGAGCCTTCCCGGATGCCGCTGCTGGAATGATCGTACAGCGCATAGGTGATGGCGTCAAAAATGGTAGTTTTGCCCGCGCCGGTGTCGCCGGTAATGAGGTACAGCCCGCCTTTGCCCAGCTTTTCAAGATCGAGGGTGGTCTCGGCGGCATAGGGGCCAAAGGCCGAAAGGGTCAGTCGCAGCGGTCTCATACAGTGTCGCCCTCCTTCCAGATCTCCTCGATCAGTTCCTGGCAAAATGCCGTCTGCTCGGCGGTCAGGGGCTGGTTATTCTGCAGCTGGTAAAAGGCAGCCAGATGCTCCAGCGGGGAGATGCTCTCGGTGCGCTCCGGGGCGCAGATCTCCTGCTGCTGGCGGGTGCGCTGATTGTCGTAGTCCAGCTGCATCAGGTTGGGATAGATGACTCGCAGCCGCGCCAGCGCATCCGGTACATCCTGTTCATCGGTCAGGGTGATGTACAGATAGTCGTCCACGGCGGTGCCCTCGTAGCAGCGGCGGTCGGTCAGCTCCATGTAGCTGCCCCGCAGCCCGCGCAGCTCGTGCCGGGGGGTCAGGGGCGCGGTGGTGATGTGCACCTCGCCCTTTGCACCCAGCTCCACAAAGGTAGCACTTTTGCGCTGCCCCGCCTCCGAGAAGGAATATTTCAGCGGTGTGCCGCAGTAGCGCAAAGTCTCCCGCCCGACTTTCTGCGGGCTGTGCAGATGCCCCAGCGCCACATAGTCAAAGGCATCAAACAGAGCGGCGTCCACGCTGTCCACCCCGCCTACCGAGGGCTCCTCGCTCTCGCAGGCGGCAGCGCCCGCCACAAACTGGTGCGCCACCAGCACGCTGCGGTGGCCGGGGTCCGGGGTGCAGTGCCGCAGCACACAGGCAAGGGCGTCGTTGTAGCTCTCAATAGGCTCGTCCGGCCAGACGTGCCGCACCATAGCGGGCTTTAAAAAGGGCAGTAAGTACACATCCACCGTGCCGTGGGCATCCTGCAGGGGGATGGGCTGCGGCGCGCCGGTGAACACCGGGCTGACGTAGACCCGGCTATCGGCCAGCAGGGCAGAGCCAAAGGCCACACGGTCGGCGGAATCGTGGTTGCCGCTGATGGCGAACACCGGCAGCTTCCGCGCCGCCAGTTGGGTGAGAAACCAGTCCAGCAGCCGTACCGCTTCGGCAGGGGGGACGGGCTTGTCGTAAAGATCCCCGGCCAGCAGCACGCCGTCCACAGGGGTCTCATCCAGCAGAGCCAGAATTTTTTCCAGAATATATCGCTGATCTTCCAGCATGGAAAACTCGCACACCCGCTTGCCCAGATGCAGGTCGGACAAATGCAGAAAACGCAAACAGGAACACCGCCTTTCAAAAAAATGCTTTGCCCTATTATAGCGCAGCCGCCGCCGCAGGTGCAACCAAGGAGAACAGAAAAACGGACAACTGCTGTTTGCCGTTGCGACCCCTTCTGTGAAAATGGGACACCGGAGCGTCCGCAGACGCTCCGGTGTCCCGAAATTTAAAATGATCTTTCCGCTTACGACCTGCAAATAATCAGAACATCTTCTCCCAAGTGGCATAGCCTACGCTGCCGTCTGCCGTCAGACCGTTGCGCCGCTGGAACCGCTGCACGGCGGCAGCGGTGGCCGCACCGTACTTGCCGTCATCCCGCAGCCGCTCGCCCAGAGAGTTGAGCTTTTGCTGCACCAGCCGCACCGTGCCGCCGGAATCGCCGGTGTGCAGCACGATGCCGGGGTAGGGCACTTTCAACCCGTGCTTTGCGGTGTAGCGGGTATAGAGCACGTTCCATGTGTTCTGCCCCACCTTGCCGTCCATGTTCATCTTGTTCTTCAACTGGAATTCCTGCACGGCACGCTGGGTGCCGACGCCGAACTTGCCGTCTGCCTTCAGCGCATCGTACCATGTGCACGCATCACGCACGCCGTTGAGCCACGTTTGTACAAGTGCCACGTCCGGCCCGGAGGAGCCGCGCTGGAGCAGGGAATAATAACCGGGAATCGCCATAGAGGGATCCCTCCTTTCCCTCCATGCTATGCTCCGGCGGGGTGCGGCGTCACCCCGCCAGCAGCACCGTCTGCCGCCGGGCAGTCAGCCGGTGTGCCCAGTCCACCAGTCGAAACCGCAGGATGTACTGCCCGCAGACAAGGTCGTTCTCCGCAGGCAGAGCGTAGCCGCCCTGCGCAAAACTGCACAGCCCCGGGTACAGCACACACCACCAGTTGCGCCCGCCGCCGCTACCGATGTCGATGCGCACGGCATCGTACCGCCCGGCGGGCAGCTGACCGGTGGGGTAGCGCCGGGCAGGGAAGTACATATTCACAAGGTACACCCGCACCGGGGCATGGATGCCCTGCGCGGCCAATGCCCGCTGTGCCGCCAGCTGAAACTGCAAAAGCTGCCCCGCTGCCCATGCCCGCGCCTCCGGTGCGCTGTGCGCCGGGCACTGCTGCATCACAGCCAGCACGGCGTCCCGCACCCGGAGTTTGGCGCTCTGGTCGGCTACGGCATCACTGGCCGCCCGGATGTGCAGCCGCAGGGTGTCGGCGCACAGCGCTGCCCCTGCATCCAGCTGGGTGCGCCCCCAGCACAGCCCCTGCAAAGCGCCGCACAGCGCAAAGCCCGCCAGCAAGCTGGCGCATAGCAGCCGCATCTGCCGGACGGAAAGCGGTTTTGAAAAACAGCGAAACATAAAAACAGACCCTTCTTCTGGAAATGATAACCAGAGGATGGGTCTGTTGCAGCGGGGTTATACGATTTTTTTTAGTTCTTCAAAGACTGCATGGGGGCGGGCAGACGGCCACCGCGGTTAATGAACACCGAGGGGTCGTGGCTGTTCACCGGCATGATGGGGCCATAGCCCAGCAGGCCGCCGAAGTCCAGCACCTCACCAGCCTTGCGGCCGATGGCGGGGATCACGCGCACGGCGGTGGTCTTGCTGTTCACCATGCCAATGGCTGCTTCGTCTGCGATCAGGGCGCTGATGACGGCAGGGGTGGTGTCGCCGGGGATGATGACCATGTCGATGC
>OGLS01000496.1_pt1 | contig 35887 bp, 29 predicted proteins | sample 1572881 | NCBI WGS metagenome assembly OGLS01 (sample SAMEA2582013, study PRJEB24529) | metagenome | biome: Human gut stool | place: China | collected 2011
TTGGTCATAGGGATTCCTCTTCTCAGAACGATAGTACACAAAAACAAAATGCGCCCGCTTTCCAGCAGACGCACGGGGTTTGTGAAAGAACGGACAGTTCTGCAAACTCCCACGCCGGCATTGTCCGGTCAGGTAAAAGGGTACTCCGCAAAACGCGGATCTCAGCCTTTCGGCACCCCTGTTTTTATGTCCATGCAAAAGTATAGCGCGTCCAGCGCAAAAGTCAAGCCCCGGCGGAACATATCTGACCCGGCCTGTGCATAGGCTGTACCATAAGTTCACAATGGGAGGAGTCTGGATATGAAGGGAGACCCCGAACAGAGGGCGGTACAGCTGGGCGAATATATCGCGGCCAACCGGGCCACAGTGCGTGCGGCGGCAGCGGTGTTCGGGTGCAGCAAGTCCACCGTGCACAAGGATGTTGCGGTGCGGCTGCGGACGCTGCAGCCGGAGCTGTTCCGGCAGGTGCGTGCGGTTCTGGCCTGCAATAAGGCAGAGCGGCATCTGCGCGGCGGTGCGGCCACCCGGCGCAAATACAGCCGCAGATAAAAGACGGCACACTTCCGAACAAAACGGAAGCTGTGCCGCCTTTTTTAAGGTTCAGTCCCGGGTGCGGAACTGGCTCAGTGCGCCTTTTTCCAACCGGCTGACCTGTGCCTGACTGATGCCGATCTCCTGCGCCACCTCCATCTGGGTCTTGCCCTGCAGGTAGCGCAGCTCCATGATCCGCTTTTCCCGCGGGGTCAGCCCGGCCACGGTCTGCCGGAACTGCAGCCCGCTGATCCAGCTGTCCTCGCCGTCCGGGTCCCGCACCTGATCGATCACATACATCGCATCGCCGCCATCGGTGTACACCGGCTCTTCCAGACTGATCGGCTCCACCACCGATTCCAGCGCCGCCGTCACTTCCCGGCGGGTGAGCCCGGCGCTCTGGGCAATCTCGTCCATGGTCGGCTCGCGGCCAAGCTGCTTTTCCAGCGCTTCGCGGCTCTGCATGGCCCGGTAGGCGGTATCCCGCAGGCTGCGGCTCACCCGCAGGGCATTGTTGTCCCGCAGAAAACGCCGGATCTCGCCAATGATCATGGGCACGCCGTAGGTGGAAAAGCGCACCGGCTGGGCGGGGTCAAAATGATCGATGGCCTTGATAAGCCCGATGCACCCCACCTGAAACAGGTCGTCCAGATTTTCGCCGCGCTGGGCGAACCGCTGCACCACGCTGAGCACCAGCCGCAGGTTGCCTTCCACCATTTGTTCCCGGGCTGCTGCATCACCGGCGTGGGCGCGGGCCAGCAGTTCCCGCTTTTCGGCTTCGGTCAGCACAGGCAGCTTTGCAGTGTTCATGCCGCACAGCTCCACTTTGTTGTACATCCAAACGCCCCCGGTCTGTTTTGATCTTCATCGGGAGTATGGGATGCGCAGCGGCATTGTATGCGTGGAAAAAACTGTGCGCTTTCCCGTTTGACAGGAAAGCGCGGCAAAATAAAAATGACCGCCTCGAGTCCCAATCCGAGCGGTCATCTTTTCTTGACTAATCCGGTAAGGAGCTAGCCGTTTGCAGGGCCAGCGCCTTTTGTAGCTTTATTATACGCGAATCAGCGTGGATTGTCAAGCCCAGCGGGCGGCAGTCCGCGTTTTTCACCTCACTCGCTTTCCAATTGTACTTTTAAGGTATGGATGATCCGCTTTTCCAGCCGGGAAATGTAGCTTTGGCTGATGCCCAGTGCGTCGGCGGCTTCCTTCTGGGTGCGCTCAATGCCGTCCGCCAGACCAAAGCGCAGCTCCATGATTTGCCGTTCCCGCGGGGACAGGCTGTCCACGGCCCGGCGCAGCACGGCGCGCTCCGCATCCTGCTCCAGCCGCTGGCTGATCTGGTTCTCATCACTGCCCAGAATATCGGAAAGCAGCAGCTCGTTGCCGTCGCCATCCACGTTCAGCGGTTCGTCGATGCTGGCTTCCTGACGGCGGTTGGAGCTTTTGCGTAAGTACATCAGAATTTCATTGCCGATGCAGCGGCTGGCGTAGGTGGCCAGCTTGATGCTGCGCTCCGGCGTGAAGGTGTTCACCGCCTTGATCAGCCCGATGGTGCCAATGCTGATCATGTCCTCGGCAGGCACACCGCTGCTTTCGTACTTTTTGGCAAGATACACCACCAGCCGCAGATTGTGGGTGATCAGGTCGTCCCGGGCAGCGGCATCGCCTGCAGCCATACGGGCCAGCAGGACTTTTTCCTGTTCCGGGGTCAGGGGCGGGGGCAGGCTGGGCGCGCCCGCCAGAAAATGTGCGCCGCCGCAATAGCCCAGCCGTGCAAGGAGCCAACGCCAGAACCGGTGCAGAACATGAAACATGAATACCCCTCCTGTACATCTATAGAGATCGATCGCATCAAGCGCTTCTCAGCGGATGCCCAGCTGTACGGCCAGTTCGCTGCCCAGCAGAGCTGTCCATGGCTGCTGTGTTTCCGGGCGGCAGAATGCGGCCAGAATGCCCGCTGCACTGCCTTTGCTGGTGCGCAGGGCCTTGGCCGGAACGGCAGGCAGCACACAGTGCCCGGCAATGGTGGTGCAAGGCACCAGCCGCACCCGCAGCTCCGGCGGCGGTGCCGTGCCACAGGCAAAATAACGGTCCAGAAATGTGCGCAGCTCCTGCGGCAGGGCGCTGCGCACGGCGGGATAATCGACCAGAACCACTGCCTGCCCGGTCAGCGGGTCCTGAACCGAGAAGCCGGTGTCGCAGAAAGCCTGTACGGAGAGGGCTGCACCTTCCAGCTCCAGCACAGCGGCAAAGCAGCGGGTGCCTGCACGGCCAAAGCAGAACAGTACGCCGCGCAGCACGGCAAGCACTGCACCGCAGCACAGCAGCAGCCGGCCCGGGGACAGCGGCAGATAGACGCAGAGATTTGCGCTTTGCACTCCGGGCAGCAGTACGGCTCCGCACAGCAGCAGGTTCAGCAGCAGATACCACGCACACAGCTGCACAAAATTGCGCAGGCCCGGCACGCCGTAAGCCGCAGCTACAGCAGCACAGCAGGTGAACACCTTATAAAGGAAAGCTGCAGGCTCGGGCAGCTCCGGCAGCAGAATGCCCAGCGAAGCTGCTGCCGCTGCCGCACTGCCCGCCATCAGCCGCAGGCCGCTGCACTGCCGTGCGCACAAAAGCCCTGCGCCCAAAAGCAGCGCTGCTGCGGCCAGAAAGTTCGTCAGCAGCAGTTCGTCCAGATAGATCACGGTTTTCATACACGATCCCTTTCAAATTCCAGTATCTTCCAATTCTGCAAAAAAACATGTCGCTGTGTGCAAAAAAGCGGCTTCTGTAAGAATTTTGAGACCGGATTTTCACAGTCTATCACATTTTTCACATTTTTTTCAAAAAAGTACTTGAACATTTCTGGAAAGTGTGGTATATTATTGCCATCCTAGTAAGGGACGTAAGCCAAACAAATGGCTTGCAAATATCTTTCTAAATTTGAAGGGAGAAATTCATTATGATGATGCCTGCAAACTTCTCTGCTGTTGCAGAAAACGAGATGACCTACGTTGTTGGTGGTAGCCTGGTTGATGTCCTGGCTCCTGCTATGACCACTGCTAACTGGCAGAACGTTTCCGCTAACGTGATCAAGATCGTTGGCAACTCTTTCCTGGCTAAGTACACCAACGATGTTCTGGCCCAGCTGTTCGATGGCAACTACGTTCCCGGCGATGTGATCGGCTTCTCTGTTAAGAATCTGGATAAGGCTTACAACAAGGGCTACAACACCTTCGGCGGCAACTGGGGCTTTGCTGTTGGCGCTCTGAACGCTGGCATGCAGATCCTGGGCGGCCTGTCCGCTATCTACACCCTGGGCAGCAGCTCCGTCGGTCTGGAAACTAAGAGTGGCACTCTGCCCACTCTCTAATAACTAATCTTTCCTGAATAGGATAGATAGTTTGATTTGACATAGCGTTTGTTGTGTTAGGTAAAAAGAGCTAGAGAGGCCCCGCACAAGACAAGCAATTGTTTTGTGCGGGGTTTTTGTTTGCGCAAAAACTTAGCAGGCTGTGGGAAAACGGCGCAGGGATGGAATGAGAATAGCCCATTCAAAAACAATTTCCCGATGGCAGACAAACTGCTGCAGAATTTTTCAAAAAACAGTTGACAACTCCCGGATGTGCTGATATAATAAGTCACGTCGTCAGGCACGGCACGGACATCTGGGGGATTAGCTCAGCTGGGAGAGCGCTTGCATGGCATGCAAGAGGTCACCGGTTCGATCCCGGTATTCTCCACCAGAGGGAAAAAGCACTACACAGAAACGTGTGGTGCTTTTCTTTTTATACAGACGCAGAAAAAGGCGGGAGCTTCCCACAAAAGGGAAAGCCACCGCCTTTGTTGATCATCGGATGAGCCAGCCGTAATCCTGTCTGCAATCTACCACATGATCCGCATAAACCGTATGATCTACGATCTGGAAGATAAGCAGATAGCGTTTTTCAAACAAGATAAATCGGTAAGCATTTTTAGGAATGTATTCGCCTTTGAGCCATGGGCAGCGCTGCGGCATCTGCTCCAGAGATTTTGCAGCCTTTTCAAATTCCACTGTAAGCCGCTCTGCTGCTGCAGGGCTGACCTGTGCCAGAAATGCGGCGTGGGACACCAGCATCTGAGCAGCCCGTGCTGACACGATCACGCGGTATTTATTTTGCTGCTCCATGTCCGGCGGCCTCCTTGATCGCACTGCGCATCATGGAAGTGACCTCGTCAATCGAATAGCCCTCGCTTCCACGCATCCGGTCCTCTTCCACGGAAAGCAGCTCTTCACGGAGCTTCAGCATTTTTTCACGGCGGTTGTAGGTTTCGATGTCCATGACGACCAAGTCGCCCTCGCCGTTCTTGGTGAGAAAAATCGGCTCAGCGGTTTCTCTGCACAGATCGGCGATCTCGTTGTAGTTCTGACGAATCGCTGCAGATGGACGGATATTCATAAAAGCACCTCCTGCTCCTGAACGATCTATAATAGTAAAATTCTAATTATATTATATCCATATTGTGCAACGAAGTCAATGCGAACAGCTGTCACTTCGTTCTCCGGTTCCACCACTTTGCCAGCATTAGAATCATAGCAGCCACGAAAACACACAAAAATTTGCCGCAACCTGCGCGAAACGGGCTGTTTTGTGCGCGAATGGCAGACCACGGAAGGCGGAACTTGTGCTATAATATAAAAAAACAGGGAAGCAGAAGGAACAAGGGGGTGCAGCAATGAACCTGCAGACGGCGATCGTGGAAGACAGCAAGCCGGATGCCGAACGGTTGAAACAGCTGCTGAAAAAGGCATTTGAAAATGAGAACATATCCTGCAGCTGTTTTGCTAGCGGAGATGAATTTTTGCAGGCCGGCTGGCGCGAAGGGTATCAGGTGGTGTTTCTGGACATCTGCATGGAGGGCACCAATGGCATTGAGACGGCGCAGCGGCTGCGTGCGGCCGACCCGGACCTGCTGATCGTGTTTGTGACATCCTCGCCGGAGTACGTGTGGGATGCCTTTCCGGTACATCCATTCGATTATCTGCTCAAGCCTTATAAGGAAGAAAAGTTTGAGCAGCTGGCAGGGGAGCTGCGGCGGGTGCTGTGCCGCCAGCAGCCGGAGCTGGAGGTGCGCATTGCCCGGCAGATCGTGCGGCTGCCGCTGACCAAGATCTACTATGCTACGGCACAGAACCATTATGTGCGTGTGGTCACGGATGACGGCGAGTGCCGGGCCACGGCAAATTTTGCACAGGTGCAGGAACAGCTTCAGACCCAGCCGGAATTTCTGGTGTGCAACCGCGGCGTGATCATCAACATGTCCAAGGTGCTGCGGTTTGAGGGCGACTGCATTGAAATGCTGGATGGGACCCATCTGCCGGTGCGGCAGAAGGACAAAAACAGCCTTCTTGCCCAATTTACGCAGTACCAGTTCCGTGGTATGCAGCGGGAATTCTGACCCGGAAAGGAGAGCGCTTGTGAATTTTGCATTGTTTGGACGTTTTTTTCTGGAATTTGCAATGATGTATCCGGCAGAATACCTCTGCCTTGCCTCGCTGCAGGAGCACTTGCGTGCACCGCGTAAAACCTATGCCATCGGTGCGTCGGCGATCACACTGATGGGTCTGGCTGGCGCAGCGGTGTGCTGCATGCTGGACATGGAAACGAACTTCCTGCTCATCCCGCTGCTCATCATCAGCTTCTGGCTGCTGCGCTGGCGCACCGACCGGAAAGTATCGATCAGCCAGACCATGTTTCTGTTCTCGGTGTCGGCAGTGATGATGTCTGTGTGCACCCTGCTTGCCATTGTGCTGAACGCGGAAGCTGAGCTGGACAATGCACAGCCGGTGTTTCTGCCCAGCACCTCGGTCATCTGCCTGACCCTCGCGGTGATACTCAGCGCCATCTTCCGCTTTACGGAAGTGCGCTGGAGCCGGTGGCTGCTGCAGGAGTACCACGGCGAAGCTTTCTGGGAGTCGGCATGGCCGCTGCCGGCGCTGTACGCGGCGTTTCTGGTGTTCTGTATGCCGAAGGAGACCGGCATCATCCTGATGAACCGCATCCGCATCATCGCGGTGCTGGCAGTGAGCATCTCGCTGCTGGGCATCTTTCTGCTGCTGTACGAGATGTACCGTGTGGCAAAGGAGTATGCCCGCAGCTCCCAGCTGGACCGCGAAAACCAGCTGCTGGCCGTGGAGTCCCGCCGCTATATGGAGCTGCGCAGCTATCTGGAACAGACCCGCCACCTGCGGCACGATTTCCGCCAGCACCTGCATGTGATCTCCGGCCTGACCGAGGCCGGGCGGCTGGATGAACTGAAAAGCTACCTGAGCCAGTACGAGAGCGAACTCAGCGATGCCAGACCCACCCTGTGCGTCAACGCTGCGGTGGATGCGCTTGCCGGCCACTACGACTACGAGGCCCGGAAACAGGGCATCCAGATCGAATGGAAGCTTGAACTGCCCAAGCTCCTGCCCCTGCCGGAGGCCGACCTGTGCACCATTCTTGGCAACCTGCTGGAAAATGCGCTCCATGCCAGCCAGAAGCTGCCGCCGGAAGAACGGCAGATCAAGGTGCTGGCCCGGATGCTCAGCCCGGCCATGATGGGCCTGATGGTGGAGAACCGCTATGACGGCGTGCTGAAAAAGCAGGGCGGCGTTCTGCACTCCACCAAGCATGACGGACAGGGCATCGGCCTTGTTTCCGTCGAAACTGCCGTGCACAGGTATCACGGCAATCTGACGGTGGAAACGGGCGGCAACGTTTTCCGGACTAATGTGCTGCTGAACCTGTAAAATATTCCTGCCCCAAGGCACCGGCTTTTTTGCACAAGCCGGTGCCTTTTGATTGCACTTTTCCCGGGAGATCATGATACTTATTTATAAAAGAAAAGGCAGGAGGGGAGCATATGGCAGCAGAAAGCAAAACCGGCTGTTTCTTAAACTTTCCTAAAAAATCTTTATCCGGCCCGGTCCTCCCCCGACGGGAGGGCTTTTTGCTGTCCGCACGACGCATACGGTCAAGTTGAAAAATGAATAAAATTTACACATAGAATGATATGATTTTAGGCTGAATGAGCAAAGAATCGAAAGAAGCCCCATAATCATATTGACATAATGGGTAATAGGGTGTAAACTACGTGCATCGGGTCGAGCAAATCCGAAAATTGAGATCATTCAGGGAGGAAACGGCTATGATGTGTTGTTGCGCAATGTGTTGTTGTACCGCAAACGCTTCCCGGACCGGCCGCCCTGCAGTATGGTATGCCGTGTGAGCATATCCGCATATTCTGTGTGGGAACACGCAGAAGGATCTGTCGCTGACCGCCTGGGAGCTTACTTGAAGAGGGAGCTTCCGGGCGTTTTGTTTTGACCCGCAAATCAGGATACAAGGGAGGAATCCGGCAATGGACTGGAATGCGATCCAGCAATATTTGCCGCTCTACCAGAAAGCCGCTGTGCTTACCGTGCGGCTGGGCGTTGCAGGCATCATTTTTGCCATCATCATTGGCCTTGCCTGCGCAGTGATCCAGTATGACAAGGTGCCCGTTCTGCGGCAGATCGTGGGTGTTTACATCCAGCTGTCCCGCAACACACCGCTGCTGGTGCAGCTGTTCTTCATTTATTATGGCCTGCCCAAGGTGGGCATCCGCACCAATGCCGAGATCTGCGGCATTGCCGGTCTGGCGTTTCTGGGCGGCAGCTACATGGCCGAAGCGTTCCGCAGCGGTCTGGAAGCCATTGAGCCCATCCAGACCGAGAGTGCCTACAGCCTTGGCATGAACCGCTGGCAGACCATGCGCTACATCATTCTGCCGCAGGCCATGTCCACCAGTATGCCGGCTTTCATGGCAAATGTGATCTTCCTGCTCAAGGAGACCAGCGTGTTCAGCGCCATCAGCCTGATGGACCTGATGTTCACGGCAAAGGATCTCATCGGCATGTACTCCAAGACCATCGAATGTCTGTTCCTGCTGGTGGTGTTCTACCTTATCATTCTGCTGCCGGTGTCCATTGTGGGCAGCCTGATCGAAAGGAGGCTGCGCTATGCTGGATTTGGGTCTTGATGTCCTGTTCAAGGGCAAAAACATGGCCCGCCTGCTGGGCGGCCTTGGCGTTGCACTCAAGATCAGTGCCGTCTCGGTGATCATCAGCCTGCCGCTGGGCATCCTGCTGGGCGTGCTCATGACCTCCCGCAACCCCATTATCAAGGCGGTTCTGCGGCTTTATCTGGAGTTCGTCCGCATCATGCCGCAGATGGTGCTGCTGTTCCTCGTTTACTTCGGCACCACCCGTGCCTTTGGGTGGAACCTTTCCGGCGAGACGGCATCCATCATTGTGTTTGTGCTGTGGGGCACCGCAGAAATGAGCGACCTTGTGCGCGGTGCGCTGATCTCCATTCCGAAGCACCAGTATGAGAGCGCCGAGGCCCTTGGCATGAGCCGTGCGCAGACCTACTGGTACATCATCATTCCGCAGACGGTGCGCCGCCTGATTCCGCTGTCCATCAACCTGATTACCCGCATGATCAAGACCACCAGCCTTGTGCTGATGATCGGTGTGGTGGAAGTGATCAAGGTAGCACAGCAGATCATCGAGGCCAACCGCACCGCCAGCCCCAACGCAGCATTTGGCATTTATCTCACGGTTTTCGTGTTATATTTCTTCGTATGCTGGCCCATCAGTCTGCTGGCATCCTATCTCGAAAAGAAATGGAAGTGACCGTACATGGCAGAACCTATTTTGACTGTTGAACATCTGATCAAGGCCTATGGCGAGACCCCCGTGCTGGATGATATCAGCTTTGCTGTCAAGCCCGGCGAGGTCATCGTGGTGGTCGGCCCTTCGGGCTGCGGCAAAAGCACCCTGCTGCGCTGTCTGAATGGTCTGGAGCCCACCCAGAGCGGCCGGGTGCGGCTGGGCAATGAGACCGTTGCCTACGGCGGTAAAAATCTGACTCAGCTGCGCCAGCGCATCGGCATGGTGTTCCAGAGCTACGAGCTGTTCCCGCACATGACGGTGCTGGACAATGTGCTTCTGGCACCCACCAAGGTGCAGAAGCGCCCCAAAGCGGAAGTGCAGCAGGAGGCCGAAGCTCTGCTGGACCGTGTGGGCCTGCTTGCCAAGAAAAACAGCTACCCGCGGGAGCTTTCCGGCGGCCAGAAGCAGCGCGTTGCCATCGTGCGCGCACTGTGTATGCACCCGGAGATCCTTCTGTTTGACGAAGTGACCGCTGCCCTTGATCCGGAAATGGTGCGCGAGGTACTGGACGTTATGCTGGACCTTGCCAAGCAGGGCAAGACCATGATCATTGTCACCCACGAAATGCAGTTTGCCCGCGCCATTGCCAACCGCGTCATCTTTCTGGATGGCGGCAAGATCGTGGAAGAAGCTGCACCGGCCGAGTTCTTTGACCGGCCCAAGACTGAGCGCGCGCAACGCTTCCTGCGCACATTCACGTTTGATGCTGTGAAATGAGTCACAGATCAAGATAAAGGCTGCGGGTGATCCGCAGTCAAATGGGAAAGATTTTGTAAAGGAGTAATCATTATGAAACAGTCTAAGATCTCTCGTCGTTCCTTCCTGCTGGGTCTGGGTGCAGTTTCCGCTGCCGCTGTTCTGACCGCATGCGGCGGCTCTTCTTCTGCTTCTACTGCAACTGCAGCATCCGGCAGCAGCGTGGTCTACCGCACGCTGGATCAGATCAAGGAGTCCGGCACCATCAACATCGGCGTGTTCTCCGATAAGAACCCGTTCGGCTATGTGGACGAGAACGGCGAATATCAGGGCTATGATGTCTACTTTGCACGCCGTCTGGGCGAGGATCTGGGCGTAGAGATCAACTTCGTTTCCACCGAGGCTGCCAACCGCATCGAGTACCTGCAGACCGGCAAGGCGGATGTGATCCTGGCAAACTTCACCGTGACCCCGGAGCGTGCAGAGGAAGTGGACTTTGCTCTGCCTTACATGAACGTGGCTCTGGGTGTCATTTCTCCGGACAGCAACGTTATCACCACTCTGGACAACTGGAACGCTGACGACCAGATGATCGTCATTTCCGGCACCACCGCCGAGACCTACCTGACCAAGGAGTACCCCGACATTCCGCTGCAGAAGTACGATTCCTATGCAACGGCCAAGAATGCACTGGAGAACGGCAACGGCGTGGCATGGGCCAACGATAACACCGAGGTCATTGCATTTGCAAAGCAGAACCCCGGCTACACGGTCGGCATTCCCTCTCTGGGCAGTCAGGACACCATTGCTCCCGCTGTGAGCCAGGGCAACACCACCGTTCTGGATTGGCTGAACGAGGAGATCAAGGCTCTGGGCGAGGAGAACTTCTTCCACAAGGACTATGAGGAGACTCTGGTGGATACCTACGGCCTTGACTATGAGGATGAGCTGGTCGTTGAGGGCGGCGTGACCGGCGGCGCAGATGCCGCATCCAGCGAAGTTGCTTCTTCGGAAGCCGCATCTTCTGAGGCTGCTGCTTCCGAAGTAGCTTCCAGCGCAGCCGCACAGTAAATAAAAACACCGAGCGGGCAGGAGAGGGCTGAACCTTTCCTGCCCGTTTTTGCATTGCACCATCTGCCGGAACATGCTATACTGGAACAAAACAACTCCTGTCCGAAAAAACCTGAAAAAGAGAGGATGTTCCCAATGAAACGTGCCTATACGAACGGGATCCTGCTGGATGGCACCGAGCAGATGCAACCGGAAGCGCACAAGATCCTGCTGACCGAGGATGATAAGATCATTGCCATTGCCGACGAGAGCGTGGATCTGGACGGTTATGAGGTGATCGATCTGCACGGAGGCTATCTGTGCCCGGGCCTGATCAACCTGCATGTGCATCTGGCAGGCAACGGCAAGCCCAGCGCAAAGCCGCGGGATAATGCTGCGCTGGTGCGCAAAATTCTGAGCAATGGCCTGACCCGTGCGGTGGCCTACAGGCTGGTATGCAGCTACGCGAAGCTGGAACTGCTGGGTGGCGTGACTACCATCCGCACCGTGGGCGGCATTGCAGATTTTGACACCCGCTGCCGGGACGATGCCGCTGCAGGCAGACTGCTGGCACCGCGCATCCTTGCTGCCAACGAAGGCATTTCGGTGCCCAGGGGACACATGGCAGGCTCGGTGGCGGTGGCAGCCCATAACAATGCCGAAGCACTTGCTCAGCTGAGAAAGGCCAGCGGACAGAAGGTGGATCTTGTCAAGCTGATGATCACCGGCGGCGTGCTGGATGCCACCGAAAAGGGAACCCCCGGCGAGCTGAAGATGAAGCCGGAAATGGTCAAAGCCGTCTGCGACGAGGCCCACAAGCTGGGCTATACCGTGGCGGCACACACCGAGTCGCCAGAAGGCGTAAAGGTGGCGCTGGAAAACGGCGTGGATTCCATTGAGCACGGCGCAAAGATGGATGATGAGACCATCCGACTTTACAAGGAGCGGGGAGCCTTTGTGTGCACCACCATCTCCCCGGCGCTGCCCTACGCACTGTTTGATACGGCGGTTTCCGGCGCTTCGGAAAAGGACCAGTATAACGGCAAGATCGTGTTTGACGGTGTGGTGGAAAGCGCAAAGGCCGCACTTGCCAACGGCATCCCGGTGGCCTTGGGCAACGATGTAGGCTGCCCGTACATCACCCAGTACGATTTCTGGCGGGAGCTGTGCTACTTCCACAAATACTGCGGTGTAAGCAACCAGTTCGCCCTGTACACGGCCACCCTGCGCAATGCTCAGCTGGCCGGAGTAGGAGACGTGACCGGTTCCATTGAGCCGGGCAAGAGCGCAGACTTTATTGTGACAAAGCACAACCCACTGGACGACCTGCGTGCGCTGCAGCATCTGGAACTGGTGGTCTGCCGCGGCCATGTGATCAAAAAGCCGAACCCCAAGCGGAACAAAACGGTGGATGCCCTGCTGGACCCGTACCTCGAATAATACTGAAAAAGCAAGGAGAGACGATCGGTCTTTCCTTGCTTTTTCGTTCACATGCCTGCCATCACGGCCATGATGCTTTGCCAGCTCTTGTTGCGGGCAGCGGGCACAGTGGTGCGGCGGCGTGCGGGTGCAGAGCCGGAAGAGACCGTATTTATGGCGGTCATCGGCACCGACGGATGGAAGAATACGGCTGTATCACCGGCCAGCCACTGGGCGGCAAGGCGGGCTGCCTGCGGGTCGGCCTGCAGGGTGCGGCGCTCGGCACCGGCCAGATGATCCGCCAGCCAGTAGAGGATGGCACCCAGCGGCAGGCTGGGCAGAACATCCTGACTCCAGTAGGTCCAGCGGGCACCGGCCCCTACAAAACTCTCCACGGTAATAACGGCACCGGTGCGGGCGTTCTGCGGGATGCTGCCCTGATAATTGATACCGGCGCACTGGCGAAGCTCGGCGGTAATGCGCTGGGTGCGGGCCAGATCCAGCCGGTCTTCCCGGCAGTAAGCGCGGAAATCGGTCTCGTCGATCAGGCCGTCGGCACTGGAAGGAAAGCGGCCTACCAGCTGGCCATCGGCGTTGTGGCACAGCTGCCAGCCCTTGCGGAACAGCTGGAAGTTCAGGCAGCGGCGACCCATGGTGGAGTAGCACAGAATGGAAGTGCTCTCACCGGGCAGCTGCTTCAGCTCCAGGCAGGCATCGTTGCCGCAGGTGTCCTGCAGCTTTACCGTTAAAAGCAGCTGCGCACCGGGGTGCTGAGCTGACATAGCGTTGTGCATGGCATCAAAATAACGGTTGGCATCCATGATCGGTTCCCTCCTGAAACTATAACACAGCAGTTCGTCGTATAACGGATGGGCACTGCGCCAAACGACCCGGTGCACAGCAGGCGGCTTACGCAGGAATGTTTTATTGACTGAACATAGTATAGCATACTTCACAACAAAAAACAACTATAAGTTTGCAGAAAAACAAAATATTTCCGCGCATCCTGCAACAGTGACCCGAAACATGGTTGTTGCAAGAGTGAATCAGTTGTGCTCTGTATCAAAAACAGCCCACAGACGGCAAGGCCAAAGCCTCCCATCTGTGGGCTGTTCTGGTAAAATATGGTTCAATCGCCCAGTTCACGGATCTCGTTCTGGATCAGCCGCCCGGCCGCGCGGGCCAGTTGGTCCATGCCGCGGATACGGGCCATGTTTTTGCCGTAGATCTGTGCAGCGGCACCGGCAGAGCTGTCCTCACCCATGAACACAGCCGACACCCGGATACCCATGCGCTGCAGCGCACGCACCTGCGCGGCAGTGTCGGCCACACCGGCAGCGTCCTCGTAACCGCAGCCCAGCGGGTTTTCTGCACTGGGCGGGATGCGGCGGCTGTCGTTGGGCGAAGCGTCCGTCAGCACGATGAGCAGGTGCCGCGGTGCAGGGCCGGGCGCATACTGCAAAAGGTCGCCTGCTGCCCGCAGGGCAAGGCCGTCACGGTTCCAGCCGGAAGCAAAATATCGATTGATGTTCTGCAGGTTTTTGTCTGCAAAGCCTTTGAGCACCCGCAGTACGGTGTAGCCCCGCAGGCTGCTGAAGCTGGACACCCGCACCTGGATACCGCAGGCCGCAAGGCTCTGGGCCAAAATGGATCCTTGAGCCGCGATCACTTCCTGACAGTGCAGGCGGGAAGCGGATGCGTCCAATAAAAGGTCTACCGTAAAAGAGGGCTGGTTCTCTTCCTCGGCACACAAAAACACCCGGTCATCGTTCAAAAGTGGTGCACGCCAGATGCGCCCAGCGTTCAGGTTGCCACTGCGGGCAACACGGGCGTTGGGCTGCTGGTGCACAAGGATGCAGTTGCGGATCTGCTCGGTGAGCCGCAGCACCACACTGCGGTGCAGTTCCCGATTTTTGGCGTAATAAGCGCGGTTGCGGTCAGCCTGAAGTTCAGCCTGCTCAGCCAGATGCTTTGCTTCCGGGGTGGGAGCCTGTTCCGGGCTGGGCACACCGGCACTGAACCACAAATGGCACCCCAGATGGTCGCCCACGCAAAGCTCCTGCTCAGCCTTGCGCAGCCGTTCCGGCGGGTAGAGAGAGCGGCCGAAGCAGCTTTCGATGTAGGCTCTGTCCTGCGCGGCATTCTGCTTCAGGGTGATGTGGGCTCTGCGCTTGTCCACCGCCAGCCCGCCGCCCACAGCATCCACGGAGCTTGAGTGCTCCACGGTCACGCGGTCGGTTTTGATCATCTGGGTGGGCATGGCTTTGGTGGCAAGCTTTGCCAGCAGGCCGTCCAGATGCAGATGCAAAGCTGCTCTCTGGTGCACAGTGCCGTCGAACAGGTTGAATTTTGCGTAGATCGATAAAATTTCGGCTTTCAGCTGTACCGGCTCCGGCACATGCTCCGGGGCCAGCGCGGCGGCAAGGCCGGACTCGTAAGGGGTCATTACCGGGTCGGCACGGCCCAGCACACGCCGCCAGCGTGCAGCCTGCATGGTGTAGACCAGCTGATTTTTTGCCATCCACTCCTGACGGGAGAGCTTGTATTGAATCGCAAAGAAATAATCTGCATGGGCATGGCGCAGCGCTTCCAGAACTGGGCGGCGGGGCAGCTCCAGCCGGTAGGCGGCGTTTTCCAGATACAGCCATGTCATGTCGTCCAGCATCATCTGCCGCAGATCACCGTCCCATGCATCAAAGATGCTGCGGATCAGCGCGTCACCGTAATATTTATGGATGAGGCCCACGACCGTGTTCATGTAAAAATCGGTGGTGCCGTCGGTATAGCGGGCCAGAAACAGCGGCTCAAAGCCATAGGCTCCTGCAGCAGCCCAGACCTGATTGGCCGCACGCCGCTCCTGCGCGGTGTAACTCTGGGCATCCATCAGCCAAAGAGCTTGGCGGCATCCAGCTTGGCCGGAATGCGCGCTGCGATCACATCACGGATCAGGCCCTGCTCATAGGAGTCAAAGGCCTTGTTGGTGATGCCCATATCCAGTGCCGCGCCTGCCGGGATGCCGCGCCGGATCAGCCGCAGGGCATCCAGCATACCGCGCAGATCCAGCGCCTTGGTGGAAATTTCTGCACTGTCGCACTTTTTCTGCAGGTCAAGGAACAACAGTGCAAACTGGCGCACATACTTGGAAGCAAGATCGGGGAACTGCGTCCGCAGCAGCTTTTCCAGATCGTCCTGCGTAATGGTGGGCATCTGGATGACCACGAAACGGGAGGTGAGGGCCTCGTTCAGCTCACGAGTGCCGGCATAACCGTAGTTCATGGTGGCAATAAAGCGGGTCTCCTCCGCCAGCGGGATGCGGTCGTAGCCGGGCACATCGATGGCGCGGCGGAAGTCCAGCACCGCGTGCAGCACGGCCAGCGCTTCGTTTTTGGCCATGTTGATCTCATCCAGCACACCAAAGCCGCCGCACTGGGCGCAGCGGTATACCGGGCCGGGCCGGAACACCACCTGACCGTCCGCAAAAGTGTCCATGCCGATGAGGGATGCTGCATCCATGTTCACATGGAAGGAGATATCCCACGCAGGACGGCCAAAGGCGGCGGCAAGGTTTTCGGCCAGCACGTTTTTGCCGGTGGCTTTTCCGCCTGCCAGCAGCAGGTTTTCGCCGCAGAGCAACGCCGCCAGCGCCTGCTCCCACACCTGTTTGCCGTAGTAGGTAAAGGCAGGGGAAGGGATGCGCGGGCGCAGTGCGTTCGGCAGGGCATGGGCAGCGCGGTACTGTTGGACTGCTTCCAGCAGAGCGGGGTCTACCCCTTCCTGCTGCAGAGTTTCAAGGAGATCAGACATTTGTACAAACACCTCGATTTTGCCGGTTGTCTGGCACAAACCGGCTGTTCAGCTTTATCATAGCACAATCGTGGGGATTTGTGTAGGGGGCACGTGGCGAAAAAATAGCAAAGAGAGGCGGCCCCAAACAGGGATCGCCTCTCTTCATGAAGAAAGAAGAAATGGAAAAACGCTTAAGTTGTGCCGGAAAACCGCGCTGGATCAGGCGTTATCCAGACCCGCCATCTGCTTGACGGCCTTCATGGCGAAGGTCAGGGTGCGGCCCATGGCCACACCAGCCATCAGGCAGGGGTAGTTGTTGGCAAAGAAGCTGCCGGACATATCACCGGTGATATACAGGCCCTCCATGGGCTGGTTGTTGTTGTCCAGCGCCTGACCCTTTTCGTTGATGGCAATGCCCTGCTCGGTGGTCAGCAGAGAGGCACCCAGCCAGCAGCCATAGAAGGGCGCAGTGCGGATGGCGCTCAGGCGGTAAGCGGGCTTGCCGAAATCCTCATCGTTCTGCTTGTCGTACAGCTCATTGTAGCGCTCCACGGTAGCAAGGAAGGTGTCCTTGGCAGCACCGGTAAAGCCCATCTTGTCGGCCAGCTCCTCAATGGTATCAGCACGGAAGAAGCAGCCCTTTTCCTCAGCACTTGCAAAGGTCTTTTCCAGACCCTCCATAGTGTTTTTGCGGGTACCGGCAGAGCAGCCGATGGTGTGGAAACGCTTTGCGTCCTCCAGCATATTGGCGTCACTGATCTGGGCGTAGACACGGCCCGGCTGGTGTGCAGCAGCGTAAACGATGTCGTTGTAGGGGCAGCTCTCGTTGGCAAAACGCTCGCCGTTGCGGTTCACCTTCAGGAAGGGCTGGGTGCCGGGGTTGAACTGGCGGATCTCGCCGGGGAAGGCCTTGCCGCCAAAGGCGGAGTCGCTGTCCACATAGCCGGCATCCACACCGGGAGCCACGATGCCGCGGTCAAACAGCATGGGAGCAGCTTCCTTGTCCAGGTTAGCACCAGCCCACACAGCGGCACGGATGCCGTAGCCCTTGTCGGCAGGGGAGTAGGAGCAGGCGGTGGTGACGCTGGTGCCCAGAGGATCCAGCTGCTGCATCATGTACGGGTTGCCGGCGTAGCCGCCGCAGGCCAGCAGAACGCCCTTGGCTGCGTTGTAGCGGATGAAGTGGTCGTCATCCATGTTCTGGGCGATGATGCCGGTGATGCGGCCCTCGGCGTTCTTTTCCAGCTTAGCCAGGCTGGTCTTAAAGTCTACGCCGTAGCCCAGCTCCTGGATGTACTGCAGCAGCAGCTCGTTGCGGGCCAGACCGGATTCCCGCTCGCTGGCCATGTAGTTGTGCTCCTCTACGGGGAACAGGTAGTCGGTGTTGTGCTCTGCATTCTCAGCAGGCCATGCAGCCTCGCTGCCGGAGGTGAAATCGCAGACCCAGCCGTACTTGTCTTCCAGAATGCTGCGCATAAAGTCGTGCATGGCGGCAGACTCGTTGATCCAGGTCTTGACCACGCGCTGGTCGCACTTGCCGGAAGCGTAGCGGGAGATCTCGCTCAGCAGCTTGGCGCGGTCGAAGGGCTCCTCACCGGCAGCCTTGGCTGCGGCGGAGTCGATGGCACCGTACCAGTGGCGGGTGTCCTGCACGTTGCCGTTCTGCTCGATGATGCGGAAGTTCAGGCCGTTGGCGGCTGCATAGGCAGCGGCAAACATGCCGCCGTTGCCGGCGCCCACGATGAGGATGTCGGTGTCCACCGTCTCGGTGATGGCAGCCTCGTCGATGTCGGGTTCGGTGCCCAGCCAGTCGTTCTCGTCGCCGGTGGGCAGCTGAACGGAGGACACAACGGCCTCGCCCTTGGCCTGTGCATAGCAGCTCTTGGCAGCCTTCATGACGGCCTCGGAGGTGATGGTGGAGCCGGACACGCCGTCGATCTCGGTAGAACCGGCAGCCAGCAGCTGATCGCGCAGCTCGTCGGCAGCAGCAGCACCGATGGAAGCGGTCTCGCCGGAGGTGTCCACGACCACGTCGGTCACGGCGCTGTCGGAGAAGGTCATGGTGACCTTGACGGTGGAGGAAATGCCCTCGGCAGTGCCCTCATAGGTGCCGGGGATGTAGGTGCCGGTTGCACCGGAAGCGGCAGCGCTGCCGGAAGCAGCGGTGGAGGTGGAGCCGGAGGCTGCATTGCAGGCAGCCAGAGCACCGGCGGTGACACCGCTCATGGCGGCGGCAGCGGCGATCTTCAGAAAGCCTTTGCGGGAGATCTTGTTCATAGTGGTTTCCTTCTCTTTCTCTTCTTGTGTCTTTTCGTGATTTTTGGCCCTGCTCTGTGGAAAAATCTGCACAGAACCAACAAAAACAGTTTAGCATACCTGTGAAAAGTATGTCAATCAATTTGGGGGCACGGAACGCCTTAAACTTTGTTAAACATTTGGCGCAGGTACGGCCCGGTCAATGGAGAAAAATGCAGGCTCTGCGGGGATTTATGCCAAAAACAATGCACGGAAACGTTGCGCAGGTGTTGCGGGTATGTTACAATTGAGTTGCACACAGAAGCCGGCCAGCCACGACCGGCAGAACGGCAGCAAACGCTGTCACGGAAAGGGAGATTTTGGTATGAAGGTGGCAATGATCGGGCACAAGGACTTCCCGTCCCGTTCGGGTGGTGTGGAAGTCATGGTCGGCGGGCTGGCAGCCAGCCTGGTCCGGCGCGGTTATGAGGTCACGGTGTACAACCGCGGCCTGCAGAAGGGGCACAATGTTTACACGACCGAGGGCGTGCAGGCCCGCCGCATCTTTACCTTTCAGAAGGCGTCGCTGAATGCCATGGTCTATTCGTTCCTGGCCACCTTTGACGCCCTGACGCGAGACTGCGATGTGATCCACTACCACGCCATCGGCCCATCGGTGCCGCTGGTGATCGCCAAGCTGTTCGGCAAGCACACGGTGTGCACCGTGCACGGGCTGAACTGGAAGGTGGACAAGTGGGGCGGCTTTGCCAGCGCCTACCTGAAGCTGGGTGAGCGGGTGGCCGCAAAGTATGCGGATGATCTGGTAGTGCTGTCGGAGAGCGAGTGGAACTATTTTCAGGAGAAGTACGATCGTACCGCCATCCTCATCCCCAATGCGGTGCAGATGCGCCAGCCGCTGCCCTGCAACCTGATTCGCGAAAAATACGGGCTGGAAGCCGGGAGCTACATTCTGTATGTGGGCCGCATCTCGCCGGAAAAGGGCCCGCTGGACCTGGTGGAGGGCTATCTGAAAGCCCACACGGACAAAAAACTGGTGCTGGCCGGCCCCTTTGCGGAGACCGAGTACTGCACCACGGTGCAGGAGAAGATCGCGGGCAACCCCAACATCATCACGACGGGCTATGTGGTGGGCGACGCGCTGCTGGAGCTGTACAGCAACTGCGCCCTGTTTGTGCTGCCCAGCCATACCGAGGGCCTTTCGCTTTCGCTGCTGGAGGCACTGTCGCTGGGGGTGAAGTGCCTCGTGAGCGACATCCCGGAGAACACCACTGTGACCGCCGACTACGGCACCGCGTTCCGCACCGAGGACACCGACAGTCTGGCCCGGGCACTGGAGCGGGACACCGCCCAGCCGCTGACCCCGGAGCAGAGCAAAGCGCAGCTGGACTATGTGCGGGCCAATTTTGATTATGACATCATGCTGGACCGGTATGAAGAAGTGTACCATCATGTGACCGGAGATCCGCTCAAGGCGATGCCTTCGCATGGAGGTGCGGTGTGATGGACAACGCACAAAACCCGGTCGGGCCGGTCCTGACCGCGGCCGAAAGCCGCCGCCGGGTGCTGCACAACATGTGCTCGTCGCTGTTGTACAACCTGTCGGTGATCCTGTTCGGCCTGCTGCTGCCGCGGCTGTACCTCACCAGCTTCGGTTCGGAGCTCAACGGTCTGGACAGCACCATCAAGCAGATCTTTTCTTGTCTGACTCTGCTGGAAGCGGGCGTGGGCCTGGCCTCGCAGCAGGCCTATTACCTTCCGGTGGCCGTGGGCGACCGGAAAGCCATCAACGGCATTTTTTCGGCCACGCATCACTATTACCGCCGCACCGGTATCGTGTATCTGCTGGTCACGGTGGTGTTTGCGCTGCTGTACCCCCTGTGCATCAACACAGTGCTGTCCTACGGCACCGTGAGCCTGATCGTGGTGTTCTACGGCATCCCGGGCATCATGAGCTATCTGGTGCAGGGCAAATACCGCTCCTTTATGGAAGTGGAAGGCAAAAACTATGTGATCACCTACATCACCACGGCCACCATGGCGGCGGGCAACCTGCTGCGCATGCTGGCGCTGTTGTTTACCCGCAGCATCCTGTTGGTGCAGGTGACCTACTGCGTGCCTTCGGTGTTCCAGGTGCTGGTGCTTACGGCCTATATGCGCAAAAACTATCCGTGGCTCAACGCGCACGATACCCCCAATCTGGAGGCGCTGGCCCAGCGCGGCTCGGTGCTGGTGCATCAGCTCACGAGCATCGTGTTCAACAACACCGACACGATCCTGATCTCCAGCCTGTGCGGTCTGGCGTCGGCCAGTGTGTACACCATTTATATGCTGTTTTTCTCCAACATCGAAAAGCTGTTCTACTCGATCGTCAACAGCATCAGCTTTCGGCTGGGGCAGCTGTTCTATGTGGAGCCGGAAAAGTTCAAGCGGCTGTACCGGCTGTACGATGCCCTTTACCTTTCCGCGGCCTTTGCACTGTTCACGACCGTGGCTGTGTTCCTGATGCCCATCATCGCGCTGTATACGTCCGGTGTGACCGATGCCGAGTACCTTGACACCCGCCTGCTGGTGCTGTTCACGGCGGTGGAGCTGCTGTTCAGCGCCAAGCAGCCGTCGGGGATGCTGCTGAACATCAGCGGCCGCTTTGAAGAGACCCGGCAGCAGGCCCTGATCGAGATGGGCATCAACCTGCTGGTGTCGGTGGTGTCGGTGCTGCGGTTCGGCATCGCGGGCTGCCTGTTCGGCACACTGGCGGCGCACCTGTACCGCTATACGGCGTTGATCCTTTTTACCCGGACCAAAGTGCTGGGAGAGTCGCCGGTGGGCGATTTTGTGCGGCTGGGCGTCAACGGGCTGCTCTGCGTTGTGCTGCTGTACCTGCTGGGATTTGACCGCTGCTATGGCGGCGGCTACCGGATGGTGTGCCTGAAGGGTGCGTTGTTCGGGCTGTGGGTGCTGCCGCTGTTCCTTGTGGTGAACGCGGTGCTGGACTGGCGCAATGTGGACACCCTGCGCGGGCTGCTGCACACGCTTACGATCAAAAAAGGAGCGACGGAGGAAAAACACGATGCGGAATGAAGAAGCGATGTGCGAGGGCCTGCTCTCGGTCGTGATCCCGGTGTACAACATCCGGGACTATGTGGAGCGCTGTGTCCGCTCGGTGCTGGCGCAGCCGGATGTGCCGCTGGAAGTGCTCATCGTGGATGACGGCAGCACCGATGACAGCGGCGCGGTGTGTGACGCACTGGCGGCGGAGGACAGCCGGGTCACAGTGTTCCACAAGCCCAACGGCGGCCTGTCGGACGCCCGCAATTGCGGGCTGTGCCATGCACAGGGCGAGTATATCCTGTTCATGGACGGTGACGACTGGCTGGCAGAGAACGTTTGCCCCGGCCTGCTGCAGATGGCGCTGCAGGACCGGGCCGATGTGGTCATCGGCAAGGCGCATTTTCTGCGCGAGGAACCGGTGATGACCCGCTGGGAAGAAGCGGTGGAAAAAAACTTCACCTTTCACACAGTTTACACCGGTAAGGAGTATCTTTTGAAATGCCTGCAGACCGGCGGCCTGCGGGTGGAAGTGGGGCGGCATCTGTACCGCACCGATTTTTTGCGGACAAACGGCCTGCAGTTCTGCAAGGGTATCCTGCACGAGGACGAAGAGTTCACGCCGCGGGTGCTGCTGCAGGCGCAGCGGGTGGTGCTGACCGGGCAGGAGATCTACTATTACGATAACTGCCGCGCCGGTTCCATCACGCACGCGGAAGGGTTGAGCACCCGCCGTGTTCAGGACCGGCTGCGTATCTACGACAGTCTGGCGGAGATCTACCGTACGGTGACCCCGCGGGCGCTGCGCCGCCGCCTGCAGGATGACCTGTGCTGGAAGTATCTGGACTGCGCGGCGCGGTTCGATTGCAGGACCCTGCCGGGCTACCGCCCGCAGCGGCTGCGGATGCTGCAGTTTGCCTGCACGCCCCGCCGCCGGGCCAAGGCAGCGCTGTTTGCCCTCTCGCCGGAGCTGTTCCGGCGGGTGATGAATCATTGACCCATTGACCAGGAAAGGCAGAAGAGCATGGCGCAACATGCAAGAATAAAACGAACGCCCCCGCCGGACGGCGCACGCCGCCGATGGTGGCAGAACCGGCTGCTGCAGCTGCTGGCGGCTTTTGTGCTGCTGTGCGGCGTGGCAGCTGCCGGACTGAAACTGTACATGGATTATACGAATAGTCATTTTCAGGTGACCTTTTACCGGGTGACCTCCAGCCATGTGTCGGAAAAGCTGCGGGTCCTGTTTTTGTCGGACCTGCACCTGCGGGAATACGGCGAGCACAACGAGGAGCTGATCCAGACCGTGCAGGAGCTGGACCCGGACCTGATCCTGCTGGGCGGTGACCTTGTCACCTTCCCGAACCCGGAGTATGAGAATATGCTTTCGCTGTGCCGCAGCCTTGCCGATGTGGCCCCGCTGTACGGGGTGCTGGGCAACCACGAAAGCGAGATGATCTACGGCGGGGTGGATGACCAGCTGGCCGAAAAATTTTCGGAGGCCGGGGTGCAGCTGCTGCGCAATGAGACCCGCACCATCCAGATCGGGGAAAACAACGTGGAGCTCATCGGGCTGGAAGGTGCCCTGAAGGACTTTTACAAATACGGTGCCAGCGACTGTGTGGAGAGCCTGAGCCGCCAGTACGACACCTTCCGCATCTGCATCAATCATGTGCCCATGGCCTTTGTGGACTACATGCAGGATGCGCCCTTTGACCTGGCGCTGGCCGGGCACACCCACGGCGGCCTGATCCGCCTGCCGGTGCTGGGGCGGCTGTACACCGCAGAGGAGGGGCTGTTCCCGGAGTATGCGGGCGGCATGTACCGGCTGGACAGCGGGGCACCCCTCATCGTGGGCTGCGGCCTGGGCGACTCCAACCAGATCCCCCGCGTATACAATCCGCCGGAGCTGGTTCTGGTGGATGTGAACTGGTACTGAGATGAACGAACTTGAAAGGAGGCCCGGAGACGTGGTGACAAAGATCAAGCAGATCTTCAAACAGGCTGTGCTGCGCTTCTGGAGCCTGCGGGTGCCGTTGATCGTGGTGTGCATCCTGCTCGCGGCACTGCTGTGCACCGCACAATATCAGGACAGCAGCCGGGTGGCCTCGGCCCAGATGACCCTGAACTACTCCGAGGCATCGCATGGGCTCAACCCCAACCGCACCCGGTTTACGACTACCGACCTAACCTCCGACGAGGTGCTGCAGAGCACCCTGTACAACGCCGGACTGGAAGGTCAGATGACGGTGGAACAGCTGCGCAAGGCCATTACGGTGGAACCCACCGATGTGACCAACGTGAGCAGCTCGGAAAACTACATCACCACCAGCTGCAGCATCAGCCTGCAGCTGGAAGAACCCTGCCAGCACCTGACCGCAGCCACGCTGCTCCGGATCTTCTGCGGCAGCTACAAGGATTATTTCATGGAGCACTACGGCGAGAACCAGAGCGTGTTCTCCTGCACCATGCCGGATTACTTTGACACCGAGCCGTATCTGCGCCTCAAGAGCCTGACGCTGCGGGCCGACCAGCTGGACCGCTACCTCACGGCCCGTGTCAGCGAGAACAAGAGCTATCAGGACGCCACCACCGGCAACACCTTCCTGAGCTTGTCCAAGCAGATCCAGAACGTGATCCACTACGAGATCCCGCGCATCCAGGCCTATATCCTGCGGGGCGGCCTGTCGGCGGACGTTTCTTCCCTGACGGCCATGCTGCAATACAAGCTGCAGATCGAGCAGCTGGACTATCAGGAGCAGATGGCCTACTACAACTCCGACAATCTGGGCATTGGCCTGTACGATGAGAGCATGAGCGCCATCGTCATGATCCCCACGCTGGACGAGAACCGCGAGTTCTATATGTCCCGCACCAAAACGGCGCTGGACACCATGGCCAGCGACGCCGACGGTGCCCTGGCGGAGGCGACCTCCCATCAGGATGTGATCACCACCACCCAGTATGTGGTGCAGCAAATGCAGACCATGAGCGACCCGGCGGGCCTGACCACGGTGAACGCCATGCTGCAGGAACTGGAAACCACCATGGATCAGATCCAGCAGGCACTGCGGGTGACGGATGCCTCCTATATCATCTATAAGACCCAGAACTACCTGGTGTTCAACGATGCGGCCGGCTCCTTTGTGCAGCAGATCGGCCTCAAGCGGGTGATCGTGGAAATGGCAGCCTTTGTGGTGCTGTGCTTCGGCCTGTGCATGGTGCGCACCGCCCGGCAGATCCGGAAGGAGGAACAGCGTTGAAAAAGTTTGATATCCTGCGCTACCTCCGGCGGTTCTTTGCACTGGTGCTGGCCGTGACCATGGCGGGCACAGTGGTGGTGTACTGGTACTGCAAGAACAACCAGACCTACACCGCCAGTGTGAACATCAAGTACCTGCACGACGGCATCAAGGACGGCTTTGCCCCGGACGGCACCGCCATGAACGTGGACGAGATTTATTCTTCCAAGGTCATCTCGCAGGCCATGGAGAGCCTTGGGCTGCAAAGCGGCATCAACCTTGTGCGCTCCCACTGCACGGTGGAAGAGCTGATCCCGGACGACCAGAAGGCCCTGCAGGAAGCTCTCATCGACAAGGGGGAAGAGTCTACCTACTTCCCGGACGAATACAAGGTGACGCTGGTGGTGGACGGCAGCCTGGGTGCGAGCTACGCCCGCCGGGTGCTGGATGCCATCGTCAGCAGCTATTCCACCATCTACACGGAGGAATATGTGGAGCTGCCCCTGACCATGAACCCCTCCAGCGGCCTGCTGAACAGCGGCTACGACTATTACGAGTGCGTGGACGTGCTGTCGTCCGACACCACCGAAGTGCTGAACTATCTGGAGGATAAAAAGACAAACTATCCCAACTTCCGCTCTTCGGTCACGGGTTATTCCTACGAGGACCTGTACGACATCTATAAGATGCTGTACGACTACGAGATCCCGTCGCTGTACGCGAATGTGATGACCGGGCCGCAGGTGCGCAACGCCGACAAGCTGTGCCGCAACCTGACCCAGAGCATCGAGAGCAGCGTGCAGAACGAGCAGGTGTATCAGGAGCGGGAAGCCTACCTCAGCGGCCTGATCCAGAACTACTCGGAGAAGAACCGCGACCTGATCAACTACCATTACCACAACGACGCCAACGATAGCGGCACCGACTACATCCTGAAGAACGTAGAGGCCTACGATGACAACCAGAGCAAGCAGATCACCTACGATTCGCTGATTTTGGAGTATGTGGAGATCGACAAGACCCTGCGCAGCAGCGCCATCCACCGGGCCTACACCCAGCAGCTGCTGGACACCTTCCAGGCAGCCGGCGGGGTGGGCGGCGATGAGGCCTCCCATGCCGCGATCGAGTCGGAGATCAACAAGTACGAGCAGACGCTGGTGGACTACTATCAGATCGTGAACCAGACCAGCATGGAGCACAACCGCTCCCTGAGCGCGGACTATCTGCAGACCACCAGCTCCACCAGAGTGTGGCCCAGCATCAACACCAAGCTGTATCTGGCCATCGGCTTTGTATTCTTCTTCCTCGTGGGCTGCGCACTGGCCGTTGTGGTGGGCCGTTCCCGCGACTTTGTGGAATACTTTATGTATGTGGACAAAAAGACCGGTCTGCCCAACCGCGACCGTGTGGATGCCATGATGGCACGGCTGGAAAAGCAGGGCCTGCTGCCCAGCCACTTTACCTGCATGTGCTTCCAGTTTACCAGCCTGAACCATCTCTCGCGGGAGTATGGTTACTCGGTGGGCAACCATGTCCTGCGGGACTTTGCCGGGCTGGTGGCGGCCCTTGGCACCGAGGAGAGTTTCATCGGTTCCAACGGTGCGGGCCAGATCATGGGCTTCTTCCGGGAATGCAACGCCGTCAAGGCGGAGGCCATTCTGGAAGTGCTGGACGAGCAGATCCAGGAGTACAACAGCCTGAACCCGGATTACGCCATCGAGTACAAGGCAGCAAGTGCCACCTCGGATGACGAAAAGGAATTCAACATCCGGGATCTGCTGCGCTGCGCATTCAAGAAGCTGCGGGATGCCAATAAGCCGCAGCCGGAGACCGCACACGAGACGGTGTAAAAAAAGATAAGGAGGCGGCAGTCATGCTGCAGAATCAACGGGCCTGCCAGCTCGTCCGTTCCAAAACCGGCAGTGAGCCGCTGGCACTTGCCGTGGCGTGGGGTGCCCGCACGGCGGGCCGCTGTGCCGCCGGGGTGCTGGGAGCCGTGAAGCATCAGCGCTTTTCCGACCAGCAGCTGGAGACCTTTGCCGCCCGCGCGCCGGGCATCTGCCCGAAGCCGGTGTGCGATGCCGGGGAGCCCTGCCCGCTGCCGCCGCAGGACGATGCGGTGGATGTGTCGGTGATCGTGCCGGTGCACAACGGGGAGCGCTTTTTGCGCGCCTGTCTGGACAGCATCCTGCACCAGAACACCACTCGCCGCCTGCAGGTGCTGGCGGTGGAGGACGGCTCCACCGACGGCAGCGGGGCCATTCTGGCCGAGTACGCCCGGCAGGGAGGGGTCACCGTGCTGCACCCGGAGCAGGGCGGCAGCGCGGCCCGCGCCCGCAACACCGGTCTGGCCCGGGCGGTGGGCCGCTGGGTCCTGTTTGTGGATTGCGATGACTGCCTGCTGCCGGACGCAGTGGAGACGCTGCTGGCGGCGCAGGCGCGTACCGGGGCGGATATCGTGCAGGGCGGCTGGCAGTATTGCGACGAAGCCGACACCTGCGGTGCGGTGCAGCAGTACGCAGAAGCGTGCTACACCGGCCCCCGGCGGCTGGATGTGGTGGAGCTGCCCGGCACTCCCTGGGGCAAGCTGTACCGCCGGACCCTGTTTGAACGGGTACGGTTCCCCTCCGGGTACACCTGTTTTGAGGATGCCATGATCCATTTCTGGGTCTTTCCGCGGGCGAAGTGCATTGCTTCGACAAAACCTGCGGTATATTTGTGGCGCAAAAATACAATGGGGCTCACCGCGACCTCCCAGAATACGGCCAAAGCATTGCAGGCCTACTGGGTGGCTGAAGAAATGCTGGACGGTGCGGTGCGTCTGGGCCTGCCGCAGGATGCGCTGTTTGCCTGCAACCTGATCCTGCAGCTGGCCAATTACTGCTATGTGTGTGTGGCCGGTCTGCCGGAGGCGGACCGGCAGACGGCCTTTGCCTGCTGCTGCCTGCTGTACCGCCGGTGGGCAGCGAAGCTGCCGGACCCCCGGACGCTGCCCTATGCCGTGCGGCTGGCGCAGCGGGCGCTGGAACAGGCGGACTATGGGCTATGGCAGCTGCAGGGCAGACTGTTCCAGCTGATCAACTGACCGGTTTACACCGGCACGGAAAGCGAGGTGGACCGCGTGCAGGATGTTTCCAAGATCCTGACCCGGAAATATTACGGCAAAAAAGACCCGTTCCGCAGCCGGGAGTTCCGCCAGCCCCGCTGGATGGAACTGCTGGCGGTGCTGCTGTTCACCGTGTCCGGGCTGGGCGAAGGCAAAAGCATCAATGTGGTGCTGGGCGGTCTGCCCAAGGCGGTGACGCTGGCCTTTGTGGGGCTGGCCGGGCTGGAATTTTTCATCCGGGGTGATTTTGACCGGTTGAAAAAACTGGCCGGGCCGTCCGGGCTGTACATCCTGTATCTGGCGGTGCTTGCCGCCTGGTCCATGTTCATCTGGGTGCGCAACTTTACGGCCTTTGCCTCCATCACCCGCGGCGTGGAAAAGATCCTGTATCAGAGCATCGCCACGGTGGTGGCCATCTGCTGCGTGTACCTGTACGGGCGGTTCAGCATCGACCTGTTCACCATCGGCATCTGCTGCGCAAACCTCTTCATCCTGTTCAGCGAGGTGCCCGCCTATGGTGTGGGCGAGAGCGTGAGCTCCCTGCTCACCAGCATTCTGTCGCTGGGCAACAACACCTATGGCTATGCCGAGCGGCTGGAGATCCACGAGGTGACCTTTCTGGAGGGCATCTTTGTGCTGTACTACCTGTTCTTTTCGCCAAAAGAAACCAAGCAGCAGCGCACCCGCAACTGGGTGCTGGCGGGCTGCTCCTTCTTTTTTGTACTGGCGGGCATGAAGCGCATCCTGCTGCCGGCGCTGGTGGTCTCGGCCTTTTACATCTGGGTGCTGCGCCGCAGCCATGCCAAGGAAAAGCTGATCATGCTCACCGGTGCGGCCTGGGTGACCCTGTTCTGGGTGTACCTGTATCTGGTGCACACCGGTGCCATCTCCCGCATCCTGAACGCTGTGGGCATCAACATGATGGGCCGCGATTACATCTGGAGCCTGGCCAAACCCTATTATCAGTTCTCGCCCACCTTCATCGGGCTGGGGTTCGAGGCGGTGGACGCCATGGTCACCCGCTTTTATGAGATCGGCCTCATTGATGTGGCCTACCCGCTGCACAACGATATCCTCAAGGTGTTCGTGGAACTGGGCTTTCCGGGGCTGTGCTTCTGGTGCGCGTTCCTGTACCTGATCCTGCCCTGGTTCTGGATCAAGCGCTACGGGCCCGAGGCCGGCATCCTGTATTTTGCCATCCTCAACCCGCTGTCCATGACCTACCTCACCGACAACACGGCCTTTTATTTCTGGTGTACCATGGGTCTGCGCATGATCCCGCTGGCGGTCTGCTGCTTTGCAAAGCCGACGAAGGACCCTGCCGTCCCAAAACAGACATGGCAGCCGCCCTCGGCGCAGGAGGTGCAGCGGCGCATCCGGGCACAGTACCGGGAGAAAGGACGTTCTTCATGATCCACATCCTGCAGTCGGTCAGCAACATGGACCGGGGCGGCATCGAGTCGATGCTGATGAACTATTACCGGCATCTGGACCGCACGCGGTTCCAGTTCGATTTTCTGGTCAACAAGAAAAAGCCCGGCTTTTTTGATAACGAGATCCGCGCACTGGGCGGGCGCATCTTCCAGAGCCCGGGCGTAGCCCCGCAGAGCTACCCGGCCTACCTGCGCTCTATGCAGCAGCTGCTGGCCCAGCACCCGGAGATCAAGGTGCTGCACGCCCACAACGAGGCCATGCAGCTTTTTGCGCTGGAAGGCGCTAAAAAGGCGGGCCTGCCGGTGCGCATCGCCCACGCCCACAACACCCGTCTGCCCAAGGACGCCAAGCTGCCGATCAAATGGTTCTGCAAACAGTTCATTCCCGGCGCGGCCACCGATTACTGGGCCTGCGGGCGGGAGGCCGGCATCTACTACTTTGGACAGAGCGCGTGGGATGCCCGGGGCGTGACCCTGCGCAACGCCATCGACCTGGACCGCTTTGGCTACCGGCCGGAGGTGCGGGCAAAGCTGCGGGCAGAATATGGCCTGAACGATAAGCTGGTGGTGGGCTGTGTGGCCCGCCTGATGGCGCAGAAGAACCACACCCGCCTGCTGGACATCTTTGCGGCCCTGAAAAAGGTGCGGCCGGACAGCTGCCTGCTGCTGGTGGGCGAGGGCGAGCTGCGGGCCGAGCTGGAAGCCAAGGCCGCCCGGCTGGGCATTGCGCAGGATGTGAAGTTCCTGGGCGTGCAGAGCGACACCTCCGTCTGGTATCAGGCCATGGATGTGTTCGTGATGCCCTCGCTGTTTGAGGGCCTGCCCGTGGTGGGCATGGAAGCGCAGGCGTCCGGTCTGCCCTGCGTGTTCTCCACCGGCGTCACCGAGGAAGTCCTGCTGCGGCCGGACAGCTGCCGCATTTCGCTGGAACAGCCGGACGAAGCATGGGCCGCAGTGCTGAAGGATGCGGACCGCAATCTGCCCGACCGTGTGCAGGCGGCGGCACAGGTGCGGGATGCCGGGTACGACATCCGGCAGGAGACCCTGCGCCTGCAGCAGCTGTACACCGGCCTGATCGCCGAAAGGGGTGCCGCACATGCCTGAGATCAGTATTATCGTGCCGGTTTATAACGTAGAGCAATATCTCCCGGCGGCACTGGACTCTCTGCGGGCCCAGACCTGCCCGGACTGGGAGGCCATTCTGGTGGACGACGGTTCTCCGGACGGCTGCGGGGCGCTGTGTGATGCGGCCGCCCGGCAGGATGCCCGCTTCCGGGTGATCCATCAGAAGAACGCCGGGGTCGGCGCGGCCCGCAATGCCGGGTTGGCTGCAGCCCGCGGCACCTATGTGCAGTTTCTGGACAGCGATGACGCACTGGAGCCCCAGATGGTGGAGGTGCTGTGCCGCACGGCCCGGCAGACGGACGCCGACCTGATTATGTTCGGCGGCTATGAGGAGCACTACGCGGCCGACGGCACCCGTACCGGCTGCACCGACATTGCTCCGGTTCTGGAAGGGGTGTACCGCGGCGACCCCTGCCCGCAGCTGTTCCCGCAGCTGTCGGCCATGTCGCTGGTCACGCGGCAGCTGTTCCGCCGCCGCTGCATCGAAGAGGGCAACTGCCGCTTTACCGATTACAAGATCGCGGAGGACGCGCTGTTTTTCGTGTCCTTTTACCGGCAGCACCTGCACTGTGTGGTGGGCATCCCGGAAAAGCTCTACCGCTATAAGCTGCGTGCCTCGGGGTCGGCCTCCCAGAGCTACCACTCGGAGCGGCTGGCCGATAACTTTTACCTCTCGGACGCGGTGGAGGCTGTGGCAAAGAGCTGGGGATTAGAAAACGACCCCGCCTGCCGCCGGGCCGTAAACCACAGCCGGGTGCTGGACCTGCAGCTGGGCATCAAGAATGTCTGCCTGGGGCCGCTGAGCTTCCGGCAGCGCACCGCATGGCTGCGGCAGGCCCTGCGCATCCCGGCGGTACGAGCCGCTGTGCGGGACATGCCCCTGCAGGACGCTCGCAGCCGCAACGACCGCATCAAACTGGCCTTGCTGAAGGTGCGGCTGTGCGCGGTGGTCATTGCCCTGTCCAGCTGGAACAACCGCCGCTGAAAAGACGAAACAACAAAAGCGCCCCTGTGCACCGGATGGGTTCCGTGCACAGGGGCGCTGTATTTTATAAGGAAAAAGCGGGGGCTCAATCGTCGTCGCTGTCCAGCTTGAGCACGGCGGTAAAAGCCTCGCTGGGCAGGGAAACGCTGCCCAGCTGGCGCATCTTCTTTTTGCCTTCCTTCTGCTTTTCCAGCAGCTTCTTTTTGCGGGTGATATCGCCGCCGTAGCACTTGGCCAGCACGTCTTTGCGCATGGCCTTGACCGTCTCACGGGCGATGATCTTGCCGCCGATGGCGGCCTGCACCGGGATCTCGAACAGGTTGCGGGGGATGTTGTCCCGCAGCTTTTCGCAGATGCGGCGGCCCTTGGCGTAAGCGTTATCCCGGAACACGATCATGGACAGCGCATCCACGGGGTCGCCGTTGAGCAGGAAGTCCAGCTTGACCAGGTCGCTCTCGCGGTACTCCTTGAACTCGTAGTCGTAGCTGGCGTAACCGCGGCTGCGGCTCTTGATGGCGTCAAAGAAGTCGTACACGATCTCGCCCAGCGGCATGGCATAGTGCAGGTCTACGCGCACATCGTCCAGATACTTCATGTCGATGAGGGCACCGCGCTTGTTCTGGCACAGATCCATCAGGCCGCCCACATAGTCGTTGGGGGTGTACAGGTGCACGTCCACAAAAGGCTCTTCCTGCTTGACGATGTTGGAGGGATCCGGGTAGCTGGAGGGGTTGTCGATCATCTCCACAGTGCCGTCGGTCAGGGTCAGGCGGTAGCGCACGCTGGGCGTGGTGGTGATGATGTCCAGATCGAACTCGCGTTCCAGACGCTCGGTGATGATCTCCATGTGCAGCAGGCCCAGGAAGCCGCAGCGGAAGCCGAAGCCCAGAGCCGCACTGGTCTCCAGATCAAAGGTCAGGGAGGCGTCGTTCAGCTGCAGCTTTTCCAGTGCGTCCTTCAGATCGGGGTAACGGGCACCGTCGGCGGGGTAGATGCCGCAGAACACCATGGGCTTGACCTGCCGGTAGCCGGGCAGAGCCTCGGCGGTGGGGCGGGAAGCCAGCGTGACGGTGTCGCCCACGCGGGTGTCCTGCACAGTCTTGATGCTGGCGGTCAGGTAACCGACTTCGCCGGCCTGCAGCTGGGCGCAGGGGGTCAGGTTGGTGGCACCCATGTGGCCCACTTCCACCAGCGTGAATTCAGCCCCGGTGGCCATCATGCGGATGGTGTCGCCGGGCTTGACGGTGCCCTCGAACACGCGGATATAGACGATGACGCCCTTGTAGCTGTCGTAGATGCTGTCAAAGATCAGGGCCTTGAGGGGCGCGTCCGGGTCGCCGGTGGGGGCGGGAATGTCGCTGACCACCCGCTCCAGCACCTGGTCGATGTTCAGGCCGGTCTTGGCCGAGACGCGGGGCGCGTCCAGGCAGGGCAGACCGATGACGTCTTCCACTTCCTGCGCTACCTCGTCCGGGTGGGCGCTGGGCAGGTCGATCTTGTTCAGGATGGGCACCAGCTCCAAATCGTGTTCCAGCGCCATGTAGGTGTTGGCCAGCGTCTGGGCCTCGACGCCCTGGGTAGCGTCCACCACCAGGATCGCGCCTTCGCAGGCGGCCAGGCTGCGGCTGACTTCATAGGCAAAGTCTACGTGGCCCGGCGTGTCGATGAGGTTGAACTCGTACACCTTGCCGTCTTTGGCGGTGTAGTTCATGGTCACGGCGCGGGCCTTGATGGTGATGCCGCGCTCGCGCTCGATGTCCATGTTGTCGAGGATCTGGTCCTCCATGGTGCGCTCGTCCACGCTCTTGGTCAGCTCCAGAATGCGGTCCGACAGGGTGGATTTGCCGTGGTCGATGTGTGCGATGATGCAGAAATTGCGGATGTTGTCTCTTGCCATCTGTTCCTCCAACGGAAAATAGTGGGTGTTCGATTGATTATAAGATCCAGTCCTCCACGGCGATGATCCGGCCGTGTTCGAGGTAGACGCGGGGCACCCGGCGGGAGACCCCGCAGAGCACCTCGTAGGAGATCGTATCGGTCTTGCGGGCAATGTCCTCGGCGCTGTCGCTGACGGTGCCGCCCCAGAGGATGGCCTCATCGCCCTCCTGCACATCGGGCACAGCGGTGACATCCACCATGAGCTGGTCCATGCAGACCCGGCCCAGCACCGGGCAGGGGACGCCGTGGACTTCTACGATGCCCTTGCCGCAGCTCAGCAGGCGGGGGTAGCCGTCGGCGTAGCCGGTGCAGAGGGTGGCCACTCTGGTGGGGGTTTCGGCGGTGAAGCGCCGGCCATAGCTGGTGGATTGGCCCGGCTGCAGCTCCTTGACCATGCTGACCACGGTCTTGAGTTTCATAACAGGGCGGAATTTCCCGAAGCGGACTTCGTCGCTGGGGTCGAAGCCGTACAAAATGATGCCGGGGCGGGCCATGCAGGGCACGGAGACCGCGCTTCTGGGCCAGTCGGGATGGAGCATGACCCCGGCGGAGTTGTCGCAGTGGACGAGCGGCGGCTCCTGCCCGGCAGCCTTTAAGGCGCGGTAGGCGCGAAGAAAGAGCTGGTACTGCTCCTCGGTGTAGGCGACGTTTTCGGAATCGGTGTCGTCGGCCACGGCGAAGTGCTGGAACAGGCCGGTCATCCGCAGGCCGGGCAGGGTGCAGACCTCCAGCATCTCGGCGACGGCCCGGTCAAAATCGGTGCGCAGGGCAAAGCCGATGCGGCCCATGCCGGTGTCAGCCTTGAGGTGGATGTCCACGGTCCCACCCGCCCGTTCGGCGGCAGCGCTCAGGGCCCTGGCCTGCGGCAGCGAGTAGCAGGCGGCGGTGATGTGCTTCTCGATGAGGGCGGAGGTGTACTCCGGCTCCACATGGCCCAGAATGAGGATGGGCAGCGTCCGCCCGGCATTGCGCAGCTGCAAGGCCTCGGTCAGGCAGCTGACGGCCAGCCAGGCCGCGCCCTCCTCGGCGAAGACGCGGGAGCACTGGACGGCCCCATGGCCGTAGCTGTCGGCTTTGACGACGGCACAGAGCGGCAGGCCGCCCGCCCGCTCCTTCACGGCCCGGAAGTTGGCCCGCAGGGCGTCGAGGTCGATCTCGGCCCAGACGTGTTTTTCAAAGGTGGTTGTCGGCATGGAAGATCCCTTCCTTTTCTGTGAGCGGCCCTCAGGTCAGGGAAACGCTCTCTACAAGATTCACGATATCACTGATGGAGGCCAGCTTGGTCAGGCCCGAAACATAGACCACATCGCCGCTGTCGTATTCCACGGTGGCAAGGACTGCATAATAGGTCTGGATGTCGCAGCGCACGGCGGTGACGGTGGCCCCCTCGATCTGGATCTTGACCTTGCGCGGGCTGATGACACCGTAAGCGCTCTTCAGGTCGGATTCGGACTGGCCGATGTAATCCTCGTAGGTCGAGGCGTCTCCCCGCTGGAACAGCACGATCTGATAGTTCGCGTTGTCGCTGTCGGTGCCGGAGGCCAGCTTGAGGGCATGGCCGAGGGTGTCGTCCTCGGTCATCTCGCACACGGGCCAGACGGCGCTTTCGTAGTCCAGCACGATGCCATTGTCGGCGGTGTAGTGGGTGTCGGGGGCTGCCGGGGTGCGGCGGTTGACGACCAGCGTCAGCACAAAGTAAGCCAGCGCACCGACCAGCACGATCACGCCCATGGCGAGCAGCAGCCGGGATGCCCGCTGCTGGGAAGAGTCCTGCGTGTGAATGTTCTTCGGCATGGAATAGTCTCCTTTTTACAATATCAAATATAGTATAGCACATCTCCGGGCAAAATTGTAGCGCCCCGCCCCAGAAATCCGCCCGCAGCGGCAAAAAATCAGTTGAAAAATCCGAAATCTGAAATCGCGAGATTTCAAGAGATTTCAAGCGAAAACGAGAGAATGAAAAGTTTGCACCGAAAAAATCAAAAAATTCTGTTGACAGGCGCGTTTTTGTGATGTATACTGACACTCGCGCCCCAAAAGGGTGCCTGAACCGTTAAAACACTTATCAGGAGGAAATAGATATGAGCACTACTCTCGTAAAGCCCGCTGAAGTCGAGCGCAAGTGGTATCTGCTCGACGCATCCGGCAAGAGCCTGGGTCACGTCGCTGCTGAGGCTGCTGTTCTGCTGCGCGGCAAGCAGAAAGTCAACTACACCCCCAACGTCGATTGCGGCGATTACGTCGTCGTCATCAACTGTGACGAGGCTGTCCTGACCGGCAAGAAGGCCGAGCAGAAGTTCCACATCACCCACAGCAAGTTCATCGGCGGCCTGAAGAAGGTCCAGTACAGCAAGCTGATGGCTGAGAACAGCGATCTGGCTATGACCTACGCGGTCAAGGGCATGATCCCTTCCAACACCATCGGTGCCAAGGCTCTGACCCGCCTGCACTGCTACAAGGGTGCTGAGCATGCTCAGGCAGCTCAGAAGCCCGAAAAGATCGAGTTCTAAGAAGGAGGCAATCGAATATGTACGAAACCAAACCTTATTT
>OGLS01000500.1_pt1 | contig 35702 bp, 31 predicted proteins | sample 1572881 | NCBI WGS metagenome assembly OGLS01 (sample SAMEA2582013, study PRJEB24529) | metagenome | biome: Human gut stool | place: China | collected 2011
TCTCTTGGGGGATCAAAAGGGGGCCATTCTCTCACGTGAGAGAATGGCCCCCTTTAACGCACCCCTGCACGGTGCAGGGGAATAAGAACCAGCGCTGCCGCGCTGTAAACCCTCAGACGATAGGATCGTCAATATCTCTCGTCGCATACGCGTTCAGCGCCCAATCCGCTCGCGCGCCGGCGAGATACTCATAATACCCTTGTGCGCCGATCATCGCGCCGTTGTCACCACAGAGCTTGAGCGGCGGCATGTAGAGCCGGTGGCCGTGCTTTCGGCACTCCTTTTCGAGCTCTGCGCGGATGAACGAGTTCGCGGCGACACCGCCTGCGGCGACGAGTACCTTGCGCCCGCTTTGCTGCATGGCGAGCATCGCGCGCGGGACGAGCTCGTCGACAACGGCCTGTGTGAAGTCGCGCGCAAGCGCCGCACGGTCGAGCTGCTTTCCCGTCTGCTCGGCGTTGTGGGCAAGGTTTACGACGGCGGTCTTGAGGCCCGAAAAGCTCATATCGAGAGGGCACCCGTCAATCTTCGCGCGCGGCAGCTCGTAGACGCCGCCCTCGCTCTCGTGGGCGAGCTTGTCCATCGCCGCGCCGCCGGGGTAGGGAAGGCCGAGCACGCGCGCGGCCTTGTCAAAGCACTCGCCCGCCGCATCGTCACGCGTCGCGCCGAGGAGCGCAAAGTCCGTGTAGTCGCGCACGTCGACGATGAGCGTGTTGCCGCCGGACATGCACAGCGCCAGAAACGGCGGCTCAAGCTCTGGGAACGCTAAGTAATTCGCGGCGATGTGGCCGCGGATGTGGTGTACAGGGATGAGCGGCACATTCAGCGCGTAGGCCGCGCTCTTGGCAAAGTTCAGCCCCACGAGCACCGCACCGATGAGACCCGGCGCGTAGGTCGCGGCCACGGCATCGATGTCTTTTTTCTCGACGCCCGCCTCCTTGAGCGCCTGATCGGTCAGCGCGGCGATGGCCTCGATGTGCTTGCGCGACGCGATCTCCGGCACGACGCCGCCGTAGAGCGCGTGCAGGTCGGCCTGCGACGCGATGGCGTCGGAGAGAATTTTTCGTCCGTCCTCGACGACCGCGACGGCGGTTTCGTCGCAGGAGGACTCGAAAGCGAGAATTTTCATTGCTGCGCCTCCGCTTCTGCCGCGCCGAATTCCTTCGTCATGATGATGGCGTCCTCTTTCGGGTGGTCGTAGTAGTTTTTGCGGCGGCCCTCGCCGCGGAAGCCGCGGCTGCCGTACAGCGCGATGGCGGCATAGTTGCTCTCACGTACCTCAAGCGTCAAGAACGCAAGGCCGCTGCCCTCGGCGAAGCGGATAAACACGTCGAGAAGCTGCCCCGCCACACCGCCGCGGCGGCAGTCGGGGCGGACAGCCATCTTGGTGATGCAGCCCTCGTCCGCGACGGCGAGCAGCCCCGCGTAGCCGACGACGCTGCTGTTTTCTGCATCCAGCGCGACTAAGAAGGCCGAGCACGCGTTTTCAAGCTCCTCTGCGAGCATGTTGCGCGACCAGGGGTTCGAGAAGCATGTGCGCTCAAGCTCGGCAACGTCATTCAAATATTCGTTCGTCATCGGCACGATGCGGACTTTTTTCTTTAACTGTTCCATTGGTTTCCTCCGGTCATTTGGCTTCCAGCCAGTTTATGCCCCAGTGGGCCTCGGCGGTCAGGGGAACGGAGAGGTGCACTGCGCCCTCCATCTCCTCGGTGAGGAGCCGTGCGACCGCCTCCTTTTCCTCCTCCGGGCACTCGACGATGAGTTCGTCGTGCACCTGCAAAATGAGCTTTGCCTTTAAGTTTTCCTTGTGCAGCCGCTCGTCGACGCGCACCATTGCGAGCTTGATGACGTCCGCGGCTGTGCCCTGGATGGGCATGTTGCGCGCGACGCGCTCGCCGAACGAACGGGTATTGAAGTTGCTCGCCGCCAGCTCGGGCAGCGCGCGGCGGCGGTGCATCAGTGTTTCGACATAGCCGCGCTCCTTCGCCTGCGCGACGACCTCATCCATATAGCGGCGGATGCCGGGGAAGCGCTCAAAGTACGTCTCGATATATTCCTTCGCCTCGTACACCGGCACGCCGATGTCCTGCGCGAGCGAGAAGGCGGAAATGCCGTATACGATGCCAAAATTCACGGCCTTCGCGTGCGAGCGCATCTGCTTGGTGACCTGATCAGTCGGCACGCCGAAGACCTGCGCGGCCGTGACGGTGTGGATGTCCTCGCCGGTCAGAAACGCCTGCTTCATCGCCTCGTCGTCCGCGATGTGCGCGAGCAGCCGCAGCTCGATTTGGCTGTAGTCCGCGTCGACGAGCACGCAGCCGCTTGCTGGGACGAACATGCGGCGGAATTCGCTGCCGAGCTGCGTGCGCGTGGGGATATTCTGCAAATTCGGCTCGGTCGAGCTCAAACGGCCCGTCGCCGTGACGGTCATCTGGAAGCTCGTGTGGATGCGCCCGTCGGGCGCGATGACCTTCAAAAGACCGTCGCAGTAGGTCGAGCGGAATTTCGCGTACTGGCGGTACTGCAAAACCTCTTCGACGATGGGATTCTCCCACCGCAGTTTTTCGAGCACGTCCGCGTTCGTCGACCAGCCGGTCTTCGTCTTTTTGCCGTGCGGGAGCTGCAAGCGTTCAAAGAGCACCTCGCCGAGCTGCTTGGGGGAATTGATGTTGAACGGCCCGCCCGCCTCTTCATAGATGTGCTGCTCGAGCGTCTTGAGCTGCACTTCCATCTCGCTGCCGAAGGCCGCGAGAGCGTTCGCGTCCACGCGCATGCCCGCGTGCTCCATGCGCGCGAGTACGGCGCAGAGGGGCAGCTCAACCTCATAATAGAGCTCGTGCAGCTCGCGCTTCTCAAGTTCGGGGGCAAAGGTCTCACACAGCGCATCGACGGCGCTGGTATAGACGTGGAACGCCGTCTCGGCCTCGGCCGTGTCGCCGAGCATCGAGAAAGCGTCTGGATCTAAGTGCTTCGGCTCGGCAAGCGTCTGGTGGAAGTAGGCGGCGAAGAGCGACGCGATATCGTACTTGCCCGCCGTCGCGTCGAGCAGGTACCCTGCGAGCGCGGTGTCAAAAATGAACCCTTCGATGGGAAGGCCGTTTTCGAGCAGCGTGCGCTGGAGGTCCTTGACGTTGTGGCTGACTTTCTTGATATCATCCGAGAACAGGGCGCGCAGCAGCGCGTTCCAGTCGCCCTCGTAGCGGCTGAAGTAGAACTCGGCAGAGACGGCGGTCGATTCGCCTGCAACGAAGTCGACGATCACGCCGGAAAGGTCCGGCAGCGCCAGCAGCGTCACATGCTCCGCCTTGCGGAAGAGCGAGAGATATTCCTTGGCCTTTTCCACCGTGGTCACGGCCTCGGCGGTCACGGTGAGGTCGACCGGCTCCTCGGCGGCGGGGATGTCGGCGGGCGGCTTGAGACCGTATTTGTCGATGAGCTTGGTAAATTCCAGCTTCATAAAGAGCGGATAGAGCGCGTCTGACGGCGCCTTGCGCAGGTTGTCCTGCGGAGAAAATTCGAGTGGTGCGTCCGTCACGATGGTCGCGAGGTGGAAGCTCTGGCGTGCGCTCTCCTCGCCCTCAGTGAGCTTTTTGATGACGTTCGGCTTGGCCTCGATATCGGGGAGCAGCCGGTAAATTTCGTCAATGCTCTGGTATTTCTGGATGAGCGCCATCGCCGTCTTTTCGCCAACGCCCGGCACGCCGGGGATATTGTCGCTCGCGTCGCCCATCAGGGCTTTGAGGTCGACAATGTGGATGGGCGCAAAGCCGTAGACCTCACGAAAGCTCTCGGGCGTCATGTCCTTCGTCGTGGTCTGGCCCATGCGCGTGGAAATGAGCTTGACGGTCGTGTGCTCGGTCACGAGCTGCAAAGAATCCTTGTCTCCCGTGGCGACGACACAGTCCCAGCCTGCGCTTTCGCATTTGCGCGAGATCGTGCCGATCAGATCGTCGGCTTCAAAGCCCGCGAGCTCGTAGCGGGGGATGTTCATCGCGTCGAGCACGTCCTTGAGCACCGGCATCTGCACGGCGAGCTCTTCGGGCATGGTGTGGCGCGTGGCCTTGTAGCCCTCGTACTCGAGGTGGCGGAACGTCGGCTCGCGGCGGTCGAAGGCGACGCACAGCGCCTCGGGCTTTTCCTCGTCGAGTAAGCGGCCGAGCATCGTCAGAAAGCCGAAGATCGCGTGGGTGAAAAACCCGTCGCGCGTGGTGAGCGGACGGACACCGTAATAGGCGCGGTTGATGATGGAGTTGCCGTCTAAAACCATCAGCTTCACGGCATGCACCTCCCAAAATGCAAATTTTTACTAAATATAGTATAGCGCAAAGCAAACAAAAACACAACAGAAACCGGCGGAACTCTCGGCGCGGAGTGAGAAAGTGTGGTAAAAATAAACAGAACACTTGCAATTTCTTGTCGGGATGTCTATAATATTGACTGAAAATCTGTTTTGCTTCCTAATTTTTTGTTAGGAAGCGGGCGGAAAAACAAAAAAGAAAGGGAGAAAATCATGGAAAAGCTATTTAAGCTGAAGGCCAACGGTACTACGGTACGCACCGAGATCCTTGCCGGTCTTACCACGTTTATGACCATGGCCTACATCATCGCGCTCAACCCGAACCTGCTGACCAACTTTGCAGTGGGTACGCCGCTGTGGAACGGTGTGTTCCTTGCCACCTGCATCGCCTCGGCGATCGGCACGATTTGCATGGCGTTTTTCGCCAACAAGCCGTTCGTCATGGCGCCCGGCATGGGACTCAACAGCTTCTTCGCGGTGGTCGTCGCCAACATCGCGGTCATCAACGAGTGCGAGTACGAGTCCGCGTTCCAGGCGGCGCTCGTCATCATCCTTGTCGAGGGTATCGTGTTCCTCATCCTCACGCTCTTAAAGGTGCGTGAGAAGATCGTGGAGGCCATTCCTCTCGGCGTGCGCTACGGCATCGCTCCCGCCATCGGCCTGATGCTGATGAACGTGGGCCTTGGCTCCAACGTCGGTATCTACTCTGAAAACGGCGGCCCGTTCTACATGATGCGTGACTTCTTCGGTGCGCTGACGCCCAGCATCATCAAGGGCAACATGGGCTCGGGCTACGATGCGATGGTCCTGACCGTCGCGACCGCGTTCCTCGGCGTTTTCGTCATGGTCGTCCTCGCCAAGAAGGGCGTGAAGGCGGCAGTGCTGCTCGGCATGCTGTTCTCGTCCGTTATCTACTGGGCGGGCAGCGCCATCTTCCTGCATGTCAATCCGTTTGCGAGCCTCGCGACTGCGAGCTTTGTCCCGCCTTTCGCCGACATGGTCTCCACCACGCTTTTCAAGTTTGACTTTGCGGGCTTTGTGAACATCGGCTGGTTCACCGCCATCACGCTCGTCATCACCTTCTGCATGATCGATATGTTCGATACCATCGGCACGCTCGTCGGTACGGCCTCCCGCGCCGGCATGGTCGATCAGGACGGCAACATGCCCCAGATGAAGGAAGCCCTGCTGTCCGATGCCATCGGTACGGTCGCGGGCGCCTGCACCGGTACCTCCACCGTCACCACGTTCATCGAGTCCGCCTCCGGCGTGGAAGCGGGCGGCCGCACGGGCCTGACCGCGCTCACCTCGGGCATCCTGTTCCTCGCCTGCATGTTCCTCGCCCCCATCGCCGCCGTCATCCCCGGCGCTGCGACCTCCGCCGCGCTGATCTATGTCGGCGTTCTGATGCTCCAGGGCCTCAAGAATGTGGACTTCAGCGACATGGACCAAATGCTGCCGGTGTCCATTATGCTCATCGGTATGCCGATCTCCGGCTCCATCGGCCACGCCATCGGCCTGGGCCTCATCTCCTACACCTTTGTCAAGGTGCTCTCCGGCAAGGCTAAGGACGTCAGCGTTCTGACCTACGTGATCTCCGCGCTGTTCCTTGTCAAGTTCTTCGCCGTCGTGTAAGTGTGTGAAAAAACCTTAAAAAGAGCGTCCCGAACGGGACGCTCTTTTTTTCTGCGCCGAGGTATGATATCATGACGAAGATACATAGGGTAATAGGAGCGCACGGCGAAAAAACCTTGAAAAATCAAGGATTGCAACTGCCGGTTGACAAATTTGACAGTGCGCTTTCTTTCCCGCAACCGCGAAATAGGCTATGATAACGCCATCCAGACGGCGCGGGACCGCGCCTTAGAATTCAGGAGGAAGACGATATGATCTTAGCGGATAAAATCATCACGCTGCGCAAAAAGGCGGGCTGGTCGCAGGAGGAGCTGGCAAGTCAGCTCGGGGTGACGCGCCAGTCGGTATCCAAGTGGGAGGGCGCGCAGTCCGTGCCCGACCTTGACAAGGTGGTGCAGATGAGCCGGCTGTTTGGCGTGAGCACCGACTATTTATTGAAGGACGAACTCGAAGAAGAGGAGTTCGTCGAATCCGAGGCGGACGAAATGCCGCTGCGGAGAGTGACGATGGAGCAGGCGGCGCGATACCTTGCGCTGCGCAAGGCCTGCGCGCCGAGGATCGCACTGGCGGTGGCGATGTGCATCATCTCGCCGGTCGTGATCATTTTTCTCTCCGCCATGGCGGACGCGGGCCTGGGCGGTATTTCGGAGGATCTGGCCGCAGGTCTCGGCGTGAGCGTCATTTTGGTGCTGGTCGCCATTGCGGTGGGGACGTTCCTCTCGTGCGGGGCGAAGACGAAGGAATTCGACTTTCTTGAAAAAGAGCCGTTTGAGACCGAGTACGGCGTGAGCGGCATGGTGCGCGAGCGGCGCAAGGCCTATGAGCCGACCGCCTCGCGCTGTACGATCCTCGGCGTGGTGCTGTGCATCCTTGCTGTCGTGCCGCTGATGCTCGAGGTCGGTCTCGCGTCGTCCGATGTCGCCGCGCTGCTCGTGCGCGTCGCTCCGGCGGATGTTTACGCCGCGGCGGCAGTGGATGCGCTGCTGCTTCTGGTCGCCTGCGGCGTGGGCGTGCTCGTCTGGAGCGGAACGTACACCGGCGCGATGGACCAGCTGCTCGAGGAGGGCGACTACACGCGCAAAAAGAAGGCGCGCAGCGGTGTAATGAGCACAGTGTCGCTCATCTACTGGCTGAGCGTGACGGCGATCTTCCTGTTCTACACTTTCGGACCCAAGGGGAACGGCCAGCCGCAGTATAGCTGGTTTATCTGGGCCGTTGGCGGCGTACTGTATGCGGCGGTGATGGGTATTGTGTCGCTCGTGCTGTATCACAAGGATAAAATGTAAAGCATACTTGACAAAACGGAGCAGTAGTGCTATCCTGCGAGTAAAGCAAACTTGACATTTTTGAATTTTCTCTTGACAGTTTAGAATTAAATGATATGATTTTGATATCGTAAAGATATTCGAAACGGCTGCAAGAAGAAAAGAGGGAGAACCTTATGCTCTATATTGAACACCTGACCAAGACCTTCGGCGAAAAGAAAGCTGTGGATGATCTGTCGCTCCACATCGCGCCAGGGGAGATCTACGGCTTCATCGGCCACAACGGCGCGGGCAAGACCACGACGCTCAAGTCGGTCGTCGGCATCCAGCAGTTCGATTCCGGCAGGATCACGATCGGCGGGCACTCCATTCAGGACGATCCCATCGCCTGCAAGAAGATGCTCGCCTACATCCCGGATAACCCCGACCTCTACGAGTTTATGACGGGCATCCAGTACCTCAATTTCATCGCCGACATTTTCGGCGTGGAGGAAAGCGCGCGGCAGGAGCGCATCCGCAAGTACGCGGACCTCTTCGAGCTGACGACCGACCTGGCGCAGCCCGTCGCGGCCTATTCCCACGGCATGAAGCAGAAGCTTGCCATTATTTCGGCGTGGCTGCACGAGCCGAAGCTCATTTTGATGGATGAGCCGTTCGTCGGCCTCGACCCGAAGGCTTCACATATCTTAAAGGGCATGATGCGCGAGGTGTGCGACGCGGGCGGCGCGATCTTCTTCTCGACCCACGTGCTCGAGGTGGCCGAAAAACTCTGCGACAAGGTCGCCATCATCAAGGGCGGCAAGCTCATCCGCTCCGGCACGATGGAGGAGGTCAAGGGCGACGACTCGCTCGAGGAGGTCTTCCTTGAGCTGGAGGGCGAATCATGCTGAAAACGCTCGTCAAGAAGCAACTGATGGAAATTTTCCGCAGCTACTTTTATAATGCCAAAACCAATAAAAAACGTTCGACGGCGGGGATTATCGCTTATATCCTGCTCTTTGCCGCGTTGATGATCGGCCTCGGCGGGATGTTCACGGGGCTTTCCGTTTCGCTCTGTGCGCCGCTTACGCAGGCGGGGATGGGCTGGCTCTATTTTGCACTCATGTCGCTGCTCGCCATCTTTCTCGGCGCGTTCGGCAGCGTGTTCAACACGTATTCGGGCCTGTACTTCGCTAAGGACAACGACCTGCTGCTGTCTCTACCCATCCCGGTGCGGACGCTGATGGCCTCGCGGCTGCTGACGGTCTATCTTATGGGCCTCATGTACTCCGCGGTCGTCATCCTGCCCGCGGTCATCGTCTACTGGGTCACGGTCTCGACGGCGCCGATGGCGCTCCTCGGCGGCGTGCTGCTGACGGCGCTCATCTCAATCTTCGTGCTCACGCTCTCGTGCGCGCTGGGCTGGGTCGTGGCGAAGGTGAGCCGTAAGCTCAAGCACAAGAGCTTCATCACGGTCATCGTCTCGCTCGCGGGGCTTGCCATCTACTATTTCTTCGTCTTCAAGGCGCAGACGGCCATCGAGCAGCTCGTCGCCAACGCCGCGGTCTACGGTGAGAAGATCAAGGGTGCGGCGCACCCGCTCTACGTCTTTGGCCTGACCGGTACGGGCGATGTGACAGCGATGTTGCTGAGCACGGCGGTCATCCTCGCGCTGTTTGCGCTGACGTGGACGCTGCTCTCGCGCAGCTTTTTGCAGATCACGACTGCGTCGGGCGCATCGGGCAAGGCTGTGTACCGCGAAAAGGCCGTCAAGCGCCGGAGCATCGATGGGGCACTTTTCGGCAAGGAGCTCGCGCGCTTCACCGCGAGCCCGAACTACATGCTCAACTGCGGGCTCGGCATCCTGCTGCTGCCGATCTCGGGCATCCTGCTTTTGTGGAAGGGCGGAACGGTCGTGTCGCTGCTGAACGAGGCCTTCACCTCGCAGAGCGGCTGCGCGGAGGTGCTGCTCTGCACCGGCGTGTGCGCCATTGCATCGATGAACGACATGGCGACGCCGTCGGTCTCGCTCGAGGGAAAGTCCCTCTGGCTCGCGCAATCGCTGCCCGTCAGGCCCTGGCAGGTGCTTCGCGCAAAGCTCAAGGTACAGCTTGCGCTCACGGCCCTTCCAGCACTCGTGCCGCTTGCCTGCATGGCGTTTATCCTGCCTGTGACGGCGGCGCTGCCGCTCGTTTTTGCCGAGGCGCTCGCGTACATCGCGTTTTCTGCGTGCCTGGGGCTGACGCTCGGCGTCGCGCGGGCAAACCTGACGTGGACGAGCGAGCTCATGCCCATCAAGCAAAGTCTGGCCGTGACGATCGCGCTGTTCGGCGGCTGGCTCTACGCCATCGTGTTCGCGGGGCTCTACCTCTGGCAGGGGTGGAAGCTCGGCGCGGCTGCGTATCTCGCCATTGCGGCGGCGGTGACGCTCGCGGTGACAGCGCTGCTTCTTCGCTGGCTCAAAACGAGGGGCGCACAGCGCTTTGCGATGCTGTAAAGGAAAATAAAATGAGAGAGTGCGGCGGTCGAAGGACCGCTGCACTTCTTTTATATAGGCAGGAGCAAAAATTTACACAGCTCGTTCTTGCGGAAAGCGGCGGACCATGCTGTTATGTGACTGCACTCACAAGTAAACTTTGAGGAGCGTGATCGATATGCTGCTGCGCGGCAAGCAGGCGAGCGGACTTTTGACGCAGCAGAAGATGCTGCGCGCCGCCGTAAAGCTGTTTTTGGAAAAAAGATATGAGGGCACGACGACCGCGGAGATCGCCCGCGCCGCGGGCATGCCGCCAAGCTCGTTTTTCCGGGCCTTTCCCAGTAAGGAGGCGCTGCTGCTCGAGCTTGACAAGCGGATGTTCAGCGGGCAGTTCACGCTGGCCGAGCAGCACAGCGCGGCACGTGCTCTACGCGGTGGGGACGGCTATCCAGCTCCACATCGCCGAGCTGACCGAGCCGCTGCGCGAGCTGTACGTGACGGCCTACACGCTGTCGTCAATCTCGGCATACCTGTATCGCGGCACGGCGAAGCGGCTGGAGGGCATCTTCGGGGACGATCTTCCGGACGCGGAGGCCAAGGACTTTTACGAGATGGAGATCACCTCGACGGGCATGATGCGCTCGTTTGTGGCCGTGCCGTGCGACGTGTACTTTACCGTGGAGCGCAAGATCGCGCGCTTTTTGGAGTGTGCGCTTAAGATCTGCAATGTGCCGCCAGAGCGGCGGCGGGGGCGGAGAACAATTGGGAGAGTTGGACGATATTTGATGACACCAATTTGAACCTGCCGGACGGTAGTTACTATTTAGGTGGCAATGTTACTATTAGCGGCGAAATTACAATCAGCGGAGCCGTCACATTTGATTTGAATGGGTATACCTTGACCTGTAATGCTACAGACGAGGATATGTTTTGCGTGTACGATGGTAAAACACTAACGATAAAGGACAGCGGCACTGACGGCACCATTGATGGTCAAAATAAGAACTGCGGCTTTTCTGTGTCTAGCGGCACACTGATCTTGGAGAGCAGTATCATTGCGAATTGCAGAGATGACGATGGTGATGGCGGTGCTGTGGATATTGGAAAGGACTGCGTATTCACGACGAGAGGTGGTACGATCAGCAATTGCAATGCACAACACGAAGGCGGTGCTATATAGGAAAAGAGGACGGCTAAAGCCGTCCTCTTTTTTCAGCTCTCCATGTGCTTGCCGAGAAAGCCTGCGATGGCCTGCGCGAGCTTGTACTCCGTCTCGCCTGCGGCCGACTCGCCCTCGGTGCCGATGAAGACCACGAGCCCGAGTGCGTCGCCCTCGGAGATGATGGGCGCGGCGATGGTCGCGCAGTAGCGGTCGAGCGACTCGGTGACGAACACGCTGCGCTCGCTCGGCACGGCGCGGTAGATACCGCGGTCCTCCATGATCTGCTCGAGCTGCGGGCTGATGCGCTTGCCGATGAGGTCGCGGCGCGCGCTGCCTGCCGCGGCGATGACGCTGTCGCGGTCGGTCACGGCCACGCTCGTGCCGGTCGACTTGCTCAGCGTGTCGCACAGCTGCGCGGCAAACTCATCTACGCCGCCCATGAGCGAATACTTCTTAAAAATGACCTCCCCGTCCTTGCTCGTGTAGATCTCCAACGGGTCGCCGTTACTGATAACATGGACACGGAAAACCTTGTCCTCGCGGCCTTTTGAGGACTGGATCAGCGTGTTTTCGATATTTTCCGTGCCTTCACTAAAATTTGCGGCGTCCTCCGTTTCCGCGGGGAGAGTCCCGCAGCGCAGCAGCGTGTCAATGTCGGCTTTGAGCTTAATTTCAAGATGATCTTCATAGACGAGAATCTTGTCAATCAGCAGCTCCAAATCGTTTCGCTCCAGCTTGTCCTTTTCCAGAATGTCGCGGAACACGTCGATGGCGGTCTTGGCCACGCGGTTCACCTGAATGATGGTGTTGCGCTTGTCGCTCAGCAGGTCGATCTGGTGGTGGATGCCGTCGATCTTCTTCTGGAGGTCGGCTTCCATCTCGTCATACAGCGCCTCGATGGAGGCTTCCTGCTCGGGCTTTTTCATGATCTCCCGGATGCGCTGGCGCTTCGTGACCTTCAGTTCCTCAGTGAGATCGGTCAGCACCGCCGCCAGATTGTCCGCGGACTGCTCCGTTTCCGCCACCTGCTCGGTCTCCCGCTTCAGCTCCTCGTTGAGCTGCGCCAGCATGGCGGCAGAGCTGTCCGCCAGCTTGCGCACATAGCTCTTCAGCAGCTCGTCCAGTTTATCAACGCGGATATGGTGGCTGGTGCAGCCCTTGAGGCCGCGCCGGTGATAGGTGCCGCAGGTGTAGGCGGGGGCCAGGTCAGAGCGGCTCATAGCGAACAGCGGACTGCCGCAGTCGCCGCACTGCAAAAAGCCGGAGTACACGTTGTCGTTGATCTTCACGCCACGATAGTTGCTGCGGCTGCGCTTTTCCCGTAGCGCGCGGGTGATGGCGAAGGTGCGGTAGTCGATGATGGCCTGATGGTGGTTTTCGATGACGATGTGCTCGTCGTCGCTGCGTTTGATCTCCTTGCCGTTGATCTTGGCGCGGGTGTACTTGCCCTGCCGCAGCGTACCGATATAAAAATCGTTGTCCAGAATGCCCTGCACCGTGGCGATGGCCCACGCGTTCTTGGCCTCCCGCTTGGTTTTCTTGCCCGCCGCCTCCTTGCGCATCCGCTCGGACATGCGCGGCGTGGGAACGCCCTGATCGGTGAGATAGTTGGCGATCTTCTTGTAGCCCCAACCGGCGTTGCTGTAAAGGTCAAAAATCCTGCGGACGGTCTCGGCTTCCGTGGGGATGATCTCAAACTGCTTGTCCTCGGTGACGAGATAGCCGTAGGGCGCGGCGCAGATCCACTCGCCGTCGTTCTGCCGTCGCTTCACAACGCTGCGCACCTTGCGGGAGGTGTCCGTGACGGGCATTTCGTTCACAAGGAACTGAAACTGGATTTTCAGCCAGTCGTCGTCATTGGGGAAGTCCACGCCGTCCCCGATGGAGATGATGCGCACGCCTGCGTCGCGCAGGTCTTCCAGCTCCACGAGGCCGCGCGAGTTGCGGCGGGAAAAGCGGGAAAAGTCCTTGATGATGAGAATGTCGTATTTGTGGCGCATCAGCCCCCGGCGCATCTCCTGATAGCCCTCGCGCTGCTCAAACGTGTAGCCGGAGCGGTCGCGGTCTTCAAAGAATGTCAGCGTGCTGCCGGAGAAATGGGTCTTTACATAGTCCTCGATGATGGCCTTCTGGTTCTCGATGGAGATGTTCTTCTGATCCTGCTCATCATCCACGGAAATGCGGGCATAGCCCGCGATGTCAAAGCGTTCGATCATGTCGGTTCACCGCCCTTTAAGTATTTTGCCATCTCCCGGTCGAAGTCGGAGATGTATGCCGCCCGTGGACGGCAGTTTCCGAGAATTTCTCGGTAGCCGAGCTTGGATTCATTCCTCATTTGCAGTCTCCTTTTTCTCCGGCAGCTGCGCCGCGTCGGTTACGATGTCCATGACAAGCTGGCGGAAGCTCTCGGCGTTCTGCACGGTGACAACCGGCTTGCCGGTCTCGGCTTCCAGCGCTTTTCTCGCCACGCCCGCCACATTGCCGCCACGGCGGGCGACCTGCTGGTTCTCGTCAAAGCCCTGCGGCTGTTCGGCCTTGGCAATGTCGGTGGTGGAGGCCTCGGCCAGCATGGTCAAGACCAGCTCCAGATCACTCATGTTATCGCGGAGGTTTTCTTTTTTCAGCCCCTTGAGGTTCTTGTACTGCCGCGTGTTCGTGCCCGACCACGCGCGGGTGATCTCGTCCGTGAGGATGGCATATTCCCTGCCCTTCTGCACGCCGCGCCTGCGCCACTCGTCCGTCAGCTCGCTGCGGATGCGGATGGCAAGCAGCCGCTGGTGTACCCATTCCTCGGAGTAGCCCTTTTTGAGATAGGTTTCCAGCGCGCGGTCAATGGCCTGCTCCGGGTCGATGGTTTCCTCAATGCGCTCCCGGCCTACCATCGCCAGCCACGCCTTGAAGGGTTCGGCCTTCTTGGAGGGAACGGACTGGATGATGCGCAGAAGCTGCTCGGTGTCGGCAACATCGGTGAGGCGGTTTTTGCCGTCCGCCGCCCGCATTTTCAACTGGTGACAATTCGTCACCAGTTCACTGCCTTCTTCTTTCAGCCGCTGTTTCAACTTGTTCCAGTATTTTCGCCCGGTATTGTAGTCGGGGCTGTCAGTCAAAATGCCGACCACATCCACAATGGGGAAGTACCATTCCTCGCGTTCCGCATCCCACGCCACGCGAATCTTCTGATCCTCGAAAAGCTGAATCGCGCTATTGTCCGGTGCTTTCATCTGATCCCCCCATTCTGCGCAAGTCATACTTTCTCTGCCATGTTACCACTTGCAATAGACTTTGCGTTTCTCTCGTTGAATAACATTGTACCATGTAAATCGAGGATGTGCAACCGGAAAATGATCTGACAAGGAAAAGCGCTCCACTTTTTCGCGCGTGTCAAGGCATTGCGTTTTTTATCCATATGTAGTATAATTAAGCAATAATAATGGTGTAATCCCAACGTTTTTCGGGTGGGACATAGCGATTTGCCGGATGCACTGAAATACCCCCGCTTTGCACACTGCTGCGGCGGAGCTGATAGGAACGAAATGCCGTGTATAAGAGATTCGGAAAACGATTGATTGATATATTGTTGTCACTGGCGGGGTTGATCCTCGCCTCGTGGCTGTATTTGCTCATTATGATCACCATCGAGATCGATGACCCCGGCCCGGTGTTCTTTTCTCAGAAGCGGGTTGGTATCCATAAGAAATATTTCCAGCTCTATAAATTCCGCAGCATGAAGATGTCCACGCCCCATGATATGCCCACGCATCTGCTGGAAAACCCGGAGCAGTACATCACACGCGTTGGAAAATTCCTGCGCAAGACATCCCTTGACGAGATTCCGCAGCTCTGGAATATTCTCCTGGGCGATATGAGCGTTATCGGTCCCCGGCCTGCCCTCTGGAATCAGGAGGATCTGCTGGCAGAGCGTGACAAATACGGTGCCAACGATGTGAAGCCCGGCCTTTCCGGCTGGGCGCAAATCTGTGGCCGGGACGAACTGGAGATTGCGGACAAGGCGCGGCTGGATGGCGAATATGTGCAGCGCATGAGTTTTGCCTTTGACTGCCGCTGCTTTTTCGGGACGGCCATTTCCGCCTTGCGGGGTGACGGTGTGGTCGAGGGCGGCACGGGAGAGCTGCATAAGGTGGAGAGCAAGAAATGAGAATTCTGATCGCAACCAATCATTCCTATATGTTCTACCGCTTCCGCAAGGAGTTGGTGGAGGCGCTGATGCAGGAGCATGAGGTCATTCTCAGCACGCCCTTTGTGGGCCACGAGGACGATTTGCAGGCTATGGGTCTGCGCTGCATCGATACAGAGATCGATCGCCGCAGCATCAATCCCTTCAAGGACATGAAGCTGCTGAAAACCTACCGCAAGATGCTGGACGAGATCCAGCCGGATCTGGTCATCGCCTATTCCATCAAGCCCAACATCTACATGGGCAGCGCCTGCAAGGCCAAGGGCATTCCCTATGTCACCAATGTGCAGGGACTCGGCACGGCGTTTGAAAAACCAGTGCTGTCGAGTGTGGTGTCTGTGATGTACCGCAGCGCTCTGCGGAAGGCCGGAACGGTGTTCTTCGAGAACGAGGAGAACGCGCAGTTCTTCCTGCATAAAAACATCATCTCCGCCCAGCAGATGAAGGTGCTCCCCGGCGCTGGCATCAATCTGGACGAGTATCCCTATGTCCCCATGAAGGATGACGGCGTGTGCAGTTTCCTGTTTGTAGGGCGAATCATGAAGGAAAAGGGCGTGGACGAGTTCTTTGCTGCCGCGAAAACCATCAAGGCGGAGTTTGGCGAAAAGGTCGCCTTTGATGTAGTGGGCTTCTATGAGGATGCCTACAAAGAAACCGTCGATCAGTTAGTCGCTGATAGCGTCATCAAGTTCCACGGCTTCCAGACGGACGTGCATCCGTTCTATGAAGCGGCGGATTGTGTTGTGCTGCCCTCCTACCATGAGGGTATGTCCAATGTGCTGCTGGAGGCTGCCGCCTCCGGGAGACCGCTGATCACCAGCGACATCCCCGGCTGCCGCGAGGCGGTGGAGGACGGCAACAGCGGGTATCTGTGCCCTGCGAAGGACGCGAACGCACTGTATGGGGCTATGCAGCGGGTCATGGAGCTGTCCGTGGAGCAACGCTCTGAAATGGGCTGCCGAGGCCGGGAGCGCATGGAGCAGCAGTTCAGCAAAACCGCTGTTGTGACGGAAACCATCAAACACTTGGAGATTTGACATGCGTGATTTAGTCACCCTTATGCTCATAACGATTGCCTTAGCATGGTGCGCCGATCATGTGGCGTTTGGACCGGTAAAGCATAATCGGCGCCAGCGGCTGATCGTCTGCACTGTGGTAATCATCATCCTGCTCGCCGGTTTTGCCGGACTGAGGACACGTTGCAATGACACTGTCACATATCGATATTCCTATAAGCTCCTGACGGAAAAATTATGGGAAGCATCCGACAAGAGCATCGGTTCTAACCCTCTGTACAACTGGGTGAATTATCGCTTGAAGATGCACGGCGTATCTACGCAAAATTTCCTGATGTTCTGGGCATTTCTAACGGTCGGTTGCTATCTCATTTTTGCGCACAAATACTCTGTGAATTTCCCACTGTCGGTTTTTCTGCTGTTCACCACCGGCTGTTATACCTTTGCTTTTGCAGGTATCAAACAGGCGGCGGCGGTCGGGATATCGGTCATTGCGACGATGTTTGCACTTAAAAAGAAGTGGCTTTTATTTGCTGTTGGGATACTGATCGCAACGCTGATCCATCCCTATTCCCTGATGTATTTGGCAGTGCCGTTCATGACATTTAAGCCGTGGACGAAAATAACCTATTGGATGCTGGCAGCCTTCATTGCAGCGGGCTTTCTGCTGCGCCCGCTGCTCGGCACGGTGGTCAACATCACGACGCTGCTGGGTGAGGAATACACGGTTTCCTCCTTCACGGGAGACGGTGTCAATATGTTCCGTGTGCTCGTCTGCAATGTGCCGATGGTTTTGTCGTTCCTCTACCGGAAAAAGCTGTTTGCAGACAGCTCCGAGGCGGAAAATCTCGCAATGAATTTGACCATGCTCAACGGCGCTATTATGTTTGACGGCCTGTTCGGAACGGCAAATTACTTTGGTCGCTTGGCAAATTATTTCTTGATTTTCCAGTCGCTGTCACTTCCGTGGATGCTGAAAAAGATCGGCGGCAGGGATAGGAGGATGCTGACCATCCTGATGGTACTGGGCTTTGCTGCGTATTTCTACTATGCCAACATGATCGCAATTCCATTCGACTCGGATTTTGCACGGTTAAGCTTGGCGGAGTATCTTGCGCTTGGCAGGTGAAACATTCTGTCACGTCCAGCAGGCATAGGAAGGATGGGTATGACGGGGTAAGTGAGAAGTATAGAATTGTAATTCTAATTAGTTTTTATCGAAGTAGGTAACTTGAGTTATTTCGTTTGGAGGTCAAACTATGCCATTTACTACTCATCAACTATTGAATCATGCGGCTTTAGGCTGGTAGATAAAGCGGAAATACTTCTTGAGTAAAATCTCATCCTTGAGGTGGGAACTGAGTGAAAGGAAGAATGGAATGCAAGCAGTAATTTTGGCAGCAGGGATGGGAAAACGCCTGAAGGGGCTCACGAAAGACAGAACAAAATGCATGGTCGAAGTAAACGGAGTAACATTAATTGATAGAATGCTCCGCCAAATTGAAGCGCATAAGTTATCCCGTATCGTTATTGTTGTTGGTTATGAAGGCGAAAAACTGATTGACTACATTGATACTCTTAATATTGAAACACCGATTACATATATACATAATCCGATTTATGACAAGACAAACAATATTTACTCTTTAGCATTGGCAAAAGATTATCTTTGCAGCGATGATACACTTTTGTTTGAATCGGACATTATTGTGGAAGATTCTGTTATTGACCTACTGCTGGATGACAAGAGAGAAACGCTGGCGTTAGTAGATAAATATGAGAGTTGGATGGACGGAACATGTGTGAAACTAAGGGATGACGATAGTATAGAGTCCTTTGTTTCACGTAAGGATTTCAAATTCAACGAAACGAATGAGTATTTTAAAACAGTAAATATCTATAAGTTCTCTCGCGGCTTTTCTCAAACACATTACGTGCCGTTCTTAGACGCCTATTCAAGGGCGCTCGGTAATAATGAGTACTATGAACAGGTGCTCCGTGTTATCACCATGCTTGACGAGCCCGCAATAAGAGCGAAAAGGCTGGACGGGCACCTCTGGTATGAGATAGACGATATCCAAGATTTAGATATAGCTTCCTCCATGTTTGCTGATGATCCGGATATCAAGGTGGAGCTTATGCAGGGGCGGTATGGCGGCTACTGGAGATATCCTCAACTACTTGATTTTTGCTATTTAGTAAATCCCTATTTTCCGCCACAGCAGTTGATTGACGAGATGAAAGCAAACTTCAAAGTGCTTTTAACACAGTATCCATCTGGAATGAGAGTAAATGCTCTGTTGGCATCAAGAAATTTTTCCGTTCATCAGCAAAATATCATTGTTGGCAATGGTGCGGCTGAGCTTATCAAATGCTTGATGTCTCATTTTGATGGCGCTACAGGATTTATTCACCCCACATTTGAGGAGTATCCAAATCGATATAAAGATAAAGCAAATATTGTTTTTACACCGACTAATCCTGGCTTTACATATACAGCTGACGATTTGATAAACTTTTTCAATGCAAACCCAGTTAGAAATCTTGTTTTGATTAATCCCGACAACCCTTCTGGCAATTACATTCCGATGCAAGATGTGCTACGCATAATCAAATGGGCAAAGGAAAGCGGTGTACGGCTCATCATAGATGAATCATTTGCGGATTTTGCCGATGAACGGAACAACACTTTGATCAGGCAAGATATTTTGGACTCCAGCAAAGACCTCTATGTAATCAAAAGCATATCAAAGTCTTATGGTGTACCAGGGCTGCGCTTAGGCGTTATGGCTTCCGGCAACACAGAGTTGATTTCAGCATTAAAAAAAGATGTGTCAATCTGGAATATCAACTCATTTGCCGAGTTTTATATGCAGATCGAAGAAAAGTATAAAAAAGACTATGAACGTGCTTTAGAAAATATCCGTGCAGAAAGAACGAGATTTCAAAAAGCACTATCTAGAATCAACGGCATCAAGGTGTTTCCATCACAGGCGAATTATGTGATGGTTGAGCTTGTTGATGGACTCTCATCTAAGGCAACAACAAGAGAACTCCTCACAGAAAAGGGGATATTTGTAAAAGATTTAGCTGGAAAACTTGGAGGCAAGCAATATCTAAGAATAGCTGTACGCAATTCCGAAGATAATGATATGCTTATTTCTACATTGGAGCAATTGTCCCACTGCTGATGTGTTTTCTACAGCATTTGGATGGTCGCTGTTGGGCCTGCTGATTTGAAATAATTTAATAATAATCAGAAGTCTGCACCGGCCATTGCGTCATAGCCCTTTGCGCAATACTGCGAAAGTTCTCTTTGCGGACGTGCTTGATCACTTGTGCGAAAGAAAGGATATCTAAGTCATGGATCAATTAAGCCAAATTCAAAGACGCATCTGGGCAACAGAGCAGGAAATATTGGATGTGACACATCAGATTTGCACAGAACATGGTCTGCGGTATTCTCTGGCCTACGGCAGCTTGATTGGTGCCATGAGGCATAAGGGTTTTATCCCGTGGGATGATGACATTGACATAATGATGCCCAGAGAGGACTATGAAAAGCTGCTTGCTGTCTGGGATCAGTCTGCGCCGAAAGGATATATTCTGCAAAACACCAGAACGGATTCGGATTTTACGCAGAACTTCACCAAAATCAGAAAGGATCATACGACCTTCCTACAGGACAAGGCGGAACGGACGAAGCATTACCACAAAGGCATATTCGTTGATATTTTCCCCGGCGATCGGGTTCCGTCCGGCAAGATAGGGCGGAAAATACAGTACATTGCTTGCGCTGTGAACCTGCTCTACAGCCGCGGGTATACCAGTGGCTCTGGAGGAATGATAGGCAAAGTTGAGAGATTCTTGCTCAAAGCGCCGAAAGAGAAATACCCCGTGCGGCGCGAGCGTGCAGAAAAGAGGATTCGCAGTTGGAACGGAAACGAATCCCTACTATATGTATTTCCAAACACCATCGGATGTAGCCGCAAATTTTATCCTGCGAACCTGTTCGAAGACATGAAAACGATAGAGTTTAACGGGAAACAATATATGTGCGTTGCAGATGCAGATACCATTCTGCGTATAGAGTATGGTGATTACATGCAGCTTCCTCCGAAGGAAGAGCGCGTCTGGAAGCACCATCCGCTTTTGATTGATTTTGAACACAATTATGAAGAAATGACCAAAAAGTAAGGGGTAAAGCTATGAGTGAACCTATCCGCGTCTTGCACGTCATCGGTATCATGAACCGCGGCGGTGCAGAGACGATGATCATGAATCTATATCGCCATATCGACCGCAGCAAAGTGAAGTTCGATTTTGTAGAAAACAGCAGCGAGCCAGCTGCGTTTGACGAAGAAATACTGAGCCTTGGGGGACGAATCTATCGCTGCCCGCACTACAATGGGAAAAATCACTTTGCCTATGTGAAATGGTGGAATGACTTCTTTAAGGCACATCCGAAGGAATATCCCATTGTTCACGGACATCTGGGAAGTACCGCGGCAATCTATCTGGCAATTGCGAAAAAGTTTGGGATATATACTATCGCGCACAGCCACAATTCTGGAACGGATCGTGGAGCTAAAACGTTGTTATACAAGGTGATGTCTTACAATACGCGAAATGTAGCAGATTATTTTTTTGCGTGCTCAACACCTGCGGGAATAGATCGATTTGGAAACAAGATAGTCCGAGGTGGACACTATTCCCTCTTAAATAACGCCATAGAAACGGACACATTTGCTTATGGGGACAGTGTGCGAAAAGGAGTGCGGCGACAGCTTGGCCTTGCGGACGAGCTGGTCATTGGCCATGTCGGTCGCTTTAACCCGCAAAAGAATCATCCCTTTCTTATGGATATCTTTGCCGCCTTGCTGAAAAAAGAATCGAACGCAGTCCTTTTACTGGTCGGTGGCGGCGAGGGAATGTCCAAAATGCAGGAGAAGGTACAAGAGCTTGGCATAGCAGAGCATGTCCGCTTCTTGGGTGTTCGCAGCGACGTTGCAGACTTAATGCAAGCGATGGATATATTTGTTCTTCCGTCGCTGTATGAGGGCTTGCCAGTTACTATGGTCGAGGCGCAGGCGGCGGGGCTGCCGTGCATTATTTCCGACAAGGTCCCTCCCGAGTGCATTTTGACTGAGGGTTTGGTGGATGTTATGCCTTTGTCCGCAAGTCCGGAGACATGGGCGGAGAAGATCCTTGCGAAGCGAGCTGTCCCCCGCACCGACCGTCGAGCAGAAATCGCCGCGCACGGCTTCGATATCACTACAGAAGCAGTAAAGCTACAGGAGTTTTATTTGAAGGCTTATGAACAAAACTGCTGATTCCATCCTCACCATCTTCACCCCTGCCTACAATCGCGCGCATACGCTGCCGCGTACCTATGAAAGCCTTTGCCGCCAGAGCTGTAAGGATTTTATCTGGCTGATCGTGGACGACGGCTCTGCGGACAACACCGCCGAGTTGGTGCACGATTGGCAAAGCCGCGACAACGGGTTTACAATTCAATACATCTACAAGGAAAATGGGGGCATGCACACCGCCCACAACGTGGCCTACGCCAATATCCATACGGAGCTGAACACCTGTATCGATTCTGACGATATGTTGGCAGACGGCGCGGTGGAGAAGATCCTGCGCAAGTGGGCCGAGGTCAAAGGGAAGGGCTGCGCCGGGCTTGTCGGCCTTGATGCGGATTTCGATGGAAAGATCATCGGCAAAGGCTTTCCTGACGGACTATCCGAGACCACCATTTCCGGTTACTATGCCGCGGGCGGTGCCGGTGACAAAAAGCTGGTCTATCGGACGGATGTCATCAACGCCTATCCCGAGTACCCCGTGTTTGAGGGCGAAAAGTATGTCAGTCTGGCCTACAAGTATCTTTTGATCGATCAGGATTACAAGCTTGCAGTGCTGGACGAGGTGCTATGCAATGTGGAGTACCAGCCGGACGGCTCCAGCAACAACATGCTCCGGCAGTATCTGCGAAATCCCAAGGGCTTCGCCTTCTGGCGCACGGTGAAGATGCAATACCCGGAGTCCTTTAAACGACTGGCGATGGATTGCATCCACTACTGCTCCAGCAGCCAGATTGCGGGCAACAAAAACTATATCAGGGAATCCCCCAAAAAGCTACTGACGGTGCTCTGCACCCCGGCGGGCTGGGTGCTGACGGGGTATATCAGGAGAAAGGCGGGCGTACAGAAATGCCCTCCCAAATTGCAGTCATAATTCCTGTTTATAACACGGGAAAAAAGAAGCTTACGAAATGTATATATTCTGTCTTGGCGCAGACATATCGGCAGTTCATTTTAATCCTTGTGGATGATGGGTCTACCGATGATAGTGGTGCTATATGCGAATCCTTTGCACAGAAGGACCCGCGAGTTTTAGCGATCCATCAGACCAACAAAGGCTGTGTAGAGGCAAGAAAAACAGGCATTTTCTCGGATGCAGCACAGACGGCAAAGTATATCGCCTTTTGCGATTCGGATGACACCTTGCCGAGAGATGCACTCGAAAAGCTGGTAACGGCAGCAGAGAAGGGGCAAGCGGATTGTGTCTGCGGTAATATGCGCCGCGTGTACCGAAAAATCACAATTTCAAGCCGCTTTCAAAGCCCATGCCTTTCTGTTGATGGCCCTAGAGTATATCCGAATGCGAAAATTCTTTCCGAAGTATATGTAAGTTGCTTCGGTGTAAGTGATTATCCGGTAAACCTATGGGGCAAAATTTACCAGACGGAGCTGATCACGCGCGCATCTGACTTTCCACCGATTGTCGAGTTCATGGGTGAGGATTTGAGTGTTACGCTTAGAGTGCTTCCCGAAACAAGGAGATTGGTGATTATCCCGGATGTTGTGTACAACTACCGAATCGGCGGCGGAACCTCAAAATTCATGCCCCATATGTTAGATGATTTTTTGAGCCTATACCGCCTCAAAAAAGAACTGGCGCAACGCCATCCGATGCCGCAGAATGTGGAGTATCTGATGGCGGTGGAGATGAAAAACATTGTGCTTTCATGGCTTGAAATGTGTGCGCTGAGCGGAAAATATGATAACGATGCGCTGCGCGAGGAAATCAAGCGAGTTTGCGGCATCCTTGAGATAGAGGAAGCGGTACGGCAAAGAGACTTCGTAGAGAAGGAGCCTACAGGGATTCGCAAAGCAATTCAGGAGACTGATGTTGAGTTTATTGACAACGCTCTCTTAGAGCGAATCGCAGCAGGGAAATATAGAAGACTGATTAAGAAACTGTTGAAGTGATATTATGAAAAAACCATCCATTCTCATCTTCTCCCAAGCGATGGAGCTTGGGGGTGTGGAGCGCAGCTTGCTGGGGCTTCTCGACGCCATCGACTACGACCGCTACGACGTTGATCTCTTTCTGATGCGACACAGCGGCGAACTGATGCCGTATCTGAACCCCAAGGCAAGGCTCCTGCCGGAAATTCCGCAGTATGCCTCACTGGCTGTACCCATGGCGTCACTCGTCAAGAGCGGACAGCTGGGCGTACTGCGCAGGCGGCTGAAGGGCAAGCTTGCCGCGAGACGCTTCGACCGGAAGCATCTCAGCGAGAAGCCGTCCGTCACCGCGCTGACCTACAGCCACAAGTATACGCTGCGGTCCATGCCGTCGATCTCCGGCAAGACATACGATCTTGCCATCAGCTTCCTGACGCCGCACTATTTTGCGCGGGAACGGGTGCGGGCGAAGAAATACGCGGCATGGATCCACACGGACTACACGGCGCTGACCTTCGACCGCTCGGCGGAGCTTGCCATGTGGGAGGGCTATGATGCCATCTGCGGCGTGTCCGAGCATACGTCCGAGAGCTTTCAGAACGTCTTCCCGGAGCTGGCGCAGAAGGTCCGAACGGTGGAGAATATCCTGCCCCGGGAGCTGACGTGTAAGCAGGCGGCAATGCCTCGGACCGATATGCCCACGGACGACGGAATATCCCTGCTCTCCGTTGGCCGCTTCTGCGAGGCGAAGAATTTCGACAATGTGCCGGATATCTGCCGCCGCTTGGTAGCGGACGACCTTGACGTAACGTGGTATCTCATCGGCTATGGCGGCGATGAGCCGCTGATTCGTCAGAAAATCGACGAGGCCGGGATGCAGGCGCGTGTCATCATCCTCGGCAAAAAGGACAACCCCTACCCCTATATGCGCGCCTGCGACCTGTATGTGCAGCCCTCCCGCTATGAGGGCAAGGCCGTCACCGTGCGGGAGGCGCAGCTTCTTGGAAAGCCTGTCGTCATCACCAACTACGCTACCTCCGGCAGTCAGATGGAGGACGGGGCGGACGGCGTGATCGTCCCCATGGATAACGCAGGCTGCGCTGCCGGAATTGCCGCGCTGCTGCGCGACCCTGCCCGGATGCAGCAGCTGTCGGAGAACTGCGCAAAGAGAGATTATACGAACAGCGCGGAGGTTGAGAAGATCTACGCGCTGATGGAGTGAAGAGATAGTAATATGAATGAATCGAGAAGAACATCGCTTGACATCATGACGATTATTGCATCGTTCCTTGTGGTGCTGACTCATCAAGCCTCTCAGGTCGATGCCCGTTCGATATATGTGTATCGAATAATTTCAGAGGCGGCAGTTCCGTTGTTTATCATGAAAAGCGGCACACTGCTGTTATCAAACTCAAAACGAATAGATTATTCGTATGTCCGAAAGAGAATTACTAAGTTTGCACTGATAATCACTTTTTGGGGCTTGTTCTACAATTTGCTATGCAATGCTCTAATAGATGGGATTTCATATTCTGCTGTTTGGAAATCAATAGTGGCAGTTGTTACAGCGGACACAGCATACAACTATCAGTTTTGGTATTTATATATGCTCTTGGGGCTTTACATAATTTCCCCTGTAATCAAAAAATTCACAGATAATGCAGGCAAAAAAGACTTTTTGTATGTTATTACAATTTTTGCCATTATCGGTTTTATTGTGCCCTTCATTTGCGGTATATATGACGTTGATTCGCAATCAATCTGGGTAGTAAAGTGGCTTTCTCCGTTTTCGGCATATTGGTTACTTTATTATCTTTTAGGAACTTACTTAGATCGCTATCCTCTTAGCAAACAGCAGAACCAAGTTATAATTTTGTTGACAGCATTGTTGGGCTCATTGACCATATTAAAGTGCGTAGGGGGCGATAATTCTCAAGACAGCCTAAAGGTATGGTTAAAGTATAATTCACCATTTACACTGGTATATACCGTTGCATTATTCTCCGTGGTTTATAGGAAATGTGATTCATGTGGAGCGAGAAGAATCGCTGGTTTAGCAAAATATAGTTTAGGAATATATATACTGCATCCGGCAGTAATCGTTGCCATGAGAAAAGTCCTTGGAATTGATGTGAGTTGCTTTGCTTTAGTGATGAGCGTTCCAGTGCTGACTTGCGTCGTATATGTATGCTGTGCTATTGCGACGTGGGTATTAAAAAAGATCCCAATATTGCGAGGTATCATTTAGTGTATAGAACAGTTTGCCATTGTGTTCTTGTTCTAGAAGAGATCTGAAAGACAATGTTGTTTTGCAAGTGATAGAGAAATGCACGTTATTATTGCATGTCACAATGAATCTCATCGAAAATACACAAACAAAGGATAGCAGTGAGACGAGAGAAAGCAACCCAGACATATGCAATCGGATGCATTTCTAGTTTCATTCTGTTGTACGACGAGAGTAAAAAGCGGGCAATACGATAGCGAGGGCAACCGCGAAAGCGAAGACTTGCAATATTGTGATAATTCCTGCGCTTGCTCTATTCTATTTCTATGATCGTCCCCATGGATAACGGAGGCTGCGCTGCCGAAATTGCCGCGCTGCTGCGCGACCCTGCCCGGATGTAGCAGCTGTCGGAGAACTGCGCAAAGAGAGATTATACGAACAGCGCGGAGACCGAGAAGATCTACGCGCTGATGGAGTGAATGATGGACATTACAAAGCGCGATTCAAAAATGCTCAAGGGTGTGGCGATTCTCTCCATGTTGATGCTGCATCTCTTTTGCCGGAGGGAAAACTTGCCATATGCCCCATTGCTGTGGATCGGCTGCACGCCGCTGATTTACTACTTTGCGCTGTTTGGCGATATTTGCGTAGCTGTTTACTGCTTTGTAAGCGGATACGCGCACTATATGCAATCATCCGAGGCTGAGATCAAGAAGCGCTGGAAGCATCTCTTACACTTTTTCATACCTTTTTGGGTGATTGCGGCGGTGTTTTCGCTGATTGGCTTGCTTGCCGGAAACGCGGAGATTCCTGGAAGCTTGACGAAATTTGCCTTGAACTGCCTGACCATACAGAATAGCTACAACGGTGCATGGTGGTATGCCAATACCTACATATTGCTGGTTGTCTTGCAGCCGCTTTCCCAGAGCTTCGCGGAGCGCTGCCCAGCGTGGTTGGTGATGCTGTTGACCTTTGGCTTTTACACTGTTGGCTACGGCATCCGATTCTGGGGCTGGGGCGCGTGCGACTCGATGGTACTTTCGTGGCTCATCACGCACATCGGGCTGCTGGGAGCTTCATATTTCCCCTACATGATTGGAATGCTGTTTTGCAAAAAGCAGGTCATTTCTCTGCTGCGGCAGCAGGCCGCTGCTATTGGGGATAATGTACAATAACTTGCGCAAATTGAAAATCGCATAAAAGAAGACATAGCTTGCAGGCTCTGGTAGAATGAAGTTACCACACAAACATTCGAAAGGAGACAGCAAACTATGTCCGAGAAAATTGTACAGCTGAATGAAGAAATTATCAAGGGGCAGCTCAAGGAATTAGTTCGAGGAAGTGTAGAGGAAACCCTGAACGAGCTGCTGGAAAAGGAGGCGGAGTCGTTGACGCAGGCGGCCCGCTATGAGCGCAGCGAGGCCCGTCAGGGCTACCGCAGCGGCCACTATGACCGCAATCTCACCACAACCTCCGGCGACATCACGCTCCACATGCCCCGGCTCAAGGGCGTATCCTTCGAGACGGCCATCATCGAGCGGTATCGCCGCCGGGAGAGCAGCGTGGAGGAAGCCCTCATCGAGATGTACCTGGCGGGTGTTTCCGTGCGCCGGGTGGAGGACATCACCGAAGCGCTGTGGGGCAGCAAGGTCTCGCCCGCCACCATCAGCGAGCTGAACAAGAAAGCCTACGTTCACATCGAGGACTGGCGGAACCGCCCCTTGCAGGGCGGGCGCTATCCATACGTCTACGTGGACGGCATCTACCTGCGCCGCAACTGGGGCGGAGAGTACGAAAATGTTGCTGTTTTGGTGGCAATCGCCGTGAATGAGGATGGTTTTCGTGAGGTTTTGGGCGCCGCTGAGGGCATGAAAGAGGACAAGGCCAGCTGGGTCAGTTTCTTCCAGTGGCTCCGCGGGCGCGGCTTGGACGGCGTAAAGCTCATCGTCGGCGACAAGTGCATGGGGATGCTGGAGGCCGTGGGCGAGGTGTTTCCAGACGCCAAATATCAGCGCTGCACGGTGCATTTCTACCGCAATGTTTTCTCTGTTGTGCCCAAATCCAAGGTTAAAATTGTGGCAAAAATGCTCAAGGCGATCCACGCCCAGGAGAGTAAGAAGGCGTCCCGCGAGAAGGCAAAGGCTGTGGTCGCCGAGCTGCGCGCCATGAAGCTGAAGGAGGCTGCCAAGAAGGTCGAGGACGGCATTGAAGAGACGCTGACCTACTGCGATTTTCCCAGCGAGCATTGGACGCGCATCCGTACCAACAACGTGATCGAGCGGCTGAACCGTGAGATCCGCCGGCGGACGCGGGTGGTGGGGACGTTCCCTGACGGCAACTCCGCCCTGATGCTGGTCTGCGCGAGGCTGCGCCATGTGGCGGGCACCCAGTGGGGCAACAAGAAATACATGAACATGAAGCACTTGGAGGCGGCTCTGGACGACGCCTCTATTGCCGGTTGACTTCACTCAGCCGGAGTCTGCAAACAAATTTGCGCATAAATCTTGACGGGACCCTATTGGGAGAAGGGTCATGCAGATCGTCACACTAATTGTCTTCGCATGTATGATTGTCGCACACGGTATCGTACCGCCGCTTTTTGTGGCGTTCATCACGGCTACCGTAACAATCGTACTGCTCTGCATCTGTCCGCTTCCCAAGTGGGCAACTGACGTGCTGTGCTACTTTGGTGAGCACTCTACGAACATCTGGCTTGTCCATATGTTCTTCTACGGCAGCCTGTTTGGCGGACTTGCATTTCGCGCCAAGTATCCGATCCCTGTTTTCCTGCTTTTGCTGGCGCTGTCTCTTGCGGCGTCCTATGAAATCAAATGGCTTTGTAAGCCGATTTTGAAACTCGTGAGGTGAACCCATGATTCCCAAAATCATCCACTACTGCTGGTTTGGCCGCGGCGAAAAGCCGGAGCTTGCCAAGAAGTGCATCGCCAGCTGGAAGAAGTTCTGCCCGGATTTTGAGATTCGCGAGTGGAACGAGGACAACTGCGATTATCTTGCCATGCCCTTCATGGCGGAGGCCTACGCTGCGAAGAAGTATGCCTTCGTGTCCGACGTCATGCGTCTTGTTGTGCTGGAGCAGTACGGCGGCGTGTATTTCGACACCGATGTGGAGGTGCTGCGGGACATTTCGCCGCTGCTGGATGACGAGGGATTCATTGGATTTGAGAACGAGCAATTTGTCAACAGCGGACAGGTGATGGCAGCTGTTCCGCATCAGCCTGTCGTGCAGGCGATGATCGAAGAATATAAAAAGATGCACTTCGCCAACGCGGACGGAAGTCTGAACGCCGTAGGCTGCCCGCATCTCAATACGGATGTGATGGAGAGCTTCGGCCTTGTGCGCAGCGGGCAGGAGCAGCTGGTTGCGGGGATCCACGTCTATCCGGCGGACTACTTCAACCCGCTGGACAGCGTGACAGGCAAGCTGACAAAAACGGAGAACACCTACTCGATCCACTGGTATTCGATGAGCTGGCTGCCGAAAAGAACGCAGATCAGAGCGAAAGTTGGACGAATATGGCGGAGGATTACGAAAAGGGTCAAGTCATGAAAATTTGTACAATCACCTGCCACGATGTCTATAACGTCGGCGCATCCTTACAGGCTTACGCCCTGCAAACCTATTTGAAGTCGCTGGGGCATGACGTGAAGATCATCGACTATAAACCGGATTACCTCTCGAAGCATTACCGGCTGGATGTTGTCGGCAATCCCAAATATGATAAGCCATTTGTCCGCGAGGCGTATCTTTTGGCGAAGCTGCCGGGGCGGCTTCGCGTGTTGCCGAGAAAGAAGGCGTTTGACAGCTTCACAGCCAAGTACCTTGATTTGACCAGACGGTATGTCTCTAATGAAGAGCTAAAGGCCGATCCCCCCGAGGCGGATGCTTTTTTCGCTGGGAGCGACCAGATCTGGAATCCGCTGTTTCCCAACGGGAAAGACCCCGCCTTCTATCTGGACTTCGTGCAGCAGGGAGTCCGCGCCTCCTACGCGGCCAGCTTTGCGGTGGACGAGTTCCCGCAGGAGTTGCGGGAGGCGACGGCGCAGTATCTCAGCCGCTTCGACCATATTGCTGTGCGTGAGACATCCGGCCTTTCTGTACTAAAGACGCTGGGGATCACAAACGCTGTAACCGTCCTTGATCCGGTATTCCTGCTTGACCGGGCACAGTGGGAGGCGATGGCTGAGAAGCCGGAGCGCTGCGAGAAACCATATCTGCTGGTATATGACTTTGATAATAGCCCTGCTGTCCGCAAGTTGGCGGAGAGAATTGCGGCGGAACGAGGCTTGCATATCTACTCGGTCTTCAAGCTTCCATACGCCGAACGCTGCTTCCCACTCTGTGGACCGGAGGCGTTTTTGAGCCTGATGCAGAACGCGGCTTTTGTGCTTTCCAACTCCTTCCACGCAACGGCATTTTCAGTGATATTCGAGAAGGAATTCGCCGTCGTGGAGCGCACGGAGAAAATCAACACGCGGATGCGCGATTTTACCGCCATGCTGGGGCTATCTGACCACATGGTAACAGCAGAGACGGGTACGGACTGGACAGCCGTGTACCGCTGCCTGAAAAATGAAATCGACCACGCAAAGGCGTATATAGACGAAGTGCTGAGGGATGGGGAGAAATGATTGATAAGGTTTCGGTTCAAGAATGTGCGATCTGCGGCGCTTGCATAAATGCTTGCCCGGTAGATGCGATCAGCCTGGACAAGGTGCATCTGGATTTTAGATATCCTCAGATCAAAGAAGACATTTGCATTCATTGCAACCGATGTGAAAAGGCTTGCCCAATTTTGGGGAACAAGGGAAAACCTGATGAGGGGTATCCTGTAGCCTTTGCAGCCAAAAGTGAGAATGACCCTATGCGGATGCGCAGCAGCTCAGGCGGTGCATTTTATGAGCTTGCCGATCAAATGCTCCGCGATGGCGGATATGTATGCGGCGCAGTGTTTGATGACGAGTTTCATGTCAAGCACATCCTTTCCAATGCCAAGGAAGATATTCTGCGGATGATGGGCTCCAAGTATGCCCAAAGCGATGTGGGGTATTGCTATCGGGAAGTCAAAGACGTGCTTGAAAAGGGATGCAAGGTTTTGTTCAGCGGGTGCCCCTGCCAGGTCGCAGGACTGCGCACATTTCTTGGAAAAGAGTATCCGAATCTGCTTCTTGTGGAGTTGATCTGCCATGGGATTCCAAGCGACCATATGCTGCAAACGTATATTGGTATGCAGGAAAGGAAATATGGCGCAAAGCTTACAAAAATGGAGTTTCGTAACAAGAAGAAGGGCTGGCATAATAGCTCTGTGCGAATGGAGTTTGAAAATGGAAGAGTCCATTCGGAACCCATGACGTTTGATACATATATGCAAGGCTATTTTCGGGGCGTGACCCTAAAAGAAAGCTGTTTTTCTTGTCAGTTTCGGGGTTTTAAAAGTGGCAGCGACTTAACAATTGGAGACCTTTGGGGTGCAGAGATTTCGATACCGGATATGGATGACAACAACGGCCTTTCGGCGGTCATTGTAAATTCAGAAAAAGGAACTCTCTTTTTGAACAGAAGCAAGACTATTCGTCGCCAGTTTGAAATTGATAAAATCCTGAAATACAATCAAAGTTTGCTTACATCTTTTGATGAAGGGGCGCAGAGAACTGCGTTTTATGCCTATACAGAGAGGTATGATTTAGAAAGAGCAATTGAGACTTTTTTTCAGGAGACGCTGCTGCAAAAGGCAAAGCGCAAGTTCAGGTTTTTCTTGCGCTATGCTTGGTATACCCTGCAAGGAAAAGGAAAGCCGCTTTATTAGGAGATTTGGAGATTGACTCAATGGGAAACAGCCGTTTGAAGAATTCTGCACTTAACTTGGCAACGGGCTTGCTGGGAAGAATGCTCACAATTATTCTTAATTTTGCGGTTAGAACTATTTTCATTCACTGCTTGGATGAAGCCTACCTTAGTGTGAATGGATTATACAGTAACATTCTGACGGTTCTTTCCCTTGCGGAATTAGGCTTTGGCTCAGCGATGGTTTATCACATGTACGAGCCAATGGCTAAAAAGAATTATCAGAAAGTTGCGGAGCTTCTTTATTTCTATAAAAAAGCGTACTTTGCGGTGGGAATGGCAATCGTGGGGATAGGCGTTTGCATTATCCCTTTCATGGACGTCATCATCAAGGATAAACCAGATGTTCCATGGTTAACACTGTACTATATAATTTTCCTTTTGAACTCCGGCTTGTCATATTGCTTTGCGGCCTGCAAGGGAACACTTTTTTTAGCAGATCAAAAAGAATATGTGCAAACGAATGCCCGGAATACCATTGCGATTATTCAAACGGCACTGCAAGTTTTATTGCTCCTGCTGTTTAGAGCCTACTTGAGTTATCTTCTAATTCAACTTGCGGGAACGCTTTGTGTTAATGCCTATGTAGCACATTTGGCAGAAAAACGATATCCGGAAATATCGAAATATAAGAATGATAGGTTGAATGGAGATGAAAAACGGCAGCTATTGAAAGATACAGGTGCCCTTTTTCTGACAAAAGTCGGTCATGTTGCGCTGAATGGAACGGATAACATTATCATTTCTGCCGTTGTCGGCGTTTTATGGGTCGGGCGACTGTCAAACTATACGCTCATATGCGATTCCGTTACAAGTGTGCTTTGTCAGATAACAGCGGCTATCACAGGAAGCCTTGGAAACTTTTTTGCGACGGAAGATAAACATGCGGGCTATGCACTATTCAAGAAAGTTGAATTCCTGAATTTTTGGTTGTATGGGTTCAGCTTTATTGCGCTGGTCACATTGTTAGATCCGTTTGTACAGATATGGGCTGGTGGCCGATTTGTGCTGGGGCTTCCTATATCGATTGCGATTGCGATCAACTTCTTCGTGGCAGGTTACATGAATACGCTCTGGGTCTTCCGTTCAACACTGGGGTTATTTAAGCAGGGAAAGTTCAGACCAATTCTTGTGGCAATTCTGAACATAGTTCTCTCAATCGTTCTTGGGAGACTGTGGGGCGTTTTTGGCGTTCTGTTTGCCACATTTTTGTCGCGGGCAGCAATCAGCCTGTGGTACGATCCGCTTATTCTCCATAGGTATGGGTTTGAAGTCTCGTGTAAGCCTTTCTTCGCCCGTTATTTCAGGAGAGTTCTCCTACTCACAGCTGTTTTGATTGCCATGCTGACGATCCGGCATGTAGTTCTATCTTCTGCAACAACGGTTTTGCGTTTTGCAGTCATGACAATGGTCACGGCGATTGTGCCCAATGCCATATTCTGGCTGGCATATCGCCGCTGCGAAGAGTATGCCTACTTCCGCAGCATTGTAAAAGACCACGTAATTGCACCGGTTCGAGGAAAATTGCATTGATGCTTCACTACATCTACACCCGTTCGTTCATCGGCATTATCACCTTTATGGCGCTGGCTCTTGCCGCTTGGGGCGCGCTGCCTGCCCGCGTGGGGGCGAGGCGCTGGCGGTGTGGGAACCTTGTGCTGGTGCTCCTGATAACCGCCGCCATCCTCTACGCAACCTTATTCAGCCGCGCCGAGGGCGGCACCGGTCTGATCATCGCCCCCTTTGCCGCCCTGACCGCTGCCTGCCAGCAGCCGGAGATTTACCGCGAGATGCTGATGAACGTCTTCCTCTTCTTCCCGCTGGGACTGACGCTTTCCAACGCCCTGCCGCGAAAGTGGCACCGTTGGGGCAGAATCATCCTCACAACGCTCATCGGCTGCGCGCTCAGCGCGGGAATCGAGTACGCCCAGTACCGCTACGCGCTGGGACTTGCGGAGACGGACGATGTGATCTGCAACACCTTGGGCGCGTTTCTCGGTGCTGCGTCGCTGCTTGCCGCTCACGCCATCGAAAAACACAAAGAAAGGGCTTGACACACGAACATGACCCTGACCGCCACGGAGAGACAATTTCTGCATATCGCCAAGGCTGCCGTTTCCGGCGGGGAGCTCCCCGCTGAAAGCGTGGACTGGCCTGCCATTTTTACGTTGGCCAATCAGCAGAAGCTACTGCCGATTCTCTTCGAGACTGTCCGCAAGACACCTGCTGCCGAAGAGAACGTGGCTCTGTTTGCCGTAATCAAGTTGGGCAGGTGTTGAACCAAACCGTGCGCGCATCGGCGTTTGCAAGCCTCTACCAAACGCTCCGCGCGGCGGGGCTGCACCCCATCGTGGTCAAGGGTCAGCTTTGCAGCCGCCTCTACCCGCAGACCGACCACCGCATCAGCGCGGACGATGACCTGTACATTCCCGATGCGGAGTTCATGGCCTGCCACGAACAGCTTCTGGCGAACGGTCTAACCACCGACACCCCGGCAGATGAGCTTCCCACGGCGGACGAGGTGTCCTACACAAAAGACGGCAGCCCGCTTTACATCGAGCTGCACAGGCATTTATTTGATTCTGCCGAAGATGCACATGACGAATTGAACCACTTCTTTGCCGACCTCAACCCCGTCGAAATCGACGGCTTTCTGGCCATGCCGCCACACGAGCATCTGCTGTACCTGCTTCTGCACGCCTACAAGCACTTCGTCCGCAGCGGCATCGGGCTGCGGCAGTTCTGTGACATCGGCCTGTGGGCGCGGGCGTATCACTCAGAGATCGACTGGCAGCGCCTGCACGAGCAGTGTGAGAGCGTCCATGCGGCGACCTTTGCTGCGGCAGCGTTCCGCATTGCCAGAGACTATCTCGGCATTGACTTTGACCTGCCCGCGCCGTGGAGCGAGGCGGTTGACGTGGAGCCGCTGCTGCACGACACCCTCTGCGGCGGCGTGTACGGCTCCAACGACCTAACGCGCCTCCATTCCTCCACCGTCACGCTGAACGCCGTGAAGGCCAGCCGCACGGGGGAGAAGATCAGCGTCCTGCGGACGGTGTTCCCCAAGCGCGAGTATCTGGAGCGGCGCTACCCGTACCTCAAAAAGCGCCCGTACCTGCTGCCGGTCGCATGGGTGCAGCGCATTGCGCACTACGCCAGTGAGAAGCGGTCCGACGCAGACAGCAGCACCTCCGGTTTCATCAAGCTGGCCAAGGAGCGCATCGAGCTGATGAAACGGTACGACATTTTGGATTAAATTCAGGCAAAAAAGAAAACGGGCGGAAGGGAGTTTCTCCCTTCCGCCCTCTGCTTACCGCTCCATGCCCACGGCGCGCTGCTTTTTCGCCTGCTGCACGGCCTTTTCGGCGCTGCGGCGGCGGTTGAAGAGCAGCAGATCCCGCGTGTTCTCGTAGAGATCGCCCTTGCCGGACTCGAACACGGCGACCATGTATTTTTTCGTCTTATACTTGGCGTAAATCTCCTTCAGCCCCTCCCGCAGGACGGGGTCAATTTTTTCTGCATTCGTCAGCCAGATTTCAACAAGCTTCTGATCGTCCCTGACGTTCATCTCCAAATAGAACCAGCCTCCTTTAACATCCTTAGTTTCCTCATCTTTCCTGCTGCTTATGCGCGGACACCTGCTTGGCCGCCTGCAAAATCTCCGGCGGGATGCCGTCCACCATGCGGTGCAGCTCGTCCAGCTCCCGGAGCTTTTCGTTGATCTCCAGTTTTTTCAGGACGCTTTCCTTGGAGGCAGCGCCCAGCTGCTTTTCGAGCGCCGCGTTCTCGGCGGTCAGCGCCTTGTAGGCTGCGTCGTACTTCCTGAGCTTTGTACGCAGGGCTTCCGCGCCGGGAACGTACTTACCCAGCAGCGCTTCCAGCTCGTCCAGCTTGGCCTTTTTGTTGAACGGATTGGTGTCGTTCAGAATCGCCATGATCTGCTCCTTCATCCGGTTCAGGTGGACAGCCTCCTTGAACAGCCGCGGCGGGATGTGGTCGCGCCCGGTTTCGCTGGCGCTTTCGCCGCGTTCCAAATCGGGATATTTTTTGACCATGTGCTCCCAAAATCTGTCCTGCCATTGCGTTAGCTTCTTCTTGTTGCCTACGATCTCCTTGGCGGAGAGCCGCCCATCCGCTGTCAGCGGGACAAAAGAAAGGTGCATATGGGGCGTTTTCTCGTCCATATGCACCACGGCGGATATGATCGTTTTCGGGTCTTGATGCTCTTGGATAAAGCCCAGCGCCTCCTGAAAGTAGGCTTTGATTTCGCCCATTTTCTTGCCCTTAAAGAACTCCGGGCTGGCAGTCACCAGCGCCTCCACCACGCG
>OGLS01000501.1_pt1 | contig 35659 bp, 27 predicted proteins | sample 1572881 | NCBI WGS metagenome assembly OGLS01 (sample SAMEA2582013, study PRJEB24529) | metagenome | biome: Human gut stool | place: China | collected 2011
GATTTACACTCGGATATTTCTGATTAGTTTTGGTTGTTCTATGGTTATAAATACATCACGGAATGGCTGAACTCGGACCTCGGACAGGCGGTGCAAGGGTCATTCGACACGCTGACGTCGGGTATGTCTTCAATATTTTCGGGCATGACCTCGCTCATTCAGGCGGAACTGGAGATACAGACTGCTGCCATCGAGAAGCGGTATGACAAGGAGATATCGCAAGCGGAGGGCAACAACTACAAGGTGAAGAAGCTCGAGGAGCAGAAGCAGAAGGAGCTGGCAAAGAAAAAGAACGAGGCAAACAAAAAGATGTTTGCCATGCAGGTAATTCAAGCGGTGGCGCAGACGGCACAGAACGCCATCTCGGCGTATGGCTCGGCAGCGGCAATTCCGCTTGTGGGTTATATCCTGGCACCAGTGGCTGCTGCAATGGCGGTGGCAGCTGGAGCTATTCAGATTGCTGCAATCAAAAAACAGCAGCAAGCGAGTGAAAGCCAAGGCTATGCAAAGGGTGGCTTCACTCCGAAAGGCTCCAAGTTCCAAGAAGTGGGCGTGGTTCATGCCGGGGAATGGGTGGCGTCACAGGAGATGCTTGCCAACCCGGTTGCACGTCCCATCATCAACGCCCTGGACTATGCGCAGCGGACTAACACCATCGGATCCTTACGAGCCGATGATGTGAGTCGGACTATTGCGCCAGTAGCATATAGCACGCCACAACAGCAACAGCCTATCATCGTGCAGCAGCAGCCGGACGGACTGGCTACGGCTGCAATCGTGCAGAACACAAAGGCTATGCAGAGTTATGCTGATACGATGAAGCAATTGGAGAAGCGATTGAGCGAGCCTTTCGTCACGGTGAACACGGTCACGGGTGACACTGGCATCAAGCAAGCGCAGGACGAGTATGACACACTAATCCGTAACAAGACACCAAAGAGTAGGAGAAAGTGAGTAACCTCTGGTTAATGGTGAGCCTCGCCAATTGTCATTACATACATAGCAATAAATAAGAATATTAGGAGCAAAATCCATGTGGCAAGCGATATGTATGATAAAGTGGCAAGTGTTCGTCTTGCTGACTTACCTTTCACATATCTACTTAAAATATACAGTACGACACTACTTGCAATAAGAAATATGAGCAAGTGTGGAAAATCGAAATTCCAATAGTCAATAAAGACAAGACTTGCAACAAAAAGTGTCAAACTTGCGAATATTATAATTAGTGTATGTTTCATTTTGCAAAAGTAATAAAAATGGAAATAATAATCAATGGCAAACAAGCTTTTTTGAAGAAGAACACTTCGTTTGACTTCATCTTCGAGAACCGTCTGTTTACGGGTAGCGACAGCTATACCTTGACAATCACGTTTCCACTAAAGGGATGCGCCCGAAACATAGCAATCTTCGGGCACATCTACAGAGCGGATGTTATCAAGTCGAAGGTGGTATTTGACTGCGACATCCGTGACGGTGCCTTCCTGAAGTCTGGCTCCATCACAATAACAGAAATATCGGACGTAGAAGTAAAAACGCAGTTTCTGGAGGGGCGCAGTGAGCAGAACTTTGACGAGACATTTGACGATATCTATCTCAATGAAATGGATTTGGGATATCCTACCAAGCGCAATAATCTTATAGCAGCAGAAGCGTTCAAACCATATCCAACGAACAACTGGGTGCCGTTGCCGTGGGTAAACAACTATTCAGGTAATCTGCAGAATGCTGTTACCACATCTGTCCATTTCATCACTGGCTTCGAGAATGTCAAAAGTACTCTTTCGTTCCAGCCATACTTATTGTATATCTTGAAGCGTATTTGTTCGCAATTGGGGTATGAGGCGAACTTTGCTGAACTGGAGCAATCGCAATATAAATATCTCTTGATTTGCAATACGCTTCCGGCTGCATGGGCTGCGTGGAACTTTGCCATTGCATTGCCTCATTGGACATTGAACGAGTTTTTTGAGCATCTTGAAAACTTCCTTTTCGGAGATTTTGATATCAACCATAAGGCTAAGCGCATCGAGTTTCATTTCTCTAATAGTCTGGCAAAATCGGCAGGAGAGGTAATCTTAAACAAGGTCTTGGACTCTTACACAACAGAGGTGTCGCAAGAAGATGAAAGCAAGTACATCGCTTCGGCTAACTTGAAATACGCTGATAATGATGCGCTTCTGTGGTCATATTACTCGTGCGACTGGTTTATAAGAGCCAACAAGTCAAAGGCTTTGGTCTATGATACATTTCGGGAATTGATTGACAAGGCAATGACATTGAAGATTAGCGGTTATTACAAGTCTACGGGGCATAGCGGACATGGATACAGCGAGTCTTTCAGCCGTGGCTATCCAGTTGGAAGTGACGGAAACAGACTGTTTTATTGCAAGGAGATTGATACCTATTTTATAATGTACTGCTACAAATCAGAATTTGTCAGCAAGCATAATGACATGAAGTGGTACAAGTATTATAACCGTCTGATGCCTGTAAATCAGTTCGGAGATTATTTTGTTGATAATGATGCTGACGATATTGAACTGAAAATCGTTCCTGCATGGATAGAGGGTACTGACGACAAGTATGGCAATTGTATGTTTCTCGACTGCGGAGAGTTGGGCAGTAGAGAAACATGGACTATATCGGAAGACGGTACAGGCTCTTCTGGCTCTGCATCTTCTGGCATCTACATAGGACAAAGACCGAACAATGAAGGGCAATTATCATCGGTACGCTATCACGATGATGTCGACTATGACGCAGGAGACTTGGCACAAGGCACTGCAAGCTATGTGATTGGCAAAGGAGAAACCGAGAAGTCATCTGCATACTTTGATGTTATATATGTCGGCTTTTGGAGTGGACATTATCTTTTCGGCGGTAATCAGCCACATCCTATAATAGATAAGGTGGAGGTTACTGACTCGTTTGGGTATAACAGAACTCAATTCACCTTGCGATTGAAAGACGGCATAGCCAATTCTATGCGCTTGTCAATGCACAAGATTGATGGAAAGCAGAAGTTCCATTTCTCTTTCCTCTCTGACACAATACCTAATCCTCGTGCATTGTTCTATATACGTGGACAGAGGTATATATGCGAAAAAATAACTGCCACCTTCCATGAGTCGGGAAAGTCGCAGTTACTAAAGGGAATATTCTATCGTGTCTTAGCTGATTGAACGCTGCAGGGCTGTGGCATGGCGCTCGATGGTGGTGCGCAGCACCTTGGCATAAATCTGTGTGGTCTTGATGTCCTGGTGCCCAAGCATACGAGCCACATTCTCTATAGGCACATCGTGAGCCAACGCCATCGTAGCGAAGGAGTGGCGAGCCACGTGGAAAGTCAACTTCTGCCTGAAGTGCAGCTCCATCTGTATCACATGAAGGTAGTCGTTGGCTTTCTGGTTGCTTATCTTAGGCAGTTGGTAGTCGTACTTCTCAAGCACCTTCATCGCAGGAGAGAGGATAGGAGTGAAGAACTTCGTATCGGTCTTGATACGGCTACCATCGATGTAGTACATCTTGCCTTCCTTCTTCGTCATGCTCTCGAAGTCGAAGGTCTGTGTGTCGCAGAACGACAGACCGGTGTAGGCAGCGAAGATGAAGAGGTCACGCACCCTGGCAAGTTTGCCCTCGAACTTGTAGTTGCGCATGAGCTTCAGTTCAAGTTCGGTGAGCGGTTCACGCTCACGGCACTTGCCTCGCTTCAACGTCACCACTTGATAAGGATCCTGTGGAATTTCGCCCATCTGATAAAGTTGGCGAACCCACTTGTGGATTTTCTTGTGGTAGCCGTAACACGTCACATCGGTACGGGTGCCATCATGCAGCCAGTTGTCAAAGGCGATGATGTTCTTCGGAGTCAAGTCGCCATAGGTGTTGAGTTTACCGAATGTGCGCACGGTTTCAATGGCACAAATCTTGTGTTTGCGTGTACCTTCGCGCAAATCTTCATTGGCGAGAGCTTCCTCCATAAAGTCGAGAAAGCTCTTTCCACTTTTCTCCGGCTCTTTTGGCTGCTCCTCCTTTACTTCCACCTTAGGCTTCTTGTCTTCGCCATTGAAGTGATACATGAAATTGTCGTAGGTACGCTCTTCATCAAGAACGTCCATCGCAGCAATGATTTTCTTACACTTCGCTACCAGAGCTTGTGTTTCGGGCGAAGCTGCTGCTGCTTGCCAGTCGTCGGGTGAATACTTACCAATCATAATGTATTTACGAGTGGCACGTCCAAGATAAACTTGCACTTCCAAAAATCCGTAACCCCTCTTCTCGGAGTTTTTTCTACGGTCGAAGACGACCTCTACCAATTCCTTCTTCATTGTTAAAGTAGGTTTTAGTACAGCGTACAAACAAGTGGAGGAGATGAGAATAATGGGAGTTTAACAATTTTTAATTGGTAGTTTTACCAATCCCAGCTATTTAGTGGCTGAAAGTGTCACACGTTTTTAGAAAGTGTCACACATTTCAGAAAAGTGTCACACAAAGTGTCACACATTTATGTATCGTTGTGTCCCGTTATATCATCATCAAAGCACCAGGTTCAATTCCGCTGCGTTAATTAGACATTACGCTCGTCCTCTAAATAACTGTCTGAATTTCAAGTTACTCGCTCGTAACTAACTGTATATAAGCAACAAAGAGGATACTACCGAAGTAGAATCCTCTTTGACGTTGTTTTGTTCCGATGTGACCCGCATGGGGTCACAAAGTGATTCCGTTGGGGTTCGAACCCAAGACCCACAGCTTAGAAGGCTGTTGCTCTAATCCAACTGAGCTACGGAACCTCCAAATCGCCTGCAAAGGTAATATTTTTTTTTCAAACACAATGCTTTTTTGTAATATTTTATTGGGTTTAATATAAAAGTTTATGATTTTGGGTTTGCAGATTGTGTGTCACACATATATTTAATAAAAAGATGCTGATTTGTCGGATATATTTTTTAAATTTGCAAAAAGAAATCTTAAATCTTATTTATCACAATGAGTCATTTTCAACATTCTCTTAATGACGATAGCGACTATAAGCGCGAAGAAATAATTCGTAAAATAGAACATGCTATAGAGCATATGACGCTAAAAGAACTTGAGGCTTTATCCTACGATATGTTCACAAAGGGATATTTCGATAACTTTTAATTTAATCACAGATAAAAAACTATTTATATAAAAATGGCAACAGTAGACGACAAGAAAATTATTTTCTCTATGGTTGGGGTGTCGAAGATCATCCCGCAGAATCGTAAACAGATATTGAAGGACATTTATCTTTCGTTCTTCTATGGTGCAAAAATAGGTATCATCGGTTTGAATGGTGCAGGTAAGTCGACATTGATGAAGATTATAGCCGGACTGGACCAACCTACTCAGGGCGAAGTGGTGTGGAGTCCGGGCTACTCGGTCGGTTATCTGCCGCAGGACCCACCGCTGAATGAGGCGAAGACGGTGAAGGAGAACGTTATGGAGGGGGTGCAGCAGGCGTATGATGCTCTGAAGGAGTATGAGGAGATAAACGAGAAGTTTGGTCTGGAGGAGTACTATGGTGATCCGGAGAAGATGGACAAGCTGATGCAGCGCCAGTCGGAGGTGCAGGACATCATTGACGCGACGGACGCATGGAACATGGACTCGAAGCTGGACCGCGCGATGGCTGCGCTGCGTTGCCCGAAGGGCGACTTGCCGGTTACGCATCTCTCGGGTGGCGAGCGCCGCCGTGTGGCTCTGTGCCGTCTGCTGCTGCAGAAGCCGGATGTGCTGTTGCTGGATGAGCCGACGAACCATTTGGATGCGGAGAGCATCGACTGGTTGGAGCAGCACTTGCAGCAGTATGAGGGTACGGTTATCGCCGTGACTCACGACCGCTACTTCCTGGATGATGTGAGCGAATGGATTTTGGAGTTGGACCGTGGTGAAGGTATTCCTTGGCATGGCAACTACTCGTCGTGGTTGGAGCAGAAGACTACGAGAATGATGCAGGAGGAGAAGCAGGCTTCGAAGCGTCGCAAGGCATTGGAGCGTGAGTTGGAATGGGCACACATGGCTCCGAAGGCTCGTCAGGCTAAGGGCAAAGCTCGTCTGAATGCTTACGAACAGATGCTCGGTGAGGAGCAAAAGGAACGTGAGGAGAAGCTGGAGATATTCATCCCGAACGGTCCGCGTCTTGGCAACAAGGTGATTGAGGCGCAGCATGTGAAGAAGGCTTTCGGCGAGAAGGTGCTGTTCAAGGACTTGAACTTCATGCTTCCGCCTAACGGCATCGTGGGTGTTATCGGTCCGAACGGTGCGGGTAAGACTACGCTTTTCCGCATGATTATGGGATTGGAACATGCTGACGGCGGTACGTTTGAGGTTGGAGAGACTGTTAAGTTGGCTTACGTAGATCAGCAGCATAAGGATATTGACCCGAAGAAGTCGGTGTACGAGACTATTTCGCAGGGTAACGAGACGATACGTATGGGTGGCAGGGATGTGAATGCGCGTGCCTACATCTCGCGTTTCAACTTTGCGGGAACGGACCAGAGCAAACTCTGCGAGACTCTTTCGGGCGGTGAGCGCAACCGTCTGCAGTTGGCGTTGGCACTGAAGCAGGAGGGCAATGTGCTGTTGCTCGACGAGCCGACTAACGATATCGACGTGAACACGCTGCGTGCTCTGGAGGAGGGTCTTGAGGGTTTCGCTGGTTGTGCTGTAGTGATTAGCCACGACCGTTGGTTCCTTGACCGTATCTGTACGCACATTCTTGCTTTTGAGGGTGACGGCGAGGTGTTCTTCTTTGAGGGAAGTTATTCGGACTACGAGATCAACAAGGCTCGCAGACTCGGAAATGAAGAAATAAAGAAGGGTCGCTACAGAAAATTGATGGAGGACTAACCCATTTATAACACGCCACAATGTTTCTGAAAGAATTCTTCTATATGACCAGAGCCGACAGACGCACTTTTATATGCTTATGCTCTTTAGCGCTGGTTGCAATCATCTTCTTTGGTGCGGTGTCGCTAACTGATGACACCAGCAACAAGATTGAGGAGAGAAAGGAGACAGCCATGGTAAAGGACGAAAGCCATGAGAGTGCTGACGGGCAAGGTTATGCTGTGGAAGAGACGAACAAAGGGTCGAAGTTGTTTTACTTCGACCCGAACACTGCGGACAGTACGCAACTTCTTCAATTGGGGTTGCGTCCTTGGCAGGTTCGCAATATATATAAGTACAGGGCGAGGGGCGGTGTGTATCAATGCAAAGAGGACTTTGCATATGTCTATGGACTGACTGTTAAGGACTACAAGCGTTTGGAGCCGTATATACATATCGGTGCGGACTACTTGCCTGCGAGTTCGCTGGCAGAAGTAAGAAACCGCAAACGAGGATACGAACGCAGCAGCCGATACGCATCGGATAATGGCGAAAATGCACCGAACATGGAACATAAAGCCTATACACCTAAAATACGCATTGGAGAACACATTGAGATAAATGGTGCTGATACTACGGAACTGATGAAGATACCGGGTATCGGCAGCTATTACTCGCGACAAATTGTAAGGTACCGCAACCAATTGGGCGGTTTTGTAAGTAAGGAGCAGTTGCTGGAAATAGAAGGTTTCCCAGAGGATGCTGTCAAATACATCAGTATTGACGAGAGTAGCATCCGTAGATTGCGCATAAACCAATTGACGCTGTCACAACTTAAGCGACATCCGTACTTGAATTATTATCAGGCTCGCGCTATAAGCGACTACAGACGTTTACGCGGAAATATCCGTTCGATATCAGAGCTGAAACTGATGAAAGAATTCTCCAGCCATGACATTGAACGGATAGGTCCGTACATTGAGTATTAAAACGTTGTGCTTTGAACGTTGCGGTAAGACAGGGCTGCACCAATGGCTGTGCAGAATTCGGAATAACGCGGTATGCGGAACTTTACACCGTACAGACGTTCGGTTGCGGGGAAGACATGGCGCACCTGCGGAAGAAGCGTAAGATTGCCTATCATCACAAACTCCTTTATGCCGCTGCCCAACGACGAGAGAATCGTTGCGCTACAAATTGACTGTAGTACCATCCAGATAAGTCCGAGGGCTATGTCTTCGCGAGAGGCATTCATCTTGGCGTTGCCGAACAATGAGGCAATGGCATCCATCGGAAGCCCCTGCAGAGGGTTTGTGCAGATATCCTTGATGAGCACATTGATATGCGAGAGATCGCCCTCTTCTGCCAACGCTGCCACCTGTTTTATATCGTCGGTCTTCAGGAGCAGGCGTGACAAGCCCTGCAACGTACCGCCGCCGACGCCGATACCGCCGATATGCTTGATGTCGTCGCCGTCGCACTTCACAATGGATGTGCCGGTGCCAAGGCTGACAACGAGCATACGGTCGAGATGGGTTTCGTAGCGAGCACCCAAACCGTCGGCGAGGAATTCTTCAGCCTTGTCTGTCGGCAGCCCGTACACCGGCTCGTTGATGTATGCGCTGCCTACACCGGTAAGCATCACTTTCTCTACATCATGCAACTGGATGTGATTGTCGTGCAGGTACTTTCCGAATGCGCCATAAAGCGAGGTGACGGGATCGGTAGCACGTATTCGGATTGGGGACACGACATCGCCTTCCTCGTTGATACCTACGATTTTTGTAGTGCTAATGCCTACGTCTATACCTATTACTATTTTCATATTCTGAATGTATGGTTTCTACATTATTACTCTAACATACTGAGGAACGTATCCTCGTCTATTATCTGCACGCCCAGTTTTTCGGCTTTCTGCAGTTTCGACGGTCCCATATTCTCGCCTGCAAGAATGAAGGAAGTCTTGCCACTGATGGAGCCGACGTTCTTGCCTCCGTTCTGCTCTATCATAGCCTTGTACTCATCGCGACTGTGCTTGGAGAAGACACCGCTGATAACTATACTCTTACCTTCGAGTTTGTTCGTTGCGCTTGCTATCTGTTCAGAAGAAAGCTGCATCTGCAGACCATAGTCGCGCAAACGGTTGACAATCGCCATGTTTGCAGGATTGTGGAAGTAAGCCACTATGCTCTTGGCTATCACCTCTCCCACTCCATCGACCTCCATCAGCTGCTGCAACGAAGCGTTCTGCAATGCTTCCATCGTTTTGAAATGGCGAGCCAGTTGGCGTGCGGATGTCTCGCCGACAAAGCGTATACCGAGAGCGAAGACAACGCGCTCGAAGGACACTTGCTTGGAAGCCTCTATGCTTGATACTATCTTGCGTGCCGAACGCTCGCGATTACCGCTGCCATTAATATCCTGCACTTGTATGCAATACAGGTCGGCTATGTTATGTATTAGTCCACGACGATAGTAGTCGTCAACTGTTTCGGGACCTAACGAGTCGATATTCATTGCTTTGCGAGCAATGAAGTGCTCTATGCGTCCTTTTATCTGCGGCGGACATCCGGTGTCGTTCGGACAATAATATGCAGCCTCCCCCTCATAACGCACAAGCGGAGTGCCGCACTCAGGACAGCAATCGACAAACTCTACGGGCTGTGCTTCAGCAGAGCGTTTCGCTACATCAACGCCTACGATCTTGGGGATAATCTCGCCCCCCTTCTCAACATATACATAGTCGCCAATGTGTAAACCGAGATTCTTTATGAAATCTTCATTGTTAAGCGTGGCACGCTTGACCATTGTACCGGCAAGTCGCACTGCATCCATGTTAGCCACCGGTGTTACAGCTCCGGTGCGTCCCACTTGGAACGACACGCTTTCCAGACGTGTAACCGCCCGTTCTGCCTTAAACTTATAAGCGATAGCCCAACGTGGCGACTTTGCAGTGTATCCCAAGTGCTGTTGCTGACGAATAGAGTTCACCTTTAGTACTATTCCGTCTGTTGCCACGGGTAAGTTCTTGCGTTCTGCATCCCAGTAATTAATAAAGTCGTAGATCTCTTGAAGAGTCTTTACCTTACGCATACCCTGTGAGATTTTAAATCCCCACTTCACAGCCTCAGCCAAGTTCTCGTAGTGTCCGTCGGAGGGCAGAGTTTCGCCAAGCAGATAGTAGAGGTAGCAATCAAGATGACGGTCGGCCACAAGGCGTGGATCCTGGCTCTTTAATGTGCCACTTGCTGCATTACGCGGATTGGCAAACAATGGTTCTTCCGCTGCCTCACGTTTTGCATTCAGATCGTCGAATACGCTCCACGGCATAAGTATCTCGCCACGAATTTCAAACGCCTCCGGGTATGCAACGTTCTCATTGAGCACAAGCGGTATGCAACGGATAGTCTTCACATTGGTTGTCACGTCATCGCCATACACTCCATCGCCACGTGTGACACCACGGACAAGACGTCCGTTCTCGTATGTGAGCGATATCGACAATCCGTCGTACTTCATCTCGCAGCATACCTCGAACTCCTCGCCTTCAAGTCCACGCTTAACCGACTCGTACCAATCCTGCACATCCTGCTCATTGTATGTATTAGCCAATGAGAGCATCGGATATTTATGTTCGACCTGCGCGAAGCCCTGTGTAAGGTCGCTACCCACACGTTGGGTCGGCGAATTGGAGTCGTAGAGTTCCGGATGTTTTTCTTCAAGCTGCTGCAATTCATGCATCAAATCGTCGAACTCACGGTCGGTGACCGTGGGCATATTCAGCACATAATAGTTGTGGTTATATTCATGCAGCAACTGACGTAGCTGTTTAATACGTTCTGTTTCGATCATAACGAGTAGCTTTTTCTTGATATTACATATAATATTATTGGTACACCCAAGAATGGTGTCACCGCATTCAGCGGCAGTATTCCGCCATTGCTTGGCAGTACGCATACGAAATTGCACAGCAAGGCGACCAAGGCACCAATAAGGATTGTGGTTGGCATAATAAGCCGGAAATCGTCTGTACGTAACAATAAGCGAGCCAGATGCGGAACAGCCAAGCCAATGAAGGCTATCGGCCCGCAGAAAGATGTTGACAAGGCGGTCATTATTCCTGTCAGCAACAGTATCGTCGTCCGCAAACGCTTTATGTTTACTCCCAAATTCTCTGCATATCTACTTCCAATAAGCATCAGATTCAAGGGCTTCACAAGTAGGGATGAGACAACTATGCAAATCATGGAAACAGCAGCGTATAATGGCAACATCGTTTCGGATACGCCCGAGAAATTGCCCATTCCCCATTGGACGTAAGCTCGTATTCCATCAGCCGACGCAAAAAAGTTCAAGAGCATAACCACAGATGACGTGACATAACCGAGCATAACGCCAGCTACCAAAAGCAAGGCGTTATTACGAATAACACTTGAAAGAAAAAGCATTATAAACGTGACAGCCAATGCGCCCGAAAGAGCTGCAGCAAACACTGCAGCGAACCCTCCAAACGACAAACCGCCTATATACAAGCCTCCACCGAACAACAGCATAACGCAAGCCACACCCAATCCGGCTCCACTGCTTATGCCAAGAATAGAAGCGTCGGCAAGCGGATTGCGGAATATAGCTTGCAACATCAGACCACATACCGACAACACGCTACCCGTAAGCAACGCCGTAAGAGCCTGCGGAAAGCGATAGCTCATAACTATGTACTGCCATGAGACGTTGGAAGCAATGTCTCCTTTTAATATTCCTAACACTTCGGATGCTGGTATTTTAACTGCTCCGTAAAAGATATTAACAAGAAAGATTGCTAACAACACTATGCATAGCGTAGGAAATATGATAGCCTTGTGTGTCAAACCACGTTAATGTTCGTACAGCAAAATGCTGTGAGTTATATTTTCAGAGTTTTCAGTATCTCTGTCATCTTCTGAAGAGTTGTGATACGTGTCGGAACAAGCGGTAGACGCAACACGTTCTCTATAAATCCCATTTCATGCAGCAGTGCTTTCACACCTGCCGGATTTCCATCAATGAAGAGCAACGAGTACAACTCGGTGAAACGATGATGTATTGTGCGTGCTGCCTCATACTCACCGTTAAACTCTAAGCGAATCATACGCGACACTTCCTTGGGCAAGGCATTGCCTATAACGGATATGCTACCGGCAGCCCCGCTCGCCACCATAGAGAACGTGAGAGCATCGTCACCGCTAATCACGTCGAAACGAGCTGGCTTGTTCTTTATAATCTCGTCAACTTGCTCCAAGCTGCCGCTGGCTTCCTTGATTGCAATGATATTCTCACAATCGTTAGCCAAACGAACTGTAGTATCTGCCTTAAGGTTCACACCGGTACGTCCTGGTACATTATAAAGAACAACCGGCAGCGGACTTGCCTCTGCTATTGCCTTGAAATGCTGGTAAAGACCTTCCTGCGAGGGTTTGTTATAATACGGACAAACACTCAACACACCATCTATGCCACGCCAATCACTATTCTTCAGTTCGTCAACAATAGCCTTTGTATTGTTGCCACCACATCCCATAAGTATTGGCAAACGTCCGCGGTTGATGTCAATCACATGTTTTTTCACCTCTTCCTTTTCATATGCCGACAAGCAAGGAGCCTCACTCGTCGTGGCAAGGATACAGAGGAAGTCTGCGCCATTATCAATCAGATGTTCCACCAAACAGGTCAACGATTTAAAATCAACACTACCATCTGAGGTGAATGGCGTTATAAGTGCTACACCAAGTCCTTTAAATATATTTCGTGCCATAGATATTGTCTTGTTATATTACGATTTGCCTACAAAGTTAACACTTTATATTGGATTGCCGAATAATGTAATTACTAAAAAACGTAAATTCAATTAATGCGAACCTATATACAAGAATAGCATTCCGAGTATAACAAACAGCATATCAACCAACTTGCTTGTCAGATTCTTCTCCTTAAAGAGCATCGCACCACAGAAGAAGCTTACTACCACACTGCCTCGACGCACCATTGACACGATAGATATCATTGCACCTGGCAAGCTCAAAGCGTAGAAATAGACAAAGTCGGCAATACTTAGGAACACACTTATCAGAATGATGCTCCAACGCCACTTGAAAGGAGTAGTTTTCTTGCGTGTCGGGTACCATATAGCAAACATCGTAACTCCCATCAAGCACAACTGATAGATATTGTACCAACTCTGCACCACCATTCTGCTTAAGCCGACTCCTCCATTCGCAGGCGGAGCCATGAGATACTTGTCGTACAAACCGCTCACGGCACCGAGTATGGCTGCTGCAACAAGAAAGAATATCCAACGGTTATGCGAGAAATTAACACCTTCTTTCTTACCGCTTCTACTCAACAGAAAGAATGAAACAATCGCCAAGAGCACACCAATCCACTGCCATACGTTCAAACGCTCGCCAAAGACGAGCATCGCACCCACAAGCACCATAACCGGGCGCGTTGCATTGATCGGTCCAACGATGGTTATCGGCAAGTGTTTCATTGCAAAATAGCCAAACACCCACGATGACAACACTATACACGCTTTCAGAATAATATATTTATGTTCTGCCCAAGTGCTCGGCTCTACATAAAAAGCAGTACCGTCAAGTACACTTGTGCCCAACGAGAGAACAATGAACGGAATGAATATAAGCGAACAGATTACGGTGTTCAAAAACAGCACTGGCAGAACAGCATTGTCAAGCAATGCCTTCTTCTTGCATACATCATAGAAGCCCAACAGTGCTGCTGAGCAAAATGCCAATATTAGCCACATAAGAAAAGGAAAAATGTTGTAGGGGTGAGATATTAGAATTCTAAATATTAATACTTTACATCCTCCAGGAACAATGCGTTACCGGGCATACTCTCACCTGCCGACGAGCGATTGCCACTGGCAACAACCTCGCGAAACTGCTCAAGCGTGAGCCGATGGCGACCCACTTCTATAAGTGTGCCCACTACGGCACGTACCATATTACGCAAGAAGCGATTGGCAGATATACGGAAATGCCAAGCATTCTCACCATCGCGCACCCATACGGCTTCAGACACATCACAAAGAGTGGTCTTCACGTCACTATGAGCCTTGCAGAACGACCCAAAATCCTCCACTTCAAGTAAATAGCCAGCTGCCTTGTTCATCAAATCGAAGTCGAGATCATAGTGCATCTCGCAAGAATACTTTCGCAAGAACGGATTTTTCGAAGTATGTATGTAATAATGGTATGTACGGAGCGTAGCACTGAAGCGTGCGTGCATATCATCAGCAACGGGGAATACCGAATGAACGGCTATATCGCGTGGCAACAAGCGGTTCAACTTGTACACCAGCTGGATGCAATCAACTTCAGTGTCGGTCTCAAAATGTGCCGTCATCCGACGTGCGTGTACGCCGGTATCTGTACGTCCTGCACCAACAACACTTATCTGCTGGCGTAATATTGTGGACAATGCTTTCTGTAATTCTTCTTGCACCGAATTGCCATTGGGCTGTATCTGCCAGCCGTGATAGTCGGTTCCGTCGTATGCAAACTCTACAAAATATCTACCCATCACTTCTTTTACTACTCTTTTCCTTTACTTTACAGTTTTTATTTCTTCTGTGGTTTTGCCTTTCTAAAGCATTGTCTATGGAACTTTCGCTCTGCCTTCAATATCTTAAATACTTTCGTGGCTGGTAAAATGGTCAGAAAACGCTCATGATAGTTTTTCTGAAGGACCTTCAACTCTACCTCATTCTTGTCGCGTTTACGTATTGCCTCTGCACAAGCCTTCGCGTCCTTGGTATCCACTTTTCTAAAGCAACGCTCTTTCCTAAAATACGCCAACTGCTTCTTACGCATCTCGCGATAAACAGGAAAGAACTCGGAAGCTTCAGCGGGGGTTAGTTCCACTTCGGAAGCTATGAATTTTTCCAGATCAGCTTCAAATTTTACGGGGTCGAATGCTCGCTTTTTCTGCGCATTGACTGGTTGGCTACAAAACACAGCTATAGCCAAAAACACAAACACGCTACGTACATTCTTACAAAAAAGTGCTATCATTGTATCTATATCTTTAAAATCGGTTACTATAATGATTTTAATTATTTGCTAAAAACGAGTATATATCGTCATTATCGAGCATTGTATAATCGGCATATTCATCATCAGAGAAGTCATCATCGACCGTAGCATATTCGGCAACAGCCACATGTGTATCGGCAACGTCTGTCGTTTTTAAGCCCCAATAGGTAGCAAGCCCAACAGTAACCACACCCACCAAACATGCCGCAGCCACATAACCTCGCCAACGCTTCCAAAGAGGAATTGCTTTTGTGGTAGTTGTAGCATGTTGCATAAGTCCTGTGCGCAGACTATCGAAATAGCCGTCGGGCACAGTAAACGGGTTCTGCTTACCGTAACGATCGTATATATACTGTTCTTCTTTTTCCATAGCATCTTTGTTTTGATATTATGACGCAGCGCAGAGCTTTTGGTTTAAAACCTGTAAAGGAAAAATATTGATTTTAACAATATGAGGCTGCAGCTTCCACGTCGTAGAAACCACAGCCTCTTATATTCAACAGTTATATTCCTCCGAAATTACATTCCGAGGTTGATTGTACGCGAAAGCACGTCAAGCTGCTGCTCGCGTGTGAGCTTCACGAAGTTCACAGCATAACCACTGACTCGGATGGTGAGCTGCGGATACTTCTCCGGATGCTCCATTGCGTCGAGCAAGAGGTCGCGATCGAACACGTTCACATTGATGTGCTGTCCACCGGTCGGTGTGAAGTAGCCATCGAGCAAGTGGGTGAGGTTCTCTGCCTGCATTTCCTTTGTTTTGCCGAGAGCTGACGGAGCGACTGCGAATGTGTAAGAAATGCCATCGCGCGAGTGCTGGAACGGCAACTTAGCGACAGAAGCGAGAGCTGCCACAGCGCCCTTGATATCGCGTGCGTTCATCGGGTTTGCACCCGGAGCGAACGGAACGCCCTTCTCACGACCATCGGGTGTAGCACCAGTATTACGTCCGTACACAACGTTCGATGTGATAGTGAGCAAGCTCTGTGTCGGAATAGCATCGCGGTATGTACGATGCTGACGCAGATACTCCATGAATGTCTCTGTGAGCGACACTGCTATCTCGTCTGTCTCGTCGCAGTTGTTACCGAATGGTACATACTCGCCCTCCTCTATCTTATAGTCGACAGCAAGACCGCTCTCGTCGCGGATGATGCGGATGCGGCAGTTCTTCATTGCAGCAATAGAGTCGGCAACGATAGACAGACCTGCGATACCTGTAGCACGTGTACGTTCTACATCGCCATCGTGAAGCGACATCTCGAAAGCCTCGTAGTCGTACTTGTCGTGCATGTAGTGGATGATCTTCAGAGCATTGACGTAAGTCTTTGCCAACCAACGCATCATCTGCTCAAATTTAGGCATGAATTCCTCATATGTGAGGTAATCGCCAGTGATAGGAGCAAAGCGCGGAGCTATCTGTTCGCCCGACATCTCGTCGCGACCGCCGTTGATAGCATAGAGCATACACTTGGCGAGGTTTGCACGAGCACCGAAGAACTGCATCTGCTTACCAATCTTCATTGGCGACACGCAGCAAGCGATGCCGTAGTCGTCACCGAGGTCAGCACGCATAAGGTCATCGTTCTCGTACTGGATAGCACTTGTGTCGATACTTACCTTTGCACAATATTTCTTCCATGCCTCAGGCAGGTGCTCACTCCAAAGCACAGTGAGGTTTGGCTCTGGTGACGGTCCCATATTGTAAAGTGTATGGAGGAAACGGTAGTCGGTCTTTGTAACCATCGAACGACCATCAATACCCATACCTCCAATAGAAGCGGTAGCCCAGATCGGGTCGCCAGAGAACAAATCGTTGTACTCAGGTGTACGGAGGAAGCGTACGATGCGCAACTTCATAATCATTTGGTCGATAAGCTCCTGAGCCTCCTGCTCCGTGAGTGTGCCGTTCTTAAGGTCGCGCTGGATGTAGATATCCAAGAATGCGCAGACACGACCGAGCGACATGGCAGCACCGTCCTGGTCCTTGACCGCACCGAGATAGCCGAAGTATGTCCACTGCACTGCCTCACGAGCGTTTGTCGCAGGCTTGGTAACGTCGAAACCGTATGCAGCACACATGCGCTCAAACTGCTTCAAAGCCTGAATCTGCTCCGAAACCTCCTCGCGATGGCGTACGATTTCCTCTGTAAACTCCTGAATATCGATACGTTTGAAATAACGCTTCTTCTCCTCAATAAGGTTTGCTGTACCATAAAGAGCTATACGACGATAGTCACCGATGATACGTCCACGACCATAAGCGTCGGGCAAACCGGTGATGATATGAGCATGGCGCGCAGCCTTGATATCATCATTGTAAGCCGAGAATACGCCTTCGTTGTGTGTCTTGCGATATTTTGTAAAGATAGTCTTTGTTGCAGGATCAAGATCGTAACCGTAAGACTTCAAAGCCTTCTCCACCATGCGGATACCGCCCTTCGGGAATATACCACGCTTCAATGGCACATCAGTCTGCAGACCAACCACCACCTCGCTATCCTTATCTATATAGCCGGCACCATAAGTATCTATACTCTGAGGCAACTTTGTCTCTGCGTCGTAAACGCCCTTCTCGCGCTCCACCTCGAACATCTTTGAAAGCACATTCCAAAGATGGTTTGTACGCTCTGTAGGACCTACAAGGAACGACTCGTCACCGTCATAAGCCTCGTAGTTAGACTGAATAAAATCACGCACGTCGATTTCGCGCTTCCAATTAGAACCTTTGAAATCGTTTTGCAAATTTTGAAGAATCATAAAATTTGTATTAAATGAATATTAGTGTGTAATCGATTGCAAAGGTAGTAATTTTTCCAAACATACACAATACTATTCTGTTTTTCCTACTTTAAAATTGTCAATCTTGCGAATTTCATGAGCAGAGTCTTGGTTCCGGCGTTCTGAAACTCTATAGTAGCCTTTTCGTTCTCGCCCACTCCTTCTACGGCTATCACGCTGCCTATACCAAAGCGCTGATGTTCAACACGCGCACCTACATGTATCGTTTGTTTAGCAGAAAGATCACTCTGTGTACGCTGAGGCGTAGTCGACATCTGCCGATACTGCGATGTAGCGGTAGATATACGACGAAATCCAGAAGGCGCTGAAGACTGATGCGAACTGCGCAGCGGAGACTCTGGACGCTGTGAATATTGCTGAGCTGGCGACTGAAAGCCTCCAACATTACCCTCAACAATCAAATACTGCTTATCAATCTCCTTCAAGAAACGACTTGGCTCATTGAACATCATACTGCCATACTGATAACGACTCTTTGCACACGACAAGAAACAACGCTGTTCGGCACGTGTTATGGCTACATAAAGCAAACGACGTTCCTCCTCCAACTCTCTGAGCGATGAACTTGAACGCGGACTCGGGAAGATATTCTCCTCCAAGCCGACAACGAAAACAGAGTTGAACTCCAAACCCTTTGACGCATGTATTGTCATAAGCGACACACGCTCGTTAGAAGAAACATCGTCGCTATTTTCTTCATCGCTATCTGTAAGTAGAGCTACCTCTTGAAGGAAGTTGGCGATATACACTTCATCCTTATAACCCTCCTCACGCTTAGTGTCAACAAAGTCGTGCAGACCCGACATAAACTCTTCTATGTTATCCTGTCGCTCCACTCCCTCCATCGACTTATCAGCAGCCAGTTCCTGCTTCAATCCCGACTTCTCCAAGATGGCCTTACCTAATACGTATGCATCAGTTGTATTATTATCTCTTATAAACTCATCCATCATACAATAGAAGCCTACAACCTTCTTTTCTGTAGCCGCTGATACTCCTGCGTTATACATGCTCGGATTACCTACAACGTTCCACAAACTTACATTACAATCGCGCGATGCAGCGATAAGCTTTGACACTGTTGTATCGCCGATGCCACGCTTCGGATAATTGATGACACGCTTCAACGCCTCTTCATCATTCGGATTGGCTACTAAACGGAAGTAGGCTATCACGTCTTTTATCTCCTTATGCTGATAGAAACTCATACCACCATAAATGCGATATGGGGTATCCTGCCGACGAAATTCCTCTTCAAACAAACGGCTCTGCGCATTGGTGCGATATAGCACAGCGATGTCACCATACGCCACACCATAACGGTTATGCAAACGCCGAATTTCGTTGCATACTACGCTCGCCTCCTCCTTGTCTGAATAAGCTATATTCAAACGTACCTTTTCACCATCGCCATTCTCACTATACACATCTTTACGTATTTGACGTTGATTATTGACAATGACACTGTTAGCCGCTTTCACTATAGTTTGTGTAGAACGATAGTTCTGTTCCAATTTAAAGAGGCGTGCACCTTCGTATATGTTCTGAAACTTTAGAATATTATCAATGTTTGCACCACGGAAAGCATAGATACTCTGCGCATCATCACCAACAACACAGATATTGCGTCGCTCCTTAGTAAGTAGGGTCAATATTGACTGCTGAGCATAGTTTGTATCTTGATATTCGTCTACAAGAACATAACTAAATCGCTCTGCATATTTTTGCGCAATCTGCGGATTATCAGCAAAGAGTTTATAGGTAAAGAGAAGCATATCGTCGAAGTCGACTGCATTGGCAGCCTTGCAACGTGCGGTATAAAGAGCATATATCTGTCCCACTTTGGGCATACCCGAAACCTTATCGCGCTCCGCAAGATGCGGATCGGACATGTAGACATCCGGTGTCACCAAACTATTCTTTGCCGCCCCGATACGTCCCAAAACGGAAGATGCCTTGTATTGCTTGTCATCGAGTTTCAGTTCCTTAACAATTGAGTTTACAACCGCACGCGAATCGCCATCATCATAGATTGAGAAGTTGCGCTCCAAGCCTACGGCTTCTGCCTCAGCACGCAGTATGCGCAGGAATACAGAATGGAACGTGCCCATATTCAGATATCGTGCACGCTCCTCACCAACAAGGTCAGCAATGCGACTCTTCATTTCGCGTGCTGCCTTATTCGTAAAGGTAAGAGCAAGTATAGACCACGGGGCAAGTCCCTTCTGCAAGAGATATGCTATCTTATACGTCAAGACTCGGGTTTTGCCAGACCCTGCTCCAGCTATAATAAGTTCTGGTCCATCGGTATATTCTACAGCTGCAAGCTGATTGGGGTTCAATGATTTAAGAAGAGTATCCACTATTTTTTATTCGTATTTAAATGCAATACTACAAAGTATTTATTAAGACTACTGAACGTTTATCAACAAAATTAATTATTCTTGTAAATTCCACCCGATGCTGTCGATGGATCATAGTCCTCTCCTTCTTTCGGAAAAAGCGGCATAAACTTCATCTCAAACTCAATTTTTCCGCGACGCGCACGCAAATAGGCTGTAGGATTACTACTATCAAACTTACGCGGATTAGGCAAAGTAGCAGCAATCAAAGCACACTCCGAACGAGTGAGCTCTTCTGCCGTCTTACTAAAATGATACTTAGCAACAGCATCTGCACCATAAATACCATCACCCATCTCAATTGAGTTCAGATAAACCTCCATGATACGATGCTTTCCCCACAACATTTCAATAAGAGCCGTGAAATACACCTCAAATCCCTTGCGCACCCAACTTCTGCCAGGCCACAGAAATACATTCTTGGCTGTCTGTTGCGATATTGTACTTGCTCCATACTTATGCTTTGCTGCTTGCTTGTTGCGTTTTGCAGCCTGTTGTATAGCACCAAAGTCGAAACCATGATGCAGAAGGAAACGCTGGTCCTCGCTCGCCATCACAGCAACAGGCAATGACGGTGAAATATTGTCAAGTGGCTTCCATTTATGGTGCATCGTGAGCGACTTTCCGTCTGCTATCTGTTCCACACAACGTATCACCATCAATGGAGTAACATATACTGGCACGAAACGATAAACAACTACAACGAGAATTGTGCTGCTAAAAAACAACGCCAATCCCCATCGCAAAATCTTATAAACCAATTTCAATTTAGTTTCCATATCATCATTTTTCTATTTAATATCGTGCAAAGTTATGTGTTTTTTTTCACATCATGCAGTTGTACCATTTTTTTTTTGTATTTTTGCACGCTATAAGAAGCTATTTACTTAAAGCAGAAAACATAAATACAACTTTATAAATTCAATGGCAAAAGAATTAAAACAACTCACAAAGCGCTCAGAGAACTACAGCCAGTGGTTTAACGACCTCGTCACAAAGGCTGACCTCGCTGAGCAATCAGCCGTACGCGGATGTATGGTTATCAAGCCTTATGGCTATGCTATCTGGGAGAAGATGCAGCATCAGCTTGATGTTATGTTTAAGGAAACTGGTGCACAGAACGCCTATTTTCCTATGCTTATCCCGAAGTCGTTCTTCAGCCGCGAGGCAGAGCACGTAGAAGGATTTGCTAAGGAGTGTGCAGTGGTTACTCACTACCGTCTTCGTACCAATGAGGACAAGACTGGCATCGAGGTAGACCCAGCAGCAAAGCTCGAAGAAGAACTCATCATTCGTCCTACATCTGAGACCATCATCTGGAACACATACAAGAACTGGATTCAGTCGTACCGCGACCTTCCTTTGATGTGCAACCAGTGGTGTAACGTTATGCGTTGGGAGATGCGCACACGTCCGTTCCTCCGTACATCAGAATTCCTTTGGCAGGAGGGTCATACAGCTCATGCTACAAAGGAGGAGGCAGAAGAGGAAGCAAAGAAGATGCTTCACGTTTACGCTGACTTTGCAGAAAAGTGGATGGCAGTACCGGTCGTTCAGGGCGTAAAGAGCGAGACTGAGCGCTTTGCAGGTGCGTTGAACACATACACAATTGAGGCAATGATGCAGGATGGTAAGGCTCTGCAGAGCGGCACGTCACACTTCCTCGGTCAGAACTTCGCAAAGGCATTCGACGTTACATTCCTCAACAAGGAGAACAAGCCAGAGTACGTATGGGCTACATCATGGGGCGTATCTACACGTCTTATCGGTGCACTCATCATGACCCACTCTGACGACAACGGTCTTGTGCTGCCTCCGAAGCTCGCTCCTATACAGGTTGTCATCGTGCCTATCACCAAGAACGCCGAGCAGTTGCAGGCTATCTCCGAGAAGCTCGCTCCGGTCATCAGCCAGTTGCGCGCAGCAGGCATCAGCGTGAAGTACGACGACGCAGACAACAAGCGTCCAGGCTTCAAGTTCGCTGACTATGAGCTGAAGGGTGTGCCTGTACGCCTCGTTATGGGCGGTCGCGACCTCGAGGAGAACACCATCGAGATCATGCGTCGCGATACTCTCGAGAAGGAGACACGCTCGTTCGACGGCATCGTTGAATACGTTGAACAGCTCCTCGAGGATATCCAAGCTAACATCTACAAGAAGGCTCTCGACTATCGTAATGCTCACATCTACGAGTGCGACAACTACGAGGAGTTCAAGGAGCGCATCAAGGACGGCGGCTTCTTCCTCTGCCACTGGGACGGCACAGCCGAGACTGAGGCTAAGATTAAGGAAGAGACTCAGGCTACCATCCGTTGCGTGCCGTTCATGTTCGAGCAGACTCCGGGTGTAGACATGGTTTCAGGCAAGCCGGCTACACAGCGTGTACTGATTGCTCGCAGCTACTAAGCATTTGAAATCATACAATTCAAGACCGGCATCTTTTACTGTCGGTCTTGAATTTTACATTTTAGTTATCTATCACAATTGCTATTTCAAACGAAAGCCAAACAGAGTATAGAAACTATATAACACTATAATAAAGCTATTAAAACATTAAAACACTAAAAAATGGATTGGATAATCAACCTATTCACCAATACTGAGTCGATTGCCCATATCGCCATACTCTATGCCACTGTCATCGCAGTCGGCATTCTGCTGGGTAAGATTAAGATTGGCGGCATATCACTCGGTGTAACATGGGTGCTTTTCGCTGGTATCTTAGCAGGCCATGTTGGCTTCACTGCCCCCAAGGACACCATGACCTTTGTTCAGGACTTCGGACTTATTCTGTTCGTGTTCTGCATCGGTTTGCAGGTCGGTCCTGGCTTCTTTGAGAGCTTCAAGAAAGGCGGTGTAACGCTCAACCTGCTCTCTACTACAGCTATCTTGCTGAACGTAGGCGTTATGTTTGCATGCTACTATCTCTTCTTCGACACTAATGTGAAGTCGAACCTCCCGATGATGGTGGGCACGCTCTATGGAGCCGTAACCAACACACCGGGTCTTGGTGCTGCAAACGAAGCGCTCAGCTCTGTATGGCAACAGACCTACGGCGAACTGCCACAGATCGCGTCCGGTTATGCCTGCGCTTACCCACTTGGTGTAGTAGGCATCATCGGTGCTACTATCGCCATCCGTTTCCTAACCCGCACCAAGCTTGAGGAGGAAGAGAAGGCACTTGAAGCAGAAGAAGCTGAGAACCCACAGGCTAAACCGCATCAGATGCACCTCAAGGTGAACAATGCATACCTCTCTGGCCGTACAGTTGCAGAGATTAGCGACTTCCTCAACCGCGACGTTGTGTTCTCGCGCCTCTTCAAGAACGGCGAATACAGCATACCGAACAGCCGCACGGTCTTCGACATGGGCGACGAGGTACTCGTCGTGTGTGCTGAGGCTGACGCACCGGCTATCCAGGCGTTCATCGGTCCGGAGCTGGAGACTGAGTGGGAGGAGAACGAGAGCAAGCAGCCACTCGTTTCGCGCCGCATCGTCGTAACCAACTCTTCAATGAACGGTAAGACACTCGGAAAGATGCACTTCTCGTCTGTATACGGCGTAACCGTAACACGTCTTTCGCGTCAGGGCATGGACCTCTTCGCAAGCCGCAACTACCGTTTCCAGGTAGGCGACAAAATTCTCGTAGTAGGTCCGGAGGACAACGTGAACCGCATCGCCGAGCTGATGGGCAACTCTGTGAAGCGTCTTGATGCACCGAATGTGGCCACAATCTTCATCGGTATCTTCATCGGTATCATCTTCGGTAGCATTCCGTTCGCTATACCAGGAATGCCGGTTCCGTTGAAACTCGGTATCGCTGGCGGTCCGCTTATCATCGCCATTCTTATCGGTCGCTTCGGCCACCGCATGAAGCTCAACACCTACACCACGACATCCGCTAACATGATGCTTCGAGAGATTGGTCTTGTTCTATTCCTTGCGAGTGTGGGCATAAAGGCTGGTGCTAACTTCTGGAACACAGTAGTGGAAGGCGATGGTCTGTTGTACGTATTGACTGGTTTCATCATCACAATCATCCCTATCCTGATTGTCGGCACTATAGCACGCATGAAGTACAAGTTCAACTACTTTACCATTATGGGTATGCTTGCCGGTACATACACCGACCCACCAGCCCTCGCTTACGCCAACTCTGTATGCTCGCGCGAGGCTCCTGCCATCGGCTATTCTACGGTTTATCCGTTGAGTATGTTCCTGCGTATCTTCACAGCGCAGCTCGTTGTGCTGTTCTTCTGCGGATAATAACGACAAGACCATTGGTCGCAAAACAGCAAAGGGTGTGTCAGAGCTCCGATTGAAGAGTTCTGACACACCCTTTTTTCATGCTTAAACATCAAGATAAGTCATCGCGCACCGAACGCAATCCGATTGGGTGGCGGACGCAATCCGATTGGGTGGCGAACGCAATCTGATTGGGTGGCGGACGCAATCCGATTGGGCGGCGGACGCAATCCGATTGGGCGGCGGACGATACACAACGAAAAAAGGATGCACCGACAAGAACATTTGTCTGGTGCATCCTCTTTTATTATGCTACATCATATAGCCGTTTGTACGACTACGAAGATGTTTTACTTCTCGAAGTAACGCTTGTACAAGCCCATGAAGCCTGCACAGTGGCGAGCCTCATCCTTTGCCATCTCGTGAACGGTGTCATGAGTAGCGTCCATGCCGGCAGCCTTAGCGTTCTTTGCGATGCGGAACTTGTCCTCGCAAGCACCACGCTCAGCAGCGATACGAGCCTCAAGGTTCGACTTAGTATCCTTCAGAACGTCGCCCAAAAGCTCTGCGAACTTACTTGCGTGCTCAGCCTCCTCGAAAGCATAGCGCTTGAATGCCTCTGCAATCTCTGGATAGCCCTCACGGTCAGCCTGACGGCTCATTGCGAGATACATACCTACCTCACCGCACTCGCCATTGAAGTGAGTCTCGAGATCCTTAATCATCTCTGGTGTAGCCTCCTCATCGCGAGCAGCACCAAGAGTATGAACGGTTGCAAAAGCTGGACCCTCTGTCGGATCGTTCAGTTCCTTAAACTTGCTTGCCGGAGCCTTGCAAACTGGGCACTTCTCAGGAGCCTCTGTACCTTCGTGAATATAACCACATACTGTGCAAATAAATTTCTTCTTCATAATTCTTCTGTTTTAAGAGTTAATAGTATTTATATTAAAAAAGCCTTATCTATTAATTATCCGACTGCAGTTTCAGCCTGCTTTGCCAAGCACTCTTTACATACACCTTTATAATATAGCTGTACGTCGTCGATTTTGTGACCTGCCAACTCTTTGCGATTTACAACATCCGATACTTCGTCGAAAATGTCGTACACCTTTCGGCAGCACTTACAGATGAAATGTGCATGAAGGCTCACATCGCCGTCATAACAAACACGATGTTCGTTGATTGTTATCATCTGAGCAGCATTGTGCTCTGAGAACATTCTGAGCGTGTTGTACACCGTGGTACGGCTAAGTGTAGGCACCTTAGGTAGTAAAGCCTTATGCACCTCCTCCACTGTAGGATGAGTAAAGTGAGTCATCAGATAATGCATAATCTGAATGCGCTGAACAGAAGGCTTGATGCCATGTTCTACAAGTCTTGTTACTGCGTCGTTATGTTTCATTGTCTATATTCTTTTCATTTTACTACTGCAAAGATATACTTTTTTACAATAATTACAAAATAATATTTGTAAAAATTACACTCTTTAATTCTTTTTCAGAAATTCAAGTGCTTTTACGCTGCAATAATACAATAAATCGACACTGTTTTCGTTATGTTATATATGAAACTGAAATTGTTTATACTTCAAATAATATTTCTCTGCGCTTTCGTATCTGCGCAGGCGCAAACATTCACCTTAAGTGGAAGGGTCATTGACGAGAACAACGACCCCGTGGAATTTGCATCCGTATCATGCCCTAAACAAGGCAAGATGACAATGACCTCGCTTAAAGGCGACTATAGTCTGCAACTTCAATCTGCCGACTCTGTTGAAATCAGATTTTCAATGGTCGGTTACAAGACCAAAGTTCGCACACTGCGCCGTCCACGTGGTAAACAGACAATGCAGGTTGTTCTGCACAGCAGCGACAATGCCCTGTCGGAAGTAACCATCACAGGCAAGCGCATCGAGACGGGACAAACGCAGGAATTGAGCAAAGAGCATCTGAAGAGTATGCCCTCCACTACGGGCAACGCCGTAGAGGAAATGATACAAAGCCAGGCTGGCGTATCTACCCACAGCGAGCTTTCATCGCAGTACAACGTGCGTGGTGGTTCGTTCGACGAGAATAGTGTATATATAAATAATGTGGAAATATTCCGCCCGTTCCTTGTAAGAAGCGGACAGCAGGAGGGCATTTCGGTCATCAACCCCGATATGGTGGAGAAGATTGGCTTCTCAACCGGTGGCTACGAGGCACGCTATGGCGACAAGATGTCGTCGGCACTAAACATCGAGTATCGCCGTCCGAAACGCTTCGAAGCGTCAGCCACAGCCAGTATGCTTGGAGCAAGCGCATTCGTCGGCATGAGCAACAAGAAGTTCTCGTGGAGTAATGGCCTTCGCTACAAGACGACGAAGTATCTATTAGGCTCGATGGACACCAAGGGCGAGTATCAGCCTACGTTCATCGACTATCAGACGTATCTTACCTACTCGCCCAACAAGCGCTGGGACATCAAGTTCCTCGGCAACATCTCGGATAACCACTATAACTTCACACCCGAAGATCGAGAGACGAATTTCGGCACGATGGAGAACGTAAAGGCATTCAAGGTGTACTTCGATGGACAGGAGAAAGACGTGTTCCGCACCTTCTTCGGTTCATTGGGCATCACTCGCAAATTCAACGAGAACACAAGCCTTTCGTTCATCGCTTCTGCGTTCAACACACGCGAGCAGGAGAAGTACGACATACAAGGACAGTACTGGCTCACGCAGACCGAAACAAGCGAAAATCTCGGTGTAGGCACCTACTTCCAGCACACGCGCAACTACCTGAAGGCTCACGTGGAGAGTGCCAAGTTGCTGTTCAAGACGAAGCAGAAGAAGCACGACATTGAGGCTGCATTCACCTACAAGTGGGAGCACATTGAGGAGAACTCGGTAGAATACGAAATGCGCGACTCAAGCAAATACAGCATTCCGCACACTGGCAAGGATCTTTATATGATTTACAGTATGCGTGCAAAGAACACGCTTACAGCCAATCGTGTAGAGGCATATGCGCAGGACACATACCGCTTCACCGGCTCGGAAGGCAAGACACTCTACACGTTAAATTATGGTTTGCGCCTCGCCTACTGGAGTTTCACGAAGGAGACAATCCTCAGCCCGCGTCTGTCGTTGGGCATTATCCCTGCATTCAACGAGAACATAACGATGCGCTTTGCCACGGGTTTGTACTATCAAGCACCTTTCTTTAAGGAGATACGCGACACCACCACAACGAACGGCATTACATATGCCTCGCTCAACCGTAAGGCGAAGAGCCAGCGTTCGATACACTTCATCGCAGGCTTCGACTACCGCTTCAAGATGAACGACCGCCCGTTCAAGTTCACAGCCGAAGCATACTACAAGGCACTTGGCAATCTTGTGCCTTACAGCGTGAACAACGTGAAGGTGGTGTATTATGGCGACAATATGTGCAGCGGACATGCAGCAGGCTTAGACCTCAAACTCTTTGGTGAGTTTGTGCCGGGTACAGACTCGTGGGTGTCGCTATCGCTGATGAACACAAGCATGAAGCTGAACGGCAAGTCAATCCCCCTACCTACCGACCAGCGCTATGCTGTCAACCTCTTCTTCACCGACTACTTCCCTGGCACAACACGCTGGAAGATGTCGCTCAAGTTGGCACTTGCCGACGGTCTACCCTTCTCAGCCCCACACCGCGAGCTCGAATCGAACGTGTTCCGTGCTCCGGCATACAAACGAGCAGATGTTGGCTTGAACTACCGCATCATCGACAACAGCGACCGCCACAAGAAGCGCAACCCAATTCGCAACCTGTGGGTTGGAGCTGAGTGTCTGAACCTCTTCGGCATCAACAACGTAAACTCCTACTACTGGATTACAGATGTCACCGGACAGCAATACGCCGTGCCTAACTATCTGACGGGCAGACAAATCAACGTCAAACTGTCGGTCGACTTTTAAAGCAGAAAGACCACACCCCACAAATAGCAAACTATGAGAACGACCCTATTGGCATTAATACTCACATTGTCGGCATTTGTCGCCACTAACAGCTTTGCGCAATACAACGACATCAAGTCGGAGAATATTGCATCATTGCAGGTCGTGGCTGGCAAGGACTGGCTATCCATGCCTATAGCCACGCTTAACGGCGAACCGATAAACATCAGTTTCGACGACCTTACACACGAATATCATCGCTACGTATATCGCCTACAACATTGCGAGGCAGACTGGAGCGTGTCGGAGGGCATTTTCGACTCCGACTATTGTGAGGGATTTGCCGATGGCTGCACCATCGACGACATAGAACAGTCGCTCAACACCAACACCCTCTACACTCACTACCGCCTTTCTATCCCCAACGAGAATTGCCGCATCAAGATGAGCGGCAACTACCGTCTGACGGTTTACGACGAGAACAACGGCGACACTATTTTCACGGCTTGCTTCATGATAGTGGAACCACTCGTAAAGGCAAGCATGTCCGTAACCACAAACACGGACATCAGCATCAACAAAGCCCACCAGCAAGTGGGAGCAGAAATAAACTACTCTGCTCTTAACATCACTAATCCAAGCACCGAGTTGTACACCGTCGTCATGCAAAACGGGCGTTGGAGCACCGCCCGCATAAACCCTACGCCACAATACCAAACCGGAAGCGGACTACGTTGGGAGTACAACCGCAACCTCATCTTCGACGGAGGCAACGAGTATCATAAGTTCGAGATACTTGATGTCACCCACCCCACCCTTGGCATTGAGAACACATGGTGGGATGGTACTAACTACCACGCACAAATATGGACTGACATACCACGTCCAAGCTATGTTTACGACGAAGATGCCAACGGCAGTTTTTACATACGCAACAGCGACAACATCGAAAACGACCGCATCTCGGAATACGTCGTCGTCAACTTTCGCCTACAAGCACCACGACAGAACGGCAGAGTGTTTATCAACGGCGTATGGACAAACGATCGTTTCACGCCGCAATACGAGATGAGCTACAACGAGCAGACAAAGCTTTATGAGGCAAACGTGCCACTGAAGCAAGGTTACTACTCCTATCAGTACCTCACGAAGCACAACGACAACAGCCTGCATCCGGTTTCAACAGAAGGCAACTTTTTCCAAACCGAAAACAGCTATCAAATGCTTATATATTATAAAGGTATAGGACAACGCACATATCGCCTCGTAGGTTATAGTAAAATTAGGAGCTAAGCACAAGTAAAAGTCGGCAAATTATAGAATTATTTTTAAATTCCGCAATTAATATAGCCGTTATATCAACTATATTCGCTATCTTTGCAAAAGGAAACGACGAAAAATGGTGATTAAAAGACTGTGTAAAATAATTTAAAACCTATTTTTCTACAAAGAAACTGTTAAACTTTAAATAATAAAATGAATAATAAGGATTTAATGAACCATGCGGCAGACAACATCCGACTGCTTGCTGTATCGATGGTAGAAAAAGCCAAATCAGGTCACCCTGGCGGTGCTATGGGTGGTGCTGACTTTATCAACGTTCTTTTCTCTGAGTTTCTGGTGTTCGATCCAGATCAGCCGACTTGGGAGGGCCGCGACCGCTTCTATCTCGATCCTGGTCACATGTCGCCAATGCTCTACTCAGCTCTCGCTTTGCAGGGTAAGTACACAATTGACGATTTGAAGACATTCCGTCAATGGGGCACTATATGTCCGGGACATCCTGAGCGTGACATTATTCATGGAATTGAAAACACATCTGGACCACTCGGTCAGGGACACACCTACGCTGTGGGTGCTGCTATTGCAGAGAAGTTCCTTGAGGCTCGTCTTGGCAGCACCATGATGCAGCACAAGATTTACGCTTACATCTCTGACGGAGGTGTTCAGGAAGAAATATCTCAGGGCGCAGGCCGTATCGCAGGTCTCTTCAAGCTCAACAACCTCATCATGTTCTACGATGCCAACGAGATTCAGCTCTCTACAGAGTGCGATGTCGTAATGCGCGAGAACACACGCATGAAGTACGAGTCATGGGGTTGGAACGTTCTTGAAATAAACGGCAACGATCCTGACGAGATACGTGCTGCTCTCATCCTCGCTAACAAGGAAGAGCAGCGTCCTACCCTCATCATCGGTCACACCGTTATGGCTAAGGGCGCACGCAAGGAAGACGGATCAAGCTACGAGCGCAGCGTGAAGACTCACGGCGCACCGCTCGGTGGCGGCGCTTACGAGAACACAGTGAAGAACCTTGGCGGCGACCTCAACGACCCGTTCGTAGTATTCGACGACGTTAAGGAACTCTACGAGAAGCGTAACGCAGAGCTTCGCGAGGTTGTAAAGGAAAGACATGCAGCAGAAACAGAGTGGCGCAAGGCAAACCCCGAGAAGGCAGAGCAGATGGATGCTTGGTTCTCAGGCAATGCTCCGAAGGTAGACTGGAGCGAACTTGTTCAGAAGCGCGACGTTGCAACACGTGTTGCTTCAGCCAACTGTCTCGGTGTATTGGCAGAGCAGGTGCCTAACATGGTTTGCTCTTCTGCCGATCTCTGCAACTCGGACAAGACAGACGGCTTCCTCAAGAAGACTCACGAGCTTACACCTGACGACTTCACCGGAGCATTCTTCCAGGCAGGTGTCAGCGAGCTTACAATGGCTTGCGTCTGCATCGGTATGTACCTCCATGGTGGTGTTATCCCAGCTTGCGGCACATTCTTCGTATTCTCCGACTACATGAAGCCGGCTATCCGTATGGCAGCTCTCATGCGCGTTCCAATCAAGTTCGTATGGTCGCACGATGCATTCCGCGTTGGTGAGGACGGACCTACACACGAGCCGGTTGAGCAGGAAGCACAGATTCGCCTCATGGAGAAGCTGAAGAACCACAAGGGACAGGACTCTGTACGCGTATTCCGCCCTGCAGATGCAGACGAGACAACAGTATGTTGGCAGATGGCTAACGAGAACATGGACACACCGACAGCAATGATTTGCTCACGCCAGAACGTGAACTCCCTGCCTGAAGGCACTGACTACTCTCAGGTTCGCAAGGGTGCATACATCGTTAAGGACGATCCTAACTACGACGTTATCCTCCTCGCTTCTGGTTCGGAGGTGTCTACGCTCCTCGCAGGTGCCGAGTTGCTCAACGCTGACGGCATCAAGACACGTATCGTGAGCGTTCCGTCAGAGGGTCTGTTCCGCACACAGAGCAAGGAGTATCAGGAGAGTGTACTGCCGAAGGGTGCCAAGATCTTCGGTATGACAGCAGGTCTGCCCGTCACACTCCAGAGCCTCGTAGGCGTAGAGGGCATGGTTTACGGTCTTGAGTCGTTCGGTTTCTCAGCTCCTTACAAGGTGCTCGACGAGAAATTGGGCTTCAACGCCGAGAACGTATTTAAGCAGGTGAAAGATTACTTATCTAAATAAACAGGCATAGCTTATGCAGAACTTCACGTTAAGTAAGAAATTCTGCATAAGCTTGCTTTATTAATAATCCAATAAAACTACAGTACTATGGAAATTAAAACAGTAGGCATTGCATGCGACCACGCAGGTTACGCATTGAAGAAATTTGTTGTTGAATACCTTGAGAGCCACAACATTCCGTTTAAGGACTACGGTACATACAGCGATATGAGCTGCGATTACCCGGATTTTGCTCATGAGTTAGGCGAAGCTATCTCTAACGGTGACGTTTATCCTGGCATCGGCATCTGCGGTAGCGGTGAAGGTATGGCAATGACCCTCAACAAGCATAAGGGTGTACGTGCAGCATTGGTATGGAACCCGGAAATCGCTCAGCTCACACGCCAGCACAACGACGCAAACATCCTCGTTATGCCGGGTCGCTTCATCGACAACAAGACAGCAGAGAAGATTATGGACGAGTTCTTCAAGACTCCATTTGAAGGTGGTCGCCATGAGAAGCGTGTAAACAAGATTGACTTGTAGGAGGGTATGGCATCCCTGCCATATCTACGCAGTCAACCAGCTCTGTTGATACACTCTCAGGGGGTGCACTTGTCTCAAGTGCACCAACTAGCTCTGTTGATACACCCCCTAACTTTAAACACATACAGGAGACTATGACCACACGCCATAGTCTCCTTTTTTATAAATCAAATGGTGCGTGGGTATGGCAGGGATGCCATACCCTCCTATAAGTGCACCAAAATACTTTAAACGAGAATGAAAAAAATACTCATCTCTGCCTCCATATTCGCATTGAGCCTCACGGCGAATGCGCAAGGGCAATTCATATCCGACGCCAACTACCGCAACACAGTAGAGAACATCTTCAAGGAGCGTGTGAAGACTGTCGGCAAGACATTCTATAACACACAGAAAGAAAAGCTTACGGCTGACGAGCAGGAAGCGTTGAAGTTCCTCTATGCCTACATGCCGCTTGCCGACGTTACCGACTACCCCACTTCGTTCTTCGCCGACAATGTACGCATGGCGTTCAAGGCTCGCGAGGAGATGCCCTGGGGCAAGAACGTTCCGGAGTTGCTTTTCCGCCACTTCGTTGTGCCAATCCGTGTCAACAACGAGGCTTTGGACAATGCACGCTCGGTGTTCTACAACGAACTGAAGGACCGCATCAAGGGTATGTCGATGATGGATGCTATCATCGAGGTGAACCACTGGTGCCACGAGAAGGTGACCTACCAGCCTTCAGATGCCCGTACATCGGCACCACTCGCTACGCTGAAGACCGCAACCGGCCGTTGCGGTGAGGAGAGTACGTTTGCCGTTGCGGCATTGCGCGCCGTGGGCATTCCTGCACGCCAGGTGTACACACCGCGCTGGGCGCACACCGACGATAACCACGCTTGGGTAGAGGCATGGGCAGACGGCAAGTGGTACTTCCTTGGTGCCTGCGAACCGGAGCCGGTGCTGAACCTCGGTTGGTTCAATGCTCCGGCTTCGCGAGCTATGCTAATGCACACACGCGCTTTCGGCGACTATAATGGTCCGGAGGAGGTGATGCTGCGCACAAGCAACTTCACAGAAATAAACCTCACGTCCAACTATGCGCCGGTTGCTTCGGTAGACTTCTACGTCAAGGACAGCGAAGGCAAGCCGGTGGAGAACGCACGTGTCGAGTTCAAGATTTACAACTACGCTGAATTTTTCACGGCAGTAACGAAGTACACCGACGCAAAGGGCCACACGTCGCTATCTGCAGGTATCGGTGACTTGGTGGTATGGGCATCGAAGGACGGCAAGTATGCATATCAGAAGGTTTCATTCGGCAAGGAGAAGGAGGCAACACTCACCCTCCCAGGGGGTGCACTTGTAGGAGGGTATGGCATCCCTGCCATACCCACGCAGCCAACCGGTTCTGTTGGTGCACTTCCTGACTGTTCTGTTGGTGCACTTGAGACAAGTGCACCCCCTACCAGCACCTACTTGGACCTCGTTCCACCGAAGGAAGACCCACAGCTGCCTTATGTCAGCGACGAGATGCACAAAGAGAACCAGCGCCGCTTTGCTCTTGAAGACAGCATCCGCAAGGCATACACAGCTACCTTCCCCACTATGGAGGAGGCGAAGCGCATCAGTGAGCGCGGAGCAGAGTATATCTTCAAGTCGCGCGGCAACAAGCAGACTATCGTCGACTTCATCAACCGCCACAGCGACAACGAAGACCGCGTGATGGGCATACTCGCCACACTCAGCGACAAGGACTTGCGCGATATAACAACCGAGATTCTTGAGGACAGCTACAACGCAACGACCGACCAGCTCTCGCCGCGTGTTGAGGACGAGCTGATTACAATACCGTTCAAGCAGTACTTCGAGAAGGCGTTCAGCAAGAAGACTGCCGACGCTTTCCGCGCCGACCCGATGAAGCTCGTAAAGTGGATAAAGAAGAACATTCGTCTTAACCCTGACAAGAAGGCTCTGCGCATCGCACAGACTCCGGTTGGCGTTATGAAGTCGAAGATTACCGACGAGCGTTCGCGCGACATCTTCTTCGTAGACGTGGCTCGCAGCCTGGGCATCGAAGCAAGGAAGGATGCCGTGACGGGCAAGATACAGTACAAATCCCAGGGGGTGCACTTGTCTCAAGTGCACCAAAAAACCAACGGCGAATGGCAGGATGTGAAGTTCGACAACACAGCCGAGAAGACATCTACTGCTGCCGCGCTTGGCACAATCGTGCTGACATACGAGCCTACTAAGCTGCTCGACAACCCGAAGTATTACAGCCACTTCACAATCAGCCGCATAGAAAACGGCACGGCTCATCTGCTGAACTTCGAGGAGGGTCAGGCAGACATGGGCAACGGCACGACATGGAGCAACACGTTCAAGAAGGGCTACAAGCTCGACGCCGGCACATACATGCTCACCACGGGTACACGCCTTGCGAGCGGCAGTGTGCTCGCCTCGAACCGTCTGTTCGAAATTGTGGAGGGTCAGACCACCACTCTGCCTCTTGAGATACGCCAGAACACCAACGAGGTGTCTGTGATCGGTTCGTTCAACTCAGAGAGCCTCGTTACAAAGGACGGTAAGGAAGTAAGTCTGCTCTCACAGACTGGTCGCGGCTACTATGTTGTGGGCATTCTCGGCGTAGGTCAGGAGCCCACCAACCACGCTCTGCACGACATTGAGAAGATGAAGGAAGCGTTCGAGGCATGGGGTCGCCCGGTAGTGCTGCTCTTCGAGAGCGAGGCGGACGCAGCGAAGTTCAACCACGACGAGTTCCCGGGTCTGCCGTCTACCGTGCAGTTCGCCCTCGACAAGGACGGATCAGTACGCAAGCAGATTGCACGTGAGATGAAGCTGATGAACGAGAAGCAGATGCCGATGTTCATCATCGCCGACACCTTCAACCGCGTAGTGTTTGTATCGCAGGGCTACACCATCGGTCTGGGCGAGCAGATGCAGGGCGTGTTCAAGAAACTATAAAGTAAAGAGGTTTTCAACACTTCAGATACTAACAAACAAAAAGGGTGCTACGTGCACCCTTTTTTGTTGTTTCTATGTTGTAATCACTTTATTGCTCTTTGTTTTTTTAGGGGGTGCAGTGGTCCCCACTGCACCAACAAAGCAAGTATGCCCCTTCAGGTAAAATCCTCCCACAGATTTTCACAGAAGTCTTTAGGGGGGCAAAACTATAGAATTGCGAAGAATGCACACCCGCCCGCAACAGCTTACAGCTTCCTCAAGGTAGGCAATGCTCCTTTAAGTTCGTAACGCCACTTTGAGCCTGCGTTCTGCAAGGCGGTGTTCATGGCATCGACGGCTTTCTGCCAGGT